>Ga0255766_10000119_pt1 | contig 70013 bp, 54 predicted proteins | sample 071ome_23_FD_179966 | JGI IMG/M metagenome (GOLD analysis project Ga0255766, IMG submission 179966) | Coastal salt marsh microbial communities from the Groves Creek Marsh, Skidaway Island, Georgia - 071403BT metaG (version 2) | ecosystem: Environmental > Aquatic > Marine > Intertidal zone >...
TCAGCAGAAACAGTTCTTCCTGAATTACTTACATAAAAACTTTTATCTGCACCAATTGAATTTGCATCAAATTCAAAAGATGTTGACGAAGGAACATCGGTAACTGTCCAGCTTCCTATTAACGATTGAATAATTGCGTCATTAGGACTTGATTGCACTCCAGTTATAGTTACTGTATCGTTAATAGCAAAACCGTGACTGTTTTGAGTTGTTACTAGTGTTCTAGGTCCAACTCCGATAATATTTAAAATTACGTTGTTTTTATCAACAACTTCAATTGATGAATTATCTTCTTGGATTTTATCAATAACAACAGTTGCTAGACTATAATCAACAATATCTCTAACTGCTTTTGCATTAGGAATGTTATCATCGTCTTGTGTAATTTCATTAGTAATAGGATCTGGTGTAATAACACCGTTATCGTAATTCCAAATTTTTAGTTCATAATTGTTTGTGCCTGAAACACTTATAACTCCGTCATTAGTGTCAACATATAAATTATGATCTGATACTATACCCGAAGTCTTAATAGGAAGTATTTGTTCTGCACCGATATCTCCTTGGGTGCCTATCCAAGCACCTATTCCTGTAACTCCGCCTAAGTCCCAACCAATGCCATCGTCATACACCCATCTTGAATTTGCTAGAGATCCTCTTTCAATTTCTATTCCTGAGCTTCTAGGTCTATCTAACGATACAGGTAATCCTGAAGATGTATTTCCTGCACTTAAAAGAAGAATGTTATCGTCTATAGTAGCTATAATCGATTCAATTGTAGTTGTACCACCGTTTACTTCTAAATCACCTTTAACAACAACAGTTCCGCTCAAATTTCCTGTTGCGTTAGTTGTATCAAGAGTGATGGTTCCGCCGTCACCTGTTATTATTCGATAATCTGTATCTGTGGTTCTTATAATCTTTGGCATTCGAAATTCCTAAAAAGGGGCATTAAGCCCCTTAGATTAGATTGCAGTTAATACTAGTACGTTTGCTGTTGAATCGTCAGTAACAGTCCATGTATAACGATTGTTATTAAAATCAAACATTGTACGGTTGTGTACTTTACGAATGTTTACAGCACTTTCTCCGGCTACAAAACCTTGTAGAACCATTTCGTTAGCTGCTAGTGATCCAATTGCTTTGTCAACTAGTGTACATACACCTGTGTTACCTGATGTTCCATCTGGATCATCGTGACAGTTAAATTTTGTTTCTGAGCGTTGTGATAAAATTACACCGTTGCCAACTGCTGCGTTAGCACCAATTTTACACATTACTGTTAGGTTATTACCTTCAGTACCTGCTGAACCTTCAGTAGCACCAAAGTATCTTTTGTTTAATGGGCGTCCCATAATTATCTCCTTTGTTTAATCATTGCCGTTCTAGGGTCTACGCGGTGAGTTTCCGCATAAGTCCTCAATAGAGGCTCCTATATGACAATAGTATTTATCCAAAGAGAAAAAAGCCCGCACAGTGGCGGGCTCTAAGAATAAGCAAAATAGGTAGGACTCGGTTACACCTACAAGCCGCGGACCAAATACCATTTCATCTCCGCAACAACCTGCTTCCGCTCGGTAGAGCGATGTGACACTGCCTGTTTCCAGTACAACGCCTGGGTACCACCCCTAAGCAGTCAAGTTCGACGCTCTGGTAAACGCCTCTTCCTTGCACTATAAACATTGACTAGCTAAGTCTTTGTTGCTTATGTTATTAATATAACATCTTTTTAGTAAAAGTCAATAACTTTTTTGTCCAAAATATAAAAAACCCGCCGAAGCGGGTTATTCACAGTCTTGTGTTTCTAAAAGTCTGTGCATGTAATCTACTTGTTCATTACATACATTGTTACTTCGAAACCAAAACGCATTTCTGTGTATGACGGTTTTGTCCACATATGTTTTCTCCTAGTTAGTTAATAAAAACTACTCTATTATTTAAACACATTTTTTAATAAAAGTCATACGTAAAATCATTAAATTTTAGTCATAAAAAAAGGGCGACTTGCGCCGCCCTTTAGTGTAGTTATAAAATAACTATTAGCTGAAAGAAAGGTTAGCTGAATTAACTTCAACGCTTTCTAAGTAGTCAGCTGCGTTACCTAGAGATGATGCTGTGTTGTTTAGCTCAACATATCCGTAACGTGTCATGAAGCTCACGACTGGTTCGAATGTTGTTGGATCTAGTACAACACCACTGCTCATTAATGGAATGTATGGGCAGTAGAATGCAGCAGCATCAGATTCGCTAGAACCTTTGTAACCAACTAGCACATCGTCATCAGCAGCATATGTGTTAACATATACTTTCATTGCGTTGTTTAGAGTACCAACCATCTTAGTGTTAGTTGGTGCTTCGAAAGAACCTTCAGTAGTTCTTGCAAACGCAGAAGTAGTTGCTGACTGTAGAACAGTTAGCATTGCTGGTGAAACAACAGCCCAGTTACCTGCGCCACGGCGTGTACGCTGTGCGATTCTGTTTGCAGCTCTGTTAATTAGAACAGCTAGTGCAGCATGTTCGTCACCAACGAAAGTTGCAGTACCGCTAACAGCAGCCTGGTTGTAGGTATCTGTACCTGTACCTGCTAGTGATTTAAGAGATGATAGTACCTCTTGATCGATTTCAGCAGTAATTTCTTGTGCTAAAGCAGCCATAATTTCTGCTTCAACGTCGATGCCATGCTGTGACTGAGCGTCTTGAGCAGACTCAAAAGTCCATCTTGCGCTTAGTTTACGAGTTTTGGCTTCAACAGTTTGCTTCAAGATTTGGATACTTAGTCTGTTTCCAGCAGTACCTTCTTTAGAAGCAGTAGCGTCTGCTTTACCGTTTGCGTTACCTGAGTAACCTTCAGCAATTTTGAATGGGCTTAGTGCCTCTTCGCCTGCTGTAGTTGATCCACCTGCTGTGCCTGTAAACGCATCTGCGTAACGAACACGTAGAGTGTGAATTTGACCAACTGGTCCAGTCATTGGCTGAACACCAACAATCTCGTTTGCAATAACTGTTGGCATTACACGTCTGATAACTGGTAAAATAACTCTGTTTAGAGTTGCAACATTACCGGCAGAAGTAGCTCCAGCTGTAGCACTTTCAGACAAATACTTGCGAGTATTTTCTAAAGTTGTTTCCATCACAGATTTTTTGTTACCTGTTAGGCCTTCAACTAGGGCACTTTTGGTCTCCTGCCAGCGACTTTCTAGTAGTTCTGACATTTTATTCTCCTTAAAATTATATTCCAGCTAGACGCTTAAATTCAACCAAGTTGTCCTTTGCGTCTGCTTGTCTACTAACGTTAGTTTGTGAAACTTGTTCACGATTGCCTGTGATTTCTTTGCCTTCTGTGATAGTTGCCTTCTTGGCTGGAGTGTTACCGTCAATTACTGCCGGTAGGTACTTGTCAAACGCTGAACGTAGTTTAGCTGTTTGAACAGATTCCAGTAAATCCATCATGATTTCTTTCTGATCCTTACTTAAAGGTCCAGTTAGTTCATTTAAAACATCTTTGCGCTCTGCTGCTTCAACTAAACGCTTCTTCTCAGTTGCCTGATCTTCTGCTAGTTGCTTCGCTTTTGCTGCAAATGCTTTTGCTTCTGCTAATTGAGCATCTTTTGTTGAGATAACTTTCATTAGCTTGGCTGCTTCTGACTTCTCATTTAAGTAAGAGCCAGCGTATTCAGAAGCAAATGCTTCGAATAGTTTGCGACCGAAGTCATTTCTACGTGCTTCTTCAATATCTTCTTTAAGTGCAGAAATCTCTTTATTAAGAGTTTTTCCAACTGTATCAGATACTGCTTTAGCACTTCTTTCGATAAAGGTTTTCTTAACCTTCGCGAAGTGTTCCTTAGCTTCACGTACTAGACGTACTTTTGTTTCAGCTAAGTCTTTTTTGTCTTCATGGAACTCTGCAATTTCTTTTGCAAGTGCTTCAACAACAAATTCTTCAAGTTTTCCGAAGTTTTCTGCCATTGCTTTTTGATCTTCATGTAGCTCGTTAACTTCTTTAGTTAACTGCTCCATAACAAAACCTTTTAGTAAGTTTGCGTCTTCGCGCATTTTTACTGCATACTTTGCACGGGCTTCGGCTAGTTGCTTACGATCATTAGCAAATTCAGCAATTTCGTCTGCTAGACGCTCAGATACAAGCGCATCAATGGCTTCAACCATTGTTGACTTGTCATGCTCGTATTTCTGAGCAAACTCTTCACGTAATTCAGCAGTTACTTGTTGGCGATTCTCTTTGATCTTCGCGTCCCAAGCTTCTTGAATTTCGTTGCGCACTTCTTCTGAAACTACATCGTTTTCAAAAAGTGTTTTTAGTGCATCCAACATAACATTTTTCTCCTTAATTATTGGAGTTTGTTGATTATATTAACCAACGATTCCTTTAGATACTTTTGTGCCTTTTCATCATTTCTTGTTGCCTGTGCTAATTCATATGCCTTATAGCCGCCACGTGCATTCATTAAATGCTCGTAGATTGGTGTAGGGTATGCGCCCGGAGCACTTGGTTGTGCTACTACGTCTACCGTAATTATTTCAAAATCGGAAACTTGATTGCTTCCGTCTTCGCTTACATTACCAGAACCTCTAGAGCTAACGCCAAGTTTGACGCCAGCTTCTAGCATAGTTCTTACTAACTGCCCCATTGGGGTGGGTAAAATTTTTAACTTACCATAACCGTTTGGTCCATCCATCCACATATCTGTAATCATATGGCTTACACGGTCTAAGTTAATGTTAAGGCCTTCTGGATGATCAACCTCTCCGAGAACACTATATCCTCCGCTTATTTGATCATTGAGAGTTTTGACAGCCCTTCCAATCTCGTTTACAGGATATACACGCTGGTTTGCATTACGCACACCGCCTTGTATGCAGATGCCTTTCATATAAAGGTCTTTGCCCCCGTTGGGATTTTCGGTAGACTCAACAACCATATTAGCTTGGTCGAATGTCAAATGCTCTCGTAAGTTTCTCATTCAAACTTCCTTATTATTTGCCAACTACAGATTTCTTGTTGTCAGCTGCTTCGCCTGCGCCTTTTTTCTCAGCGCCGTGGCCTTTTGGCTCACCTGTCATTGACTTAGAAGCCTTACCGCCTGGAACATTTACGTTGCCTGCGCTATCTTCTTTTGCAGAGTCTGCTTTGCTGCCTGCTTCTTCGCCACCTTGTGCTAAGTTGCCAGCGTCACCGCCCATGTCATTAGCACCTGCTACTGGTGACTTAGCGTTTGCGCCGTTGTCGCCCATTTTAGCAGTTACTTTTTGAACATACTCTTTCATTACATCAATGTCTGACTTAGGACCTTTAGATTCTTCAACTTCTTCAGTTGCTTCTTCTTCAACTTCTTCATCAGTTTCTTCAGCTTCGCCAAAGTTTAGAGCCTCCTCAGGAGCCTCTTCTTCATCACCAGCTTCCATATCGTCTCCAGCTTCGTCTTCTCCGCCTTCATCGCCAGCCATCATTTTTTCAAATTCAGCTTTTAGGTCATCTAGTGCATCTTCTAGGTCTTCAACGCGGTCTTCCATGTCGCCATCTTTTTCACCTTCGTCGTCACCTTCATCTTCATCGTCGCCTGCTTCGATGTCTGCCATCATATCGTCAGCTGGGTCACCGCCCATATCATCGTCGCCTTCAACTTCAAATTCGTCTAAGTCAAAGTTTTCGTCAACTTCTTTGTCATCACTTGACTCGTCAACTTCTTCGTCATCACTTGACTCTTCAACTTCTTCGTCAGTAGCTTCGTCAACTTCTTCGTCAGTTGATTCTTCAACTTCTTCGTCTGCTACTTCTTCTAAATCATCTTCTAATAGTGATTCGTAGATATCTCTTGATTTTTCAACTACGATCTCGTGGAAAAGCTCTTCAGCACCTGCTTTATCTTCATTGATTAGGCGCTCAAGCATTTCTTCAAATTTATTTTGATCTGCCATTGTTTTCTCCTATAAAAGTTATACCTATGGTAAGGCTGTCATTATTATTTAGTATAATGGAGAAAATATACGTAGATATAGGCGTTTTTTACGCTCTTTTAGAAATTTACTACCTTAAATTGAAGATTTCTTTGAAATCTGCAACTAAGATATTGTTTAAGTTGTCTAATTTATTTAGTTCTGGAGGCAAATAATTATCTGGCTGTATTACTCTTACAAACTCAATGTGTGGATTTTCTTTAATTACTGAAACAGTTTGCCTAAGCCAATTACCAAAAAAAGTAGCACTATCAGACTCTTTTTTGTAATTCATAGTGTTTGCATATATGTTGTTTAAGGTTTTACCTTCGTTTAACCCCTTATAATCAAATCCTAATATGTATATCCGTTGATATCCGTGTTGTGCTGCAAGCCATAGTGCAGTAGGACCACTACTCCATCCTTTTCCAGGATTAAAAAAATTTAAGTTTCTAATACCATCAAAAGATCTATTAGGATTAGTCCAAACTGTATTCTTATGTTGATATCCAGATCTATTAATTTCTAAAATCATTTTTACATCAACTGCTACTAGATAATCAGGAGTAAATGTTCTATATACAGCATTACATGCATATATTTTGCCGCACATTGATAATTGAGGTAAGTCAATAGACTGTCTACTTGTGCCATTACCTAACACAAAGCCTACTTTTCCTTTATTTGATCTTTTTAATAGTTCGTTTAAGGATACAGTATGTTCTTCAATAAGACGTTCACGCTTAGTTTTACGTCTAGCGTCTCTTACTTTTTTCCATTGTTCTTTGGTGTATCCGGACTTCTCTAATTTTGGCACTAAACTCCACCCGCTTCAGCGTTAGATGCTATACCGTACATTTGACGTACAAAGTCAAGCTCTTTTGCTTGCTCTTTAGTATGTAGCTCTGCCGCTTTGCGAACTTTGTTTATTTGACGAAGTGTTAGACGTGTTTTACGTGTATCGTCGTACTTTAGAGGTGACTGATCATCACGCTCGTCGTATAGATCGTCTTCGATAGTTTCAAAGGTTTCTTTATCGTAGTAAAACAATTCACGTAGTATCATGTTAGTATTTATATCGTTTGATCAGTAGTTGCCGGTGCTGGTGCTGTTGCGCCAGCTTCAGGTGCTGGTGCCATTTCATCGCCGCCCATTTCCGGTGCTGGTTCTTCGGTAGATGTATCTTCTATTCCGCCGAGGTCTGCACTTATACCTGCTGAACTAATTCCTGCGCCACGCATTTCGCCAGCAGCATCAGTATTCATAGGTTGTAGTGTTTCGTCATTTTCTTCACGCCATAAACGTTCGTTTTCTGCAATTTCTTCGTCTGTCATGCCTAAGAAACGTTTCATTGCAAAGCGATTTGAAATATAAGGTATAGCACTCATTTGTGTATATGTTGGTACACGAGCATTATCAATTTCACTTTGTCTATAACTTGCAAAGTTTTGTGGTGGTTGGAATCTAACATCAAACATTGCTGTGTCAATGTTAACTCCTTTTTCTAATAGATAGCGTTTAAATTCTTGATTAAATTCTTCAATTAATAAATTTTGTAGTCTTTCACAGTATGTATTAAAACGTAGTTCTTGAATATATGCAGTACCTACTCTTCCGTCACTATATTGTGCTTGTCCGTCATCTGGCCCAGTTGGAAGGTAACTTGAAGGGATACGCAAACCTCTAACAAGTTTATTAGTAAAATATCTAAGATCATCAATTTCACCTAAGTTTGTACCGCCTGGTAGTGTTTCAACTTTAGATCCACGCCCTTCAGCAGTTTGAGGGAAGAAGTAGTCTTCGTTGATTGACAGAGGGTTGTATGCAGAGTCTATAACATTCTGACCGCCGCCTGTTTGTGATGGGATACGTCTTTGATGTATTTCTGTTTTAACACGTTCAACAAATTGCATAGCAAGGTGTGAAGGCATGTTACCCACATCAACATAGAATACTCTACGTTCTGGAGCTCTTTGAACACGATAGATAATAATCGCATCTTCAAGCAATTCTTTTTGTTTGAATACTTTGAATACTGTTTCTAACAGACTGTTACCAAATGGATAATTTAAATCTAACCCTTCTGATAAACTTAAATGTACAACGTGTTCTGCATCAACTGCGATTTCATTTTCGCCTTGTTGGAATCTGCCACCACCTGCTGCGGTATTTGTGTTTCCAACCATTCCACGAACGCCGCCTGTTAGATATCCGTCACCGCCGCCTGTTACATTTCCGTTTGTTTGGTATGGTGTTGTTGCAACCATTTCTTTAAAATTTAAATTAAAGTCTTTAACCATGTATTGTTCAGGTGTTTTACCTTCACTTTCGTTTACAATGATTTTTGTAACTTTACCAGGATCTACGTGAAATAGTCTTTTTGTTTCTGGATCTCTAATGAAAAACTGATCGCCATACTTAAACGTATTACGCAATATACGGAACATGCGTGTTTCAAAATTTTGTAACTTACACCATTGTTGCAAGTATTGCTGAATAATTGTAATTTCTGAGTTTGTTGCTTTAGTTTTAAAGTCAATTAAAAATGGTGTTTTATTTTGTTTGTTTTGTTGTGTTGTAAATTCAGCAAGAATATCAAGTGCAGCATTAACTTCTGAATCCATATCCATAGTATTATATTGTCCGTAGCGTTCAATACGATTTGGACTACCTACATATACATCTGGAAGATATGATGAATAATTCGAACGAGCCGGACCTGCTTGGTTTCCTGAACCTGCACGAGTAAATGGACTGTAACTCCCGTCCGGGTTATTTCCAGTTTTTACTGGTGTAAAGTGTTTTTTCCAACTCATTTATTAAAATCCTACTTGTAAATCGCCGCTCATTCGTCTACTGGTTTGTTTTGTATTAACTTCAATCTTTTCATTTATTTCTATCAGCATTTGCATTAATGTATTTAACTGATTTAACTGATCAGAACTACCAGAGCCGGATCCTGAGCCTGCAACATTTAATTGTCCGTTTGAAATCATAGATCCAGCTGATACTCCAGTTCCGCCGCCAAATGTGCCTTTATTGTCTTCTGCAAGTACGTCATTTAACTTTTCTAGTGTGTCAACCAAATCTTCCATAGCACTATTATAACTTGAAACTGTTGTTGCGTCAAGAGAATTGAGCGAAGTAATATTTGTATTAAGTCCTGTTACATCAGCAACTGCTTGTAAATTAGTTGCAAGTGTATTAATACCAGCAGCACCGCCTATTTCTCCTAGTCTAGTTAAAGAAGTAACAGTTTTCTGAGGTATGTCAATTTCACCTGATTCACCGCCGTTAAATGCATTTAATGCATTTGCCATATTAACCATTGCAGTAGCATTTGTTGCAACACCTTCTGCATTAATATCTAGTGCACCAAAATTCTTAACTTGATCAAACGGAGTTTCGCCGCCAAAGAAACTAGAAATAGCATTACCTATTGCACCAATTGCATTGCCTACTCCGCTAGTAGCATTTGCTGCCGAACTTGATGTTAGTGCATTATTAAATGCAACCATTGCTGCTGCATTTGCTCTTACTTTTTCTGCATCAAATGTATACTGCTGGAATGCAATTATATCATCGTATGGTATTCCTGTTTCTCCGCCAAAGAACGAAGTAATACCGTCTGCTAGGCCGCCTACAAGTGAGCCTAGTCCGCTTGCTGCATCTCCAGCACCAAATGCTGCCATTGCTTTTGAATATGCAACAAGAGCATTGGCATTTCCTGTTACCTTTGCTTCATCGATTGTATACTTTTGGAATTCTAACAGTTGTTCTAGTGGATTTGCTTTTTCTGCACCGAATAACGATCCTATTCCGTCTGCAATATTTCCTACTAGATTACCTAAACCTGCTACTGCACTACCTGCACCAAATGCTGCCATACCACCTGCAACTGCAAGCATACCTTTACCTGCTGCACTTAGTTTAGCACCATCTAAGTCTTCGAAGGATTGCATTCCTTCTGCAAAAGTTGGAAGTGATTTTCCTACTAACCAAGTAGCACCTGCAACTGCTGCGCCAATAACAAGTATAACACCTGCTAATACTGCACCACCGATTGCAACTTGTGGATTAGCAAATGCTTTTAAGCCAGCAGCTATACCTGATAAAACGCCGCCGCCAACTTGTCCTACAAAATCACCAACGCCTTTACCTGCTCTAGCGGCGCCACCGCCACCGCCTGATCCTGGAGGGCCGCCGCGTCCGGCTGCTTTACTTGCACCGCCAAAGAGTCCGCCAAACATTCCAGCAATGCCGTCTTTCATAAAGCCAATAACTTTAGCTCCGGCAAATAATGCAAGTAATCCTCCGCCAATTGTTAGAGCAATTCCACTCCAATCAATTCCGGACAAGCCTTCCATAATTTTATTTTTAACAACATCGCCTAATGTTTCGCCATCTTTTGCACCTAGTGCATTTGCTATTGCTTGTGCAAAGCCAACATTTTGAACTTCTGTAACAAAGTTGCTTACACTAGTCCATGCACTTTTAATTGATTCTATAAATGCGTCTACTTTTTGTTTAAATTCGTCTGATCTTAAATAGCCTACCCATTTAACAAGTTTGTCACTTGTTTCAGTTATCCATGTACCTAAGCCTCTTATGGTTTTTTCAAACTCTCCAGATTGTACAAAATTAATAAAGTGTTCAGTAATAGCTGACGCTACTTCTAAAAGAACGCTACTTGTTCCTGTTAACAAACTGCCTAAGGTATCAATTACTCCACTTTGAATTAGTGCAAGTTCTATTTTAGAACGTATGTCTTGAATTGTTTGTCCAAAGTTTGCAAAAAATTCAGTTAGTTTTGATCTTCTTTGTTGTGCTGCTGCTGCGGCTGCTGCATCTGTTTGACGTTGAGTATATGTTGTCATCTCGCCTACAGAATTCATCAACCCTTCAAAACCTTCACGGCCCATTAACTGTTGAACTTGTGCAGGATCCATGCTCTTGATGTAATCTACCATCTGAGGAGTCATTGCTCTAAGTCTGTTTTGGAATTCTTCTTGACTTATTGCACCAGTAGCATTTAATTCAGCAAGTTCTTTAAATGCAGGGAATGTTGATGCTAGTACCTTTGCCATAGGCGTTTGTGCAACACCGTCTGACAAGTCTTTAAATGCATCTCCCATTCCAGGAAGCATTTCAGTTAAGTGTGTTAGGTTAGCATCAAAGTTTAATAGTCCTTGTCCACTTAATCTTGCTCTTAATGCAGCAACGTTTGCTTCTGCTGCATTTTTATTCATTTCTGCGGCTAATTCTTTACGACTTTTACCTGTTACTCTTGCAAGTTTATCAAGTTCTGTTAGATAATTTTGAGCACCAGAAACTAGTTCTGCATTGCTTCTACCTTGTAATCTTCCTGCAAGTGCTTGATTTTCTAGATAATCTGCTAGTCCTTCGTTAACACTTTCTTGTGTATAACCTAGTGCTAGTAATCCGGCATCTGCACTTCTTAACGCTTTTGAAAGTTTACCAAATCGTGCTGCACCGTCTGATGTAGTGCCACCTAAGTAACCCATTGTTGACGAGTTGTTAGCAATAACTGATGCAAATTGCTCTAGTGATAATCCGGCTTCTGCACTTGCTCTGCGCATAGCAACCATATCATTTCCAAAACCTGCACCAACTTCGGATAACTGTCTAAAAGTATCTAAACTTCTATCAAAGTAACCACTTGCTTTGCTTAATAAACTACCAAATACAGGTACTGCTTCTAGAAATTCTCCAACACTAGTAGCATTTGCTACTGCATTACCTAGGTTTGTAAATACACCAATAGCGCCGCCAAGCACTGTAGTTAGAACACTAAATGCTCCGCCTAACGCTCCGCCTGCTAAAGATGCTACAGATTTAAACGCACTTGTGCTTTCTTTAACTGCTGTTGTGTTTTCTTTTCTTGCAGTTGTGCCGCGATTAACGGCTGTAGTATAAAGTTCTTGTGCTTTTGTTGCTGCTTTATCACCAGAACCGCCAGAACCACCGCCGCCACGCTGGCGCATTAGTTTTAATATTTCTTGTAAAGTAGCTTCTGCGGCAGGGCCACCGGCAACATCAACAATTTTAACTTCTTCAGCCATTAATTACAGATCCTAGTTAAGTGCGTATATAAATAAAGTAGATACATACTGATATATTGTATTTATACGGAGAAAAACATGTCACAAAATAACCAACAGGCGAATCCACTTAGTAAGTATTTTCGCCAACCAAAGTTGTATATTCAACTTCCAAGCCAGGGAAATTTTTATAGAAATGGTTCTATAGAATATCCTGAAAATGGCGAAATTGCAGTTTATTCTATGACTGCAAAAGATGAACTAATTTTTAAAACACCAGATGCGTTGCTTAATGGTCAAGCAACTGTAGATGTTATACAAAGTTGTATTCCTGCAATTAAAGATGCCTGGGCAATGCCTAGTGTAGACCTAGATGTATGTCTAATTGCAATTCGTTTAGCAACATATGGCGAAATGATGACGTTATCTATTAAAACTCCAGTGACAGGAGAAGAAAAAGATATGCAGGTTAATCTCCGCGAACTTTTAGATAGTTTTGCTCACATTGGATACAGTAATACAGTTATGTTGCCCGAAATGACCGTTAAGTTACGTCCTTTAACTTATAGAGAATTTACACAAGGTGCATTAAGAACTTTTGAAGAACAAAGAATTTTTAGTCTTGTAAATGACGAAAAAATGGCTGAAGAAGAAAAACTACAAGCATTTACAAATTCTTTTGCTAAGTTAACAGAATTAACTGTTGACATGATGTGTAAAGGAATTGTATCTATACAGTTAAATCAAGATGATAATGACGGCGAACCTATTATAGTTTCAGATCAAAAACATATTTTTGATTTTATTAAAAATGCAGATAAACAGTTTTTTAATCAGATTCAAAAACATCTAGAAGGTGAAAAAGAAAAATTTCAAATTAAACCGTTAACTGCTGAAGCATCTCCGGAAGAAATCGAAAAAGGTGTACCGGCAACTTATGAAGTGCCGATTACATTTGATAATTCAAATTTTTTCGGATAAGGATCCTGAAGTGGACCATCCCAGAGATCCTGCAAGAAGCAAAGGTCCTCGAAGAACAATCTAAGCAAATTAAGTTCGAGTTATCTAAACTATGTTGGCTTATGAGAGGGGGACTTTCTTATGATGAAGCATATTACTTAGGTCCAGAAGAACGTGAAGTAATTGCTAAATTAGTTGAAGAAAACTTTGAGATTACTAAGAAAACCCAAATGCCTTATTTCTAGGCAGTTTTAAGTTTTTCAGTTCCTTTTACACCTGCTTGTGCTGCTTTTTGTGCATCTGCTGTTGCAGGTTTGACTCCTTTAGCAGTAAGTTGTGCTTTAATAAGTTTTGCTAGTTCGGGATCTTTCTTAGCTGCATCGATAATAGCAGAAAACTTAGGATTAGGTAATCCCATATCAAACGATGCTTGTACTCCTAATGCTTTATTAGTTTCTACATCAACCCAAAGAGCACCTTCCCAACGATAATCTTTTCCGCCTTTGTTTTGTACAGTTCCTTTTTCAATTGGACCGTCTTTAACTGCGGGACCTTTCTTAGCTGCTGGTGCATCGGGCTTGCCGTCGCCGTCAGTATCAACAGTTGGCTCGTCCGTTTGCGCACCTTTTTGTGCTGTATCCGTACCTGATGCATCTGCTGTTGGAGTTTCTGCACTAGCATTTGGTTGCAATTCTACTTTTCTTGTTTGACCAATCTGTTGTATTTGATCATTACTTAATCCTGCATCTTGTAGAATATTAGCAATGCTACCTGAGTCAGTTGGTTCGCCCATTGACTTCCAAGTTTTCATTAGTTTGTCAGCAGTAACTTTATTACCAATGTTCTTAGCAGTTTGTTTTACTGCGCCTGCTGCTGAACTAGCAGCACCTTTGACTGCACCTGCTGCTTTGCCTGCAAGTCCTTTAGCACCACGCTTTAGTTTTGCACCTAGTGAATTAGGATTATCTAAAGGAAGTTCACCTTGTGCAGGATCTGCTTCTAGTAGATACAACTCAAAACGTTCTTCCATTGAAAGGCTTTCTTCCTTAGGCTCGTTCATTCCGCCGCCTTTGAGATCTAACTCTAGTTGATCTTTAACTTTTGGATCAACTGGTTTTGAGCTTTGTGCCTTTTTAGCATTATCGTCAACAGTTTGTAACGCACCTTGTGCTGCTGCGCCTGCGGCGCCACCTGCATCCATAATAGCTTTTAAAACTTCGTCGCCGGATTCACTTTGTGCAATTAGTGTTTCTAAATTACCTATTGAAAGACTGTCTTTAGGAATTTCTTTTAGTGCGTCCCAAGCTGCTGTTAAGTTCTTTGCTTCAGGATTGTTTACTAGCTGACCCATAAAGTCGTGAAACTTAGCTGCTGCTGCATAATGTTCTGGACTAAAGTCTTTTGCACTGTCCATAGCCGCTTCAAGAGCATTATACTGTGACATCATATCAGGTGGAATAACAGTATCATATGAATAGACAAACTGATTTAAGTTACCACTCATTCTCATTCTACTTGCACCGTCAAGTGCATCAACGTCCATACCTAGATCAGCAAATAGATCTGCTTTTGCATTTTGGAAGTTTTCTGCTTTCATTGCTGCTTCCATCGCATCTAGTTCTGCGTTTTGCGCACTTGCAATGTTGTCAACTATGTTGTCTGTAAGTTCTTTAAATGCCATACCAGCAAGAGCACCATAAACACCAGTCTTGATTGATTTACCAACTGCTGTTGAAAGTTTCTCACCTTGTAGTAAGTCTTTAGAAGCACGTAGAATTAAACCTGCTGCTGCACCACCTGCAGGACCACCTGCAAACGCTGCCATAGTAGTTAAAATACCTACTGCTAAACTTGCTTTGCCTGGATTTTCTTTTGCCCAGTCACTAATCTTTTGAATGCCTTGTACAATTTTACTGTCACTGTTGTTTGCTGTAATTTGCTTTTTTAAATCTTCAAATTTTTGATCTGCATTTTTAATAGGACCTGCATTTTGCGCCATACGTCCTAGTTCATTAATTTTTGCATCAACTTTTTTAGCAATGTCTACTGGAAGTTTTGCAGCCGCTGCAACACCTGCACCAACTTTACCTGCGATAGTTTTATTATCGCCACTTGCCATTGCAACTTCTTCAGCACCATTAAAGATATCTTTAATCTGATCTGCTGTAAGTTCTGCTTCTGCAAGTTTAGTATATTGTTCAACTAATGGCCAAAGTTCTTTTTCAAATTTACCTAAGTATAGTACTTGGCTTTCTGTTAGGTCTTGATAACCTTCAGTTAGGATTTGTGCTGTACGTGAATTGTAGCCTGTTACTTCTTGTAATTTCATTATAGAGCTCCTGCCAATACTTTTTTCTCTGTTGGTGTTAGTGCATCAAGTTGTTTTTGTATATCTGCAGGAATAGTGCCTGCGCCAGCAGCACCGCTTGCTGCGGCTTGTCCTTTTGTAGGCATAGGAATTACTTTACCTGTGTTATCGTCTTTGCCATCTTTGTTAGCATCAACTGCACCCATTGGTTCGCCAGTTTTATCATCTTTACCATCTTTGTTTTTGTCAACTTGTGGACTAGTTGGTTTACCTGCAACATTAGTACCTTGTCCGCCTTGCTGCCCAGAAGCCGCGCCAGCGGCACCCGGTGCGCTAGGTTGCGCAGGAGCACTACTTGTACCTGTTGTAGGATCGCCCCCTGCTTTCTTAGCATCTTGTACTGCTGTTAAAATTGCTTGATCCATTTGCTTAGGTGTCATAATTCCGTCAACACCTTTTAAATGCATATTAGGATAACCTTTAGATTTTAAAAATGCTGCAAGTTGCGGACCTTGCATTTGTTTTAAATTAATTCCTGTTTGTCCAGCATACCCTTTAAGAGCAACACTAAGTTGTCTTGCTTCGTCACCTGTGTCAGCAGCACCACTTAATTTTGCTGCGGTACCTTTCATACCAATAGCACCAGCTGCTTTTGCACCTAGTTTACGACCTACTTGTTTAAGTAGCCCAACAGGTGCTTCTTCAATACTTTCGTTTGGATCATAGTCCCACATATAAGAACCAGCACCCATATAGCTACCGCGCTTATATCCTGCTAGTTGCATTGCTTCATCCGAATCAATGCCTTTTTCTTCAGCCCATTTGTTTATATAATAAGATCTTTGACTGTCACTTATATCAGCAAATTTTGCTACTATTTTAGGATCAGCACTAACATCTTTTTCCGCAATTATATCTTGTACACGCATTTCTGAGTTATCCTTTAAAATCTAATAGATTCATTATTAAGTATATTTATGTGTTTCGTTTCACGAAACAAGTTTTCGCTAACGCTCAAACTATACACTTCGTTTGTATGATATAATTTATATTTGAAGAAAACACATTAACACGAAGTGTTAATGTTTAAGTTTCATGTAGATTGTTTCAGTCAGACGGAACCTGTTACGGTTCCATCCTGCCTCAAAAATAGCTTCATGTGAGTTCGTCACAGCCGAGACTTGGAAGTAGGTGTTTTCTGCTGTACAATGGGCTCTGACCTTTCCCAACCTACGTCGACATCGCTTTCGCTACCCGTTGCTTCGTTCCTGTGCATACGGTTTTTATGTACAATGTGCAGTTTTTCGACAGCCAACAATCAGTCTATGCCAATCAAACACCCTACTACCGGATGCCGCTCAGCATGTTACGTGTGCTCCTATACGGATGCTTTTTCCACAGCGGTATTTCTAAACTGGCCCGCCAACCTTATGTGTTGGATTGTTTTGCCTTGATGCTATGTTCTAGCAATGCCTTTTTAAGTTTGTCTGATCCGCCAACTCTAACATTAATAATCCCGTTGTAATAATCGTCCGTCTCTAATACACGGCGGTCAAACTGTTCTCTTGCCTCTATGTAGGACATTTCTGCCCGTGATTTGCAAAGGTATAATATTTCTCTTGTGAAGTTTTCTGGGCCTAGTGCAGTGACGTCAGCGTTAAGTCTATCAGATGAACCCCAATAGTCTTTCCAGTCTGATTCTTTGTGTCCACGTCTTTTATTTTTCTTGCCTTTAAGCGGTGGTTTAGTAGTTTTAAATTTGGCTAGTTTCTTGCCTATATATTTTTGCCCAGTAGTAGTATTAGTAATGAGATAAACAAAGCCTTCATATTCGTCTGGTATAGTTTCTATTGTTTTCCCGTTGTAAGTCCACTGCATGAACTTACTTATTGTGTGCCTTTTTTCTCTGCCTCTTTTTTGGCTGTATAGTCTTCGTGTATTTCGTCCATACGTTCTTTTGCTAGTTCACGTATTTTACGCAACCAGCGCCTACTGCTTGCGTGTGTTCTATGTGACTTGCGTGACTCATACGCCTCGTTTGCCTTAAAATATTCCATATAGGCTCTAGTTAGTTTGTCATGAGTATCATCATCTATCATTCTACAACTTCTATATCGTTTTCATAACTAGTAAAGCCGTTTTCTTTAACAACTTTAAGAATTGTGTTTACACGACCTACTAATTCGTCTTTGTGTGAGATTAAGAAAATGTTTTTATCACGTTCACGTGCAATCTTTTTAAGAACACTTAACGCACCTTCGACACCTGCTGTATCCATACCACTATCAATTAACTCGTCAATGAACAACAAGTTAATGTTTTGATATAAACTTTCCCAAACATCACGGAATGCAAACGATAAACCTAGTATTAGCCTGTTACGTTCGCCTCTACTTAGATTATCAAAATCTAAGTCTTGTCCTAGTTGTGTAATTTCTACATTTAAGTCATTTTGAAAAACAACTTGATGCGGCAAGCCTAATTTGTCAAGATAATATGTTAGCCTATTGTTTAAGTATGCTAGGTTTTGCTCAATAATCTTTTTGCGAATGAAACTGTCTTTGTTTGTAAGCAGTTTTAATAAGAACTCTTGATGATCCTTAAGATTATTAAGCTCGTTAACTGCGGTCCAGTCAACTTCTTGTATTGCTTCTTGTGTAAGTTCTTGTATTTGTGCTTCGTAAGGATCAGTTTCCTCGCTCTTACTTATCACAGACTGCTTTAAGTTATCTACGTTGTTTCTATGTTCATATGCTTCTTTAGCAGTTTCATAAAATGTATTAGGTCGTCCATTAAGATCGCCAATTTCGTTTATTGCTTCCATAACTTCTGAAAGTTTTTCACCTACATCTGTTTGATATGCAATAGATTCTTCAAGTTCTGTTGATTTTGCAGTTAAAATTTCTTGTTTTTTATCTTCGTGAAGTGCCTGTCCGCATGTATAGCACGTAGCATCTTCAAGATTTAACACGTCTTGTTCAATCTTTTTAACACGTTTATCGGCTTGCAGTAATGCACCGTCTAATGTGCTTTTTTCTTTATTAAGAGCCGTTAATGCGGTATTTAATTCAGTCCAACTAGCAAGTTTTTCGTGCAGTTCTAGTTCTAATTCAATATCTAAATGTTCTAATTCATCCAATCCTTGCTGTAATTTTGCAAGATCTTGATGTTTTTTAGTATTCCATGCACTTTGTTTAGTTTTTAAACTTCTAATAGTTTCTTGAATATGTGCATTGGCACTATTAATAGCATCAATCTTTAGTGTTTCTGTGGTAATTGCTTCTTTAGTTTCACGTATCTGTTCTTTTAGATTTTCTGCTTTTTCTGAAAGAATAGTAATACCTAATAACTGCTCAATAATAGCACGTTGATCGTTTTGCTTCATAGCAAGGAATGGTTCACTATAAGTATTTAGAGCAACAATATGTTTGAACATATCATGACTCATACCTAGCAAGTCGTTTAGGAATTCTTGTGTTTTACGACTATCGCCTTGCGATTCGTCTTCTTCTTGTTCTTGTTCGTTGATATAAAATTTGAAGAAAGTAGGTGAACGACCTCGTTCAATTCTATAATTAATACCGTCTTTTTCAAAATCAAGCGAAACAACCATACCTTTACTATTAGTTTTGTTAATAAGATTGTTACGTTTAATATTTGTTAGTGCAGTACCGTATAAAGCATACGACAATGCATTAATAATTGTTGTTTTACCAGTACCATTACGTGAACCACTATCGTCTCCGCCTTGGTCTAAGTTTTCGCCTAGTACTAATGTTAACTTTTCTCTGTTAAAGTCTACAGCCTGGGTTTGGTTACCCACACTCATAAAGTTTTTTACTGTTAAGTCTTTTACTTTGATCATTTATAGCTCGTGATATATGTCTAGTAGCATCTTTTTATTAAAGTTATCACTATCGATAGCAGTAATTTCTTTAGATACAATTTCGTCAACGCTTTCAAATGTAGAAATATCTAAATCTGTTGAAATTTCTTCAATTTGCTTTTGCGGAATAAGTGTAATTTCTCTACAATTATGTGTAGAAATATAAGTTTCTTTAATAAACTGTGCTTCTTCGTAACTGATAGGAACATCAATAGTTACACGTAAGTACATTTTAGGTTTAATAATGTCTGCATCTGGATCTAGTAATTTGCTTAGTGTAGTTGTACGGTACTTAGGACAGTTCCACCAGTTAATGTATTCAGGCTCTTTGCCGTTTTCTTTGTCAAGGATCATCATACCACGTTCGTCGTCCCATGCATCTGCATAGTTGTGAGGAAATGCATTACCTATGTAATGTATTTTACCTCTTACTTGACGTTTGTGAAAGTGCCCACTGAATACATATTCTTGATTTTTAAAATGTTCAGCACGTAAATCGCCATGATCAGGCATTTGTACCATAGCATTCATATAGAAACTTGGCAATTCAAAATGTCCAAACATATACTTGGCTTTGATGTTCTCGATACGTTTCCATTCGTCGCCTACAAGCCACGGCACAAGTACCACATCATCTTCTTCGTAGATTTCATCTATTAATGTAATACCTGGAATATGTTTTCCAAATATTGTTGAACTTACATCACGTTTGTCTTTGTAATACAAATCGTGATTACCAACAAACATGTAAAATTTGTCAAACGCTTTGCCTAGTTTTTCAAGACTGCGGATAGTTGCATCCATAGTTGTTAAATTTAACGAGTTACGGTTATGATGCCAATCTCCACAAAAGATACCAGTATCGCATCCGTTAGCTTTTGCCTGTTCGATAAACCAATCTATAAACTCTTCACAGTCGGTGTTGTGTACTTTGCTGTTGCCTTTTAAACCAAAATGTATATCGGTAAAGACTGCTGCCTTTTTAAACAAAATAAGTTCTCCATACTAATCAATAACATAATACTGTCTTTTGCAGTAAAAGTCAACTGTTTTTGGCGTCTTCAGCTTCTTGTCTTTCTTGCCGATCTCTTTTCATAGCATTTTCCCATTCTTGATTATGCTGTCTAGTATAACTTGGATTCATATCGTTCATTTCAAGGATGTCATCTCTGATGTTTTGATTGCGTTTTTCAAGATTAATAACACGTACAAATGAATTAGTGACGGCTGCTGTGTAGTATGCAAACGGGTTATTAGATTTGCTCTCATCAAATTGCAAACCAATCTGTGCAAGTTGTAGTATTGCCTGTCCTCGCATCTCGTCATTGTACGTGTATCCTCTAACATTACCACGAGTAGCATAGCGTTCGCAGAGCTTCATCCACATCTTTGCTAGTTCGTTTGTTGCACGGGCATGTTTTTGACTAAAATATCCGTTCTCCATACCTCCTATCCAGTGGCTTTTACCTATACAAACAAGTTCATCGTTTTCATTAAATTTAAAATGTTGAAAAGGTGGAAAATTTAATTTTACTTTTGTATCTGCAATAGTTTTTGGGTTCTTTTTACGTCCAGGCTCTTCAGGGATATGATCAAACGTCATAATACGAAAAACAAGTTCTTCTTTTGTGATTTTTCTATAGTCAATTTCGCAATCTGCTAGTTTAACTTTTTCACCGGCCTCTTTGCGGGTTTCAAAATCTTGTTGTTGTAATCTTTTTGCTTTGTTCCGTTTTGCTTCTGCAATCGTGCGTATGTTTATTTTTTCAATATTTTCTAAAATTATGTCGTATTGATGATATTCTGGGTCTACAAAGCTACAAAAACTAGATTTTGATATGTGTATTTGTTTTAGTAGATCCTTATTGTTAAGATAGTTCACTTTCCTCATTAAATTCTCCAAGTTATACGTCTATTATAAACTACGCAGTTAATTTTGTCAACTAAATAATGTATATAGGAGAGTAAAAATATGGCGTTAAGTCTTAACAATTTAAAAAACGTAGTTCAATCAAATGCTAAAAACATTGCTTCTGATTTTGAAAATAGAGCTACTACCTTTGCTAATAATTTCGCAAATAATGCATTAGATTCTGCACTAGGTTCTGGGGCAGCTGGTATTTTAAGACAACTTTTAAACGGACCGTCATCTCTACCAACACAAAGAACAACTACAGCAGCAACTACAAATTCAGCTAGTAGTAAAGATTGGCGTGTTAGATTAAGTTTACCTGCGCACATAAACAGTCCGGTAACAATGCAGCCTATTATTGAAACAAATGGGCTGGTGTTTCCTTATACTCCTACAATATTAATTCAGCATACAGCAAATTATGATGCGATGCATCCTATACATAGTAATTATCCTTTCCCACAATACCAGAACAGTCAAATTGAAGATATAGTTATTACAGGAGATTTTTTCTGTGAAAATGCTAAAGATGCGCAATATTGGGCAGCAGCATTACATTATCTAAGATCAGTTACTAAAATGTCATACGGACAATCAGAAAATCAAGGAAACCCACCGCCTGTTGTAAAACTAAGCGGATATGGACCTCATGTTTTTCCTAATGTTCCTGTTGTTGTAAAAAACTTTACAGTTGATATGCCAGCTGATGTTGATTATATAAAAACTTCAGTTGGAGCAAACATTCCTCAAGGTGTAACTACGCCACCAGATCTTGGAGGAGTAGAAGGATATGTTCCAGTACAGAGTCAAGTATCGGTTACAGTAGGACCAGTATACAGTAGAGCACTTACTTCTCAGTTTAGTTTAGATGAATTTGTAATGGGAGGATACTTAACTGGCGGCGGAGGATTTGTATAATGGCAAAGTATGGTTCAACAAGTCCTTGGGGAACAACACCAATTTTAAGAAATCAATATTTAGACGTAATGAAAATTAGGCCAGTGCCGGCAAGCGACGATGATGTATTATATGAAATACAACCTCAGTTTACGCATAGACCTGACTTACTTGCTTTTTCAATTTATGGTACTCCAAAGTTATGGTGGGTATTTGCACAAAGAAACATGGACATTTTAAAAGATCCTGTTTTTGATCTTGAAGCAGGTGTTCGAATCTATATTCCAAGAGAAGACAAATTAAAAGACTTTTTAGGTTATTAATAAATGGCAATAAATTTTACTAGACTTACTAATTCGGTAAAAGACTTACCAACGCAACTGAACCGTGTAACAGGTCAAGCAAACGACCTGTTAGGATCTGTACCAGCTCAAGTAGAAAGTTCTCTTAACAATTTAAAATCACAAGCAAGTTCGTCAATAATTTCCGTAACTGATCAGTTCAATGTTGGAGAACAATTAGAATCAGCAGTAGCCGGATTTAGAAATAGTATTCCTACTGATATTCAACAATTAGCTGATATTGAACAGGCTATTTCGCAAGGAGCAGCAGGTCTAATTGCATCAGCATCAGGCTCTGTATTACAAACTGCTACAGTAGCATTAGGACAAACAGAAAATAAATTAAAAGAATACGCAACATACAATTACATTATAACACTTGCTTGTTTAACAATTAACGAAATTAATTTTCCTGATAGTACATATCGAGTTGGTCCACCGAAAGTAACAGTATTAAAATCAGGAGGCGGACTAGGAGCTAGTAAAGCAAAAACAGCATACGAAACTAGTGATTTATCGTTAGAATATTTTATAGACGATTTAGAAATTGAAGGAATTATCGCACCTACTACTAAATCACGTTCAACAAATGCAACAGTTTTAAATTTTACTGTTACAGAACCTTATAGTATGGGATTGTTTTTACAAACACTTATGATTGCTGCTAATAAAGCAGGTCATAAAGATTATTTAAAAGCACCATATGCACTAATAATAGAATTTAGAGGATATGATGATAACGGTAATCCTTTAAACTTAGATAGAACAACACGCAGAGTATTTCCAATAAGCATTAACACAGTTGATTTTGATGTTACAGCAGGTGGTTCTAGATATGCAGTACAAACTAATGCTTGGCAAGAAATTGCCTATAGCAGTGTAGCACAAAGTACAAGAAGCGACACTATTTTGCAAGGCGCATCTGTACAAGAATTATTACACACCGGAACAAACAGTTTAACAGCAATACTTAATAAAGCAATTAGAGAAAAAGACGATGAAGGAAATAGTATTAATAGAGATGAATATGTTATAATGTTTCCAAACCAACTCTCATCAAGTTTAGGAATATCAAATCAAGCAGGAACAAATCTTAGTGACAGAGCATTAATGACCGAAGAAGAATTTTATTCCGCTTGGACTGGTGCTGACACTGAATTGTTTGATTTTGATCCTGACCTTCTTTTACAAAATAGATCAGAAGCATACGAACGTTATATAGAAATTAGTGCTTCAAACAATAATATTTCAGCCGCAGTACGCAGAGCTGCTGATAATACTGAAACAGCTAATCCAATAGGAAAAGGTCAAATTGACAGTGCAATGATAACAGGTGGTGCAGTACCTTTTGGTGAAGAAGCATACACATATGATCAAAGAACAGGCATTTATAGAAGTGACCAAGTAACAATTTCTCGAGATTTTAGAACATTTCAGTTTAAGCAAGGAACTAGGATTGAAGATATAATTGAAGAAATAGTTTTGATAAGTGAGTATGCTCAAACAGCCGCAACACAATTACAAAGTGTTCCTGCAGGTGGAGGAATGATTCCTTGGTTTAGAATACATGCGCAAACATTTTTAGTACCAGATGAAGAAATTAGACGTAGAACCGGCCAAAATCCAAAAATATATGTATATGCAGTTGTGCCTTATCAAGTACATTCGTCAACATTTCAACAAGCATCGCAACCATCAGTGGGCATAGAACAGCGTAAAGCAGCCGCAGCAAAACGATACGATTTTATCTATACAGGTCAAAACGACGATATAATTGATTTTGAAATTAATTTCAATAATGCATTTTATACAGCAATGAGTTCAAACATGAATGGTGCAGGAACAACTAGACTTGCAACTCGTGATTCTGTAACAGTAGATACTGCACCAAGATTTCAGCCAGCAGCAGGAAATGAAGGTGTTGGCAGTGTTAACAGTGACAGATCTGTAACAGAAGTTGCAAATGCAACAGCAACCGGAAATAGTGGCGGCAGTGATGCAGATACACCTGCAATACGAGTTGCTAGAATGTTCCATGAGGCAATAGTCAATAATGACACTGATATGGTTACGATGGAGTTAACTATTATAGGAGATCCTTATTATCTTGCAGACAGCGGACAAGGAAACTATTTTTCTCCACCATCGGGATTTACAGGATACACGTCAGACGGAACAATGGATTATCAGTCGTCAGAAGTAGAAGTTTTAGTAACTTTTAAAACTCCGATAGATTATAATACAGGAAATGGATTAATGATATTTCCAGAAATAGACAATGTTCCGGTAAACGCATTCACTGGCTTATACAAAGTAAACATTGTAAGAAACAGTTTTGCTGGAGGAAAGTTTACTCAAGTGTTAGAATTAATTAGAAGAAACAATCAAGATAGTGATACAAATGTTAGAGGCGGCGGCACCGGCGATAACTCTACTGCTGTTGCTCCATCAGACACTACTGGCAGCGGCTCAGGAGATACACAAACTCCACAACCAGTAATTTTTGGCGGACAGGATATTACTAATACAGGAACAGCACAAGGAACTGGAGCAGGAGCACCACCTACTCCTACTCAACCTACTGCACAAGTTAACACAACATCTCCAACAGTGGAATTTGGTGGACAAACAATCGTTAATGAAAACTTTACTCCTCCGGCTAATAATAATCCGCCGCCTGATGCTAATATTGATGGAGGAGTTTCTTAATGCCAGCAAATACACGACCTTCACGACGATTAGTAGTTTCGAATCCAGGTCCGTACGAAGCGATTGTTGTATCTCATCTTGACCCAAAAAGAATGGGTACACTTCAAGTTGAATTATTAAGAAACAGCACGTCTGGTAACGATCCAGAACGTTCAGGGCAAATAGTTACAGTAAAGTATCTGTCTCCGTTTGCAGGAACAACACCTATATCAGGAAATACTACTACAAATAATTTTCAAGGATCACAGAAATCTTATGGGTTTTGGATGGTACCACCTACAGTTGGAACACGAGTTCTTGTTATATTTGCAGAAGGAAACATTGCTAGGGGTTATTGGATTGGTTGTGTATATGATGCTTATATGAATTGGATGACCCCAGATCCTTGGTCAGGATCTCCGTACAATACTTTTGATCCTAATAGAAAATTACCAGTTGCAGAGTTTAATAAACGTATAGCATCTTCTGCAGGTAACGATCCTACAAAATATATTAAACCTCTTAATAACGATTTTTACACTATACTTGGACGTCAAGGACTTGTAGATGACGATGTTAGAGGTCCTGCCAACAGCTCTAGTAGAAGAGAATTACCGTCAAGGGTTTTTGGGGTAAGCACCCCCGGGCCAACTGATAAACGAGAAGGTGCACCTAAAGGTCCTATAGGACCAGTTGAAGCAAGAACACAAGCGTTTTCAAGTGTACTCGGTGGAAGCAGTATTGTAATGGACGACGGTGATGACCGTTATATAAGAAACAGTTATGCTAGCCAAGATAAAATGGAGTATACAGATCTTGTTGCTAATCCTGAAGCAACTACAGGAATAAAAACGCTACCAAAAGGTGAAATGATGCGATTTAGAACTCGCACAGGACATCAGATTCTTATGCATAATTCAGAGGATTTAATTTACATTGCTAATGCCCAAGGCAGTACTTGGATAGAATTAACTTCTAATGGTAAAATTGATATCTATGCACAGGATAGTGTTAGCATAAGAACACAAAATGATTTAAATGTTAGTGCTGATAGAGATATCAATATGACTGCGTCAAGAGATATTAACTTTAATGCTGGTAGAGATTATAAACTTACTGTTTCAAACAACAGTGATGTTAAAGTTGGCAATGATCATAAACTTGATGTTGCTTCAAATCATGATGTATATGTTGGAGCAACACAAAAAGTATATGTTGGTGCAGAAGGACATTTAGTAGTAGTTGGCGCACACTATATAACCAATCAAACAACGTTTGATATGAGCACTACAGGACAGCGTACAGAGTTTCAAGGACAGTACGATTTACAAACTGGCGGACACAATTATTTCACTTCAGGTGAAAATACAGAAATTGCATCTAGCGGAGACATTATTCAAACAGGCACAAACATTCATCTAAACGGTCCTGCGGCTACTACCGCAGCTCTTGCGAGCGGAGCAGCGCAAGCCGCTGTCGCAGCACCTGCGCTTTGGCCGGTACGTGTACCGGTACATGAACCGTGGCGTGGACATGAACATTTAGACCCTGGAACATTTACTCCTCAGTTCACACAAGCAAGCAGTTCTCCAAGCCCTGCATTAAGAGAATCAACACCGCAACTTAATACTAATGCTGACTTAGCAGGATCTGGCGCAGCGCCAGGAGCAACAGTTGCAGCAGCAAACAACACTACTGCCGGATCAAATGCACAAGTTGTTGTACCTGGAGAAGTAGGAACTAGCGGAGCACAACCAGCAAATCCAGTTCCGGTTAACGATTTACAAAAACACTTTTTAAGTGAACTTATAAAAGCAATTGGATTAGACCCTGCAAATGCTCTTAAAACAGCAGATCCTAACAGACTTGCCCCTGGTGAAACACCAGGAAATGCAGAAGCACTTGGTATGGCAATGGCACAGATTCAAGCAGAATGTGGTTTCCGTCCAAGAAGCGAAAACATGAATTATAGAGCAAGTACATTACGTAGAGTATTTCCTAGTCGTGTTAGAAGTGATGCGTTTGCTCAAGAACTTGTTGCAGCAGGGCCTGCTGCAATTGGTAATACATTGTATGGCGGACGTTATGGCAACGCTCAAAATGAAGGTTACAAATATCGTGGTAGAGGGTTGATTCAGTTAACATTCAAAGACAACTATAGACGTTATGGTGGACTAGCTGGAACTCCACAAATTGTTGAAAATCCTGATTTAGTTAATGATCCGGAAATTGCAGTAAAAATTGCTTGTGCATATATTAAATCAAAGTCTATTAGTTGGGGAAGTTATGACTTTGGAGCACTTGGTGAAGAATTCCGTAGAGCAGTCGGTTATGCTAACCGCGGCGGCGAAGAGACACGAAATCGTATTGGATTAGGTAGAGGGTTTGCAAGTAAGATTATTACTGGTGAGCTAGTACCGCTTGCAAGTATTACAACAGAACCTGCAGGCACAAATATTGAAGCAGGTAATAGAGTTGAACCAGCAGAAGAACTTCCTCCACTGCCATAATATAATAGGGTAAATACTGTTATGAGTACACAAGAAAAACGTTTATATAAAGAGGTAACAGTTAGCTCTAACAAAAGACCGTCTCTACCAACACAAAGTAGAGCGTACAAAGGCATCTCAACAGTTAATAAAGAGAATAGCAGTTTTAACTTGTATGACATTGCTCTTATAAAACAGGATATTATAAATCATTTTCATATTCGTGTAGGAGAAAAGTTAGAAAATCCTGGATTTGGAACTATCATTTGGGACGTATTATTTGAACCAATGACAGAAGCTCTAAGAGATGCTATTGCTGATAATGTTACAAAAATTATCAATCATGATCCTAGGGTACAAGTTGAGCAAGTCACTGTAGACACCTATGAAAGTGGTATAATGATAGAGTGTACGCTAACATATTTGCCTTACAATATTTCTGAGAGTATGCGCTTAAAATTTGACGAAGATAATGCTATTTTATCTTAGAGAATTAAGTACGCACTTTTCGAATCATAATAAATACTGTATAATAAAGGAAAGCAAATATGTCCACGACAGATAGACAAAATAGACTATTACTAGCGGAAGATTGGAAACGAGTTTATCAGTCTTTCCGTAATGCAGATTTCCAAAGTTACGACTTTGATAATTTGCGTAGAACAATGATTAATTACCTCCGTCAAAACTATCCGGAGGACTTCAACGATTATATCGAATCAAGCGAATATCTAGCACTTATTGACCTTATTGCTTTCCTTGGTCAAAACTTGTCTTATCGTATTGATTTAAACGCTCGTGAGAACTTCCTTGAACTAGCAGAACGCCGTGAAAGTGTACTACGTTTAGCAAGATTGCTTTCCTATAATCCTAAGCGTAACCAATCAGCAAATGGCTTGTTAAAGTTTGAGTCTGTAAGAACTACCGAAGAAATTTACGATTCAAATGGTACAAACTTATCAGGACAAACTATACTATGGAATGATATTTCAAACCAAGATTGGTACGAGCAATTTATTAAAGTACTTAATGCTGCACTTCCAGCAAACTCTGTTTATGGGCGTCCTGTAAAAAGCAGTACAGTTAACGGAGTTAGTGTTGAACAGTATAGAGTAAACGGTACAAACAGCGATATTCCTGTTTATGGTTTTACTAAAAATGTTGATGGTAAATCAACACAATTTGAAATTGTAAGTACTAACATTGAGAATGGTGCTATTATAGAAGAAGCACCTCTTCCGGGAAATAACTTTGCATTCCTTTATAGAGATGATGGACAAGGAGCAGGTTCTAATAATACAGGATTTTTTGCACACTTTAGACAGGGTCGTTTAGATCAAGGGCAATTTACAGTTACTAATCCTTCAACAAACCAAGTAGTTGCTATTGATGCAATTAATGTTAATAATACAGATACTTGGCTATACAAACTTGACACTATAGGTAGTGAGCAAGAACTATGGACAAAAGTTGATGCTATAGAAGGTAACAACATTGTTTACAACAGTTTAAACAAAAATATTAGAAATGTGTATTCTGTTTTAACAAGAGTAGAAGATAGAATTAGTTTAATTTTCTCTGATGGTACTTTTGGTAACTTACCTAAAGGTAGTTTTAAAGTTTACTATAGAGTAAGCGACAATAGAAGTTTTACTGTTAGTCCTGGAGAGTTAATTAATATTTCAATAACTATTCCTTATCAAAGCAAACAAGGTACAAGCGAAAAACTAACAATAGGGTTAGAATTAAAATATGCTATAGATAATGCAAGCACTTCAGAAACAAGTGCAAGCATTAAAGCAAATGCTCCTGCAACTTATTATACACAAAATAGAATGGTTACAGGCGAAGACTACAATGTTGCTCCTTTAAATATTAGTCAAGAAATTATTAAAGTTAAAAGTGTAAACAGAACATCTAGTGGTATTTCAAGATACTATGATTTGCTTGATGCAACAGGAAAATATTCTAAAACAAACCTTTACGGAAAAGACGGTGTTATCTATACACAAAATTTAACAAGCAAAGAACAATTTACTTTTAATACTAGAACAGACATTGAAGGTATTATTAAGAATCAAATTGAACCTATACTAGCAAATTATAAAATTAAAAACTTTTACTATGCACAATTTTCTAAAATCATAGTGCGTGATCTAGGTGCTAGATGGAATCAAGTAACAAAAGCACAAAACCTTACAACAGGTTATTTAACCGATGCTGACGGAACAAAACTAAGAGTTGCATCTTTTACTGGCTCTACGCTACAATATTTAGAACCAGGGTCTATGTTAAAATTTGTAACACCTGCTGGTTATTTCTTTATGCCAGACGGATCAATAAGACCTGGACAACCTAATATTCCAGGAGCAAAAACATATAAATGGACTAAAGTAATTTCTATAAACGGACCAGGTATTGATAATACAAATACTGGTGAAGGAGCTATTGCACTTAATGATATTATTCCTGGCGGAATTAATGGAGATATAAACTCTGCACCAATCCTACAAGAAATTAAACCTGTGTTTACAACTGAAATAGAAACACAAATAAAAACACAAATTATTGATCAAGTCTTTACATACAAAACATTTGGATTAAGATTTGATTTTAGATCTTCAACTTGGCGTGTAATACTTGAAAATGATCTTGATATTTTATCTACATTCTCAACTGGTAAAAGTGGAGATCAAACAAATCAAAATTTAGATTCAAGTTGGATTTTGTTATTCCAAACAGATGGAGAAACATACACAATTACATATAGAGGTAAGCGTTATGTTTTTGAAAGCGATAGAGAGATTAGATTCTATTACGATAGCTCAGACAAAGTTTTTGATCCTTTAACAAATGAAATTGTTAAAGATAAAATTTCTTTAATGTCTATTAATACTGTTCCAGTTAATGACGGATACGGATTAACACCATTTACTACACCGTTTGATTGGGAAATTGTAAATGAATACAGAGATAACGAAGGTTACGTTGACAGTAAGAAAATTGAAATAGGATTTTTTGATAGTGACGACGATGGTGTAGTTGATGATCCAGAAATATTTGATAATTTTATTACAAACTCTGTTTCTGATAAATTTATATTCCAAAAGAAATATACTACAACAGATAATGTAGAAGATTATAGATATGTTGATGCATTTGATGAAAATATACAAGTTGTTAATACAGAAACTGATATAACAACTAACGGTATTGATAGTTATCCTGCAAATTCTGTTTTTTATATAATTGATACTAATATCTTTAAAGTATATAATACAACTACAGAAGTATTAGAAATTGTTGTAAATTATAGAGCTTATAACGGAAGAGATAAAATCATATTCCAATACGAACATGCTGCTGACGAAAGTAACAGAATAGATCCAAGCAGCTCAAACATAATTGACACTTATGTTTTAACTAAGCAGTATGATACAAAATTTAGACAGTATGTTTCGGGTGCTATTTCTAGCAAGCCAGTACCTCCTACTAGCGACGAGCTTTATGTTAATTTTGGAGAAGAAATTAATAAGATAAAGTCAATTAGTGATGAAGTTATCTATCATCCTGTTAAGTATAAAGTGCTGTTTGGAACAAGCGCATCAGAAGATCTAAAAGCAATGTTTAAAATAGTTAAAAATCCTGATAAAGTTGTAAACGACAACGAAATCAAAGCAGCAGTTATTACAGCAATTAATGAATTTTTTGCTATAGAAAACTGGGAATTTGGCGATACATTTTACTTTACAGAATTAAGTGCTTATGTCATGACGCAAGTAGCGCCAGACTTAGCAGCCTTTGTTATTGTTCCTGTACAAGATAGTTTAACGTTTGGTAGTTTGTTCGAAGTTAAGTCAGAAGCAGATGAAGTGTTTATTAGTAGTGCAACTGTTGATAACATTGAAGTAGTTTCTTCGCTTACTGCTACTAAACTTAAAGCATCTGGAGCAATATATACAGATACATCTAGCATAAGCGGAGGAAACGTTTACTAATGGCTTACGAAAATAATCAGTCTGAGTATCCATTACCAGTTAACGGAGATTCGGGATCTCGCAAAAGCGAAAAATTTCTCCCAAGATACTTTAGAACAGAAGTAAACAGTAAATTTTTACAAGCAACATTGGACCAGCTAACACAACCAGGTGTTGCTGAAAAACTTAATGGGTATTACGGAAGGAAAATTTCTAAAGCCTATAGTGCATCAGACAATTATGTCGGTGATGTATCTACTCAACGAGAAAACTATCAACTTGAGCCAGTTACACTTATTAAAGACAATCTTGGAAACGTTACATTTTTAAAAGATTATAATGATTACTTAAACCAAATTAAAAGTTTTGGAGGAAATGTAGAAAATCAAGAAGTTTTAAATAGACAAGAATATTACACTTGGAATCCGCACATTGATTGGGATAAGTTTTCAAACTTTAGAGAATATTACTGGTTACCTTATGGACCGCAAACAATAAGAGTTGCAGGTCAGGAAAGAGGTATAGAAAGTACTATTAAAGTTTCATTATTTGATAATTTAGATAATGTTGGTTATATTTTCTCTTCCGATGAACTAGTACAAAATCCTACACTAGTATTGTATAGAGGACAAACTTATACGTTTGAAATTGATACTCCAGGAAATCCTATTTCATTTAGAACAAAAAGAACCTTACAAGATGATTTCAACTATAACGATGGTGTTAGTGTTCAAAGCGTCGAAAAGGGAACTATTACATTTGAAGTAGATCCAAATGCTCCAGAAGCATTATATTATATTGCAGATAATAATATTAACAATAGTGGATTAATTCAAATTAAAGACATTGAAGAAAATACAGAAATCAATGTTGAAAAAGAAATTTTAGGAAAAACAAAATATAAAACGGCATCCGGAATACAATTTTCTAACGGAATGAAAATAAGATTTGTAGGATTAGTAACTCCAGAGATTTACAGCGAAGGCGATTGGTATGTTGAAGGTGTTGGAGAAAAGATACAACTTATAAAAGAAACTGATCTTGAAATTCCTGGACCTTATGCTGAAAATAGAGAAATACCGTTTGATACTAATGAGTTTGATAGATTACCATTTGAGACAGCAAGTGGATATCCAGGTGTTCCAGATTACATCCTAATAAATCGTGCAAGTAAAGATGGAAACATGTGGTCTAGATATAATCGCTGGTTCCATAAAGATGTTGTTGAACAATCAGCATTGATTAATGGACAAACAATTAGTGCAGATCAATCTCAACGTGCAACAAGACCAATTATTGAATTCCAAGCCGGCACAAAGTTGTTTAACTTTGGATCTAAAAACAAGACTAACGTTGACTTGATAGATACATTTACAAAAGATATTTTTTCAACTATTGAAGGTTCTCAAGGATACAACATTGACGGAATAGATTTAGTAGACGGAATGAGAGTTCTATTTGTTGCTGAAGAAGATATTAGAGAATCTGGAAAAATATATAAAGTAAAATTTATTACTCAACGAGGCATTAGACAGATTAGTTTAATTGCAGAAGAAGATTCAGAACCGTTAGAAAATGAAACAGTACTATCTCTTAATGGAGTAGAGTATCAAGGTCGTATGTTCTACTATGATGGAACTAAGTGGCACCTAACACAAGAAAAAACAAAAATAAATCAACCACCATTGTTTGATTTATTTGACAATAACGGTTTTAGTTATAGTGATACTTCTGTGTATCCAAATAGTGATTTTACTGGAAATAAAATATTTTCTTATAGAGAAGGCACAGGCACTAACGATAGTCAATTAGGTTTTCCATTATCATATAGAAGTATTGAAAATATTGGTGATGTAGTATTTGACTTTGATCTTGTAAACCAAGATATTACATTTACAAATGATTCTTTGTTATCAGAAACTATTCGTACAGATGCTAGTTCTGTTTTTAAGTATAAATCAAGAACTGAGTACGAAGTTCAGAATGGTTGGATTAAAGCAAACACAGAAAGTGCTCAACGAGTTTTAAGACAGTATGTAGCAGAAGAAAATCAAACAAGATTTACAGTAGATGTTTATGACAATAGTTCTACAGTAGATTTTTTAACAATTCGAGTCACTATTAATAATGATTTAAAATTTGAAAATATTGATTTTACCATTGACAAAACTGGATCCAATGCTGTAGTTGAGTTTACTCAACCTCTGTCAGCTAACGACATTGTTGTTTTATATTGTAGATCTGCTGTAACAAAGAACGAGAATGGTGTATACGAATTACCTTTAAATGCAGAAAGAAATCCGCTTAATAGTGATATTGTAGAATTTACATTAGGTGAAGTAAACGATCATGTTACTTCAATTGTACAAGAAGCCGAAGAGTTTTACGGCGTTCACCCAGGTGCCGGCAATTTAAGAGATATAGGCAATCTTTCAAGTTATGGTAGAAAATTTGTACAGCACACGGGACTAGTAAATCTATCACTATATCATATTACAGATAAAAATGCAAATATAATTAAAGCAGTTGATTTTAACAGACGAGAGTATGCAAAGTTTAAAAGATTATTTTTACAAACAGCACTTGGTTTGGGGTTTGACGGATCTCCAAAAGCACACGTTGATTTAATTTTTAAAGAAATAAACCAAAATAAAACTACAACGCTTCCGTTTTATTTTTCCGATATGATTCCAATAGGCGGATCTAGAGTAACCGAATACGATGCCATTCCAGGAAACATTTATTATGCTCTAAACGAAGTATTTGATAATACACAACCGGGCGTTAAAGCGGTAACTGTATATCTAGACGATATTCAATTAATTTATGGAAGAGACTATACTTTTAATGCTGATGGATTTTGTGAAATAACGGCAGAAACTGTAGCAGGACAAAAGATTACAATTTACGAGTATGAAACTACAGACGGATCTTATGTTCCGCCTACTCCTACAAAATTAGGGTTGTATCCTAAATTTATTCCTACAAAGTTTATAGATAACACATACCTAGAACCAACTGAAGTAATACAAGGACACGACGGATCAATAGTAAAAGCATTTGGCGATTTTAGAGATGATCTATTGCTTGAACTTGAAAAAAGAATTTTTAATAACTTAAAAGTCTCTTACGATCCTAGTATACTTGATATTCATACATTTGTAGGTGGTGAATATAGAGATACAAATATTTTAAAAGACAGTATCGATAACGTTCTTTTAAAAGACTTTGCTTCTTGGTTAACAAATATTGATGATGTTGATTATACTGATTTTAGTTTTTATCAAAGAGATAATAGATTTACATATAACTACAGCTCAATGAAATCTCCTAACGGAACAAGTTTACCTGGCTATTGGAGATCTGTTTATAAACAAGCATACGACACTGATAGACCACATACACATCCTTGGGAAATGTTAGGTTTAACTATTAAGCCTTCGTGGTGGGAAGAAGTTTATGGTCCAGCTCCGTATACTAGTAACAACTTGTTATTATGGGAAGATTTAGAAAAAGGTATAATTGCCCAACCAGGGGTATCAAAAATTATTAAAGATCAATATAAGCGTCCTGGTTTAATAAATCATATTCCTGTAGATACTGGTGGAAATTTATTAAGTCCATTAGATAGTGGTTACGCTAAAAACTTTGTTGCAGCACTTTCAAAAGCTACGTTTGTTTTTGGCGACGAAGCACCAGTTGAAACAGCCTGGAGGAAAAGTTCAGAATATCCATTTGCATTAATGAAATCATGGATACTAAACCAACCAACAAAAATAATTGGTTTAGGTTTTGATAGATTAAGAATAACACGTAATAATGCTAATCAACTAGTATATAGTGATACACAAAAAAGAATAACCTTAGAAGATTTAAAATTCCCTAATAACTCGACAGTGTCTGATGATACAAATAGAATATATACTTCGGGATTTGTTAATTTTATTGCAAATTATCTATCGAGTAATGTTTTATCTAATTATGAAGATTATCAAACAAATCTTAAAAGTGTAACTAATCAGATAGCATTTAAGGTTGGCGGTTTTACAGACAAAACTAAATTTAATCTAATACTTGATAGTAGAACTCCTTTAAACCAAGGAAACGTTTTCATACCGCCAGAAAACTATCAAGTAACATTGCAAACAAGTAGTCCTATTGATGTTGTTACATATAGTGGTGTTGTAATTGAAAAAGCAACTAGTGGATATATTATTAGAGGGTATGATATACCTAGTCCGTCTTTTAGATATTATAAACATCAAGAAAATGAAAAAGATCCTCTAGTTAATGTAGGAGGAGTAAGTGCAGGATTCGTAGAATGGGATCAAAATAAACGTTATGTTGTAGATACTATTGTAAAGTTTGAAGTAACTTATTATAGATGTACTACAGCACACACTAGTACCAGCATATTTGACCAAACTAAGTTTTCAAAACTTCCTTCATTGCCAACCGAAGGCGGCAGATCTGCTATATTTAGAACTAAGTTTGATAAAGTATTTCCACAAGAGTTACCATACGGAACATTATTAAGAACTACACAGGAAGTTGTTGACTTTATACTAGGATATAGTGAATACTTAATTGATTCAGGATTTGTTTTTAACAATCATAATCCTAATTTAGAAACTATTGAAAACTGGAAATTAAGTGCAAAAGAATTTATGTTCTGGACAACTCAAGCCTGGGATAGCGGAGCATTAATAACTCTTAGTCCAGGTGCACAGCGAATTGAATTTAAATCAGAGTATGCAGTAGTAGACGATATATTTGATACTTTTTATGATTACGGGTTAGTAAAAGCAGACGGCACAAAACTAAGAAAAGAATTTTGTAATATTTTAAGAACCAATGATAATAGTTTTGTTCTTACTACAAAAAATACAGCAGACGGAATATATGCTGTAAAATTACCATTAGTTCAAAAAGAACATGCTATTGTACTTGATAATGAAACAGTATTTAAAGATGTTATATATGATTTAGCACCAGGATATAGACAAGAGCGTATTCGTGTACTAGGTTACAGAACTGCTGACTGGGCAGGCGGATATAACATTCCAGGATTTTTATATGATAATGCTACAGTAACAGAATGGCAATCTTGGAAAGATTATGCAATTGGCGAAACTGTTAAGTATAAAGAGTTTTATTATACTGCTACTACTAAAATTACAGGTAGTGAAACATTTGTTAATAGCCAATGGTATAGACTAGACGAAAAACCAGAAAGCAGACTTATTTCTAACATTGAATATAAAACTAATCAATTTGCTGATTTTTATGATTTAGATACTGATAACTTTGATATTAACCAACAAGAAATTGCACAACATTTAATTGGTTACCAAAAAAGAGATTATCTAGCAAATATTATTAACGACGATGTTAGTCAATACAAGTTCTATCAAGGAATGATTGCTGATAAAGGCACTCGTAATGTATTAACTAAATTGTTTGACGCACTTGGCGCAGCCGATAAGGAAAGTTTAGAGTTTTATGAAGAATGGGCTGTTAGAGTAGGCCAATATGGAGCAGCTGACGGATTTGATGAAATTGAATTTTTGTTAGACGAAGAAAAGTTTAGATTAAGTCCGCAACCAATTCTACTAACTAATACTATTCCAGAGGATGTTACAGATTTAATTTATAGACAAACTCCAAGTGATATTTACGTTTCGCCTGTTAATTATACAAGCAATCCTTTCCCAGTAAGATATACACCGGATACTCCTTTAAAAACAGCTGGATTTGTTAGAGAAGATGATGTTCAATATACAGTGAAAACATTTGATGATATATTAACTTTGGATCATACAGTGTTAACTGAAGGTGATTATATCTGGGTAACATTTGAAAAAGATTCTTGGAATGTTTATAGATATGTTGACACTCCTTGCAGAGTTACATCTCTTATTAGTACAGAAAGTAGCACATCTGTAGTTGTTGTTTTAGACAGATTAACTTCTGTTAAAGTTGGAGATATTATAGGTTTATATGAAACTGGAGAAGAAATTAACGGACTGTTTAAAGTAACAGAAGTTGCACTGAACAGAATAACTATTGAACTACCTGAAGATGTAACACTAAGCAATGAACTAACAGAACTCACAGGAATCCTAACAACGTTTGTTTCTAACAGAGTAGCAAATCTTGAAGAAGCAAATTCATATGCAGAAAACGACATAGGGTTTAACGAGTTACTATGGGTTGATAGCCAAACAACTGACGGTAATGGAAAATGGGCAGTACTTAAAGCAGGTAACTCATTTAACTTTGACGAAGATTTAATAAATCCTACAAATTCAAATTACTCATTTGGTAAAAGTATATTTACTAATGATGATAATACTTTAGTTGCAGTAGGTTCTCCTGAAGATGGAGATGGAAAAGTCTTTATATATGAAAGAGTGCAAGACGGCAGCACAGCTCACGGAACACTACAATTTAAACAAGTTATAGAACCAACACTAAACTTTTCGTCAGGCGGAAGTAAGTTTGGAGAATCGGTTTCTATAAGTCCTGATGGTAAGTTCTTAGTTGTTGGAGCTCCAAATGCAAGCAATGTAAAAACAGCATATAAAGAAGAATTTAACTTTAATACAGATTATAAATTAGGTGCTATTGTACAACATAAAGGTAATTTGTTTAAATCAAGAAGAACAGTTAGAGGTAGATCCGATAATGTTGTTTTTGGTACATTTGGTAGTGCTAGTAGTTGGAGATCAGAATTACATAAAATCTATAACTCCTATGACGATGTACCTTTAATTGCATTAGGAGACTCTCCGCTAAGAGATGTTTCAATCGATCATATATTAGTTAGAGCACCGGCTGCTGCGTTTGAAGGTAGTAATGTAGGTGATAGCGTATACTTTGATTGGAACGATATTAGTTACAATTACAATCCTATATCGGAAGTTGCTATAACAAATATTAATTTGGCAAATCCTGTAGAAATTACAACAGCAACTGATCATGGATTTTCAGATGGTGACGAAGTAATATTTACTGATTTCCCAAATGACGGATTCTTATTTAGACCATTTACAGGTAATGACCTATTTGACAATAGTGATGTAAACGTTCCTTATGATACTATAAGACAATACGGTGTTAAAGGATTTGAAAACAAACGATATTATGTTAAAGTTATAACTAGTCAGTTAGTTGAACTTTATAATAATGAAGAGCTTACTAATAGAGTTAACGGTAATCCAACATCTGGATTATTTACTGGTTCTTCAGATCCAACTAGATTTAACGGATACATAAGAAAAATTAATAAGATTTTTGATGATCTTTATTCTGATGTAATAAACAAATCTTTCTTAACAACAACTGTTCATACAGTTAGAAGAAAAATTACAGATGTATTTTATGTTGTTGATCCTATAAACATTCCTAGTGTATCACAAGGAGATAGAGTTACTACAACAACAGGTAATGCTGATGTAGTTTATGTCCGCAACGAATTAGGAAGATTAATTATCTATGCTAACAATAAAAACGGTATTTTCAGTGAAACTGGAGAATTGTTTATTAATGACCAATTCCGAATTGGAACCTATACTAGACCATTGCATGATAGTGTAGATAGAAGTTCAGTCTTAGGCGGGTATTGGGAAATAGCGTTACCTACACCTATTACACCTAAAGATTATCAAATAGTTGATGCACCACTAATTGAACCTGCTGATGGTCTAGTGTTAGTTGATGTTAAAAATAATAGTGCAACTGATTTAGTTAACGGATATACCGAAAGTACAGCTAGATTACCTTATAAGAGCACTATTCAAAATGCCTTAGATGTTCCAGTTACAATTATTGCTGCTACAGGTCTACCGTTCCAAAAAGAAACAGACTTAATACGTGTACTAAGTCATAAAAGTCAAGGCGTTGGCGGCAGTGTTACAGAAATAGATGTATTAGATCATCGTTGGGTAGTTAGATTGCCTAAAAATGTTTCTGACAAAGCAACAACTGCGTTTTCTGATGCAACAAAACCAGATCCTTATGTTGGTGTTTGGTTAAACGATATACCCGGTGTTGACGGAACATTGCCAGACTTATCGGATAGAGGTTTTGGGACAGATCCTTACAGTATTATAAACGAAACAAGAGTTCCTTTAGATTTATGGGATGGATACATTGATTATGATGTATTTGCTGAAATTCCTTTAGTGCCTGGTGATGTTATTAGAGAAGGCATTTCTGGAGCAACAGCAGAAGTTGCATATGTTCAAAGAGATCTTGACAAGGGAAGAGTGTATGTTAAAAATGTATCAGGTACATTTAGTTTTGGTGATAGATACTTCCCGGGGTTAGCACCGACGTCTATGTTCTTGTACAAGCAAGTCGGAGTACAACTTTCTAGATTTGGTACAACTGAATCAAGACAACTTGCCGACGACGATATAGGTAAACTAGCAGTATTTGGTCAATTTGATGAAAATGGAACTCCTATACCTAGAGAAATTCCACCTACACTGACATATGCTATTACATCTACTTCAGACGAAATTGCAGATTATGAAGTTAAATTTATTTCTGGAATAGAATATCATACTTGGGTTGAAGAGCGTAAACCAGGACTTCCACGTAATGCTATTGAACCAAGTACAGAAAATAATGACTGGTTTGAAGTTGATAATATTCCAATTAATGTGCAAAGAAATGCAAGCTCTTTTGTTAATGAAGGTGCATACTTTGTTTACGAATACAATACAGAAACATACAATTATGATTTAGTAAATGGTTATATTTTACCTAACAGAGAATCTAACAGATTCCTTGCTAGACATGTTAAAATTATTCAAAACAATAATTTTTATAAAATTATTATCAATTCTAATGAAACACATACTAACGATACAAAACAAGAAGTTAGTGCAGATGGTAGAGGTAGATTATATTTTGTTCTTAATGGAACAAGCGACTATGGAACATTTAATTGGTCACTAGGAAGAGATCCAAACTTCAAAGGTGTTTATTCTAATACAAGCTCTTATTATCAAGATCAAATTGTTATCTATAATGAAGTATTTTATAAAGCATTAACAACAATGCAAGCTGAAGAGTTTGATAGTACTAAATGGAGAGTGTTAGGAGATCATATAGACTATGTTGGCTATTTGCCTAATACTTCAGGAATTACTATTATTGGTGACGATTCTAGTATTTCAAATTTAGATACAACAGCATTTGGCGATCAATTTGATATAAGTGATAATGGCAGAGTACTAGCAACTATTGCAAGATATGAAACTGGCGATAAGTTAATAATTTATAGACTAAAAGATATGCATTTTGAATTTGCAGCGGAGTTTGATGCCCCGGCAGATTCAAAGAATTTTGGTGATAGTATTGCAGTTTCTGATAATGGTAACTTGATTGTTGTTGGAGCATATAAATCAGATGATAATGAAGCATTCCAAGGAAAAGTATTTGTTTATAAAAATGTTTCCGGAGTATATCAACTACAGCAAACTTTACACAGTCCTAATGCAGAGCTAGTTGAAGGCTTTGGACTTAATTTAAGTTTTGACGGCAACCAATTAATAGTAGCAGGAGAAGCAAGTGATATTATACTCGATACAACATTTGATAGGTATTCAGAAAGAAATACAAATTCTTTAACAGAGTTTAATAGTAAGTTTGTAAATAATCCTAATAGTAATTTGTCAATTGGAGAAACTACATTTGACAATGGATTTACTACATATGTTAAAAAACTAAACGATAGTGGTATAGTTTACTTGTATGAAAATGTAAATGATACTCTAGTATTTGGACAACGTTTAAAATATCCTGACTTCAGAGTTAAAGATTTTGGTAAGAATATAGTTGTTAAAAACAATTCAATTTTAGTAGGTTTGCCAGGAAGTTTGGTACAAGATAACCTAGTTGGAAAAGTAGCAGTTTACAATAAGTTTAATGAAAGTAAAATTTGGGAAGTATTTAGAGAGCCAGTTGATCCAGCTGATATTTCAAAATTTAGAGGAAGTTTCTTATATGACACTAGTGAAAACAAAATGCTCACTAGGCTTGACATATTAGATCCAATACAAGGAAAAATTCCCGGATTAGCAGAACAAGAACTATCTTATAAAACTTACTATGACCCAGCATCTTATAATATAGGATATGCACATGATAAAGAACAATATGTTTCTTGGGGCAGTGAACATGTTGGTAAACTATGGTGGGATTTAAGTACAGTTAAGTATGTTGATTATCATCAAGGTAGTATAACTTATGCACAAAATCATTGGAATACATTTGCTGAAGGTTCGTCAGTAGATATTTACGAATGGGTTGAATCAAATATTCTTCCTTCGGCTTGGGATAACTTAGCCGGTACAAATAGAGGTATTGCTTTAGGAATAAGTGGTGTTTCTAAATACGGAGATACTAGATATGTTGTAAAAGACATATACGATTCTATCTCGCAATCATTTGTAGTAAAATATTATTTTTGGGCAAAAGGAACCACAATACTACCACAAGTAGAAGGAAGATCAAAAACTGGATTTGATGTACAGAATATTATATTAGATCCTCAAGGACAGCAATTAAAATTTGTTACTATTTTAGGCGATAATAAATTTGTTCTTTATAATTCTAACGGTTATTTAAAAGACAAAGACATTGCAATAAATTTCCGTTATTGGACTATAGATAATCAAGATAATAACATCCATACAGAATATCAAATTATTACAGACGGATTTGAAACAAGCCGTCCTAAGAAAGTAATAGAAGATAAATGGTTTGATAGTTTAATAGGATCAGATAAATTCCATAGACCTGTTCCAGATCCTGCATTAAGTGTAAAGCAAAAATATGGAAATATGAATAGACCAAGACAAAGTTGGTTTGTTGATAGACAGGAAGCACTAAAGCAGTTTATTGAAAGAGTTAATAGAGTATTAGCAAAAGAGTTAGCTACAGATAATTTAAATCTTGCAAAGCTATTTGATGCAGAAAAAGCACCATCAACATTAACAGGATTATATGACACTGCTGTTGACACTGATGAAGAATTAAGATTTATTGGTACAGTACGTGCAGAACAAGCACAAATACAAGCAACTGTTGTTGACGGAGTTGTGACTAAGATAGATGTTATTAATAGAGGTAGAGGATACAAATATCCACCTAAGATTGAAATAACTGGAACTGGAGAAGGTTTAGAGCTAGTACCAGTATTAAACAATTTAGGCATGATTACAAGCGTTACTATTGTAAATGGCGGGTCAAACTACACTAATGATATAACGCTTACTATAAGACCTCTTACTGCGCTTGTAAGAGCGGATAGTACTATAGGCGGTGCCTGGTCATTGTATGCTTGGAATAGCACTACAAGAACTTGGAATATAGTTCGTCAGCAATATTATAATGTTTCGCAATATTGGCAGTATAAAGATTGGTACGAAGATGGCTATTCTGAACTTACATCTGTTGATTTCTTAATAGATGACTATTACCAGTTAAACATTATTAATGATAGTATTGGTGATATTGTTAAAATATCAAATGTTGGCGAAGGTGGATGGATTTTACTTGAAAAAATTGTTAACGTTGATACTCCTGATTACACTTCGGGATATAGAACTGTTGGTAGACAAAGAGGCACAATAGAGTTTTTACCTACACTGTATACTCAAGAAGGCGGCGATACAGAACTTAGAAAGATACTTGAAACTATAAGAGATGACTTGTTTGTTGACGAACTAGCTTCTGAATATAATCAGTTATTCTTTGCAAGTTTACGCTATGTACATACTGAACAAAACTATGTAGATTGGGCATTTAAAACCAGTTTTATTAAAGCAAAACACAACGTTGGAGAGCTTATTGAGAAAACAACATTTAACAATGATAGTTTACCTAGCTTTGAAGCATATATTGAAGAAGTTAAACCTTACAAGACTAAAATTAGAGAATATTTGTCAGCATACGACAAAACTGACAACACTCAAAGTGTAATAACAGATTTTGAACTATCTCCGTTCTATGATCCAGAAATTGGAGAAATTGTTTCTCCACAAGTACAAATTAATAACGGTGTGTTATCAGGAATAAACTTTGATGTTACTGTTTATCCACAAAAACACTGGATTGATAACTTTACATATTCGGTGCAAGAAATTATAATTGAAGACGGCGGATCAGGTTATGTTGAAGCACCTCAAATAGTAATTAGTGGAGGTGGCGGATCAGGAGCCAAAGCAACAGCGTATATTGGTAGTGGTAGTATTCAGTCTATTGTAGTAACAAGTCCTGGCACAGGATACACTAGTGTTCCAAATATAACTGTAATTGGTACTGTAGCCGACGGCGGCTCACTTCCTAAAGTTTCGGTAGTACTTGGTAATAAAAAAGTAAGAAGTTTAACTTTACAACAAAAGTTTGATAGGGTTTCTCCTAATTATGAAATTTTTGTGTTAGAAGAAACTGAATCATTTGTAAGCAGTGGTACTGAGCTTGTGTTAAGACTAAAATACCCTATGGATCTTACTAGAGCAAATGTTAAAGTATTCTTTAATGGTACTGAAGCATTAAGTAGCGAATATACTTACAAAAATATAAACGTTTTCTCAAACGATAAAACACACATACATGCAAAAGGTACTATTATACTAGAACAAGCAGCTCTTAACGGTGTTACTATAACTGTACAATATAATAAAGACATTAGTATGCTTACTGCTGCTGACAGAATTAGATTATTTTATAATCCAGCAGAAGGACAACAAGGAAATGATCTTGGACAGCTAATGGACGGTGTTGACTATGGTGGTGTAGAAGTTAGATCATTTGAGTTTGGACAAGATTTAGGTTGGGATACTAAAGAATGGTATACAACTTCTTGGGATTCATACGATACAAACTTTGATGACGAAACATTCTATTCAGATGGCAGCACAACTAAGTTTTCGTTAAGTAAACCTCTTGAAGATGGTGTTGAATACAATGTGTACATTAACGGTATACGCATTGATGATCCTAATTGGGATGGAAGTTCTAAAACTTATCTTGCCGATGATGGAGTTACAGTACTTGCACTAGGAAATCCTAACGCAATAATGAGAACTATTACAACAGAAAGTTCAAATTATGAAGTTGTTAATGGCGAGTATATTGTAAGTATAGAAAACATAGAAGAATTTGAAGAATACTACACTACAAGTATTAATAATCCTCCTAAAGACCAAGTTATTGTTATTAGAAAATCTACATCAGATGGAAGTTTCTTACCCGAAGGTGTTGGATTTGACTCAATAATACAAGGTGGTAATTTAGCATATGGAACTGCTACAGGTTTAGCAGCAGGTGATATTACACTTGACGGTGACGGATTTGTTACACCTACTACAAGCAAAGGTCCTGAAGAACTTATTCCAGGACAGTTACACGATACACTTGATTTAAAAGTTTATGATCGTGCAGCAGATGGCGGCAGTTTAATAAGCACTAGAAATTATACTGCTACTAGCGGACAAACTACTTTTGATTTAAGTATTTTACCACATAATATAGATTCGTTATTTGTTAAAGTTAATGGTGTGCTAATGAGCTCCGAAGAGTATGAAATAAATTATTCTGACAAGGTTGTTACTTTAACAACGGCTCTATCACAAGGAGATAAAGTAAACATTTCTTCAATGGCAGGTAATGGTGAAAGAATTATTGATATAGACTCATTTACTGGGGACGGAACAACACAAATTTTTGTTTCTAGCGCACTTTATAATCCAAATCAGCAATATTATATTACTGTAGATGGTAAAAAAGCACAAGTTACTCTGTTTGAAGCCGACGAAACATACGGAGATTTACAAGGCTATACCGCAATGCAGTTTGTAGTTGCTCCTGAAGAAAATGCATTTATATATTACTCGTTATTTGACACTAACGAAGATGCTACAATACAAAGATATAGCGAAGTCCTTGTAGATAGATTTATAGGCGACGGTAGTACAGTTGAATTTGAATTAACTCCAGAGCCGTCAACTAGACTTCCTTTAAGTCATAACATTATTGTTAAGGTTGATAATAAAATTCTTTATCCAGGATATACACAACATTGGTATATTAGTACTTCTAGAGAATATGTGTTAGATAGATCACAATATGCAACAGGTAGTTTAAGTCCTGATTCAGTTATAGTCTATCTAAACGGTGAAAAATTAGCATTATTACAAGACTATCGTTGGAACTATAGTGACTCTTCAGTAACATTGTTTGATAACGTTGGAGAAGTTGGCGATGATTTAGAAATTGTTATTCCAGAATCTGGCGAATATGACTTTAATAGAAATACTTTAATAACTGTTCCAAATGCAATTGGTACATTTGAACCTGGGGAAACTGTTGAAATTGGAACAGGAGATAGTACTGTTTATACAGCAACAGTTAAATCTTATTCTACAGGAACAGGAAATCTTGTGTTAGTTGGCACAGTATCAGGACTTGTACAAGCAATTGATCTTGATGATACTATTCCTGTAAAAGGACTAACTAGCCAAGCATCGGCTGATAATATTTCTGCAATAGAATTTATCGAAGCAGGAGATAGTTTAATTCTAAAAGATACTCCGGCTGAAAATGCTACTATAGATGTTTATAAATTTAACAAACACGATATACAAGATATACAAATGGAAACTAAAGTTAATGTAACTAGATCTACATTAACTGTTGGAACAGATGATTACTATGAATTTAATAGATTAACTAGAGGTTTAGTACAACTAAGAGTTCCAGCTTTAGATATAGCATATGTGTGGGTATTGCTAAACGGAGAAATGTTAACATCAAGCGTAGATTATAGATTAGTTAAAATGGATAATTACGTACAAATAGATAGACCCGTTAAAGAAAATGATGTAATACAAGTTATTCATTTTGCAGCTGATAAAGCAACTGAAAAATTTGGGTTTAGGATGTTTAAGGATATGTTAAACAGAACTCATTATAAGAGATTAAACAAAAATAATGTTTATATTCTTAGAGAGCCGTTACACATTACAGACGAAAAGATAACTTTGACAGATGCAACCGGAATAACACAGCCGAGTACGGAACTTAATATTCCTGGTGTGTTATTTGTTGAAGGTGAAAGAATTGAATACTTCAAAGTAGAAGATAATGTTCTATCACAGTTAAGGAGAGGAACACTAGGAACAGGTCCTAAAGATGTATACGAAGTTGGTACAGAATTAATGGATCAAAGTACTTCAGAGACTATTCCTTATAGAGATGAAATGGTGAGCTTAATTGCACTTGATGATGAATCAACGCAACTTACACTTGATTGGATACCTACAAAAGGTGTTGACGAATTTGAAATTTTTGTTGCAGGTAGAAGATTACGCAAAAATTCAATATCAGCTTACCAGTTCCAAGAAATAGATAGCGAAGGTAACTTAATAACAAACATTATTGATGCTGATAGTCCAGAAGGTGATATTACATTAGAGCCAGAATTTACACTATCAATTGAAAATAATACTGCTATAGTTACTCTTGCAGAGAAACCAATAGAAGCAACTAGGGTTTTAGTTGTTAGAAAACTAGGAAAAACATGGCAATTACCTGGAGAACAATTGAGATATGCAGATAATGCTATTGCAGATTTCATACGTGGAGCAACAACTGACTTACCTAAATAAATACACTAGCAGGAAGATAAAATGACAGATACATTTAAAGATTTAAACGGAGTACTACTCCAAGGACATATTAAAATCCATGATCCTGAGAGTGGAGAAATTCTTATTGACAAACGTAACGCTATTCATTATGAAAATATGAGTTTAGCGTTAGCAGAATCACTAGCCAATTCTGGACAAGGTCCAATATACAAAATGGCGTTTGGAAACGGAGGAACGTCAGTTGATCCGACAGGTATTATTACATACTTGACTCCAAATAGCACAGGAACAAATGCAAGTTTGTATAATCAAACATTTGCTAAAGTCGTTGACGATCAAGCAGGAAATAATACTGATCCAGTAAGAAACAAAATTGAAACAAGACACGTAAGTGGTACAAATTATACAGACATACTTGTTAGTTGTTTGCTAGACTATGGTGAACCTAGCGGACAAGATGCGTTTGATACTACTACAAACACAGAAAATCTTTATGTATTTGACGAACTAGGACTTGTTAGTGCAGGTCCAAATGGTGCAGACGGTAGGCTATTAACACATGTTATCTTCCATCCAGTTCAAAAATCATTGAATAGACTTATTCAAATAGATTACACTGTAAGGGTTCAAAGTTTAACAGGTTTTAACGAGGTGTAATAAATGGCATACGAAATTAGATATTCAGACTTTGTTAATAAAGGCAGTATTGTCATTGAAGATAATACTATTAACCAAGAAACTTCTTTAAAGTTGCCAGGACGTAATACTACTGCTTATGGTTCTAGTATTGCAGAAAACTTTTTACATCTATTAGAAAATTTTGCAAATGCAACACAGCCATCAAGTCCAGTAGAAGGGCAGTTATGGTATGACAATAGTCCGGGTGTTGACCAATTAAAACTATGGGATGGTAGTACATGGGTAGCAGCTGGCGGACTCAAAAAAGCAAATATTGCTCCAGATGCAGAAAATTCAGTTATTGGTGATCTTTGGGTTGATACAGATAACCAACAATTATACTTATTTGCTGGTTCTGGATGGTTGCTTGTAGGTCCACAATTTGCAGAAGGACTTGCTACTGGTTCTAGACCAGATAAAATTGTTGCTATTGATAACAACGAATATGATGTTGTATTCATTGAAGCAAAAGGAAAACCTGTTGCTATTATTTCAAGTGAAGCATTTAGTCCAAAAGCAACAATTGAAGGATTTGAAGGCGGAATACGTCCAGGAATTAATCTATCAGCAGCAAATATAGCAGGCGATGGCGTATCACAATTTAATGGTATTTCAGAAAAAGCATTAGGGTTAGTTATACCAGGAGTAACAACAGCTCAAGATATATTAATTACTGCTGCTAATGTTATGCGTAAAGACGCAATTAACCTTATAAACTATCCTATAGCAATTAAAAATCCAGAAGGATTGTCAATAGGTGAAACTTCAGAATTAAAACTAACAATAGATGGTTTTGGCGGCGTCATATCTCATGCTATACCAGGTTCTAATTTACAAATTAGAATGAACCCAGGCACACAATTAGTTGATGAAAATCCTATACTAGAAGCTGTATTAACAGTAGACAGTTCTAGAAAAGTTGGTATTAACAAGTCAGGACCAGAACAAGAATTAGATGTATCGGGTATTATTCAATCAGACGAACAAATTAAAGTAACAAGTTTATTAGACAGCGGAACTGTTAATAGTGGTAGTATTATAACTACTGGTGGTGCAGGCATTGCTAAGAACTTATCTGTTGGTGGACAAGCTAAAATCCAAGGTCCGTTAACAGTAGGTAGAGCACCTGATTCAATACCTTTAACAAGTATAGACTTGTCGGAGTTTGGTGTTGATGCTTTAAGAAATACATATAATGCTGCTATTGTTCCAGATGAAAATAACTTAAGAACTATTGGTACTCCAACTAGAGTTTTCTCAGCAATGTATGCTACAGAATTTATTGGAAGTCTACGAGGCGAAGTACAAGGTTCAGTTTCAGGAAGATCTGGACAAGCAGATAGATTATCGTCTCCTACAGTTTTCCAAGTAACAGGCGATGTTACTGCTAACAATGTCAGTTTTGACGGACAACAAGGAACAGTAACATTTACTACGGCGGTTAGTAACAACTTTATTGCTAACAGACCAGATGTTATTGGTGCTGGCGTAAATGCTAAACCTGTTCCTTCGGAAGACAATGACGAATTTTTAGTTAACAAACCTGAAGGCGTGTTTAAAATGCCAAGGTCTAGAATACTTGCAGGAGTTAAGGCGATTGTGCCAGTAGGTACAGTTATACCATATGCAGGTATTATTAATGATATTGAAATTCCAATACCCGACGGTTGGTTAGTTTGTGATGGCGGCATATACTTAATTGCAGAATATGCAGATTTACACAGTCTTATACAGTGGTCATTTTTATCAAAGAGTTTAGTACAACAAGCAGGATTTGATCCAGAAAAATATTTTGCTGTACCAGATATGCGCGGCAGATTCCCATTAGGTGCAGATATTATGGGAGAAGCTGGAAACGCACAACGAATTATTAACGACTCTGCAGATGCTATTGGCGGCAACGGCGGCGTAGAACAAGTATCACTTGAATTAACTAATCTTCCAGAACACGAACACGATATGATAAATGATATGGACGGCGGCGACGGATCGCAATTCTATGCATTTAGTGATACATCAACAGTTGCTAACTTAGGTCAAGGTGGCACAGTTGAGAAACAAGATTTAGTAGGTACTGGTACTGGTGCATTGTATGCAGGTACTGGTGGTGTATCGTCACAAGAAACTATAGGGCAAGCATTTGATACACTAAGCCCATTTTTAACACTTAACTATCTAATTTATGCAGGGGAATAAAATAAATGGCTTACAAACTTAACAAAACCGACGGAACACTACTAACAGAATTAGTAGACGGTCAAATAGATACTACTTCCTGCGATTTAACTCTTATAGGTAGAAACTACGTTGGATTTGGAGAAGCATTCAACGAGAATCTTATTAAGTTATTAGAAAACTTTGCAAGCACTTCGCCTCCAGCAACGCCAATTGTTGGACAAGTATGGTATGATAGATCTGAAGCAAGACTTAAAGTTTATGACGGAAGTGGTTTTAAAGCAAGTGGTCCTATTATAAGTAATACTCAACCAGATATGGTTGCAGGTGATATTTGGATCAATAACTCTACAAACCAGTTACACTTTTATGATGGCACAGGTGATCCTATACTAGTAGGTCCTGCATATACAGATGCCCAAGGAACTAGTGGTTATGTAGTAGATACAGTTAGAGGTAAAGATGGTCAAGACAGAACAGTAGTAAAACTTTTAATTGCAAATACTCCTGTTGCACTATTAAGTAATATAAACTTTGAACCATCATTATCAGAACAATCAAGATTACGTATTACTGGAAGAATTTTAAAAGGCTATAACATTATTGATTCTGATAACTTTGTATTTTACGGAGTTTCAAATGCAGCAGAATCACTTATTACAAATGACCTTGACAGTAACGGAAACAGAATTAGAAAATCTGCATCGCAATTTTTGTTCTCAGATGCAAATAGTACTACAACAGGTACAATTTTTATTCAAAACTCAAATGGTTTAACTATAGGTAGAACAGGAGAAGCAAGATTTCAAGCAACTGACGAAGTAACTTCTATAATACTTACAGGTAAAGATGATAAGTTTAGAGTTAATATGTTAGGCGATTCAGAATATGATGCTTTTGTATTAACTTCAAATAATAGACGTGCTGGTATTAATATGGATTTAGGCTCTGTTCCTAGAGCAACACTAGATGTAAACGGCGATACTATTATTCGAGGAAACTTAACAGTTGAAGGTAACCAAACAGTACTTGAAACTTCAACACTAACTGTTGATGATTATAATCTTGAATTAGGACATGCTGATACTGTAATTACCTTAAACAGTCCAATGAATGCTACTATTGCAGCATTGTTAACAGAGAATGAATTAATTACAGAATCAAATACTAATGCACAAGGTAGATTTAAATCTATATCAGATGATTTACTAACACTATATTTAGAACCAGTTAGTGGATCCTTTAGTGAAGGTTTATCAAATAGATTAACAGCAGCATCAGCAGGAATTTTGTTAAGAGAAGAACCTATTGGTACAGAAGCATATGTAGCTTCAGCTGTACAAAGATCTGATGTTACTGCTAACGGCGCCGGTGTTATTATTAAAGGTACTCCTGCTGTATCTAATGAATATGACAAGTATTTAAAATGGATCAATAACGCTTACGATGATCAATGGGAATCAAGTGAAAACTTTGCACTTGCTGAAGATAAAGCATTTAAGATTATAGATAGAGTTTCTAATAATCCAAGAGTGATGATAGAACAAACATCTGCACCTGATACATATTTTGAATTAGGTGTAAACATTGAAGTAGCATCAGGATTAAGAGACGTTGGTATTTTAGATAGAGTAAGAGTTGGTGAGCCAGGTACTACTAGAATTTTAATTGACGAAGTTACAGCATACGGAGCAACATTACCTACGATACAAGCACCGATAGATGGATTGCGTATAGATAGTGCAGACACTATAACTGTTACTAATGCTGGTAATGATGTTAAAATTACTGGTGTTGCAACAACAAACTACACTACAGGTGCATTAAGTGATGCTGCTAACAAAGATTACGTTGATACACAAATGGAAAGTAATACTGTTGCACTTGCACTTGATGTAACAGACATGCCACAAACTGGATTTAACAGTTTAAATGAACAAATTATAGATATTTTAGATTTCTTGCACCCAGCAGCAGAAAAAAGACTTAATACATTTGCTAGAGTACATACTACTTCTTTTAGAGGTCAAGTTTCTAATATTGATATATCAAATACAATTAGTACAACAAAGATTGGTGCAGATTTTAGTGACATTAATACTATTGAACCATATGGTACACCACCAACAAATGGTGGTTCGGCAAACCAACAATTAGTTCAAGATATTGGATTTACTGGCACTACTTCAGGTGATGTTACCCTTAAAGCAGATGATGGCGGCTCACCGGCACAAACAACTCGCGTAAAACGCTTTTACAAAGTTATCGATAACGGCGGGACGTATGAATGGCAAGCATCTGCTACAGGACCAAACGGTGAAACACCGTAACGAAATTAAAAGGGAAATACGATAAATACTATATCGTAATAGGGGAAGTAACGAATGGCTTACACAATATTTAATACTCGCAATCAAGACGTTGCAGTAGTTGAAGATGGTACTATTGATAATACCACTGACCTTAAACTAATAGGTAAAAACTACGCAGGTTACGGCGAAATTCAAAATGAAAACTTTATCTACTTGTTAGAGAATTTTGCTGGTGCTAATCAACCACCTAGACCTATTGCAGGTCAGTTATGGTTTGATACAACTGATAAAAAGATTAAAGCATATGACGGCAATGATGAGAGTGTTTTTGTTCCCCTTGGAAACCTTCACATTGGTGCTAAACCTACCGGCGCAGCAATTACAGCAGCAAACGTCAATAAAGGCGATTTATGGTGGGATGATGTAACAAGTCAGTTATATACACACAACGGCGCAACTTCAGGTGATCCATTTGTACTAATTGGACCAAGAGGAAATCAAACAATTAAAACAGCAGTAGAAGATGCTGAAGTATTTGATAATTTATTTGCAGGCCAAGCAGACCCTTCACCCTACAAACACAAAATTTTAAAAGGGTATGTAGACGATGTTGTAATTTTTACAGTAAGTAATGATGAGTTTGTATTAGACGATTCAAATCCAATAACAGGATTTGATAGAATTAAAAAAGGTATTACACTTTTAAATACTGAAAACGCAAACAATGGTGTTACTAGTGGAAACTATCAGTTCCACGGTACAGTGTCAAATACACTACAACTAGGCGGAACACTTGCACAAGAATTTGTACAACGTTCTAATCCTATATTTTTAACTCAAGTTAATATTGATGATAACGACGGTGTATTAATTGGTCCAAATAATGAAGTAACATTAAGAGTTTCAAATGGCGAAGCAGAACTTAAATCAACTATTAATGGTGGAAAGATAAACTTTAAAGTTGATGATGTAAGTGGTAACACAGTTACACCATTAACACTTACTGCCGATGGCGCAATGCCAGCAACAGATAACAGTAAAGATATTGGTAGTTCAAGTTTACGCTGGAATGAAGTGTATGCTGTAAACTTTAGAGGTATTGCAGATAATGCTAACAACCTTTTAAGTGACGGTACTTTTAGAATTGCTACTAGAACTAATACAAACAATGCTATTGTTACAAGAGATAGCGTTGGTGATATCTTTGGTACAGCATTCCGTGGAACAGCGTTATACAACAGCGCAGACGCAACAGCAGCCCTTACAGCACGAGTTACAAAAGCAGATAGTGTACAAGTAGACGGTACAACAGATTATGTAAATGCAACTGTAACAAGTACAGCAAATAAACTAGCATTACGTGATGGTAATGGACATTTATTTGCAGAACAATTTAATGGACTAGCTTCTAGATCAGCAACAATAAGAGTTCCAACAGGAACTCCAGATCAATTTGAAAATCGTTCTGCAAGTGTTGCTAATCAAGGTAGCAATGTTCCTAATACTGTTGCTGTTAGAGACGAAAACGGAAGTTTATGGGCAAATGAATTTATTGGCGGATTAAACGGACAGTCATCAACTGCTACTAGATGGCATGAAAAAATGACACTTACAATAGCAGGAGATGCAGACGGTTCAGTAGAATTTGATGGATCTCAAGATGTAACATTAAATATTACCGTTGGAAATAATAAAGTAGCACTAGGAAGTGATACTACAGGTAACTATGTTCAAAGTCTTGCAATATATGACAATGACCCTTATGTTAACGTATACATAAACAATATACAAGACGGAGCAGCAACTGAAAGTGCAACAGCACTTCTTGGACTTAATGCTGGTTCAGACAACCAAGGCGGCAACCTTGTTGCTAGAGATCAGTTTGGTGACTTTGCTGCTAGAATAATTACAGCTGAAACTGGCATTGTATCAGATGATACAATTACAGGCGAAACAATTACAGCTAACGTTAAGTTTGTTGGGCATGTTAACGAAGTTGGTACAACTAAAGATGGTTACTTTGATAATTTGTTCTGTAATAACTTTAATTTTGCAAACGAAGGTACACTTGCAATTTCAGGTGGTGGTACAGGAGCAACTACAGCACCTACTGCTAGAACTAACTTAGGTGTTTACAGTACAGGCGAAGTTGACGCTTTAATTGCTGGTGTTAATAACGCAATTAGCGGTCTTAGTTCAGACAGAATTATTAGCGGCGACACTAACAGTACTAATATTATTTCTAATTCTAATATGGTGTATACATTAGCTAACGTACAACATACAGTTTTTGACGTAGATGGTATAACACTGTCAACAGGTAAATTTAAAGGTACTGCTACTTCGGCAGAATATGCTGACTTAGCAGAGATGTACACAACCGATCAAGAACTTGCTCCAGGCACAGTAGTCACAGTATGTACAGATGAAGGTCATGAATTAGAAGCATGTAGTGCAGTATCATTTCCGGTAGGAATTGTATCAACAGATCCTGCTTACTTAATGAATTCAAGTTTAGAAAACGGTCAACCTATAGCACTTAAAGGTCGTGTTCCAACTCGTGTAGTTGGAGCAGTTCAAAAAGGCACTTTATTATTTGCAGGCGATAACGGATGTCTAGTTAAAGAAGGCATACACAAGGTTGCAGTAGCATTAGAATCAAATAGTGAAGAAGGCGAAAAATTAGTAGAATGTATGATAGTACTGTAAGGTACTATACATAATAAAAAAGGCGCATAATGCGCCTTTTTTTATGACTAATTAACTTTGTACTATAATGTATATAAAGTGTGTGTATGACGCTTATATAAGCTCTAAAACGCCTTTATTATACGTTAGTCCAGTTAGAACCGTCAAAGAATTGTAATTGATTTGTTGCTGCTGGAGTAGTACCTGCTTCCATAAGTATTACCATTCCTTTTTCTGGACTTGGAACAAGAGCAGTTCTAGCAGTATCATCTGCAACTACTGCAAACTTAGCAGGAACACCAAATGTTACTTTTTCGTTAGTTGCTTCAAAGTGTGTATCGTAATTTGCTGGGTTTGCAACTGCTACATCGTCATCTGGATCACCTGTAAAAGTGTGAAGCACTAAACTAGGATCAGTTGCACCTGAAATTCTAAATAGTTCTACTTTATCCTGGGCAATTAACAGATTTTCAAAAGTTGATCTGTTTTCAAATCCTGTTCTATCTTTAAACTTAATTTCACCACCTGAATCGTGAATAACATCAAGTGTTCGTAATGTTCTTACAGAAAGTTCACCATCTGGTCTACCTCTAATAACCTGACCGCCTAAAGCACCATCTGGATTAACTTCAAATCCTTGATTCATTATAATATCAGCATTAAAAGTCATTGCAGGAGTTACTACAATAGCACTTGAATCTGCACTATCAATTAGACTAGTAAAAATGTTTCCGGTAAATGTTCCTGAATGATCACCAGCTGCATTACCAGTTAAGTTTGCTGTGATCGTACCACTAATAACTGACCCTGAAATTGTATTATTAACTGCATCAACTAGTATAGTTGAGTCATTACCAAATACTGTACCTTTAACATCACCTGTATGATAACCAGTTGTATTACCTACTACATTACCAGTTACATCACCTGTATGTGTGCCAGCAGTATTGCCTGTAACATTACCAACAACGCCTTGACCTGCTTGTAAAACACCATTAGCATCAATATAAACATCACCACCATCAACTTTAAAGTTAATAATATTTGTTGATCCGTTAGAAGCATCGATAGTAAAATCGTTATTAGCATCATTAATGCTCATACCACCTGAGAAAGTTACGCTGTTTGTAAAGATATTGTTACCAACAGCATCTATAATAGGAGTGCTGTCGTCGCCAAACACAGAACCTTTAACATCGCCTGTGTGATAACCTGTTGTATTACCCGTAACATCACCTGTTACGTTACCAGTTACATTACCAGTTAAGTTTCCGTTTAAGTTACCTGTAACATCACCTGTTAAATCACCAGTAAATGTATTAGCACTTACATCAACCATTACAGTTGAATTGTCTGCTATAACATTACCGTTTAAAGAAACAGCATCTATTTGACCATCTACTGTTAATCCAGTAAAGTAACCATTGTTCCAACGAGCGTTTGCTGCACCAATGTTATATGTAGAGTCTGCATTAGGAGTTAATGAGCTTGTTATCTTTGCAGTAAAGTCTACAGTATCAGTATTAGCATCGTCACCAATGTTTACATTGCCGGTAGCAGTAATAGTGCCATTAATGTTGATATTACCTGTACCAATAATATCGTTGCCGTTAAGGTCTAAGTTTTGTTGTAAATTTATTTTTGAATTATTTGTATCTGCGGTAATATACGTTCCAAGGATTGCACCTGCGTTGTCTGTAAGTTTTATACCTCCAGCAGTTGAGCCGTCACCGATAAACAGTGCATCTGTATCTGTAATATATACTAGCTCGCCTTCTGCAAATACAACACTTGAACGCTCTGTGTCCGTACCGCGTCTAATTTGTAAAGCCATTCGTTAAACTCCTGATAACATAATATTTGTTATTAGTATTTATCCGATTGAACAGGAATGACTACTTTCTTAATTTAAGGAATTTACGTGTCCGTTTGGTAATATCTTCTTTAACCTTGTTGGTATTTAACCTAAAGTCAACGTTTTTAATAGCGTCTTTATATTCGTCAAACAGTTCTTCTAGTGATTTTTCTAAGATTTCTATCTTATTTTTTGAAGTATCAATGGCAATATCCCATATCTTTCCGTCGATAAATTCTACTCGTACAGAATGGAGGTATTCGAGAGGGACAACATCTATGTCAACATCCTCGAATACCTCTGGCCAATGATTTATAACGTCTTGGGGAAGTTTTTTACTGGGCTTCTTCGACACTGGCTTTGGTTTTCCTCTTAGTAGGTACCAACTCCTCGGCCTGTTCTCTTAAACGTTTTGCTTCTTTAAACATTGCATCTGCTTGTGAACGATATTGAGCAGCCAGTTCTTCGTCTGACAATACACCAGCTGGTGCATCTGTTTCGCTTCTAGAAATATTAGTAGTATCTTCTACTGGAGCAGTTTGTGCTACAGGACTAGCGCCGTTTATTTCGTTTGCTAAATCACCTACTGTTACACCTTTTTGCTCAGCAATTATTTTATTAAGTTCTGCTAAATTTACTGTGCTCTTAGTATCTGGAGTCATTTCAATATCTTCAGATAATACTTTAGTTAATTTGCCCATTCGATGGAAACCAAGTAACATATTTTGTCCATCAGCTAATTGAGTTCTATGCATTGCATCAGCAAGTTCATTAGCATTTTGTCCTGCATCTGATTCTAATAGTTTCATAAGAGAATCGTGATCAGGCGCATCTAAGTTTTCGCTAAAAACTACTAATGAAAAATTAGGATCCCCAGGAATTACTCTATATGCTACTGCACATCTTTTTTTCTGTTTAACAGATCTTCCTATATGTTTTAGAGCCATATTACTCTCCTTTTGCTTCTTCCTTTGGCGGTTCTTGTTGAGCAGATACAGCACTTAGGAAAGATTCAAGTTTGTTATAAGTTGTACCAACTACTGCCATTTCATTTGCACGAAATGCACCGCGTGTACTAGCAACATCAATGATTTGCTTAATAGCAGTTAAATCCTGAACAGTTAGTTCAGCTGCCGGCGGTGTTGCTCCTGCTGGAGCCTGTGTAGTTGCTTCTGGTTGTTTTTGTTCATCAGCCATAGATTTTCTCCTTGTGTATTATTATATATGCGTAGTTAATTATTTGTACTTCAAAAGTGGACACGCTAACATGAAATAACTCATTTCTTTTGAGTCTTCAAAACCCACTTTAAGTAGTGTTTCTACTTTTCCACTTTGAGTAGAAACACCTACAGTTTTGCTTAAAAAGTATCGTCCTTTTAAGTTCTTCTGTACCCATTTATTTAATGAATCTTCGATGTTGTAGGTGTAAGGAATGGTTATGTATTCAAAATGCGGAGCAACAGAAGTTGCTTTTCGAATACCAAAAAAGTTTAATGCATTGGGCTCTTTTAGCTTATGCGGCACTTGTTTCCTCGTAGTGTACAGTTGTACCAAACGGTGCTTGCAGGTTTTTATCATGATGCGAATGTATCAAAAAGACTGTATCACAGTAGTCCGAATCGCCCCAGTGATCCCAAGGATAACCGTCTGTAAACATAATAAACTTTTTAGGAACATAGCTCTGTTCTTTCATATATTCCCAATTAGCCATAAAGTCGGTTCCGCCACCGCCCATAATTTCGTAATCTTCTAAATTTTCGCCGCCGTCTGCGGTAAAATCTTGTTCATTATATACCTTAGTATCAAAACACCATACTTTGATTTTGTAATCTTTGTATTGATCCATAATACCCTTAACTTCTCCTAAGAAGTCAGCTGCCTGTGAATTGCCAATTGAACCACTCATATCTAAACCAATTGCAATATCAATTGTGTCCATATAGTTCATACCTGGCAAAACAGCGCCGGTGTGCCAGCCTTTACGTGAAGGACGACTAAAAGTATAGTCGTTACGTATTGTTGATTGAATTTGTTGTTGGAGAAGTTCTCTCCAATTCATTTTAGGCTCTGTAAGCTCTTTAATCATGCGTTGTATTTCACCAGGTGTGTTGCCAGCACCTGCCGCTTGTGCCGCAGTCATCATGCCTTCTTTAATTTCGTCACGTATTTTTTTAAGTTCTTCTTTAGAGTACTTAGGACGCTTCTTACTTACATTGTTACCGTTTGAATCTTTTTCTTCTTCGCCTTCTTTTGACTCTCCGTCACCGTTTGCATCATCAAGGTGCTCGTCTAGCATTTCACCTTCTTTGTCTAGATCGTCAAGAAGTTCTTGCAGTTCTTTACCACGCTGTTTTGCTTCTTCAAATAGTTTATCGTAGATTTCTTCTGAAGTATCTGAGTCGTATTGAAAGTCTTGAAAGCAGTCTACAATTTTAGGTTTCTCACCAATACGATCTCTTACAAGTAAATTGTTTACTTTATAGTCTGCGGCAATGTTATATAACATTGGATGACGATCTTCTCTACGTGTAAGGTGATCAAATACCATATGTAGAATTTCGTGTGCAACAACAAACTCAATTTCTTTATTTGTCATTGCGTTAAAGAATTGTGTATTGTAATACAAATTGCGACCGTCTACAGCCGCAGTAGGCAACCAATCATCAGCTGCCAAAATACGCAAGCGAGTTGCCATATTACCAAAAAACGGATGTCTTAATAGCAAACCAATACGGGCTACAACAATACGATCGTAAACTTCGACACGCATTTCTTCAAGTTGCTCAGGCGTAATATTTGGATCAGGTTGCCAATTTTTAAGTTTACTTGCAGTATCTTTTGCGGTTGCCATGTGTGCCTCTCACTTGCTATTTACTATACATATAGTATACTAGTATTTACGACATTTGTCAAGAAAAATGGGCGATTTTGTAGGGATCGCCCTAACCCACACACCATATTAAGACTGTTGTGCTGCCTTAATATACTTGCCAAAACGCTCGTGGAATTCATCAAAGCATTCCACTTCGTCTGGATCAATGGGCAATGCATACTGAGTTAGTGCAACTTTTACACCCATTACAACTAGCTCAGTTTCAAAATTGTCCATTGCGAAGCGTAAAAAGTTATTAACTTTGTCGTCAAACTTTTTATCGTTTGCGTCAGACGCTTCTTTAAGTTCGTAGCAAAGTGAAACAGTAAGGGAATACATAGCACTGATTTCTGACTGTTTCAACTCTTTAACTTTGCCTTCCAAAATATCAGTTGGATTAGGCATACTTGATGCTACTTTACGGTGTGCCATAAACTTTACAGCAAGTCCTTCGCCAATTGCACCAGAAACCAAATCAGTAGTTGTTTCTTCGTCAATTCCGTCATCTAGCAGTTCTGAAACAAAAGTCCAAGAACGCGGCGTTGCAAATGAACGTGAAGGAGATTTAGGATCAAAGTCGTATAAGTCTTTCTTACTAAAAGTAAGGAAACCTACAACATCTTTGTGGATGTCATTATTTACTGCCCATTCAAACCAATCGTCAAATGATACAGCAAGTTCTAAGTGAATAAAACGGTTAGCCAACGGAGCCGGCATACGATAAGTGACACCTTTATCACTGTCACGGTTACCTGCCGCTACAATGAATACGTTGTCTGGAAGTTTATACTGTCCTACACGACGGTTAAGAATGAGCTGGTATGCTGCCGCTTGTACTGCTGGCGCTGCCGAATTCATTTCATCTAAGAACAATACAATGTTATCGTATTGTTTTGCCATTTCTGCATTTGGAAGTTCTGCAGGTTCTGCCCAAACCATTTTGTTATCGTTTGCGGCATAATACGGGATACCTTTAATATCTGTTGGTTCCCAAAGTGACAAGCGAATGTCAATCAAATGCGAATTAGGAAGGCTGTTAGTAATCTGTTCAACTACTTCAGATTTACCAATACCTGGAGGTCCCCAAAGAAAGATAGGACGTTTCTTTTTAATTGCATGTAGAATGCGTGATTTTGCTTTGTTAGGCGAAGTTGTGCGTAGTGCAACATTTTCCATTGTGTATTCCTCGTTTTCTATCATCAGTGCTAAGTAATTTCTTACTATACATATAGTATAGCATCACTAGGAATAAAGTCAAGACTTTTTGGTGTTTTATTCTGATTTTTCTTGGCGATTCATAGCCTTGGTTAAGCCATACTTGCGTAAGTCTCCACTAAAAAGGTGCAATTCCATGGCCTTTTTTTCGCTTGTTACATGTATAGCTCTATTGGTAAGATAGTATGGACAGTCGATAAACTTATCTAAAAAAATAACAACTTGTGTTGTCATTGGCATGTCTTTTGGATATGGTACTTCGTATGTTGTTAATTCTATTTCGGTTAAGATATCAAAACCTAAATCAGTTAGCCTTAGGCCTCCTGACTCTCTAGTATTTTTCCACCAAAGAGGCAAAAACTCTTTTACTGTAATATCGTTTGAAGTTTTTCCTAATTGGTTTAAAAATATCTTAGTGTATGTTTCTTTCCAGTTCATTCTTCTGTTTCTAAATCACCTGTTGATAACTTATATACCGCAAACTCGCCAGTATTAAACATGTCGTTTAATTTTTTTGCAAGATTGTGTGCGTGACCGGGATTAGAAAACGAAACCTTTTTATATTTAGGTCCTGGATAGTTAGTTATTGAATTCAAGCTCTTAAGGTTGAAAGGCTTGCCGTTGTAGAATACTGCCCAGATAGCTTCTGCATCTAGTACTTGTTCAGCCCTATAGGTTTTTTTATCTATGTATTCTAGCAGTACGGTGGGTTTTGGCCTACTCATATGCGTACACTCCTTAAAATTATATACGCATATATTTATCTTTTTTTTAGGTTATCTACGTAGTTTATTCCCAGCCAGTTCCGCCGTCTAACTGTACTTGAACTACTTCTGTAGAAGAAGAATTTTCTTTTACAAATCTTTCTAAGTCTCCTTCTAACCTAGCCATTACAATACCTAATGTATAAGATAAATTTTTTGCCTGTTGTAGACTTAGTTTAACTTCTTTGGCATTAGCCAAATCTGCACTTTTAACTTGAGATATAAACTGTTGTATAGGAGCAGTGTTAAGAGGATCATTTTGCATTTGCATTACTCAGTGCTTGTCTCATTTCAATTTCATTTTTAAATGGACCTTTAAATTCATAACGTTCAACTGTAATTAGTTTAGGACAAAAACTTTTAACCCATCCTTTGTCAAAATGAATAATATAGTATCCTGCACAATATAAACTTTTACTCTTATTACTTTTAGTAAACAATGGTAGTTTTCGTTGAACATCTAGTAATGGATTAAACGGCGTTGTACTTGTAGGATAGTTATAAACTTCTTTATCTGCCGTTACTTCTTCATTAACAGTGTTAGTTACTTCGTTAATAAGAACATTAGAACCAAATGTTTTCTTTAAGGCACGTTCGCTATTAAAATACTTTGTTCCTTGTGGCCCACTAAACATAAATTTATCATCACTAATACTAAGAGTACCAATCCTAACACCTTCGTCCTCTAATATCCAAAATTTATCTTTTAAAATTGTTTTTGTCTTTATTGTCATTGTGGGTACCTTGCTTGTAATGGTTCTGCAAATTGTGCAGCCTGATCTGCAATACGTTGCATATCCCATTTTGCACAAAACTTCATAAGACGCATTCCTACTTGTGAAATTTCTTTAGGAGATACTTCTTGTATTGTGCTATTAATTATCTCTTTAATTTCTGCAGGTTGTGCAGATAAATCACATAATGTAACATTACGATTGTAATCATCTAATACACGGTGCTCAACACCGTTATGATCAACCCAACGCTGTAACATAAGGTTATTCCAATTATAACCTTTCGCGGTCTTATCGTCGAATGCTTCCAATAAGCCAACTTTATTCTTAGTACCTTTTGTTCTAACGCCTGGATAAGCGGAGAAAACATTGTCACTTGTGTCACCTCGCATACATTTTTCAAACAGCATGAATTGTGGATTAGGAGCAGCCTTAGGCTCTTTAGTTTTCTTATCAAGTACAGGCGTACCTTTATCTGTAAAGTAGCCTTCGTGTGTAATAGTTGTGTTACTAACGCCATTGTACTGTTTTACATTAGGTGCAATTAGTTGTGCAAAGTCACCATCTGTACTAATAATAACATGATTGTCGTTAGGGTGATTTTGTACCCAACCTGCAATCAAATCATCTGCTTCAAGTACAGGATTTTGTATTACAGTGCAGTTAGTCTTTGTATTAACGAAATCTTTAAACTCGTCAAAGATTTCCCAAAACACTTTATCTTCTTCTGCTTCACGTGGACTCATAGCATCACGTGTTTCTTGACGGTTACGCTTGTACGGCTCGTAAAAGTCTTTACGCCAACTGCGTCCTTCTAAACAGAATACAACATGATCTGCATTAAAGTCTTGCCATGCTTTTTTAATACTGTTTAAAGTAATGTGTAATGCCATACCTACTTTAGTGTCTAAGTCGCCGCGTACTACATGACGAGCTCTAAAGAACGTATTTGCTGTATCAACTAGTACATAAGTTGCCATTTGTTTGCCTTTTAATCATTTATAGTATAATAATAGTGCCTTTCATAATATTTGTCAAGCATTAAGATACTTCACTTTTACCTTTATCGATAGGAACCACATTAATATAGCCCATGTCTCGATCAGTACTTAACCCATCTTCTTCTAACATTTGGATAACAATAGTTCTAAACCATGCGTCAACTATTTGTTCTGCACTTTCTCCTTTGTATCCAGCATCAAGAAGTTGCTCAACAAATTCATTATTCCAATCAAGTTCAAAGAATCCATTTCTAATATTATCTTTATTAACTTGTGTATCTAATACAGCAACCCAAGGTTCACCTGCTTTAGTAGCCGCTTCTTTTTCTGTTTCTAGTGCTTCTCGACGGACTTCTTCAGTAGTCTTTTCAACTTCTTTAACTACTTCTTCTTCAATTTTAGGTGTAACACCTAAAGCCTTTTTTATTTTATCCCAGTTCATATTCCAGCCTCCCTGACACGTTCTTCAAGTGTTTTTGATTTTGAATTCTCGCGTCTTATGTTAATTGTTTCTTGTTCATTTTTAACAAAGTCATCAGGATCAAACATATTCTCAAGTCCCCCACGCATTTCCGAATAAGGAAATGTGGAGTCTTGGTGTGAAACGCCATCCTTTTTCCATGCATAGTTCTGCGATTTCTTGGACGTTGAGATTATATTCTTCACTGCGTCCGCCCAACGGCATACAATATACCGGACATTGAATCCCGGCGTTTCTGTAAGTGTCCACAGCTTTGCCAACTTCTTCCACGTCAATAGCATCAGCGACAACAAACTTAAGATACATGTCACTACCGTCAACAAGGCTATACTCCCTAGCAATACTAGGCTTAATAGCAGTATCCCAAGGTTCTCCGCTAACTGAAAGTTTTGGGGAACAACTCCAAGTGACTTCAAATCTGTTTTGATCGCTAAGATAGTCGAAGAAATCGTCGTGTAAAGTTTGTGTAGTGTTTGTTTCAAATGTAACATTTTTTAAGTCCTGCATCCTAGGATGCTCAAATAGTTCAATATAGAGTCTTTGCCATCCTAACAAAGGTTCTCCGCCTGTTAATATTAAGTGAATATCTTGACCATTGTCCATTGTCCACTTGCCGGTTGGTGTTAGACTTAGTAGGTGTTCAACCACTTCGTCTACAGTTTTATCCATCATAAATTTTTTAAATTCAGGATAGATACTTGCATACGTGTCACAGCCTGTATGTATAATAGGTAAGTCTTCAAACTTCTCTACAGTATTAATTATGTCGTTGTCTAACAATTTTTTAACTTCGGGATTGTGTTTGATACCTTGCTTCTGTTTTTCATCACGCATAGGCTCATTACGGTCCAACCCAAAGTTCATACAACGAAAGTTACAACCAAATGTTCTTAAGAACACACTAGGGACTCCAACAAACTTGCCTTCACCCTGTACACTATAAAATGCTTCTGAATAACGTAACTTCATCTTAACACGCAAATTCCTGTTGTAGTTTAATATTATCAAAGAACTCTTTCTTTGTACCTGGATCGTCTTTAAATGCACCTTTCAGTACAGTTGTCTGTGTAAGTGAACTATGTGCCATAATGCCACGATTCTCACAACAACCGTGTGTTGCTTGTACATATACTCCTAAATGTTTTGCATTGGTTGCTAGTCGAATCTGTTTTGCAATTTCATTTGCAAGTTCTTCTTGTAGTGTACCACGTCTAGCACACCACTGCGCAATACGAGTATACTTACTCAACCCAATTAATTTATCTGCGGCAATAATCCCAATATATGCAGTACCTACTACTGGTTGATGATGATGTGAACACATACTTTTTAGTTCACTTCGTACAACTAGCATACCTTCGTAGCGTTCGTCTGAGTCATTTGGAAATGCTGTTGCGCTAGGAATAGGATCATAACGTCCCGCCATAATCTCATTAAAATACATTTTAGCAAGGCGTCTTGCTGTACCTTTAGAGTTTGGATCGTTGTGTCTATCAATAACAAGTGCGTCTAGCACACTTTCAAATGCTACTGTAGCATCTTCAATAAGTTCTTCTTTGTCGCCCTTTTGTAAGACTTCTGAAATATTATCGCCTGCCCAATAGCGAATGTTTGCATCTTGCAAACGGGCTTTAATCTGTTCTGCTTTGCTCATTTATTTCTCCGATGTTTAGGCAGTGGATTGCCGTGTATACTGCACAATTATATACAGTATACACTTATTTAGGTCGTTTGTCAAGTAATTAATCAAAATACTTGTTCAACATTTCGAGTCTATCGTGTGCAGTTGCCATTGCATCTAGTTCTTTCTGAATAGTTTCAACAATATCAGAATGTTCACCAATGCCTACAACTTTTTCCATGTAAACGTCGATATTGGTTTTGTGCAATTCAATCTCCGCTTCTGCGTGTTTCCTTGCCGCATTAATAAGATTTTGTTTCAAGTCCATACATTCCTTTCCTTTTAGTATTTTTGTTTAGATGGAATGACGCCTCGGACGCCGCCTCTCGGATCTTCCATGTCTCCATCACGACGGAAGATTAAATGTACATGTGGATACATGCATGTTTGTCCTGCACTTTCTCCCATGTTAATACCTATATTATATCCTGTAATAGGATTAGTATCTGCTTCTACATTCATATTGCCCATTTCTTGAGCAAATTTAAAACACTTTTGAATATTTTCTACAGTGTTCTCTTTTGGAACAACTAATATATGTCCTAGTGTTACAGGATAAATGTCATTATATACTATAAAATCTCTTGTGTCAAGAAAAACTTCAGTCCAAGGTGCTCTTTTCTCTTCTTGTGCCTTTGTTAGAGTATCAATCTTCATACTCATCCTCTGTATATGAATTTTCGCTATCCCAATCATGAAGCAAGTTACTAAAGCCAACTGACATAACATTATATTCGTTTACATTATCTTCCATAAATCTTTCTATTTCATCAATTTGTTCTTCAGTTAGATCAATAATTGATTCAACACTATAGAATTCGCAAACATATTCATATACACGATCCGTAACATCTCTTTCAATGTTTTCTTCGTGCTTATACATTTTAAACCACTCAAACGCCATTGTATTCTCCTACAATCTCCCAGGGATATACTAACCATACATCTTCCTCGGCTTTGTTAACTTCGTGTGTACTGTAACTTACACCATCAAATTCTGAACTTAAATTTTCTGTAATAACTGCAAAGCGAACATTGTTACCCCAAATATCATTCCATGCTTCTGAATTAGGTAAACATCCACTACGCCAATCTTCTTTAATCCAGTTAAATGTAGCACCGGTATCGTTGATGTCGTCTACAATAAGAATGTTCTTACGGTTGTCTGCGTTTGTTTTATTATGACCCATTGCAGGATCATAATAATCTTTATCATCATAACCGTAAGCATCTTCAGCCATCCAACAGTTACTTTCGCTTTCACTATCATCATCACGCAAACTAACCTTTAATGTTTCGCAACGAATTTTTAACATATTAGACAAGATAGTAGCAGGTACGTTACCACCTCTTGTAATGCCTACAATATAATCAGGCTTCCAATTATCGTTGTACATTTGTAATGCAAGACTTAGGCAAGCACGTTCTACATCTTGCCAACTGTAATAATGTTTTTTAATCATACAAGTTTTCCTTGATCTCTTTAAGAATAATTGATTTTAATCTAGACTCTTTAAAGCGTCTATATCTTTTTGCTAAAGGAACCCATTTTTCCCAAGATGCTCCCATAGAACATGTTAGGGCAAGATTTCTAAGTTTTTCAGTTAAATTAAATTTAACTAATTTAACTTGTTTATCGGAATCAAAGTTAATATATGCTAATGGTTCTCCTTCTTCTACGGTGTACTGCTTCACTCCAGGATAAAAATTATAATCTAAGTTAATTGGTCTGAACCAACTACTTGCACTAAATCTACCTGGAACAATATGTCCTTGTAATAAGTGAGGTGCTTGATCCATGTAAGGTTCTGTAACTGTTATATGAATATCGTCCTCTTCAGCAAAAAACACCCATTGCATATTATATTTGATTGTAGTGTGATCTTTAAGACAAGAGTCTCTTGTTTGATAAACAGGAACTAGACTTTCAACTTTTGCAAATGAATTATTTTGTATAATAGGCACATCTACCTTTATAGGATTTTTTAATACAAATGTATTTTTAGCAAAATTAGAAAACGCAGGACAATAAAAGAAGTTTGTTTGTTTATCTGCAATATCTACTTTTTCTTCAAGTTTCCTTTCAAACAAACTTTGCGGCTCTTCGTATAAAATACTCCAATCAGGTTCTTGAGAATCTACTGAAGTCAACGGAGTCCAATATACAGTAGTAGTTTTATTGCTCATATTTTTCCTTTAGATACTGTTCGTGTTGTACCCATTCGCCTTTGCGAATAAATCCCCATTCTCTTAATTTTGGCCCGGGAACAAATAAAGTCCAAGTATCGACGCCAGGCTCAAGCTCAATACGGTGAAGGCTGCGAGGGCCACAAAAGCGGAAGTGACCCGGGGCCCTCCAGTGTTTGCCAGTTGGTGTATGCTCCCAATACCCACCTTTAAGGATAAAAGTGAGATAAGGCCAAGGATGATCGTGTAAATCATCTAAATCTCCTTTGTGAAAGTTGTGTAAGAACACATTAAACGGAAACCATTTGCGGTCTTTTAAGAAAAGATAATATCGAGTTAAGTAAGGCTCGTTTTCGTAACGGTCCATAATTACTCGCTTGCGTCCTAACTTGTCTAGCAAGTTAAGAAATTTAGAACGGAATGTCGTCATCTAGTTCACCTGCCTTTTTCTTGCCTTCATAATCTTTTTCGCACATATCATATACTGCTTTAAAGTTACGCCAAACTTTTTCTAAACCTGGATAAATCTCGCACATACGTTCAATCTCTTCTGGACTAATACGTGTGTCCTTAATACTAATACTATTAATCCAGTCAACACTATTAGTGTCTATAGTAAATGTACCATCGCTGACACTGATAGTATCTACCATACTATCACCTGCCCAGTACGTTGTAGTTGTACCGTAGGTGTTGTCTAAGTTAATAGTAACACTATCATCGGTAGTATTCAACATATCGTCCAACTTTAAATCACTTATATCGATAGTAAAACTATCATCCTTCTTTGATTGCGTCATACAGTGCCGCTCCGCTAAAAAAATCTTTGTTTAACTTAGTACGCTGTTTATCTAAACTTACTAGATAGTCGTCATAGTTTTCCATATAATGACGAATCTTATCAACTATTAAACCTCTGTACTTTCTATAAGCAAAAAAGTCTTCAGTCCATTTGCTTGGATATAAAAACTCTGGTACAGCCATTTCACTATAGCTTAATCTATCTGGAACCATAGGAATTGTATCTACTAGTGCGCCTTCGTACCAACTAATACCAAGTGTTTCTTGTAGGTTAGCAGAGAACACCATCTTTGCTTCGCCTAACAAATTATGATATTCATTTTTAGTAAGCTCACGTTCTTGACATACAACAAACTCGTATTCAGGCAGTTGTTCTGCTAAATCGCGGAATATTTCAACTTGTTTCTCTGGAGCAATACGATGCGGAAAGAGTATAAGATTACGCTTCTCCATACCTTTGTAATTGTCTAAACTGTTCTTTAGATACTCCATAGGCCAGCCTACTCGTTTCATCTTGTTTTGATCAACAACACCCATATCTAATGCGAATGTTTCTGCAAATAAATCCCAATGAAACTCAGTTGCAAAGAAGTTATCATCATAACATTCAAACATAGAATATTCAGCATGTCTTACCCAAGGCGCATCTCCGATTAGTCTACCAAGGAAATCATGAGGATCGTAAGAACCAGCATGCCAAAGGCCACCGATTCTAATATCCACGGACAAAAGACTAGCCATGTAACGAAGCTGGATAACCGTTGGATTCCACGCATCAGTATATAGGAAATAGTCTCCATCTTTAATTTCTCCTTTACAAAACATTTCGCCAATAGTTTCAAGCTGTTTGCTCTTGTACACATTGGTTCCGCCGAAATTAAGAAATGCCCCAGGCGTAGTAGCCTGAGGCGTCTCTCCTCCACTTATGACCTTTACGTCTACATTTGTAGCACGTTGAAGTTGCCGTGGAAGATATTCCTTCCATTGCTTAGTATAACGTGTATCTACTGCTTCAATGTCTACAATGTAGATAGTCATTTAGTTTCTCCGTTGGTTAATATTGCGCCCTGCATTACGGGCTTTTGCACGAAGATAATTTTGATATTTTTGATAAGATTGCCAGGTAATATCATCCTTGTTGTACAAAGCCTTTTCATCAAAAACCTTACCTTCAAAGCGACAGTAGTCGCGAAACTTTTCCAAATCGTCAAAAATCTTTTCGACTGGTGGGAAGTTAGTAGCCATTTTAATTTACTCTCTCTTAGCATTTGGGATAAAAAATGGAACAGCCGTTTTCGTTGTCTTCAGCGACACTAATCTCTACAAATCGGCCGGGATACTTTGTAGAAATTTCCTGATACAAGTCATCTGCAATCATCTCACATGACTTGTAATCTAGTTCTAAAACTGACACTTTACCGTCGGACGA
>Ga0255766_10000123_pt1 | contig 68955 bp, 61 predicted proteins | sample 071ome_23_FD_179966 | JGI IMG/M metagenome (GOLD analysis project Ga0255766, IMG submission 179966) | Coastal salt marsh microbial communities from the Groves Creek Marsh, Skidaway Island, Georgia - 071403BT metaG (version 2) | ecosystem: Environmental > Aquatic > Marine > Intertidal zone >...
CAGACATGCCTCTGACACCGTTATTTGTGAGTATGTTTATGGGTACACATCAGTCCAACCGTTTTGATATCGCTATTGTCGGAGCAGGGTTTGCCGGCATGTACGCATTGAAGCAAGCGGTCGATTCTGGGCGCTCTGCGATCGTGTTCGAGCGTGGTGATGATGTTGGAGGCACCTGGTACTGGAATCGCTATCCAGGCGCTCGTTGTGACGTTCAATCCATGGAGTATTCGTACTCTTTTGATACGCAATTACAGCAAGATTGGCAATGGACAGAACGTTTCGCTGCGCAGCCGGAAATTCTGCGCTACGCGCAGCACGTTGCGGACCGCTTTCACCTACGCGACCACATCCGCTTCAACACTGTCGTTGCCAGTGCTGACTATCAAGATACCGAGAATGAATGGCGAATTGAGACCGGCGCGGGTGATGAAGTATTCGCCAAAACCTGCATCATGGCGACCGGCTGTTTGTCATCTACCAATCGACCTGCGTTTGATGGCATCGATGTATTCGAGGGGGAGCAATATCACACCGGACTCTGGCCACACCACCCAGTCGACTTTAGTGGCAAGCGAGTAGGCATCATCGGCACTGGTTCATCTGCTATCCAATCGATCCCCATCATTGCTGAGTCGGCGGCACACCTGACCGTGTTTCAGCGAACGGCCAACTACTCGATACCTGCGCACAACGGACCCATTGATGAGGCTTATGCTGCAGATATTCGATCCAACTATGATGATTTTAGAGAAAGAAACAAGCAGATGTTCGCAGGCTTTGGCGCAGATCAAGCTCGAAGCGACCTCTCCGTATTTGAGGTGTCCGATGAGGAGCGAGAAGCGCGTTTTGAAGTGAAGTGGCAAGAGGGCGGGCTTGGATTCACCAGCACCTTTGGCGACCTGGGCAGGAGTCAACCCGCTAATCAAATCGCTGCAGAGTTTGTTCGAGATAAAATACGAGCCACCGTGAATGATCCTCAGGTGGCTGAGCTCCTGTGCCCCGATCAAGTCATTGGCTGTAAGCGAGTTTGCGTCGATACGAACTATTACAAGACGTACAACAGAGACAACGTCACGCTCATCAACGTGCGCGACACCCCAATCGAACGATTGACCAAAACTGGACTCATTGTCGACGACACCGCTTTCGATTTCGATATGATTATTTTCGCTACAGGGTTCGATGCGATGACGGGCTCACTCCTTAAAATTGATGTGACGGGCAGAGAGGGAGTCAAATTGGCCAACAAATGGGCAGCGGGACCCACCACCTATTTGGGCCTCGGTGTGCATGGCTTCCCTAACCTCTTTATGGTGTCGGGACCCGGTAGCCCATCAGTACTTTCTAACATGATCGTTACCATCGAGCAGCATGTCGACTTTATCTTCACCTGTCTCGACTTCCTTAAGTTATCCGGCTTTACCACTATCGAGGCTGAGGCTGAAGCTGAGGCTGCTTGGGTTGCGCAGTGCAATAGCATCGCAGGGGAAACCCTTTTTCCAACGTGCAACTCATGGTACCTCGGCGCCAACGTCCCTGGAAAACCGAGGATATTCATGCCCTTTGTCGGCGGCTTCCCGCTTTATCAGAGTATCTGTGAAGAGGTTCGGACGGCTAACTACAAAGGTTTTCGCCTCGCTTCCTAATCGGTCACTCAGCCAAGATCTGCGAACATGACTTCCAACCGTTTTTTTGATGCTTGCGTGCTGCTTGGGGGGAGCTCAGATCGAGAGGCTCATTGCCTTGCCGATTGGGCTGCCGCACTTGGCCATCGATTCAACCGTGGCGAGACACCCACGGTCATCACCACCGGCTGCTGTCATCACAGCCTCGACATTTTTCCAGGTCGGACGGAAGCTCAACTTGCGAGAGATCTTCTCATCGAATTCGGCGTTCCAAGCAGCAACATCCTTTGTGAGGAGGAGTCAGGCGACCTACTCGGCCGCTTGGTTCACACCCGCGACCGTATTTTGGAACCCTGCAGTTGGTACCACGTTGAGCTATTACTCCCTGGCGCCGACGATCAAGACCTTCGTCACATTCAGCGTATACTAGGACCTGAGTACGTCTTGACCCTAACGAGTGAAGATCTGCCCACAAACGAGACAAGCTCAGAGGATCTAGAAGCGTTTCGAGAAACGATCAGTCACGCCGCCGATAGTGGTGATGGGCAGGACCTCAACTCACTGATCCGCTCACCAAAAGCAAAGGGCCGCCCCCAGAGTTTCTGATGCTAAGCGGTTCATCCTCTTAAAACTCTTAACGCACTCAGCTAGAGTGCACGCCATCCTCGCAACACACGCAGGAATACCCTTAAGTCCACAAAAATATACAAAAGATCGGAACTTCGCGGACGCAGATGGTCTAACGATTCACCTAACTTGGAACAACCACCATGAGTCAACTACCCCGGATCCCTTTTCCCGCAAAAACGCCTTTTCTATTTTTGGCAGCGCTCTTGGCAGCGAGCACAGCGGTTCATGCTCAAAGCGAGACCGCCACCATTTCTCGCTCCGGAGGCCCGAGCCCAGTTCAAGAGCGCTTGGATGAAGCAGATCAGTCACCCCGCGCCATCGTCATTGAAGCGCACATCGATGGAAAGAGCGAGCAGCAACCAATGTCGAGACAAAAACGGATTCGTGTGCTGAGCTCCTCTGAGCGCTTTGACGATGCAGAGATTGATGCCTTAGTCGAGCGCCTAGTCAAAAAATATGGAAGCTCCGAGCACTCCGATGCCCTAGTCGAGCTTGAAACCATTGAAGAGATCGAACTCAGTGATATGGACGCTAATGTTTTCATCACTCGTGGCGAAGACTTTGATACTGAGCACGGCGATGTGGTGCACTTCATGGCGCGCGCTGATGGGCCCGGTATGCCGCCGAAGAGCGGCTTTAGATGGAGGGAGAAACGACCGCATCGTGTAGCGTTATCTGAACAGGCCGCCGAGTGCGTTCTATCGCGAATTACCAAGATTCAAACTGACGTGGCAGCACACTTGCTCCGCGATGCTTGTGCTGCGGCGTATCCCTTTGATGACGAATGATCGCCGTGTCTGACCCACGTTAACTCGAGTTTTTAGCCGCCTCGACCTGGGTTAGTACCGCTTCTAAAGCGACAAGGAATTCATCAGCGCGCAAGTCGCTCAATGAAGCCGGAGGTGACGCGCGGTACGCATCAATTTCCCTTGCTAAGACAGCAAATGGGGTGAACCCCATTAATTCAGCAGTGGGCGCCAGTGCATGGGCGACCTCAATCAATTCAGCCGGCAATAGTGTCATGGGCGCGATCTGCGCCTTTGCCCCGTCCAGACTTTCAGAAAAGGCCTGCAACAACTCTTGCATGACCTCCGGTCCCATTTCGCTGCTCAGTGTTTCAAACTTGTCGCTGTCTAAAACGGCGTCTGGCTCTAATGCGGAACCCTGATCCAGCACACCCGCTGGCACGTCCGCCAGATTCAAAGGCTGTTCTCGATTAGCACGCTGATGCTGTGAATCCGACGCTATGCCAGATAGCGCATTCGCTAGCGCCTTAACATCAAACGGCTTGGTTAGTATTCCATCAAAAGCTGTTTTGATCTGCTCTGAGCCCTCAAAATTCAGCGATGCGGTCATAGCGATGATTGGCTGATTAAACTCCGGATATCGGTGTTGGATTGACAGCAGCAGCTCGTGGCCCGTCATGGAAGGCATGTTGTAGTCCAACAACATGACATCCGCATCCAGTTCAACATCGGCTTGGGAAAGCAGCGCCTCACCTGATTCAAAGCTTCGAACCTTTGCGCCGTACCTGGCCGCCATCTGTTCAACGACTAATCGATTGGCTCGCATGTCGTCCACTACCCAAAGTGTTTTGCCACCAAGTACCTGTTTGGGATCCGTTTGAGGCTCATCAGTGACCCATTCTGCTTCGGTAGTCTCCATCGGCAGCGCGATACTAAACCGTGTTCCCTCACCTACCTTACTCTCAACTGTAACGTCTCCAGACATCAACTCGACCAAGGTTTTCACGATTCTTAAACCAAGGCCCGTTCCTCCATAGGTACGAGCATGTTCAGGGTCCACCATCACATATTCACCGAACAGGTCTCCAAGCTTGTCCTCGGGTATGCCGATCCCTGTGTCGATCACATCAAGGTAGACCCCTTCCCCTGTCTCTGTCACGCAAACCTCTACCCTGCCAGACTCGGTGTACTTAATGGCGTTGCTCAAGAGGTTGGTCAGAATTTGCCGGACCCTAAATTCATCCCCGAGGAATTGCCGCTGATTGGCAAGTGAACGACTATCGCGACTCACTGCTACTCGCTTAGAGGCAGCGAGCGGCTCCATCAATTGAATCAGCTCATCAATCAAACGGCCGGGTGAGAAGGGCTTCAGCGACAGTTGGATTTTGTCTGCTGCACCTTGGCTATAATCTAGAACATCGTTCACCACTTGCGACATGTACTCTGCCGATGCGACAGCTGACTCGAGCAATTGTTTTTGCTCACCAACCGACGCTGGTGCGAGCGCCGTCAGGATGCCCTGGAGACCGTGGAGGGGGTTTCGAATCTCGTGACTAATGGTGGCAAACAACCTCTCCTTTCTCCGCATCTCGAGCTCTGCTCGCTCAGAAGCCTAAGTCAGCAATGTGTTCTGCTCAGCAATTGCAGTCATCAATGCTTGATTCTCTCGTCTCGTCTCGATTTCAGCCGCAATGCGGCGCAGCGTGACTTTGACAGCGCCATCGTTCCATGGTTTTTCAATGAACTGGTGAATTGAACCCGCATTGACGGCTTCGATCACGTCCCGTAAGTCGGCATTGCCAGACATCAAAAGCCGCATCGAAGAGGGGATCAAGTCTGCTAATTTCTCCATCAATACAATGCCTGTCATCTCAGGCATTCTGAAGTCTGAAATTACAATATCGAAGGACCTTCCCTCTGCTTGCTCGAGCGCTAAAGACGGGCGCTCACATGAAACGATGTCAAACGCCTCTAGACGCAACATTCGAGCAAGCGCCGAAAGAATGCGCGGTTCATCGTCAACGATAAGTATTGAAGTTTTCTGAGCAGGCATCGGTATCAAAGGTCGCTTTCGCTCTCAATAGGACACATTTTCTCATGGTTTGGTCGGCCCAACCAAACCCGTAGCCCTCTGAGTTCGTGGCTTCTAAGCAAGTCAACCTAGGATCAACTGTAGTCTCTCATTTTCCTGGATTCCTTGCGCTACACATCACCCCGAACCCATCAAGCTTCGATGAATAAACCTTAGAGGCCAGCCTCCTGCGAATGCTCATCACACCCGCTCGAACCCTACTCACACGTACCCTGCACTGCGAGTTAACAGCACATCAGCGTCCGCCGCCCCTCTTGCCTTAGCACGGATTGGATGAGCTCCCTCTCTTGGAGGCAAATTTTCATGTTTTTCAAAATCTGCCGACTTTGCACTAGACAGCCAACGCTGTCTCTAGCGTTAGCTTACTTTTTTAGCTCTACCCAAGCATACTTTAAGGACCTGCCCATAACGGCTAGCCGATAGATGCCATCACCATGACTCGACCGCTTAGCAACTTTCAACTCGCCGCCTACTCTGGCGTATCGCTCCCCGCTGCAGCCATGGGCATGCCCATCGCGGTCTACCTGCCGCGGTTTTACAGCGAGGGGTTAGGGTTATCGTTAATTACCGTTGGAATGATTTTTACCCTCGCACGAATTTGGGATGTCATTACTGATCCGATGATGGGCTGGCTCATTGATCGTTACGAGACCCGATGGGGACGCAGAAAGCATTGGATTGCCATCTCCGTTCCTATCCTTGTCATCGCCATCTACCACGTTTTCCTACCCGACCCCTCTTCCGTCACACCACTTTATCTCGGGTTTTGGCTCATCGTTCTCTACGTCGGATACACCATGCTCGCCATTTCTCACCAATCATGGGGCGCAGAGCTCACCCGAACCTATGATGAGCGCTCTAGGTTATTTGGTTGGCGAGAGATTTTTGTTATTGGCGGGATGACCATCGTGCTCGCCCTCCCTGCTATTAGCGAACTCACGGGAAGTGATGACCAGGCGAGCAAGGTTGCCAGCATGGGTATCTTTTGCCTGGTGATGTTTCCTTTGCTTGCACTACCAACCCTCTACTTTGTCCCTGATAGCCCTGCTGCGAAAACAAGTCAGTTGAGTTTGAAACGTCAATTTCAACTGCTCGTACAGAATCCCCTTCTCTGGCGTATCCTTGCATCGGACTTTACATCAGGCTTTGGAACAGCAGTGAGTGGCGCGCTCTACATCTTCGTCGCCAGCACCGTGTTTGAACTACCAGAGCATGCGAGTCTCGCACTCCTGTTCTACTTCTTGGCAAGTTTCCTTGCCATGCCGATGTGGATGAGGCTGGCGGTACGCGTAGGCAAAAGCAATGCGCTGCTGATCGCACTGGTCTATGGTGTCGTTATCAATCTTGCGCTAATACCGCTTGCAGAACCTAAAAACGTTGCGGTGCTCTGGGGCTTTACTTTGAGCTACGGCGTCGCCTTTGGCGCGGCTCCCACATTACTTCGGTCCATGATGGCTGACTTAACCGATCATGATGAGCTGAGATCAGGCGAGAATCGAAGCGGGCTTTTTTTTGCCACGCTCACCACGACCAATAAACTGGGCGCGGCGGTGGCAGTCGGCGTCAGTTTTGCCATTTTAGAGGTGGCCTTTAACTTTGTTCCTGGCCAAGCAAACTCAGAGACGGCGCTGAACGGACTGCTCATCACTTATTGCGTTGGAACAGCGCTTGGACTTGGACTCGCTGCGCTTCCACTCATCGGCTACCCACTAACCAAGAAAGCCCATGAGGAAATCCGCAAAGCACTCGATGCAAGACAATGACATCACCATGCGGCCAATCCGTTTGATCGAAGGACTCGTAATCCGACCAAACAGTTAAGACCTTGTTATGGCAAACCAAGACCGACTTTACTTCGATGGTCAGTGCCCACTGTGTAGTTTTGAGATGCGCCACTTGGCGAAAAAGAAGCATGATTCCCTCGAGCTTCTGGACATCCACTCTCTCCCCGATCTAACGGCAGAGCAGCGCGACTCGCTCCTTAAAACGCTGCACCTTGAGACCCGTTCTGGCGAAGTACTGCTTGGGTTAGAAGCAAGCCGTTACGCCTGGTCAAAAACACCCTGGAGCGGGCTCTTTAGTTGGCTGGGTTGGCCGGTAATCAAACCCATTGCTGATCGGGTCTACGCAGGCTGGGCAGCGCGCCGGTTTAAGCAGCGCTACCGCCCGTGAGCGCCCCCCTGAACGAGCTATCTCCGCCTTCAGCGCTAATCATCGGCGGCACAGGGGGAATCGGCGGGGCGATTATTGAGGCGCTAGTGAGGGAAGGGAAATTTACCGTTCACGGAACCACGCGACAGCGGCTCGCGCCTTCTCCCGGCATCACTTGGCACCGGCTAGATGTTGCAGACGAGTCCAGCGTTGCTCAGCTGGCGGCTGACCTAGACCGCCTGGATCTCGTTATTAACACGGCAGGCGTACTATCGAACGAACGATTTTCTCCGGAAAAGTCTGTGAGACAAGCCAGTGCGGATCAATTTCTAGATCAAATGCGCACCAACGCCATGCCTCTTTTACTGTTAGGTAAGCACCTTGGGCCACTGCTGAAAAAGAGCGATCACGCTCACTTCATCACACTGTCAGCAAGAGTAGGCTCAATCTCTGATAATCATATAGGCGGCTGGTTCAGTTATCGCGCCTCCAAGGCGGCTCTCAATATGTTGGTCCGAACCCTCGCCATTGAATGGCAACGCACTCTTCCCAATACCTGTCTGGCAGCCTATCACCCAGGCACCGTAGACACCGGACTGTCGAAGCCTTTTGTTTCTAAACCGGCAGCCGCCAAGGGCCGGCAGCCTCGGGCTCGTGAGGTTTTGTCCCCTGCGGCAGCCGCAGCGCACCTTCTCGCACTCATCCCTAAACTCACGCCCCAACACACCGGAACGTTCTGGGATTGGCGCCATGACCAAATCAGCTGGTAAGGCGCTTCGATCGCGCACAACGTGAGACTTGGTTGAGTCATGGACGACTCGGAATGAGACTCCCCGTTTGCCTCAGCTCGCCCGGCCAAGTGTCGACGCTCCGCTCTCATTCGTGACGGGCCTTGATCCCTTCCTCAGCAATTTCGACACCTGAACAACATCTGGCCAGCAAATACCTACAGCGCCTATACTGCTCAACAAAGAACGCTATCAAGGGAATAAGCTATGAAAGGCGTAGTCATGAACCTACTCGCGGACATGGTTGAAACTCAATTGGGGATGCAGGAATAGAATGAGGTCCTGGATGAGGCAGGCGAGGACGGTGTCTACACTGCTACTGCACTGTACGAAGACGAGCGTTTGCTCAATATGGTGGGCATTATTAGTCGGCGAAACGGCATCCCCGTATCAGATTTAGTCTTCGCATTCGGTCAGTTCATGTTTCCCGCCTTTTATGACCGCTACCCTCAATTGATCGATGGCCATGCCAACATGTTAGATTTCTTGGAGGGCCGTGATTCATGTAGAGGTCGCCAAGTTGTACCCAGGCGCAGTGACCCCTGGCTTTTCAGAGTCGCGACGGGACGATAAAACGCTTCACCTCACCTACACCTCAGAGAGAAAGCTTTGCAGGCTGGCTGAGGGTCTTATCGATGGCGCAGCAACACATTACGGCAACGACTATGAGCTGACACACAGTCCCTGCTACAACGAGGGTGGAGATCATTGTGGACTGCTGATCTCGCTCAACTAGGGCCCCGACATGGATGCTTTTGAGCGTGCTTATCACCGGGAAAAAGCCGCGCGCAAACAAGCCGAGGACGAGCTCGAGACGCTCTCAAGAGAGATCTATCAAAAAAACGAAGAGCTGAGCGAACTCAACGCAGACTTGCTCCGAAACCAAGCACAACTGGTGCAAAGTGAAAAGCTAGCAACGGTTGGCCAATTGGCGTCCGGAGTAGCGCATGAAATCAATAACCCCCTTGGATTTTCGCTGAGCAACCTTTCAACCTTGAGGGACTACGTCGCAGAGCTGACCAAACTGGTAGCTGATGAGCAGCGCCTGGTAACTGATCAAACGAAGCTTATGCTCGAGGACTTACCCATTCTCATTGAGGAGACAGTGGATGGGCTTCACAGTATTCAAAGCATCGTTAATGATCTACGCAATTACTCTCGCGATGCAGGTGATCAGTTCTCTCAGACTGATGTTGAAGCATGCATCGGATCAACCCTCAACATGCTCCGTAACCAAATTACACCGGAATTTGATATTCAGGTTAGCTTAGATAATCTTCCGCTCATTGACGCCAACCCCGGCAAGCTTAACCAAGTGTTTTCCAATTTGATCATCAACGCGTTTCAAGCCATGCCAGCCGGTGGCGAAATCTCCATCGATGGAGAAGCCGATGCGGACGGGCTGATCGTGCGAATCAAAGATACGGGCCCAGGGATACCCGATGAGATCCTAAGCACCTTGTTCGAGCCTTTTCATACAACGAAGCCTGTTGGTGAAGGCACAGGCCTTGGTCTATCCATCTGTCGTGCCATTATCGTCGACCATCACCAAGGCTCAATCGAGGCCCGTCCTATTGATCAAGGCCCCGGAACCGTATTTGAGATACGCCTACCCACCTCCCAAGCTTAGATTCACCAATAAGCAATCAATCGATTATTTGAATCGAAGCGTACAAAACAATTCATTGGCTACTGGCATGGACTACCGACTAGACTTCGCGCAAGTTGATAACCCTGCTGACGTAAGTTTTATATGAGGCGCGCTCCAGAGGGGACTCCAGGTTGAGCAAATAACCTCAGCCTCTCGAAGCGCGGAATCTAGGGGTCCTTTTTTAAGAGAACCCTCAGCGGATGGGAGCCCATAGCGGATGGGAGCCCTTAGCGGATGGGAGCCCTTAGCGGATGGGAGCCCTCGATAGAAAAGAGCTGTCAGCGCAGAAGAGCCATCAGCTAAGAAAAGAGTCATCAGGACACAAGTGCTTCTGGTCGGGGTACGGACGACAGAATCGGAGGATATCGCCTTTGGCATATGCACTGCTAAATGCTGAATGCTAAATGCTAAATGCTAAATGCTTGTGAACATTATCAACCAATCACTTGGATAATGAGCTGGCAGATCTTGCTAACGCTAATAAGGAATCGCTATGAGTCAGAGAGAGGGTAGCTTAGAGGCACCCACCCGCCACCCTATCGCCTGGAAAGAGGAGCAATTCTGGGACGAAACAGCACTCAACCAAGAGCTAGAGCGCGTCTACGACATTTGCCATGGCTGCAGACGCTGCGTGAGCCTCTGTGATGCCTTCCCCACACTCTTTGACCTGGTGGATGAATCGGAAACGATGGAAGTCGACGGCGTCGACGTGGCTGATTATGGCAAAGTGGTCGATCAGTGTTACATGTGCGACCTTTGCTACTTAACTAAGTGTCCTTACGTTCCACCGCATGAGTGGAATCTCGACTTCCCTCACCTGATGCTTCGCGCCAAAGCCCAGTCCTATAAGAAGACGGGGGGTAAATTTCGGGACAACTTGCTCACAAGCACTGATGCCATGGGCAAAGCACTGACGCTCATCCCTCTCGTGGACGTCACTGCTAACGCGCTGAATAAAAACGGTTTATTCCGGAATGCGCTTGAAAAGACGCTTGGTGTCCACAAAGAGGCTCCGCTGCCAGAGTACAGTCGTAAAACACTGCGAAAACGGTTTAGTCCTTCGCCTCAAGCCCCCCAGGCTACGCAGCCAGTCGAAGGAACCACCGGCAAGGTCGCCTTTTATGCAACCTGCTACGGCAACTACACCACACCAGACTTGGGCGATGACTTCCTCAAAGTCTTTGAGCACAACAACATTAGGATTGAACTTGTACCCAAGGAAGCCTGCTGCGGCATGCCAAAACTTGAACTGGGAGATCTCGATTCGGTCGCAGCACTCAAAGAGCAAAACATCCCGGTCTTGGCCAAACTGGTTGACGAGGGGTATGACTTGATAGCGCCGATTCCGAGCTGTGTACTGATGTACAAGCAAGAATTACCGCTGATGTTTCCCGATGACCCTGATGTGCAGAAGGTCCAAAAAGCGTTCTTCGATCCGTTCGAATACCTTTATCTTCGACACAAAGCGGGTCATTTAAACTTGGATTTCAAGGCCAGCCTTGGAGACATTAGTTACCAGGTCGCCTGCCATCTGCGCGTGCAGAATATCGGTAACAAGACACGCGACATTCTCTCACTTCTGCCAGACACCAACGTTCATACCATCGAGCGTTGCTCAGGTCACGATGGCACCTACGCGGTAAAATCGGAAACGAGAGCTAAGTCTGTGAAGATTGCGCGCCCAGTAGTGAAGCAAGTCAATACTAAAACGCCAGAACACTTCGCCAGCGATTGCCCGATGGCGGCCGTACACATCGCTAACCTTGCAGATAGCGTCGATCTCGGCGCGCACCCTATGACCCTTCTAAGGATGGGTTACGGATTATAAGCAACGCCAGGCTCGCGGCTGATGAGCTCAGCCTCCTCAACAAAGAATAGTGTTGAGCGAGTGAAGTCGATGAACTTTGCCTCGTCGTGAACAGCGGCCTTGGACGCCAAGGCTCGCTGATCATCTGTTGCAGATGATCCAGATCGGGCCACCCAAACCTCCGCGTGCCCTAGATACGGCTCCGATGCCGAGTGACTCAGTTCGGCGAGCCGTTCATTCCAATCTGAATCAATTCGATGGACTTGAACGTAGCGAACAATTGAAGACACAACAGCATTCTTACGGATGAGTGGGCCGTGCTCCTCGAGCCAGTAAGCTCTTACGTCAGCTAGAGATCGGTCTTGGTAAGTTCGAAGCGGAAATTGGAGCTTACTCACCCCTGAGTCGGGGGTTGCCAGCAAAGTCTCAGGACTAGGATTGATCTGCGGATGTTCAGCCGCGATAAAGATCACACTATCCGCGAGTGACGCGACCTGCGTTAGAGCTCCCGTTACTTTCTCGAAAGTCGCTTGCAAATCATCTGCCGAAAGCGCCGTCTCCATCGCTGGTCGAGTGGGCCACCACAGCTCGATGACCCCATCAAAAAAGGCCTCCATGTCGCCTCCCCGAGCTTCGGTGAGTCCCAGATTCGCACTAGTCTCAACAAGCGATAGCTGAACCAAACGCTCTGCTTTGAGTGACTCCCCAAACCCGAGTAGCGGAGTGACGAGCTCGCCCTTCCAGGCCCTGTGAAAGGCCTCCTTGCCTATCTCAGTCCGATGTCGGATATACCATTCAAGTCTGATCATTCATGCTATCCCAATGCCCCTAATAGAGGCCTAACCTAAAACCCCGCCTACTGTGGGGCTGCAAACCATTCACCGACTTACTGTGTTGCCATCTGAGGCTGGTCGTCTGGGATATCTACCCAACGCTGCTTACTGTCGCACCAAACATGAAACTGAGGTTCAAAGTCGCCCGTGTCATCCAAAGTCCCGGTCTTCAAAAACAAAGCGTCGGGCGAACCCGGGACTATTGAGTAGATCGGTGAACCACAGTCACCGCAAAAGTGCCGCTCCACGGCACTGCCGCTCGATGTGTCGGCATCAACATAACATTTAGGAGTTGCACCTGTTAATTGAAAATCGGCTCGAGCGACGCCCCATAACGTTGAAAACGCTGACCCCGCTTGTCGCTGGCAATTCTTGCAGTGACAAATTCCTGCCATCTGCGGCTTATCCAACACGTCATAACTGACTTCGCCACACAAACACCGCCCTTGATACGCTGCCATACTCTGTTCCCCGTAAAATCTGCATCATCTAGTGCAGTGCGCGTGGGGTCAAGAAAGGGACAGAGGCACGAATCCTAACCGTTGTCTCGATCTTGTCATTCGTCCTATGTGGAAGGGAATCGAACTTGAGTGGCAGAGAGTGCCGGTTCGACTCCATCGCTCCTTCGACCATGATCCATGAACAGAGGCAGTTGACGTTCTGTAAAGACCCGCAGGCTTACAGTCTTCAAGGTTGGTTCGAGCTAGGCGCTCGGGCATAATTCTAGTCCTACGGCCCTAACCATAGGGTCCACCCGCCTAGGAGTTCACAATGACTGAAACACGTAACCGTCTAACCCCCGAAGAAGCATGGGTCATTCTTCAAAAAGGAACGGAGCGGCCTTTTACTGGAGAGTACGATCAACATTTTGAGGCGGGCTACTACGTGTGCAAGCAGTGCGATACCCCGCTCTACCGGTCACAAGATAAGTTCCAGTCGCACTGCGGATGGCCAGCCTTTGATGACGAAGTTGAGGGAGCCGTTCGCCGAGAAATCGACGCTGATGGTTTTCGTGTCGAAATATTATGCGATGCCTGCGGAGGTCACCTCGGTCACGTCTTCGAAGGAGAATACTTGACGGACAAAAACACTCGTCACTGTGTGAATTCGATCTCTATCCGATTTATCGCGGCAAGCTAGTCTGCCAATGATGTTGCAGACTAAGCTGCCAAGGCGGTGCCAGGGATAAACAGGCGCGCCATTCAACTTCAGCTCTCTTATACAAAAACGAGGCGTCCAGGCTCGGATTTACCAGACCGCCATTGATCCGCCCTGATCTTTGATCAGATCAACATTTAACTTTACGCAGCCAACAATCAACGACTCAACACGAAGCCTGCATGACGCTTTCTTGATCAAGCTCTGGGTTTCAAGGTAGGTCATCAAGAATAGCTGTGATCAAGCAGCGTTGTGATCAAGGCGCGCACCTTCATGCATCGCCCGATGGATACGGGGAGAGAGTATCCAAAGCACTATCGCAACCACCACCGCAAAACAACCGAGTTTTTCAAAAACACCCATATAAATGGCCAGCGATCCCACGGGGTCACTCGACGCTCCTTGGCCTTGAATGGCCATGAGGCCGGCAATCCAACCTGCCACATACGCTGCAAACGCGCTCGATAAAAACCAAACGCCCATCATCATCGCTGCCACTCGCTGCACCGATAATTTGGTCACCATAGAAAGTCCGACAGGTGAGATACAAAGCTCTCCCATCGTATGCAAGAAATACATCAGCGCTAACCAGATTACGGTAACTTGACCGTTTTCATCGGCGAATTGAGCGCCAACGACCAGCACCAAAAACCCTAACCCCACCAAAAAAATCCCCATCACAAACTTGACGGGCGCAGACGGCTCCAGGCCTGCATTAGCTAATCGGACCCAGGCCACCGCGATGAGAGGAGCGAATAAAATGATGAAGAGCGGATTCAATGACTGAAACATCGACGCAGTGAATGGTCCTTTGTCCACGTTTCGATCAGTAAAGAGCGTGAGGGAGGATCCGGCCTGCTCAAATAACGACCAAAACACCACCGAGACCGCAATCAAAAACAACATCGCAAGCATGCGATCGCGTTCAACCGTACTGCACTGGGTCAATGAAAACCAAATGACGTAGGCGCTGATACCCCCGGCAAACAGGGTCAGGATAGTCCCTATCTCGCCGGTAAACTGAATACCTTGCCACACGACAAGCACGAACAAAGCACCACTCACGTAGATCTTCGCCTCGAGCGAAAGACCCCATTGCTTCTGGATTAATTGACCAGGGTTTGGCGGCAGCCCCACTCCCTTCAGCCAATGCCCGCCCCAAATAAATGTCAAAAGACCGGCTAACATCCCCAATCCAGCAAGGCCAAACCCGTACCGCCAGCCATAGGTTTCGCCAAGGTAGCCACAGAGCAGCGTTGCAATAAACGACCCGAGGTTGATCCCGACATAAAAGATTGTAAAGCCGCCGTCACGACGCGGGTCATCTTGCTGGTAAAGCCGACCAACGATGGTCGAAATATTCGCTTTTAGAAATCCCACACCGACGACGATCAGCGCGAGCGATAGATAAAAGATTTGCTCGTGGCTAGAGGATCGAACCACCTGTCCGTCAATAACCTCCGACGGGGGCCCCTCAAAGGCCATCCCAAGATGACCCAACACGAGTAGCACCGCACCAAAGACGATGGCCTTTCTGAGCCCTAAGTACCGATCAGCGATCATTCCACCAAGCACTGGGACCGCATAAACAAGAGCGGCATAGGTGCCATAAATCATGCCCGCCTCGGCGTCGCCATAGAGCCAATGCTTGGTCAAATACAGCATCAATAACGCGCGCATGCCGTAGTAGGAGAACCGCTCCCACATCTCGGTGAAAAAGAGAATGACCAGCCCTCTCGGGTGCCCGAGCCAAAGTTTTTCTATTTCTTTTTCGTCAGCAGCCAATCTTTTATCCTTCCCTGCCAAGTTGTCTTACGAACTGTGTCTGACTAATCAAGAGTCGCTACCCAGTCTAGGGAGCCATTGAACACCCTGCTAACCCGATTAAACCCCTCTCAAACACTATGCAGCGATTAGCTGTCATCGCTCTCAGCCTGAATGGGCCCATCTCCCTGATGACAGGATTTCATTCTTTTCCGACGCCCCGAGCCTTAGCCCCTGACCTGGCCAGCACTTAGCAAGGCATTGTTGCCGGAATGAGGAAAAACGGTCTCTGGATTGGCTGGTCGCATAGACAATATCCGCTCTTTAATCACCGTGCTAGCACCCTCGGGAAAGCTCGCCAATCGCGCAGCGAGTCGCCTAGCGGCTTCTAACGTATCTGCGTCAGGCACCACCTCCGTTACCAATTGCAGGTCCTTCAAATCGCTGGCGGGTACCCGATCCCCAAGTAAAGCCAATCGCGCCATTACCGCCTCACTGCTTCTAACATTGAGCCAGCCAGCGTTCATCGGAATGTCTGACCCTTGTTGAATTTCTCCAATTTGCAGAAAAGATGCCTCTCCCGCGACGACCAGATCACAAGCAAAGACTAGTGCCGCACCCGCGTTGATCGCAAAGCGCTCGAGCACGCCAATCAGCGGCTTAGCTGAGCGATACAAGGCGTAATGCATCTGTCGCAAGGCTTCCCCGTCCCACTCGCCCAAATAATCAGCATCGCCTTCTTTCGCTTGTAGTACCTTCAAATCAACCCCAGAGCAGAGGGCGCCATCAGATCCCCGAATGACAATCGCAGCAACGTCCTGCTGTGTGGACAATCCATTAACCGCTGTTGCGACCTCGATGGCCATGGGCGGCACAATGGCGTTTTTTCTCGCGGGCCTAGATAGCACGACTTCCGCCCAGCCGTCGTGCTTTTCAATCACGGTGTACTCATTCATTCGTCGTTTTCCCCTCTCGAACGTAGCCAGAATACCATGGGAAAGTCGCCTGCCCCCTCCCTCTACCAGGCTGCGATATCCTCTTTTTCAGGTAGAGCAGATCTGCGATCATTCAGCGTTCCAGACCAAATTTTCAATACACTACTGGTAGCCTTTGCTAGCCCGTCATCGTGTCGAAAACAGTGTGAAAAGATAGAGAGGACAGTCTATGACCGAAACTACAGACATAGCGGGAAGACTCGAAGCCGTCAGAGCAAAAATGAAAGACGCTCAGATTGACGCGCTTTGGGTTCCACGAGCCGACGAATTTTTAGGCGAGTACGTCCCGGTTCATAACGAACGGTTAGCCTTTCTGACAGGGTTTACTGGTTCTGCTGGCGTCTGTGTGGTCACGGCCGATCGAGCCATCATGTTCGTCGATGGTCGTTACACGCTGCAGGTCCAGACTCAATGTCCTTCCCCTCTCTTTGAGCATGAGCACCTGATCGAAACGCCACCGCAACGCTTGTTGAGTGAGCAGCTCGCAGAGGGTGACGTTGTCGGTGTAGATGCCAGATGCCTCTCCCTTCAGAGCTTCGAGACCATTCAGGATTGTCTGGCCAGCCAAGGTATAGGGTTTCAGGCTACCGGCCAGAATCTCGTCGATGAGATCTGGCTGGACCGGCCTAAGGCACCGGTTGCCCCTATCTTGCTGCTTGATCAGGCCATCACCGGAATGTCGTCGATGGACAAGCGATCAGCCGTCGCTGACGTGCTCGACCAGCAAGGTGCGGATGCTGCCTTGATCACGCAACTGGATTCGATTGCTTGGCTGCTCAATATTCGTGGGGATGACGTTCCTCATCTTCCCGTGCTGTTAGCACATGGTTTGATCACCAAAGAAGGTCATTTCACGCTGTTTACTGACGTTGCAAAAATGGCCGATGGTTTCTCTGACCACGTGGGCGACCATGTCAGCGTTGCGCCGATTGAAGCGTTCGACGAATACTTAGCCGAACTATCAAAAGGGGTGAGCCGATTACTGGTTGATCCGCAATCCTGTCACGCGCATTCACCGCTCATCTGCATGGATCATGGCATCGAGCTCATTCGACAACCCGACCCGGCCGAGATGCCCAAGGCTTGCAAGAATGCCACTGAGATTGCAGGCATTCGAAAAGCGCACCATCGTGACGGTATCGCTCTGTGTCGTTTTCTGGCATGGCTCGATGAAGAGGTGAGCGCTGGCCACACTCACGATGAGGGGTCAGTCTCAGATCGATTGGAAGCCTTTCGCCGAGAATTGCCTGAATTAAAAGACTTGTCCTTCGGAACGATCTCAGCAGCGGGCCCCAATGCTGCAATGGCCCATTACTCACACACCAACGGAACCCCAGCATCACTGACGATGGACTCGGTGTACTTAGTGGACAGCGGCGGCCAGTACCTCGATGGCACGACCGATGTGACTCGTACCATCGCTATCGGAAACCCAACCGCCGAGCACAAAGAGATGTTCACCCGGGTCTTAAAGGGGCATATCGCGCTTGCTCGCGCTCAATTTCCCCATGGAGTAGGCGGCAACCAATTGGATATTCTCGCCCGGCAATTCCTTTGGGAAATCGGCAAAGACTATGATCATGGCACCGGGCATGGGGTAGGCTGCTATTTATCGGTTCACGAGGGCCCGCAAAGGATTGGCAAAACACCGGGTCCAACACCGGCTCTCCGCCCAGGGATGGTTGTGTCTAACGAGCCGGGCTATTACGAGCCGAACGCCTACGGCATACGCTGCGAAAATCTCGTGGTCGTCGTCGAGAATGATCATGGCATGCTGTCATTTGAGTCGTTAACGCTTGCGCCTTTCGACCGACGATTGATCGAACGATCGCTGCTTACCGACTCTGAACGCCAATGGCTCGATGACTATCATGCGCTCGTCTTTCAATCACTCAGCGAGCACTTGAATGATTCCGATCGCGCATGGCTAACCTCAATGACCGCGCCGCTCGCCGCCTAATTGAGGAGACGTTACCACTTGTCGTTTGCACCGCACCGTTAAAGGAGAACTCGATGCCAGGTATGACAAGAGATGAGGCGCTGGCGCAATTGACCGCAGCAGGCGCCGCTTACGAGATCACCAGCGGCCTTGTGAACGGGCGACCATCACGATATTTCAAGACAGCGCCTTTAACCCTAGGAGACTTATTCAAAGCGACCGCCAGCGATTTACCGTTTACCGTCTACCAAGAGGAGCGGGAGACCTTCGCCTCAATCTATGCAAAGAGTGCGGCGCTTGCCCATGCGCTCAAGCACGAATGCAAGGTTGCCAAAGGGGATCGCGTTGCGATTGCTATGCGCAATTACCCCGATTGGGTCGTTGCCTACATGGCAATCACCTCCATGGGTGCCGTCGCAGTTGCGTTGAACGCCCTTTGGCAGACAGATGAGTTGGCCTACGGAATTTCGCATGTCGACGCCAGGTGGTTAATTGCAGACGATGAGCGCATATCACGGGTCGGCGAGATCGAATCACCGGGTTGCCAGCTAATTAGCGTTCGCGCAGGCCCTCTGCCCGGCGTGGCTTTCCAAATCGAATCATTGATCGAGTCAAATCTTGGACAGCCGATGCCCAAAGCTGATATCGATCCGGATGATGCTGCCACCATCTTCTTTACCTCTGGGTCAACGGGTTTCCCCAAAGGAGCCGTGTCGAGCCATAGAAATATTGTCAGCGCCCTTTTTTCCTGGGAACTTGATCTCGCAGCACGGCAGATGGAAACAGGCATCACCCCTCAAGCGAGCGCTCATCAACCCGCAACACTGCTAGCAGTACCGCTGTTTCACACGACGGGCGCCAATGCCGTCATGCTCCAATCGTTCCGAGCGCAGAGAAAAATGGTGTCTATGTATCGATGGGATCCCGCCATTGCCGCAACTCTGATCGAACAAGAGCACATCACTTCCTTTATCGCGCCAGCCGCGATGACAGGCGACCTTGTTCAACACGCACAAGCCGCCTCCGTTGACCTCAGCGCTTTGCTATCAGTCGGTGGTGGTGGCGCTCCCAGAGCGCCGGCTCAAGTGCGGTCAATCAATGACACCTTTCCATCAGCGCAGCCCAGCACCGGATGGGGCATGACAGAGACCAATGCCATCGGTACAGGCATTGGCGGCGAGGACTACTTGGCGCGCCCCGCAAGCTCAGGCAGAGCCTCTGCGGTGCTCGATCTGATCATCGTGGATGAAAAGGGTTCACCGCTCCCGCCTCTCTCACCAGGGGAGCTTTGGGTGCGAGGCGCCAGCGTAATCAAAGGCTATTGGAACCGCGACGACGCGAATGCGGAATCGTTTTCAGACGACTGGTTAAAAACCGGCGACATCGCTTATCTCGATGAAGAGGGATACTTATTCATTGTAGATCGACTAAAGGATCTTGTTATTCGAGGCGGGGAGAATATTGGCTGCGCTGAAGTAGAGGCCGCGCTCCTTAGCCACCCGGGCGTGATCGAAGCATCCGTCTATGCGATCCCCGACGAACGGCTCGGCGAGGAGGTCGGTGCAACCCTGTACGCACCGGAGCCCCTTGATGAATCGGACCTCCGTTCGTATCTCGCCTCGCAATTAGCGCGATTCAAAATTCCGCGATATCTCACGATCTCTGATGCTCCCCTTCCACGAATCGCTTCGGGTAAAATTGACAAGCGCTTCATCAGAGCCAGCGCGACGGAAGATGCTCAGTCCTCAATATAAGGATCGACATCGAACCATTTCTTAGATCGCATCGCCTTCATTAAGGATCGAACCATGACTGCTATCGCGGCATTACTTAAGGTTACCCAGGATGAAATTAATACCAACTGCGTCGTTTCAGGCTGGGTAAGAACCAAACGAGATTCAAAAGCCGGATTCTCATTTCTGGCCATTAACGACGGCTCGTCCTTTGATTCCATTCAAGTGGTCGCTGACCAATCCTTACCAAACTATCAATCTGAGGTCCTCGGCCTATCGACGGGTTGTGCGGTCACGGTCAGTGGTCGCCTTGTCGCTTCAGAGGGCAAGGGGCAATCGGTGGAAATCCAGGCGGGCGACATCGAGGTTCTGGGAACCATCGAGGATCCCGAAACTTACCCTATTGCGAAGAAACGACACACTTTCGAATACTTACGCACCGTCGCCCACTTGCGTCCTCGAACCAACACTTTCGGCGCCGTCACCCGAGTGAGAACCGCACTCGCGCAAACCATTCACAACTATTTCTTCTCCCATGATTTCCAGTGGATTAACACACCGCTCATCACTGGCAGCGATTGTGAGGGAGCGGGAGAGCTATTCAGAGTCAGCACCCTTGACCTCATTAATCAGGATGCTGTGAAAAGCTACGATAATGACTTTTTTGGCCAGGAAACCTTCTTAACCGTCTCTGGTCAGCTGAATGTAGAGGCTTATTGTTTGGCAATGTCGAAGGTCTACACCTTTGGTCCCACCTTTAGAGCCGAGAACTCCAACACCTCAAGACATCTCGCTGAATTTTGGATGGTTGAACCCGAAATCGCATTTGCCAACCTTGACGACAATGCTGATCTAGCCGAAGACCTGCTGAGGCACGTGACGCAACACGTACTCGATCACTGTGAGCAGGATCTCGCTTTCTTCAACGATCGGATCGACTCCGAGGTAATCAGTCGGCTTGAACAGGTAGCAAGCAGCCCTTTCGAGCGCATGGAATATAGCGAAGCAATCAACATACTCGAGCAGTCAGGCCAAACCTTTGATTTCCCTGTGAGTTGGGGTCGCGACCTTCAGAGTGAACATGAACGGTATCTGGCTGAGCAGCACGTCGGCCGCCCCGTGATTCTGATGAACTATCCTAAAGACATCAAAGCCTTTTACATGCGCATGAATGATGATGAAAAAACCGTTGCGGCGATGGATGTTCTCGCACCAGGGATAGGAGAGATCATCGGCGGAAGCCAACGTGAGGAGCGCCTTGACCTACTCGAGGCCAGGATGGACGACGCGATGCAACAGCATCTATGGTGGTATCTAGATTTGAGGCGCTACGGCAGTGTTCCACACGCAGGCTTTGGTCTTGGTTTCGAGCGGTTACTCGCCTACGTCACCGGCATGGATAATATTCGCGATGTTATTCCATTTCCCCGAACACCCGGTCATGCTGACTTTTAATTAGCCACCCATCATCATTTTCCAACTATCTAAATTGTTGATGCGCATGTAGGCGTTGGTCTTCTTGGTTTCTGCCATCGTCGCGTGACCACGGGCGCTGTAATTGTGTCCAGGCAGCAAGATCGTTTCGTCGGGCAGCTCGGCTAACTTTTGCAAACTCCGGAACATGTCTTCAGAGTTAGATCCCGGCAAGTCGACTCGCCCACAACCATCTATAAACAGGGTGTCTCCTGAGATCAGCGTGTGTTTGACACGAAAACATTGTGACCCAGGGGTGTGACCCGGCGTGTGCAAGAACTCAACCGCGATGTCACCCACCGCCAATTTGTCACCTGATGAGACCGACTTGAGGTCTGTCGCCGATACGCCAGTCACCTTCTGCACTCCCGCTACTTCATGCTCATTGGCATAGATAGGTACCGATTGGCGTTCGAGCAGTGCGGCAACTCCTTCGACAACATTGTGGCCAAAACTCCCGCCACAATGATCTGGGTGGTAATGCGTCACCAATGCACCCGTCAATTGATACTCGCGCTCGTCAATAAAATTGAACAATCCATCGATATCCCAAGCCGGATCTACCACAACGACCTCTCTCGTTGCTTTATCGCCAATTAAATAGGCGAAGTTTTGCATCGGTCCAATCTGGATTTGCTCAACAATCAATTGGTCTAAATCAGCCACGGTTTTCTCCCGATTCGGATAGGTTTCTTTACGAATTAAGTGCTGCCGTTACGGCAATCTCCACTTTCAGCGATGGCAGCGCGAGCTTTGATTCGACACAGGCTCGAGTGGGTGCAGCACCCGGGGCAACCCATGCGTCCCAGACCTCATTCATGGCTGCGAAGTCTTCCATTGAAGTAAGCCAAATCTGCGCTGTTAATAGTTTTGTTTTGTCAGTGCCTGCAGCCTCAAGCAATCCATCAATCGCCTCCAAGACGGCTCGAGTTTGACCTTGAACATCCTCATCGACTGCGTGAATAGCCACCTGTCCTGCCGTATGCACCAAGCCACCAAAACACACCGCCTGGCTCATACGAGGCCCTGAATCTATTCTTGTAATATCGTTCATTTATCCAATCTCCAGCCAATGAAATGCGCGCTATCGACGCCAGATGCTAGCACACCCCTACTGCGTCAGTATTTTACAAGGCCCAAAGGTTCGACGATGCTCATCAATGAGTCCATAACGCGATAGCGCGTCAAGGTGTTGTGGCGTCGGATAACCCTTATGTTGCGCAAATCCATACTCTGGATGAGCTTGGTCTAAAAGGGCCATCTGATGGTCGCGGTGGACTTTAGCGAGAATCGACGCCGCCTTCACCGCATCAACCCGAGCATCTCCTTTCACAACGGCAATTCCCTGGTGCGCTAATGATGCGGGAACATGGCGACCATCGATCAGCACTCTCCATGGGTTCATCGACAGCGCGCTTAGAGCGCGCGACATCGCAAGCAATGTCGCCTGATGAATATTGAGCGCATCAATCTCCTCTGCAGACGCCTCTCCTACCCCAAAAGAAAGGGCAGACCGTTCAATTTCCGACGCCAGCTCCTCGCGGCGCTTCTCAGTCAAACGTTTAGAGTCCTTTAGTCCCCGGATATCATGGTTAACCGGCAGGATCACCGATGCTGCGACTACGGCGCCAACCAGTGGGCCACGTCCGACCTCATCCACACCGGCCCACAGCATCTGTCGACCAATCATTCAATTAACGCGCTTATCGCAGGGACAGCCCCCTCTTCAAGCGGCTTTGAAAGGTCGGCTCGAATCGCATCAAAAACCTTGAGCCGTCTCTCATGCGTGTCGTGATCAAGCGCTCGCAGGATGCCTTCCGATATGGCTTGGGGCCGCGCTGCATCCTGAATGAACTCTTCGATAAGGTCCTCACCGCTCAATATATTGGGCAACGAAAAACGCTCTAGCCGAACCATGGTTTTCACAAGTCGGTAGGTCAATGCGCCTAGTTGATAGACAACGACCATCGGCTTACCGAGCAACATTGCCTCTAGCGCAGCGGTCCCTGCATTCACAAGCACACAATCTGCATGGCGCATTACATCCTCAGCATCACCTACGGTCAGCGTTACCCGGCGAGTACCAAATGTTGAGGGAAGCAGGCGCTCAATATCGGCCCGGAGAGATTCACGAGGCGCAGGGATGAGAACATGAACGTCGTACCCTTTATGCTCAAGGTCGGACACCGTTCCCGCAAAAAGCGGCATCATGGAGGCAATTTCCGAGCGCCGGCTGCCGGGTAAACAAGCAAGAGTCAACGTTGATTTGGTAGGAAGCCAATCGACTCGTTCTGACGAGCCGTGTAGCCGCCTCGCTTGAGGGTGCCCAACAAACTCGCACGGGATGCCGTGATCTTGGTAAATATCAATCTCAAAGGGATATAAACAGAGCATCAAGTCGACATTGCGCTTAATCCGACGAATTCGACCCTGTCTCCACGCCCAGACGCTGGGTGATACGTAATGAACCGTTTTAATCCCTTGACGCTTCAAAGTGCCAGCAAGCAGCAAGTTGAACACGTTGAAATCAATGCCAATAAAGCAGGCCGGCCTCACGGAAATCGTGCGCCGCTTCAGTTCAAAGAACCGGCTCAGAAGGGAGGGTAACTTTAGCAGGGGCTCGACGAACCCATTCACAGAGAACGCATCAAGTCCAAACCAAGCATCAAGACCGGCTGCTTCCATCTCGGCGCCGCCCACGCCGACAAACTCTGCTTCAGGAAACCGCGCTTTGAGTGCTGATATCAATGCAGCACCAAGGCGGTCACCGGAGGCTTCGCCAGCAACCAGAACAAATCTCACAAGTTTAATCCTGGGCGGCGCTATCCATCACGCCGCTTTTTGTTCAGCGCACGTTAATTGCGTTGAGCAGGCTAGTTCATCACCGACGTACGCCCGACCTTCGGCCTTCATCCAGTGGCTTCGCAAATTAATGATGTTGACTTCTAATCGCACCTGATCGCCAGGAACAACGCTTCGTTTGAATTTAGTCTTATCGGTGCCCGCAAGATAATAGATGTACCCATCATCAATGGATCGGTTTCGCGTGTGAAAGGCGAGTATCCCAGCGGTCTGAGCAAGGGCTTCAACCAAAAGCACACCAGGAAACACTGGCGTCTCCGGAAAATGCCCGGTAAAGATCGGTTCATTCACCGTTACATTCTTGAGCGCAACGATCGACTCCTTCGAGGGCATTTCAAGCACACGGTCCACCAGCAAAAAGGGATAGCGATGGGGTAGCAGTTTCCATATATCCTGAACATCCAGCATACTTCTATCCTCCTAATTCTTCCCTTCTGCTTCTTGCGATCTATGAATGCCTCGGGCCGCTTCGTCTGCCCTCACCGCTCAGCTCACCGAAGCCTTACTTCGGACCTGCCGATATACTTGCTCCAACCGCTTGAAAACAGCCGCATTTTTCTTCCAAAGCCCACTTTCCATGAGTCCGGTGCCCGAGCTGTATCGACCAGGTTGATCAATGGACTTGGAGACAAGCGTCATCGCTGTAATCTGAACCTGATCGACAATGCTAATGTTGTCGATAATTCCAACTGCGCCGCCAATCATGCAATAGTTGCCGATCGTGGTGCTGCCGGCGATGGCCGTACACCCTGATATCACTGTGTGCGCGCCTACTCGAGTGCCGTGCCCAATTTGCACCTGATTATCGATCTTTACTCCGTCTCCTATGACGGTGTTCTTGAGCGCACCTCTATCAATGGTTGTCCCTGCACCAATTTCAACCTTGTCACCAATCTCAACGGCGTATATCTGCGGTATTTTAACTAGCGCCGCTTGATCAGGATCAAACTCAAATCCAAATCCATCTGCACCTATCACGGCATTCGCATGAATAATGCAGTCAGCCCCCACATGAGTCTCGCGGTATAACGTCGTATTCGCATGCAAGGTCGTGCCTTGGCCGATCTGGCAACGAGGACCAATATTCGCCCCAGCGCCAATAGTGACTCCGGTGCCAAATACCACGTTTTCTGCAACAACGGCGTTTGGTCCAATAGCGATGTCACCCGGTAACTCCACGCTCGGATCAACCACTGCACTAGGATGAACGCCTGGTCCCTGTTCATCTCCGTCAAATAATGTTGCGATTCTCGCCCAGGCGAGACGGGGTCGAGATGCAATCAGCACGGGATAAGGCAAATCTTCCGCATCTTTCTCACTCAAACAGACGGCACTGGCGGCGCAATCATCGAGTTGAGCTCGATATCTCGAATTAAACAAAAACACCAAGTCTCCAGGGCCTGCATCTTCTATCGAAGCGAGCCCGGTGATCTTGGTGTTTGGATCCCCTCGGAGCGCCAGTTCAAATCGTTCGCTGAGCGACCCGAGAGTAATAGTCACAGGCAATCAGGTCGTGCTTACTCGGCACGATCCATTTCGTTGAGTTTCTCAGTGACTTTGCGCGTGATGTCGTACAAGTCGCCTACGTAAAGCGCAGTGGCTCGCGGCAAGATCATGTCGTAGTCGTTATCACGAACAAGTTCCTCTATCGCATTCCGAACCTTGACATCGGTTCCCGCAAACAATTCTTGCTGCCTCGCGGCTACTTCCTTCTGAAGCTTCTGCCGCTGATAAACAAAGTCATTGTTGAGCGACTCTATTTCTTGCTGAACCCGGCGCTTTTCGTCCTCACTCATGACATCGCTGTCTTTTTGCATTTTCTGCAGTAGCGCGGTTGCCTCAGTTTGAATCTTCTCAATCGTTTCTTGATCTGAAGCGAATTCATCTTGGAGCTGCTGCAGTAATTTTTGCGCGCTCTCTGAGCTAGCAACGGCTCTGTCTACATCTACAAAGGCGAGCTTCACCTCAGCAGTTGCTGCGGCTGATGCAAACAGCCCAAAACAAAGGCCAACCATCAACCAATTTCTTGTCGTTACTCGCACAATCTTCTCCTCACTCGTTGTTATCCCAGGTTACGCGAATCGTTCCCAGCGCGCTTCCTACATGCACTCTTTGCACACTGACTGCGGGTTCCTTCCCTATCGGCTTCTCCCGAGCGCGCAGATATTGTCACAACCCTTTGGGTCATTCAACGCATTAGACGCCAAAACTCCTAGAAAGTTCGGCCTAATTCAAATTGAAACGACTCTCGCTCATCCCCATCTCGAGGGTTCAACGGATAGGAAATAGCGAAGCTGATTGGCGCAAAGCCTGTGATCCAAGTGACGGACACCCCTGCTGAGTAACGAAGTTCTCCGTCCTTAACATCGAGGCAATAGGTCGATATGTCTGGGCAGTTACTGCTAAAGACGTTGCCGGCGTCAAAGAACATCGCGGATTTCATCTGCCTTTGATCCTCAACAAATGGGAGCGGGAACAGAATCTCTGCACTCCCTTCAATCAGGATGTTCCCTCCAATCGGATCTGGATCCGAGTAGGGATCATTAGGCGAGCGCGTCGTCCGTGGTCCAAGTGTATTGGACTTATATCCTCGCACTGATCCAAACCCACCCGCGTAGAAGTGTTTATAAAACGGGTAGGTGTCCGTATCGCCAAACGTTCCACCATAGCCTAGATCTGTTCTCAGCCGCAGTGTAAATAATCGAGACAACGGGAAGAATATTTGGCCTGAGTAATTGACGCGGTAAAACTCGAGCTCGCTACCCGGAACCGTCGCTTCAAACGACAACGTCTGTGATCGCCCTGCAGTAGGTAAGAGTCCTCGATTCAGGGCAGACATTTGATAGGCTGCTGACAGTGTAATCAGTTTGAACTGATTGCCTTCTTCCGCTAGGAAACGAGAAATTTCCTGGGCCGGAAAGATCCCTTCCTTGATTTCCGTGTCCTCGGCACCCAGCGTGAAATTGAACCGCGATATTTCACTGATAGGATAACCAAAACTAACCGTAGCGCCGACCGTGTCGGTTGAAAATCGTGCAATGTTTCGTTCATCAAAGGATGTGCTTCGGTAGTAAACCGAATATCCCCTGCTCACTCCATCCACCGTGTAGTAGGGGTCAAAGAACGACACGTTGTATGACGTCTGATAAGAACTGCGATTCACGCTGAAATTAAGCGAATTCCCGCTACCGAACACATTGGACTCTTGATACGAGAGCCCGAGAATTGCGCCATAGTCTTGCGCGTAGCCAAAGGTCGCCGAAATTGCTCCCGAGGGCTGCTCTTCGACAGAGTACTCAACATCGATTTGATCAGCCACTCCAGGTACAGTTGGCGTCTCTACATTGACTTCCTTGAAAAAGCCCAACCGCTCCAACCGAACTTTAGACGCTTCAATATACGAGTTGGATGCCCAGCCCCCTTCCATTTGACGCATCTCACGCCGCAACACTTCGTCTTGCGTTAACGTGTTACCAGAGAAACTGATTCGCCGAACATAGGCGCGACTCCCGGCGTCGACAAAATATTTAACGATAACGGATTCACCGTCTTCAGCTAATTCGGGGCTTCCTGTCGCACTGGCGAAGGTGTATCCGGAGTTCCCTAACACCGTCTCAATCCGCTCTTCTGAGAGGGTCATTAATTCTCTGGAAAATATCTGGCCGGGTGCGGATAGCACCATGGCCCTTATCGCTTCCTCTTTGATATCTCGGAGTTCACCACTAATTTCTACCGCAGAGACTTCGTATTGCTCACCCTCATTGATATTGACAGTGATGTAGACGTCTTCCATGTTCGGCGCAATAGCGACTTGCGTTGAGGCTATCTCAAAATTGAGGTACCCACGGTCTAAATAATAGGACTCTAGGGATTCAAGATCTCCTTTTAGCTTTTCACGAGAGTACTGTCCGTCTTTGGTATACCAAGATAGCCAGGTCGGTAATCGAAGCTCAAACTGCTCCCGCAAGGTCTCATCATCAAATTTGGTATTACCGACGATGTTGATATGGCGAATGCCGGATACGTTACCTTCCTCGACGTTTACCTTCAGTGCGACCCGATTACGAGGAAGGTTTTCCACTTCAGTCGTGATGCCAGCGTCATAGCGGCCTTGAAGCACATATTGCCGCTCAAGCTCAGCGCTCATCTGGTCGAGCGTTACTTTTTTAAAAATCTCGCCCTCTGCCAGACCTGCGTCTGAAAGACCTTCTGTCAGCATCTCGGTCTTGATGGCTTTATTGCCCTCGAATTCAATACTGTCTATCGTCGGTCGTTCCTTGACGATGATGAGCAAAACGTTACCGTCTCTCCCCACCTTAACGTCATCGAAGTACTCTGTTCGAAATAGGGCCCGGATAATCCGTCTGAGGCCCTCGTCATCAACGTTGTCTCCGACGTTATAAGGGATCGAGCCGAATACCGTGCCGGCAGAAATACGCTGTAAGCCCTCAACTCTGACGTCAGTGATCACAAAAGCCTGACTGACGGCCGCGAAAAGTAACAGCACCAGTGTTGACGCCAGTGCCGATGTTAGCTTGCCAAATTGTTTCAAACGTTTTCTCACCGTGGGCCCGTTATAACCGCAGCAGGTCATTATAGAAGGCTAGCAGCATGATGCCCACCAGAAAGACCAATCCGACCTGAAGACCGAGATACTGAATCCGCTCGGGAATTGGACGCCCAATCAGCGCCTCAACCGCGTAATACAGTAGATGACCGCCGTCTAGCATAGGCACCGGCAGTAGGTTTAACACCGCGAGACTGATACTGATCAGCGCGATGAACCCGAGATAGGTTTCCAATCCGCTGGCCGCCGTCTGACCTGCGATCTTTGCAATCGTAATGGGCCCCGATAAATTTCGCGGTGACAACAGGCCTTGAATCATTTTCACCAGACTTTCTACCGTGAACCGGGTCATATCCCAGGTCTTTTGCGCAGCAGGAATGATCGCGCCGATCAAGGAGTATTCCCTCGTTCGAATTCGCTCAGCGGGAAAGTCGTAGACTCCGAGTGCAGCTCCGATCTTCCCTATCGGCTCTCCCGATTCTTCAACCGACTCGGGCGTCACCCAATGATCGCTTCTCTCGCCCTCGCGCTCGACTCTAATCCACAGTTGTTCGCCAGGGTGTGCGCGAATGGCGCTCACAAACTCAGCCCATGCAGCGATGGGTACTCCGTCTACCTCTACAATCCGATCTTCTGACTCGAGCCCCGCTCGAGCCGCCGGTCCCCCCTCTGAGATATCACCCAACACTGCAGGAATAGTGGGCAGCAATAAGCCGACGCCAAGCGATTGCGCGGGGTTGGGATCTGCCTCATCAGCGAGCCAGGTTTGAATAGGAATGCGTGCCACCTGCTGGCGCGCTTGATTGGTAGTTACTTCGCTTCGAGCCACGCCAATCATCAGATGGCCGGACTCTCCAAGCCGATCGAGCAGTCCCAAATTGAAAGACGTCCAATCAGTAATCGGCGCCCCATCGAGGCTTGTGACCTCATCACCGGTTCTCAATCCTGATTGCTCGGCCAGGGTGCTCTCTTTAACCTCAAGCACGGGCGATAAATCTCGCACACCCATGGCGAAGACCAGCCAGTACACGACGATCGCCAAGAGAAAATTAGCGAGCGGCCCGGCTGCAGCAATTAACGCGCGTTGCCAGACGGGTTTTCTGTTAAAGGCGAAACTTAAGTGTTCCTCAGCAACGAAGCTGTCTCTCTCGTCGAGGAACTTGACATAGCCACCCAGGGGAATCATCGCCACACAGAACTCTGTCCCCCTGAGCGGCTCATTAGCGGGCTGCCGAATCGGAACATGCGTCCCTGACTGTTCTGCTGGCATCACGGGTGGGGCGCCCTCACGGCGCAAAAACGCTTTGCCGAACCCAATACTGAACCGTTCAACGTGAACCCCACACCACTTGGCGACTTGAAAGTGGCCATACTCATGGACGGCAATCAGCACAGCCAAGGTGACTAGAAGCGCGGCTACATTCTGTAAAATGTCTAACACCATCGATTGACCCACTCAGATGCTTTCGCGCGTGCGCGCTCATCGCAGGCTATGACCGCCTCTATCGATTCAAGTTCCATTGCGATTGTCTCGTCGAGGGATGCTTCTATCACCGAGGTCATCGCCGTAAAGCTAATTCGATGGGCGAGAAACGCCTCTACCGCCACTTCATTAGCTGCGTTCAATACCACTTTTTCGCTCTGTCCAGCCGATGCTACTCGTCGGCAAGTCGTCAACAACGGGAACCGATCAAGATCTGGGGGTTGAAAATCCAGCGCGAGGCTATTTTCAAAGTCCAGGGGCTTAACACCGGAATCCATTCGCGAAGGCCAGGCGAGTGCGCTGGCAATTGGTGTTCTCATATCCGGTTGACCCATCTGCGCGAGGATCGATCCATCATTAAATGCGACCATTGAGTGGACGATGCTTTGCGGATGAATCACGATATCTACGAACTCGGTGCTCACCCCAAACAAGAAGCAGGCCTCTATGAGTTCAAGTCCCTTATTCATCATGGTGGCAGAGTCCACGGAAATCTTACGCCCCATGGACCAGTTAGGATGACAGCACGCCTCTTCGGGCGTAATTGTGTCGAACTCAGAAACGGGACGGCTACGAAACGGCCCTCCAGAGCCGGTTAGTAAAATTTTCGCCACCTCTAGGCCCACAGTCCGCTCATTCCCCAAACACTGGAATATGGCGTTGTGCTCACTATCGACAGGGATGACCTCCCCTTCACCGCTGGCAAGGGCGGACATAAAAAGCGCCCCTGACATCACCAAGGCCTCCTTATTGGCGAGTAAAACCGTTTTGCCCGCCTGAGCGGCGGCGTAGGTCGGCATCAAACCGCTGCCACCCACAATCGCTGCCATCACGTGAGATACCTCATCATCGACTGCGACGCTCACCAAACCCTCGACCCCCGATCGAGCCTCGGTTTGCAAACCACGTTCCGCAAGTTTTGTCACTAGCGAGCCGTAGCAATTGGGATCCGCGATCACGGCCACGCTCGGATGATAAGCCTCACATTGATCAACCAGCAGATCGACCGCGGTGTTGGCGGTTAGAGCATAAATGGACAGTTCAGCCTGATACCCTACCACCGCCAATGTTTGCTGACCTATTGAGCCCGTGGAGCCCAAGATGGTTAACCCTTTTTTGACCACCTCTTCCTTTCTCACACGTTCGTTCTCTGCTTCATCGGATGGTCCAATCACACCGGCCAGCCAGCCAAAGTGAATGCCAACACCATGACCGGTGCGACAGACAATAGGCTGTCCAGGCGATCAAGAAAACCGCCATGCCCTGGCAATAATTGACTCGAGTCTTTGACATCCCGCACTCGCTTATACATAGAGAGCGAAAGATCTCCCAGAATACTCACGAACACCATGACGGTGACAAAGAGAATCCATAACAAACCGCCCATCAGCGACAAAGCCCCGATACCGATGACCTGGCTCAACCAAACGCCAGAAAAAACCAAGGTCACCAATAATCCGCCATACACACCGGCCCACGATTTGCCTGGGCTCACGGCCGGATGGAGCTTGGTCCGCCCGAAACGACGACCAGCGAAATAGGCGCCGATATCGGCACACCAAACCAATCCGAGGAGCAAGACCAAGTAATCTGGATAGGCTGCCTGGCTGTTCAATATACTGAGCGCCACACCAGCTGGCACAAGCATCCCTACGCCTACCAATAGGTTGATAGCGGGTCGTTTCAATATCAGCGGGAATTTAGGGAACCTCAGAACCAGTAACGCTGTGAGACTCCACAAGCCAAGACCTATCCAGAGCCAGTTGACGTCAGGCGGCGCAAAAAACGTCAGTAGCCCAACCGCGACCGCGAAGCCTATACGCCCGGGCTGCTGGAGATAAGCAAAGTTAGCCCATTCCCAAGCGCAGACTCCTAGCACGATAGCAATGAACGCCCGAAATGGAGTGGGTTCCAGCAACAGTAAGGCTGCTAGTGCTAATGGGGCGACGATGATCGCCGTTATCACCCGAGTCTTCAACATGGATCGACCCTCCCCTAGGTGATTAAAACTCCATTAACTCGTTTTCTTTTTTGTCGAGCAGCGCATCAACCACTTTTATTTTCTGATCAGTTACTTTCTGAACCTGATCTTCAGCGCGCCTCGCATCATCTTCTGAGATTTCCTTTTCCTTCAGGAAGTCTTTGATATCAGAGTTTGCATCCCGTCTGATGTTGCGCACCGCAATACGGGCATTTTCCGCCTCATTTCTTGCTGCCTTTGCGAGGTCACGGCGATTTTCCTCGGTGAGCGGAGGCATGGTAATGCGGACACTCTCTCCCCCACTGTTGGGAGTAACGCCCAGGTCTGATTTCAAAATAGCCTTTTCAATCAGCGGCACCATTGTGCGATCCCACGGCGCGATGACCAACGTTCGGCCTTCTTCCACATTGATATTTGCCATTTGACTTAGGGGCGTCGCACTACCGTAATAATCCACATCCACTGAGTCGAGAAAACTGGGATGGGCCCGCCCCGTGCGGATTCGAGCAAATGCCGCTTCGAGCGAGGCGATGCTCTTATCCATGCGCTCCGCGGCGTCTTCCAATATCTCGTCGATCATTGTGTTCTCCTGCACATCCAGCTTGACTAATCGGCGGCGGCCCAAGCTAGGGACTTAGCCACGTCGGCGTCGTGCCAGATTCTTCGGTTGATGCCTGAACCTTTTTCTAGTGCTTGATCACCCCAACGTCAAATATCACGCGCTGAGGAACCAATAGACAGCGATCAACCGCTCGTGACCAGCGTACCCTCATTATCGCTAACCACAGCGTTTAGCAACGCGTCTTGTTTATCCAGCTTGAATACGCGGAGCGGCATATCATGATCTCGGGCCAAGCAAATCGCGGTTAAGTCCATCACACCCAGCTGATCATCCAGGACCTTGCTGTAGGTAATCGCGTCAAAGCGTGTGGCACTCGGATTTGTCACAGGATCATCGGAATACACCCCATCCACTTTCGTTGCTTTGAGGACGATGTCCGCCTCTATTTCGATTCCCCGCAGGCACGCTGCCGAATCGGTCGTGAAAAAGGGGTTTCCTGTGCCCGCCGAGAAGATGACGACATCTCCTTCCTGTAAGTGCCGGATTGCAAGTCTCCTGTCGTAGTGCTCCACCACGCCACTCATAGGAATTGAGGACATCACGACAGTCTGAATGTTGGCCCGTTCCAGCGCATCGCGCATAGCAAGTGCATTCATGACCGTTGCAAGCATCCCCATGTGGTCACCTGTGACTCGATCAAGGCCTGCAGCACTGAGCGCGGCTCCGCGAAACAGATTGCCGCCTCCGATCACCAATCCAACCTGAATGCCAATGCCCACCAGTTGACCGATCTCAAGGGCAGTTCGATCGAGCACCTTGGGATCAATGCCCACTCCATCGACACCAAGCGCCTCACCACTTAACTTCAGTAATATGCGCTGGTACTTAGGGGTTGGTTTTTTCATCGGATGCGCTCACCGGCTAGCTCAGTTGTTGTTGAACCTCTGCAGCGAAATCAACCTCTTCCTTCTCGATGCCTTCTCCCACCTCGAACCTGGAGAACCCATGGATGGCTGCGCCTTCTTGTTTCAGCAATTTTGCCACCGTCGTATCGGGGTCTTTAACAAACCCTTGCTCGGTCAAGCTAATTTCACTCAGGAATTTTTTAATTCGGCCCTCAACCATTTTCTCAACGATTTCAGGAGGTTTACCGCTTTCAGCGGCCTGTGCCGAGTAAATCTCTCGCTCTTTGGCGATGGTTCCCTCGTCCACTTGGTCTGGCGAGACAAACTGTGGGTTAGAGGCTGCGATATGCATCGCCAGATCCTTGCCGAGTGCTTCATCGCCGCCTTCCTGAGAGACTAAGACACCGATTTTGGCATTCGAGTGTATGTAAGCCGCTACCTGGCCCGCAAATTTAGTGATGCGCCTAACACTGCAGTTTTCACCAATTTTCTGGACCAGCGCTTCTCTTTCGGCCTCTAGCTCTCCCTCCATGAGACTGGCAACATCGGTACCAGGCTGTGCATGGGCAGCACTCGCTATGCGCTCTGCAAACGCCAGGAAATTCTCATCCTTCGCTGCAAAGTCAGTTTCACAATTAACCTCAACCATGGTGCCGCCATTCTCATCCGACTTCACCACGATTGTTCCGTCCGCCGCAATTCGGCCCGCCTTTTTAGCCGCTTTCAAGCCGCTGGACTTTCTGAGGCTATCAATCGCCTCTTCCATATTGCCATCTGCTTCGACTAAGGCTTTTTTGCAGTCCATCATCCCGAGCCCCGTAATTTCCCGGAGCTCCTTTACCATCGCTGCTGTTATCGCTGCCATTTTGGTTCCTTTTTATGTCTTCGTGACCCCTGCTGGCGCGGGCCACGCTCTGTTTTGTACTGGTTGAGAAAAGCGCACTGCCCAAGATAGATAGCTACCGCGGCACCTTGCAAAATGAAATGCAACTACGCGAGACGCTGTTTTGAATCGCATTGGCTAACCGAGAGCAGCGTCTGCTTGGGAGCTGCGATGAGGTCACCGACCTTCGCCACAACGGGTGACCTACTGCCGTGACCCGAGCCTTCCCTCAAAGTCTGCGTCTACTCAGCTTTGTCATCCTCAGAGACATCAGCCGCCGCAGCAGATTCTTCTGCTTCTGGCTCAGCTGTTTCAGACGCGGGTGCGGCTTCAACATCACCACTCTCTACCTCAGGCGCCGCTTCTGCCACCGTTTCTGATTCCACTTCTGCGTCAGCTTCTGCGTCCACTTCGACGAAATCACTTTCAGTGATTGCATTGCCGCCTTGCTTAGCCGCAAGGATGACGTCGGCAAAGGCTGCTGCGATGAGACGAATTGATCGAATTGCGTCATCGTTTGCGGGGATGACAAAGTCAATTCCATCCGGATCACTATTGGTATCAACAAGCCCAATCACTGGAATGCCTAGCTTTCGCGCCTCGGTAACGGCAATCGACTCATGATCAACATCAACGACCAGAATCACGTCTGGCAAGCCGCCCATATCCTTAATTCCGCCAAGACTGCTTTCGAGTTTATCCAGTGTTCTTTGACGGGTGAGTGCCTCGTGTTTGGTCAACTTGGCAAAGGTCCCGTCTGAGCTCTGCTCTTCGAGGTCTCTCAAACGACGAATCGATTGACGAATCGTTTTGTAATTAGTGAGCATGCCGCCGAGCCAGCGCTTATCGACATAAGGCATGCCGCAACGTTGCGCTTCTTCCCTGATGATCTTTCCTGCGCTTCTTTTTGTTCCCACGAACAATACTTTGTTTCGCTTGTTGGCGATCTGCGAAACAAATTCCAATGCGGATTCCAGGGCTGGAACCGTTTTTTCTAGGTTGATGATGTGGATATCGTTTCTGGCCCCAAATATGTAATCCCGCATTTTGGGATTCCAATACCGCTTCTGGTGACCAAAGTGTGCGCCTGCTTCTAGCAGGTCGCGCATGCTGACCTGACTCATGTTTAGTCCTTTTCGTCGGGTTAATCTTCCATACATCCCAGACCACAACCCGAAGGCACCCATGTCCTGTGTCGATGCATGTGCTTATTTGTCTGCTTATGCTTGAGCTATTGTTTAGGCTCTCGTCTAAGCTTTTGTTGGCTCTCCCCTAGACCGCCGGAGACTAGCTCTTTACACGAAAATCGGGGGATTTCTTGTACCCCACTCATCACGCGGCGCGTTTTATACCATAAATCACCGTTTGACTCCACGACAACGCGCCGTCCCGCCTTGCTGCTGGTATACTCTCAACGACCCTTTTGAGTGATCAGCATTGGTTAACATCAAAACACCCGAAGATTTGGAAAAAATGCGCCAAGTCGGCGCGCTGGCTGCCGCCCAACTAGAGATGATAGAGCCCTACATTCGTCCTGGCGTAAGCACGGGGGAGCTAGACAGGATTTGTCACGAATACACCATTAACGTCCAGGATGCTGTGCCGGCGCCCCTCAATTATCGAGGCTTTCCGAAATCAATCTGTACGTCGGTTAACCATGTAGTTTGCCACGGCATTCCCTCGGACGAAAAACTTCTAAAAGATGGCGACATCATCAATGTCGATGTCACGCTCATCAAAGACGGTTTTCATGGGGACACGAGTAAAACCTTTATTGTGGGCAAACCCAGTGTAAGGGCGAAACGTCTCGTCGAAGTCTGTCAAGAAAGCATGTACCGAGGCATTCGGGCGGTGAAGCCAGGGGCCAGATTGGGCGACATCGGCTATGCGATCCAATCCTTTGCTGAAAAGCAACGATTCTCAGTCGTACGAGAGTACTGCGGCCATGGTATCGGCCGAACCTTCCATGATGAGCCACAGGTGTTGCATTACGGTCGACCCGGCACAGGACTCGAGCTAACACCGGGTATGACATTTACCATCGAACCCATGTTGAATGCCGGCCGCGCTGCAGTAAAACTACTTCCAGACCAATGGACGGTTGTAACCAAGGATCATCAGTTGACCGCCCAATGGGAACACACCATCGCCGTCACCGAGACCGGCTACGAAATATTGACGCTTCGAAATGACGACACCATCAGCCGATTGGGTTGAGCCGCCAGAATGGTTCGACCCAGCAGCAGCGCTAGAAGCCAAAAACCCCATACCCCTTCTGAAGCAAGCTATCGCCGAAGAGCGTCGCTGGATTGAGCAACGTCTTCACGCGGGCGCCTCTATTGAATCGTTGATTCGAGAACATCTTCGATTTACTGATGCGCTCATCCAGACTTGTTGGCAGCGGTTCACATGGGACGAAAATCTTAATAGCTGGCGCAAAACGCGAATCAGCCTGGTCGCAGTCGGCGGCTATGGCCGAGGCGAGTTGATGCCCCACTCAGACATCGACCTGCTGTTGCTATCTGAAAGGGACAACCTGCAAAAACACGCTGCAAACATACAGTCATTTACCACCTTGCTCTGGGATATTGGTCTTGAAATCGGACATAGCGTCCGCAGCGTCAAAGAGGCGTTTAGACAAGCCAAAGGTGACGTCACAATCATGACATCGATGCTGGATGCGCGACTGCTATCCGGTTCACCCATTCTCCTCGATCAACTGAACCGATTGCTTGACCGCCGAAAGTCATGGCGCATTACCGATTTCTTCGATGCCAAAGTCCAAGAGCAAAACGAACGACACGCCAAATCGAATCACACCGAGTACAGTCTTGAACCTAACATCAAGACGTCGCCAGGCGGGTTACGCGATATCCAAACGCTCCTTTGGATTGCAAAGCTCATGTACCAGACCGATGATCTTAAGTCCTTGGTGGCACGAGGCTTTTTTGAACAACAAGAAGCTGACCAGTTGGTGGAAGCCCAGCGATTTTTCTGGCGTGTCAGATTCGCGCTCCACCTAGCAAGAGGCAAGGACGAAAACAGACTCCTTTTTGATCACCAGCGTCTGCTCGCGTCACTGCTTGGCTACGAAGACAAAGCGCAACTGGCTGTTGAGCAATTCATGCAGGACTACTACCGCTGCGCCTTGGCCGTCAGTAGCATTAATGAGGTGTCGCTGCAAGCATTTGATGAAAGGGTCTTGTCGACCCACCGCAAAAAACGCACGACCGCCAGAGACCTCAATGAGCGGTTTCAGATTATCGATGAGAAACTCGCAGCTAAGGCCGGCAATCTTTTTGAACAACATCCCGAAGCATTACTGGAGATGTTCGTCATTTTGGGTGAATCGCCAACACTGAAAGGGATTCGAAGCGACACCATTCGGCTTGCTAAAACTCATGTTCATTTGATTAATGATTCGTTCAGACAAAGCGTAACAGCCACGGGATTATTCATTCGTTTACTGGGTGTCGAACACCACCTGTTTTCACAATTAAGGCGAATGAACCGTCTTGGTATTCTTGGCGCCTACCTTCCTGAATTTGAGCGCGTTGTGGGCCAGATGCAGTTTGACCTGTTTCACATTTACACCGTTGACGCCCACACCTTACAGGTGGTTCGCAACATGCGACGCTTTCGCTATAAGGACCAACGACAACAGTTTCCAATCGCCGCGCACATACACGAGCGACTGCCGAGAGTTGAGCTACTCTACGTCGCCGGTTTTTTTCACGATCTTGCAAAGGGCATGGGCGGAGATCACTCCACCATGGGTATCGGCATTGCAAAATCATTTTGTGAACGTCACCGCCTGGGCCCGTGGGAAACCAACCTCGTGTGCTGGCTGGTCGAGCATCATCTCCTAATGTCGACGACCGCCCAGCGGAAAGACATCTTCGATCCCGACGTTGTTCGAACGTTCGCCGAGCAGGTCGGCGATCAAGTCCGGCTCGATTACCTTTACGCACTGACCGTAGCCGACATCAACGCGACCAATCCAACCCTCTGGAATAGTTGGAAAGCCTCGCTAATGAGGCAGCTTTACCTAGAAACCAAGCGGGTGTTGCGCCTTGGCGTCGATGAAATGATCGATCGCGAAGAATATCTGCTCACAATCAGAAATAACGTGATTGAGAAGCTCTCTGAACGCGATATTTCAGAGGACCGAGCTAACGTCTTATGGGAAGGGCTTGGCGATGACTACTTTTTGCGTGAGTCAGCGCCCAACATGGTGTGGCATGCAGAGTCAATGAATAACCACGACTTGAGCGACGGGCCGCTCATTTTAATTGGTGAAGACGCATCAAGGCTCAATCGTGATGAGGGGTCAAACCACATATTCATCCATGCCATGCCAGGTCAAGCATCCTTCCTTCAAATCGTCACTGCTCTCGAGCAACTCGACCTCAACGTGGTCGACGCAAGGATTCCCTCCAATGCTGCGGGCCGACGGGATTACATCTTCGATGTGTTAGAAACCTCACCGCTCGAATCTGATCAAGAAGCAAGGAACAAAGCCATCCACAAAGCGCTCGCCTTATCGCTCGATGGCGAGGGCCCACCCTCTATTTCTCGGAAGAGAACTCCCAGAGCCTTAAAGCAATTTGATATTCAATCTGAGATCAGCATCCAGCACCGATTTAGCCGAACAACGACCGATCTTGAAATTGTGACAGCAGACCGTCCAGGCCTGCTGGTTCGACTCGCTCAACTATTTGAGTCAGAAGGCGTTGAGATCGTTGCCGCTAAAATCACCACACTGGGTGAAAGAGTCGAAGATGTCTTTGAGATTTGCTCGACCAAGGGCGATCCAATTAGCGATCCAGAACAACTCGGGCGGCTGAAGCAAATGATCGGAGACCAACTCGATGCGCATATTGCTGAGACATCGACATGAATCCAAACCTAAACCGTCTGCATGCCTACCCATTCGCCAAATTGAATACCCTACTGCAAGGCATTCAGACGACAGGGCCAGAGACCTCCTTGGCGCTAGGGGAGCCACAGCACAGAGCAAGTGATTTTCTTGTCGAGGAGTTGAGGAACGACACAATCGTTAGAGAGGGATTTGGGCGATACCCAGCGACTGAGGGGTCCGAGGCTCTACGGGTAGCGATCAGCGAATTCATTGGTCGTCGCTACTCACCTGCTGCGTGCATTCCAGATCAACAGGTGCTACCCGTTAATGGAACCCGAGAAGCGCTCTTTAGTATTGCCCAAGCAGTGACTGACCCTAGCTGTCGGTCGACAGTCCTCATTCCCAATCCGTTCTATCAAATCTATGAGGGCGCCGCCTTGCTCGCTGGCATGAACGTGCATTACTTAAATGAAACCCCAGAAAACAATTTTTGTGTTGAAGCGAGTGAGATATCGGGGGATGTCCTTACGAACACCGGCTTGATCTACCTCTGCAACCCTGGCAACCCGCACGGACGCGTCATGACGCGCGATCAACTGAAAGACTGGATTTTGATTGCGCAGGAATATCAGATTCCTCTCGTGTCTGATGAATGCTACTCGGAGATTTTTCGCGACGAGGAATCCCCTCCTCCGGGGCTGCTCCAAGTAGCGGCTGAACTCGGCATTACCGACTTCAACCACTGCCTCGTCTTCAACTCGTTATCGAAGCGATCTAACTTACCTGGCCTGCGATCGGGCTTCGTAGCGGGCGACGCCAATCTGATCAGTGCCTTTCGCCTGTATCGGACTTATCATGGCAGCGCCATGGCGCTACACACCCAGCGGGTGAGCACCCTTGCTTGGCAAGACGAACGTCATGTCAGGGACAACAGAGCGTTATATCGAGAGAAATTTGACCTATTTACCTCGGTGCTTGCCGATTGCTGGCCAATCAAGCAACCCGATGCCAGTTTCTTTTTATATCCCACGATCCCTCCCGTTGACGAACTGTCCCATGATGATGATCAAGCGTTTACCCAATGGCTCTATCAACGAACGGGCGTGAAGGTTCTGCCGGGATCCTTTTTGTCTAGGGAGTCAAAAGGTATCAACCCAGGAGCAGGTCACGTTCGCATTGCGCTCGTCTCAGACATCGATACCATTCGCAAGGCGGCGGAAAGAATTAGAGCGACGCTCGTCGCAAGCGGCTGATTATGCGCCATAAAAAGTTTAGACTGTCGCGCTTTTTAAAGGGTGATACAGATGGTTAGTTTTGGTCTCGGGCTGGCAACACTTAATCGGACGGGCGATCTCCTGGACGTGTATTACCCCACACCTATTTTGGACCCGGCTCCAGAAATGGTAGCCCTGTGGCGCGCGGCTTATCCCGGTCTCGAGACTGGCGACTGGGTTCTGATAGACGCAGAAAGCGCCGAAATCGGGCCGAGCTTGACGCATGAGCTGAGCCCTTTTCGTCAGGCCCTTGATGAGCCAAATCCACATCGAAGACTCATTGCGACGCTTCTAGAGGGAGACGCACCAATTACGTCAACAGCGGGCGCGTATCTTAAGTTGCATCTGCTTAGCCATCGACTTGCCAAGCCTAATGCTTTGAATCTCGAAGGCATCTATGCTCACACGCCGAACGTGGCTTGGAGCAATGAGGGGCCGATTGATCTAAGCGAGCTCACAGACCGTCAACTTGAGGCGCGCCTGGCTGGACGGATGCTTGAAATAACAAGCGTCGACAAGTTTCCTAAAATGACCAACTACGTAGTGCCAGAAGGGGTCAGAATTGCTGACGCCGCAAGGGTTCGACTTGGTGCCTACGTGGGCGAAGGCACAACGGTGATGCATGAGGGTTTCATCAATTTTAACGCAGGCGCTGAAGGACCGAACATGGTCGAGGGCAGAATCTCGCAGGGCGTCTACGTCGGCAAAGGCTCGGACCTCGGGGGTAGCGCTTCAACAGCAGGCACTCTGTCAGGTGGTGGCAACATTGTCATTAGCATCGGCGAAGACTGCTTGATCAGCGCCAACGCGGGGACAGGCATTTCGCTAGGCGACCGATGCACCATCGAGGCTGGCCTTTACATCACTCCTGGAACCGTCGTTGAGGTCATGGATGCGAGCTTGTCCCCAGTACGAAAAATGAAAGCACGGGAACTCAGTGGCCAAAGTGATTTGCTGTTCATCCGGCATTCGCAAACCGGCCAGGTCCAGTGCCGAACCAATAAGAAAGCAATCGTATTGAATGAGATGCTCCACACCCATAATTAGCCCCGATCTGGTAGCGGAAACGAGGCTGATCTTTCTAACGGTCAGTCGTTGAGGCAGCGAGATATGACAGTGCATTCGACCACGGACCAAACCCTTATCGAGCTAACCGGGCGACTCATTGAGCGCCGCTCGGTCTCCCCTGATGATGCCGGGTGTCAGGATATTCTTTACGCCGCCCTCGCTCCGCTTGGCTTCCAGCGAGTTCAGTATGACTTTGCCGACGTAAAAAACCTTTGGGCCGTGAAAGAGGGTAATGAACCCGGCCCGACGCTCATTTTCGCTGGGCATACTGACGTAGTCCCCTCTGGTCCGACGGATGCGTGGTCTTACGACCCGTTTACACTCACCGTGGTTCAAGACGTCATTTATGGACGAGGGGCCGCCGATATGAAAGGCGCGCTGGCAGCGATGATGCTCGCCGCCGAGCGATTCGTAGCAGACCATCCAGACTTCAAGGGTCGATTGGGGTTTTTGATTACAAGCGATGAGGAAGCTAAAGCGACGCATGGAACGAAGCTCGCCATACAGGCCCTGAAGGATCAGGGAGCTGCCATCGATTTTGCCATTGTCGGCGAACCTTCGAGCAGCGAAGTGCTCGGCGACACCATCCGAGTGGGACGCAGGGGATCACTTAACGGCACACTAACCGTAAAGGGTCAGCAAGGGCACGTGGCTTATCCTGAGACAGTGATCAACCCGATTCACTTGGCCGCTATCGCAATCGAGAAATTGCTGGCAACTCCACTCGATCAAGGACATGGTGCTTTCCCACCTTCAACCTTACAAGTCACCAATATTCGTGCTGGAACTGGCGCAACCAACGTTGTGCCTGGCGATTGCTGTGTCGAATTCAATTTCCGGTTCAACACCGCTTGGAATGCTTCCTCGCTAAAAGACTGGACAGAGACACGCCTTGATGCGGTGCTCGACAAATACGATTTGCAGTGGACGCTGTCTGGCGACCCATTTTTGACCAATGAGGGGGAGCTTCTATCGGTTGTAGACGATGCCATTCAAAGCGCCTGCGGGATCACTCCGATTCACTCGACTGGCGGAGGAACATCCGACGGCCGATTCTTGGCACCGCACGATATCGATGTTGTCGAAGTGGGCGTGACCAACGGCACCATTCACAAGGTGGATGAGCGAGTAGCGGTCAGTGAGCTAAGGGGACTCTGCGACATTTATTATCAAATCATGCAAACGCTTTTAGCACCCAAGTGACTTATCGATTCCCCGACCTCGAGATTTACATCCGCGCGCCGGATGTTGAGCAGCTCGCGGCTCGTCTGGAAACAGCGTTGTCGCTATCTCACTGGGAACAAGAAGGTCCGCTGCTCCGGGCGCGCATCATTAACGAGTCATCACAAGCGGACGTCGTCCTTCATCATCGAGCGTTTAAAAACTACTGCAGCCTCTGGGTGACCCAGAACTTGACGCCTTGGGACACTGATCTGGCGCTCGCTGAGTGGGCATCCAATGAGTTCCCTGCGCTCGACGTTCGATGTAGTCAAAGTGGATGGTCCGAGCAAGAGTCCCCAGACGGGCGTGTGAAATGGTATCGAGTGCGAGCCGGTGCAGTGGATGAGGTGTTTTGGGACTAATGCGGGTTTCGCTCTACATCCTGCTAGCGCTTGCTGTGTTGGTTGTCGCTGCCATCACGAGGATGCCTGCCAGTATCGCGGTTAATCAGATACTTCAGCGCGTTAATCTGCCTGCGGATATCAATATTCGCTACACCAAAGGAACCATCTGGGAGGGTCAGACCCAACTCATCTTTAGAACCTTTCCCAGCTTGACGCTCCGGTGGGATATTGATGCGTTCCACTCCTTCTCTGCTCTGCCGGTCGAGATAGAGGCGGTGAGCCCCGCGTCTCGCCTCTCCGGTCTTGTAAAGTTAGATACCGAAGCAATCTCGATCAGCGATCTATCCTTTTCTCTTGCGTCTAGCGATATCAATCAACTGGCTGCAACCTACGGACATCGATTGGAGAGCGACATTAATGGTCGAGGCATCGACGGGGTCATTGGACAGACCTGCATCCGTGCGCTCTCGGGCCAAGTGAATTGGTCCGGTGGTCTTTTGTCTATCGATACCGGGGGCGGTGCGACCGGAGTTCAGACCCCAGCGCTTGATGGCACATTAAGTGCCAAAGACTGTGGTGCAAGCCTCTCTTTGCGGGCCGCAGAGCAAACAAGCGCGACGGCCACGCTCTCACTTGATCAAACCGGCTGGCTAAAAGCCTCTATCTCGCCCGCGCTCGTGTCGCTAGTGACCAACGAACCAGTAAGGGGTCCGATGCAGTTTGAGGCCAAAATACGCTAACCTTCGTCGCATTGAGGATCGATTCCATGGATTTACAGGCGCTCGAAACCCACAGCGATACCATCGCGAAAGTCGCGGTGCCGCTGGCGCTTGTCTGTTGGTTAGCGTATTTGTCCGTTGAACAGTTTTATTTCTTTGCTGACAACGAACAGTTGATCAGCGATCTGGAAACGAGCCAGCCTGCCCGTGCAACTAATAACCCTGCGCCACCGATTAAACTGAGTCAGGCCGCACTCAATTTATTCGGCGAATCGGGCAAGGCACCGGTCAAGGAAGTGGTTGCTGCGCCTGAGACACGACTGAATCTAGAGCTGCAAGGTGTCTTCACCAACAACAACCCTGATTTGTCTTCGGCGATCATTGCTGAGCGAGGTAAAAATGGCGAGTTATTCGCCATTGGCGACCGGGTACCCGGTAATGCCTTGCTGCATGCTGTCGAGCAAGATCACGTGCTCATCAAGCGAGGGAGCCGTCTAGAGAAACTCCTCTTTCCGAAGCAACGACTCAACATCACGAGTGCCAATTCGGGAAACCGATCCGCTCGTAACACAGCCAAGGCGAGATCTTCGACGAGAACAACCCGACCGCCCAGCAGAACATCCACACCATCAAATAGCAGCGAGGCAGCTACTGCTTCTGCCGCGGGCCAAAGCAGCCGCGATAAAATGCTGCGTAATCCAGAACAGGCCATTAGAGATTTCGGCTTTGAGCCGGTTGCGCCGGGCCGAGCCAGCGGCTATCGCGTGGGATCTAACGCTAGCAATTCGGCCGTCGCCGGCGCTGGTCTCCAACCCGGTGATGTAGTCGTTTCGGTGAATGGGATGCCCGTCGGCGTTGCTATGAATGACGCCCGTCTGTTTGACCAGGTGCGTTCAGCAGGCCGTGCTCGAGTCGAGGTGGAGAGGAACGGGCGGCGTTTTTTTCTGACCGTTCCCATACCGTAGCCTGCCGGGATCCAGTAAACTCACTCCAACTGCGTGAACACGTTCGCCCATGGTTAAAATCAAGTGGTGTCTGCTAGTTGCCTTATCATCGCTGCTGTTATCAGCATCAGCGGCAGAGGACACCTGGAAGATCAACCTTAAAAACGCTGACATTCGAGAGTTCATCTCGCAGGTTTCAACCATCACTGGCCGAAGCTTCATCATTGATCCTCGAGTCAAAGGCGATGTCACTGTCGTATCGAGCACCGCAATGGATCGAGAAGGCATTTACGAGCTATTTCTCAGCGTTCTACAAGTACATGGATTCGCCGCGGTACCCTCAGGAGACGTTGTCAGAATCGTCCAAACCGTGCTCGCCAAACAAAGCGGCAACCCCAATGACTTTGAGGAAGGTCTTGAATCACAAGAGCTAGTGACCCGCGTCATCCCGGTGCTGAACGCGCCCTCTGATGAAATGGTCAAAGTTTTAAGACCACTGATTCCTCAGTACGGGCAAATCGCTGCACTCAGTCAGCCCAATGTTCTGATCATTAGCGATCACGCATCCAACATTAATCGCCTGGTTGAAATTGTGAACCGCGTCGATGTCGCTGACAGCCTCGAAGTGTCGATCATCGATTTAAAAGAGGCTTGGGTAGAAGACATTGTCGCGCTGCTAGAGCAACTGGCACCCGAGCAAATTGGTAAAAGCGCCAAAGGACCCAACCGAGTCAGCATCGTCGCTAGTGAACGAACAAACTCGCTGGTTATCAAAGGAGAGCGTTACACGGTCGCCAGAGTGAAACAATTGGTATCCCAACTCGATGTTCCTGCCAATCGATCGGGGACTATCAAGGTTGTAAGACTCGCCCACTCCGACGCGACAAAAATGGCCGAAATCTTGAACAGTCTTGTAAAAGAGCGAAAGTCAGGTGAAAGCGGCGGCATGGTAGAGGTCAGCGTACAAGCTGACGAGGCCATCAATGCCCTGGTCATTCGAGCCGACCCCGCCAATATGATCGATATCATGGATATTATCGATAGCCTAGATGTTAGGCGCATGCAGGTACTCATTGAAGCGGCGATTGTCGAAGTAACCGCTGATTTCAGTCGACAGCTTGGTAGCGAACTGGCATTGGGTAGCGCAAGCTCAAGCACAACACCGCTCGGGTTGACGGCCCCCTCAGGCACGCTCGCTCAAATCCTTCAAGGACTGGCGATTACCGGGCAGCCCTCCGCGCCAACAAGCCTTGGTGACGCGCCATTGATCGCGGGGGGGCGGCTCGATGCCACTGGCACCAGCTTCGCCTTTATCATCAAAGCGCTCGCAGCCAATGGTGACGTCAACCTTCTGTCGACGCCAAGCATCACCACCATGGACAATGAAGAAGCGAAGATCGTGGTCGGGCAAAACGTGCCTTTTCGCACCGGATCAACAGTCACCGGCAGTCAAGGCACCACTAACCCTTTCACCACGATCCAGCGTGAGGATGTTGGTCTAACGCTAGAGGTTACCCCTCACATTAATAGCGACAACCTCGTGCGTTTACTGATCCATCAAGAAGTGTCTGAGGTTGATGCCTCAAGCCTATCCGGCATTGGCTCACAGGCGGCAGCCGATTTGATCACTAATAAGCGCACCATTGACACCACTATTTTGGTTGAAGACAACGAGGTCATCATTCTGGGCGGCCTAATACGAGATAAAGAGACCCAAGGAGAGTCCCGTGTGCCTGTGTTAGGCAGTATCCCTGGTCTTGGCATGCTATTTCGGAATCGAACGACATCCACCGAAAAGCAAAATCTGATGGTGTTCCTGCGTCCAACCGTCTTGAAGAATCAGGCAGATATCGCGGAAGCGACTGAGCGTAAGTTCAATCGAGTGTTTGAGTTAGAAATCGAAGGCGAGGGAACCACTCTCGATTCCCTCGGCGACTTGCTTGATGGCACTTATTGAACCACTGAACTCCCTTATCGAATCTATCCAATATCGCATTACAGCGTTTTGGCTGAAGCCCACGATGTTGGGCGTCAGGCAATCAGCAGGCACAAGTGCGGCACGAATTTACGTTCTGGAGCATCCCTCTCGCATCGATCGCGTGCTACTAAAGTACTGCATAGACCAACAAAAGACGCACCCATATGGGTTCGATCCTGAGTCTCAAGTGATGGTTCTTAAGACGGATCAAGGCGTACTTGGGAGACGCACGCAAAGCGGCTTTGCTCATCATGTACTGGAGCGCGCCTCGAACATTGAATCAAATGCCATTGAACTTGTTCCTGTCGCTATATTTTGGGGACATCAACCCGACAGAGAGCTCTCTATATGGAAGACTGCACTCAGTGAAGACTGGTCGGGAACATCGGCACTCAGACGGCTTCTCAACTTCATCTTTAACCCTAACCATCTACTCATTGAATTCGGGCAATCGGTTCAGTTCGACCCTGCGAGCAATACAGGTCTAAGCCGTGAGTTGCTCGCCAAGAAAACAAGGCGGCTAGTCAGACAGCAGTTTAAAAGCATGCGCCGCTCGGCCATTGGCCCCGATCTGTCTCACCGGAGAACATTAGTCACAGAGCTTTTGGCCACCGCACCGGTGCGGTCTGCCATTCTCGCGGAGGCAAGCATCCACGGTCAGGCCTCCGCTGAGCGTCGGGCTCGAAAAATCATCGACCGACTGATCTCCGACCAATCCTACCGCATTGTTCGTTTTTTCAACGGCCTGCTCACATGGTTGTGGCAAACCCTCTATGGCGGTATCGACGTGCGATACATTGAATTAGCCAAGCAAGCAGCTGCCAACCACCACATCGTCTACACGCCTTGTCACCGAAGTCATATGGATTATCTCCTGCTGTCCTATGTCCTCTACCACAATGGATTGACGCCACCCCATATCGCTGCCGGCGACAACCTGAACCTGCCGCTGGTGGGCCCTCTACTGCGACGCGCTGGCGCCTTTTTCATGAGACGTACTTTCGGAGATGACGACCTTTACAAGGCCATTTTCACCAGCTATCTGCGGCTTATGCTCGAGAAAGGGCATGCGCTTGAATATTTTGTCGAGGGCGGGAGAAGCAGAACTGGGCGGATGCGCGTGCCGCGAAGAGGGATGCTGGGCATGACCCTTCGAAGCGCAATGCAAGCCCCTAGCCTTCCCATCGCTTTCATACCGGTTCACTTTGGCTACGATCGGGTGTTTGAAGTGAACAGCTACCTCTCAGAGCTTGAAGGGATGGCGAAGCAAAAAGAATCACTACTCGATCTGCTAGGAGTATTTAAACGGCTCAAGCTGAACTATGGGAAAGTCCAAGTGAGCTTTGGCGAGCCCGTTCTCTTCAATCCGGAAGACACGGTTGATTCGATGCCCAAATCACGTCCAGAGTCACATCTCCCCCTCTTGGAAACCAGTCCATCAAAACAACTTGTGGGAGACATCGCTCAATCCATCAATTGCGCAGTCAATGCTTGCACCAGCATAGGCCCGATGACACTTTTCGCAACTGCACTGACACTGACTCAAAGAGGAGCGATTGACCGAGCGCGGCTCACGGTTCAACTCGACTTACTCCGAGCCATCATGCCGCAGGCACAACTTACTGAGGTCTGTGCTCGCAGTTCCGCCGATGCACTGGCTGAATCGGCCTTGACGCAACTCTCTCTCAAACCGGACGTCGGCTCAGGAGCACCTAGCATTCGAGTTTCTAGAGTCCAACGCGCCGAACTGAGTTATCACGCTAACGACATCAACCACTTGCTCGTCATCCCAAGTCTTGTCGCACAGATGCTCGTAACGTCACACACCATTGCAAGCGTGGAACTCCACCATGCAGCAGGACTACTCGATCCCTTGTTCAGTGAGGAGTTATTTTTTGTATCGGGAAACGAACGGGAAGCCTGTCAGCGCGCAACAAAGGCTTTCGAGGCAGCAGGAATCATTACCTCGGACGAGGATCACTGGCAAATCAATCCCGAGTCATCCGCCGGTTATTCGAATCTTTTTGACCTGAGCCAACTGGTTAGACCCTACCTAGTACGCTACCTTCTACTCGCGCAACACATGCATTCAGGACATTTTAGCCCTGATGAGGCAGTGGATCGGACTAGGGCATTAGGGCGAGATGCTTTGAGCAAACTGGTTGGTCACTATCCTTGGTTTGAGAGAGGCTACGATGAGGTGGTGGCGAACGCGCTTTACCACAGGGAATTAGAGCGCCCTGGCTACGCGAGACAAATTATCGATCTAAGCAGCAGGTTATTACCCCCTGAGATTCTCGCTACTCTCAGCGATGCGAGACGACTATCCGAATTGAAAGACATCGAATCGAGTACTGCGCCCCTCGAGAGAATAGAGAGGCTCTAGGAGCGCATAACGCTCACTTGAGCGAAGCGCTCGCTTCACAACCGCACGTCTAATTCCTTGCGCCTTTGCGGCCTGAAGCAATAAATCAACGGACCCGCCTCTGCCAACGAATCGTTGGAGCATCTGCATGTCGCCGCTTGCGAGCGCTTGCTTCTTCTTGACGGGGAACATAGGGTCGATCACCGCATATTTCGCGCCCCAGCTGGATTCCATGGACAAGCTTGAATCCAGATTTCGTAATCGAATATTGTTCGCCACATTGCCGGCTTGGCTCACCCCCCCTTGGGAGGCTCGAACTCGCTGTAATCCATCCTCAAGCATTGCGTAGAGGGTAGGCGACCTCTCACACGCGTAGACGGTGTAGCCAAAGTTGGCAAGCAACCAGGTATCAGAGCCTAGCCCAGTCGTCATATCGACGACTGTCTCACCCGCTTTTCCACCTAATGCTTTCAGTAGCAATTCCGAACGCGCGCTCAGACGTTTCATTCGGGCCCTTAACTGGGGGCTATCGAAATCTACCGATACAGGAGACTTTGGCTGCCCAAGCTCGGCGAGGCAAAGCCGCCCCTCAATCTTGTGAAGACGAAAACGACTCACAGCAAAGGCTTCTTCGCCACCTCTTCGCGAACATAGATCGGTGACGCAACCATTGGATCAACCCATCGACCGGCCTCAAACTCAATCTTTGCAAGCTCAATCAGATCGCCTATGTTCGACTGTGCCGAGTTGACCGTCTGATCAAAGGCGCTGAAGTAGTCGGGGGCAAATTCAGCAAAGGTGTTTGCACCTCCGCCCGTCAAGATTTCGCAATGCTGGGTGGGTATCGCAAAGTCTGTTACACATCCCACTTCATACCGACCGATCTGCACCGGCAAAAAATTATCTCCGCTTTGAAATTGGGCAAGATAGACTTCATCGGCGCGAGCGTGCAGCGCAACCGTCACGTGTTCAGCCGAGTAATCTCGGAACACCCGAGTCGCGATGACGCTCATAGATGGTATAGGGATAACGGGAATTTCCAAACCATAGGCAAGCCCCTGAACAACGCCAACAGCGATTCTCAATCCAGTAAACGAACCAGGCCCTTGTCCGAAGGCAATGGCACTCAGTTGCTCTGGCGAAACCTTTGTCTCCGACAACAACCGATCAATTTGATCAAGCAAGTGGCGAGAATGATCTCTCACTTCACCTAATTCGCGACAATGAACCTTGTCACCATGAATCAGACCTAGCTGAAGCTGGTTGAACGCGCAATCGATCGCCAGTATGTTCGTCATTTGACTGGTTGTTTGATGTGTCATGCTTGGGATTCTGGGGTATGCCTCAAAAAGTCAATTAGTTCTGCCGCCGTTTTTACCCACTCGGTGTTCGGCATCCACCCTCTTAGCGCTCGTCCATAGTCCTTAGACATGAATCGTCCATCGCCCAAGATGAAGACTCCCCGGTCCATTTCATGACGAATCAGTCGACCGAACCCTTGCTTCAATTCAAGGCCACACCGCGGCAGCAATTCATCATGGAATTCATCTGAGCGTTCGGCCCAATATTCATCTAAAGCGTGCGACTGATGATCAATGCCGACCCTCTCTGGCGGTGCAAAAGGCAATCGATCCATCGCAACGCATTGAATGCCTGTCTGCCGGAAATCGGCCCCTTGCCAAAAGGATTTCGATGCTAGCACAATCGCGTGGTCTACCTCAGTCACTGCCTGGAGTAGTGACGTCGCATCACCACCTTGATACAAGAAACACGGTGATTGCATCTTATCGCGACAAGCACGATGCGCCTTCAATAACGCCTCTTTGGTTGTGAACAGTAAAAGTGCTTTGACCTGACTCACCACCGGCATGATCGCCTCGATAAACGTCTCGGTGTGTTCCTCATCAGCCACATTAGGCTCGAGCGGGATGCACCATGACCTCGTCTGTTTGTCAAAACGATAGGGTGTGTCGATCACTTTGCAGTCAGCCTGGGTGATCCCCAATTTTCGTGAGACATAGTCAAAGTTGCCACTCAAGGCAACCGAGCCCGACACCAAGATCACCTGCTCGAATGGAAGACACACCTCGCGAAAGAGAGCGATAATTTCTGGCTCCGAGGCCTTAAGCGTTGTCAGATCCTCGAAGCTATGCCAAGTCCTTGGATTGGCCAATCGGTCTTGCACGATCAGTACGTGATCGATGAGCGCCTGCACATTGACAATGATGTCGGCCACCCACTGACCACTATCAATCAAAGCGCGCAGTTCCTCTAACATTTGCTCAAGCACAAACTCGATCTCTTCAAATTGAAGCACCAGTTGGTCCTCACTCCATTCCCGACCGGCCTCGTAAGCGCTTGTCGATTGCTCGCAGGTAGCGACCAACCTAAGCACACGCTCTGCCATCTGTCGTAATTCACGGTATTGGAACTGATCTCGGTCTGGCTCCCCTACAGCTCGATCCATTCGATAAACCAGTGCCCTAAACCGCTCACTGGTTAGAGATTGGCTCGCAAAGCCCTCTAATCGCTCAACCAACAAATGAGCCTCATCAATCAGTAGAGTTTCTGGCTCATCTCGGCGAGATACAGTTTCCGATTGTCCCAACGTTTCAGCGATCAAGAGGTGGTGATTAACAACACACCCCCTCTCGCGGTTCATTCGGCTAACCAAATAGGGGCACGTATCGAAGAAAGGACATTGCCGACCGCCACAATCTTGTGAGGAGCACGTCACTCGATCTCGTACGGACTCAAGCGCTATTTGCTCGGGCATTTGCCACAACATTCCATGACGATGCTGTCGATACCACTCATCAATGTCGCTGAGCACCTGCAGCACCGCACTTTTCTCTTGGCGCCCAGGTCTTTCTAGTGCATCGCTCAAGTTCCGAGGACACACATAATTGTCTCTGCCCATTCTCAACTGAATAGGCGCACGGTCCCCAGTCGCAGCTCTCGCGACTGGGAGGCTTTGATCCAATAGCTGGGTTTGCAGCACTCGCGTTCCTGTGGCAATCGTGAAGTGACGGGCATCGCATAGCAGCGGAATGAGGTAACCCAGGCTTTTACCGATACCCGTCCCTGCCTCGATCACAGTCACCCCCGGCTGCCCGAGGGCAGACGCAACCGTCGTCATAAACTCGATTTGCTCTGGCCGCTTTTGGTAGCCCGGCAATTTATTTTCCAGACTGGCCATTGCCTCAAGTAAAACTGAATCGTTATTCTTCACCAATCTCCAAACAGCACGCTTGTCATGCCGATTGATCAACCTCAAGACGACCCCGCAACTTGGTGCGGTATTATTCTTGCGGGCGGAGCAGCGTCTCGATTGGGCGGCGTCAACAAGGCCCTGCAACGCTATCGCGGCAAGCCCCTTATCACCTATCCGCTTTCCGTGCTGACGCAGACCTGTTCAGAAATCGTCATCAGCGCCAATAGAGACCTTGAACAACTGTCCGCGTTCGGTTGCCCCATCGTTACCGATCAAACCGAGGGTTTTCAAGGACCGCTAGAGGGGATCAAAGCTTCCACCCGCTCGAGTGCCGCCAATTACTTCCTCATTCTTGCCTGCGATATGCCTCATATCGAGCCGGAGCAAATCACCTCTTTACAGAAAGCATTAACGAGTAACCAATCCCTCGACGCCGCACTTTATTGTACCCATGAATCCTGGCAACCAGGGTTAATGGCTGTAACGGCGAGCGCAGCCCAGTCTCTAGAAATCGATTGGCCGCTTGAGAACCGGTCGCTTAAGGGTTGGCTCGGCCTCTTAAACACTGAGGTCATTCCTGAGGCTCGATCAGAGCTATTTGCTAATCTCAACCTGCCCGCTGACTTTGAAGCCGAGCATTAACCGCAGATATCTCATGAGGCAAAAAAAAACCCTCCATGAGGAGGGTTTTTAACCGCGTCTCAACGCTACTTCTTCTTTTTAGCTGCAGGCTTCTTCTTAGCAGCTGCCTTCTTGGCGGCTGGCTTCTTAGCTGCAGCTTTCTTAGCAGCAGGTTTCTTTGCAGCAGTCTTCTTAGCCGCGGGCTTCTTCTTAGCAGCTGCCTTCTTCGCGGCTGACTTCTTAGCCGCAGCTTTCTTAGCGACTGGCTTCTTCTTGGCAGCTGCCTTCTTGGCGGCCGGCTTCTTAGCAGCAGCTTTTTTAGCGGCTGGTTTCTTCTTAGCAGCTGCCTTCTTGGCGGCCGGCTTCTTAGCAGCAGGTTTCTTTGCAGCAGCCTTCTTAACCGCGGGCTTTTTAGCTGCGGCTTTTTTCTTGGGGGCAGCTTTCTTGGCAGCAGCTTTCTTTTTTGCAACCACGTTCACGCTCCTTTTGTCTGTTTTCGAAAAGTCCACAGCTATGGGCATCTCCTCGGCTTAACTCCACCTCATAGCCAAAAGTGAAGCAACGGTACTCCGATGCATGGGGGTCAAGTTTAGAAAATTCTGCAGGTTGAAGACAACCTTTTAAGAAAAAAACTTACACCGCTCTATAGCAGGGAAATCGCCTGTTTTATTGAACGTTTCTCAGCGCGTCGAGTACTTTTTCCTTGATCTCGCCAACCGTGCCCTGCCCTTCAACTGAAAAATACTGAAGCTGACTTGATGCTGCTTTCGCCTGGTAATAAGCAACGAGTGGAGACGTTTGTTCTTCGTACACTTTCAAACGGTCTCTCACCGTATCCTCCTGATCGTCTTCCCGCTGAATCAGCGGCTCGCCAGTCTCATCGTCAACGCCCTCTTTCGCGGGCGGATTATATTCAACGTGGTAGGTTCGGCCGGAGCCAGGGTGAACACGTCTGCCACTCATTCGTTTGATAATTTCATCAAATGGCACCGCAATCTCTACGATGGCATCTAGATCGATGCCCTGATCAACCAGCGCATCGGCTTGAGGAATCGTTCTGGGAAACCCATCAAATAAAAATCCATTCTCACAGTCTGGCTGGCTAATACGATCTTTGACGAGCTCAATAATAATGTCGTCAGTCACCAGGTCCCCTCGGTCCATAACCGCCTTCACTTTAAGCCCCAATGGCGTCCCTGCTTTGACCGCCTCACGAAGCATGTCACCCGTGGAGATTTGAGGAATCTGGTAGGCCTCTGTAATGAACTGAGCTTGTGTTCCTTTGCCCACTCCGGGCGCGCCTAAAAGTATCAGTTTCATGATTGTCCTCTGCGTTAACGGTATTGGATTAGCTCGCCAGCCGACGGACCGATGCCACATTAGGAATCTGTTGAATCATTTCGAGCACTCTAATGAGTGGTGTAATCGATGTGACCTCGATACTCATCTGAATTTCCACGTGACCCGTTTCTCTGGATGACTCTGAGTGCAGCATAGAGATATTGATTTGCTCGGTGACAAATAAACCGGCGATTTCGTGCAGTATGCCAGGTCGATCGTATCCCATCACTTCAAGGTTCACTTTAAAAAATTCCTGGATATCATCCTGCCATGACAATCTCATCAAGCGGCCATAGACATCGGCATTTAAGACTTCGACACACTCTTGCATATGCACTGATACGACACCGCTGTCTTCTAATATCCCGGCAATCGCATCACCAGGAATGGGCTGACAACAGGGCGCTATAGCGTGGGCTCGATCACCAATGCCGCTGATCAATCCAGGCTTTCGACGCTCAGACTCAAACCCTAAATTCATTTGTGAATCCAGCTTTAGAATGCTGGCCGCCCGTGCAATCGTCTCAACAACGTGGCTGAGCTCGAGATCGCCACTCCCCAAAGCGAAGAGCAAGTCCTCGTCCGATTCATAGCCCAGGGTTTGATTGAGCTCTTGATGACCATACTGATCGAGACCCAACTGCCGAAGCTCGACTTCCAGTAGCCGTTGACCCTCTTCGATGTTCTTCTGCCTCGCCTGCCTCAAAAACCATCCTTGGATTTTTGATTTAGCTCTGGATGTTGTTACATATCCAAGGTGTGAGTGCAGCCACTCGCGCCTTGGCGTTGGGTCATCGCCAGTTACAATCTCTACCTGATCCCCCGATTGCAATTCGTGATTCAGTGGAGCAATCCGACCGTTTATTTTCGCACCGACGCAGCGGTGTCCAATCTCGGTGTGGACGCGATAGGCAAAGTCAACCGGGGTTGAGCCTGGCGGCATATCAATGACATGCCCATCAGGAGTGAACAAATAGACTCGATCAAGCGAGACATTAGCGAGCACTTCTTTTGAGCTAGCAGGCAGTTGCTCGACTTCGGACTGCCACTCGATCACCTGACGCAAAAGCTCTAGGCGTCGCTCGTAGCGTGCTGATCGATCGACCGATTCGTTAGACTTGTATTGCCAATGCGAGCACACCCCGTACTCAGCCTCAATATGCATCTCCTCGGTGCGAATCTGCACTTCAAGGATTTTCCCTTGAGGGCCAATGACAGCAGTATGGAGTGACTTATATCCATTGCTTTTGGGGTTTGCGATATAGTCATCGAATTCATTCGGAATGTTGCGCCAAATATTATGAACAACCCCTAGGGCGCGATAACAGTCATCTGAGGATTCAACCAGAATCCTAATCGCACTCACGTCATAGACCTCGGAGAATTTGATGCCTTTTCGCATCATTTTCTTCCAGATACTCGAAATGTGTTTAGCCCGGCCTTGTAACTCTGCCTCCACTCCTACCATCGTTAATTTGCTTTCTAAAAGACTCAACACTTCTTCAATATAGGCCTGACGTGTCGTTCGCTTCTCATCTAATAACTTGGCAATCCGTTTATATGCATCCGGATCGGTATAACGAAAGGCGAGATCCTCTAACTCCCATCGCAAATGACCGATTCCAAGCCGATGCGCCAGCGGGGCATAGATCTCATTCACCTCCTGAGCAAGACCAATCTGTTTTTCTCGATCCGTCTTTGATGCCGCTCGGATAGCCGACGTCCGTTCAGCCAGCTTAATGAGCGCGACACGAACATCATCGACCAGTGAGATCAGCATTTTCTTTGCCTGATCGATCTGATCAGACGTTTGACCCAGAACAACCTCATCGTGGCGAATGTGAATGTTGCTAATCGCAACCATCTTCAACACGCCCTCGACTAGACCAGCTACTTCTGCACCAAACTGGTTTCGAACATGATTGAGCGTAATTTGATTCTCTCGAACCGATCGGTAGATGACTGCAGCGACGAGAGATGTCTCATCGACGTTCAAAGGCAACAAGATATCGGCCATTTCGAGCCCAGTGAGATAGCTGCTCCTTCCCTCTGCCCAAGGTCCGACTGTCTCTAGCGCTTTTTGCTCGGCTTGGCTCGCCAGTTCACAGGCGGCACGAAGCCGATTGATGTCTAATCCCTCTCGAGCATCAAGCACTGATTTCAACCAGTCCTCTAGGTTCATTACGCCGGAGGTGATTTGTCGCTGGTTTCGAGTGGCTTCAACCATAAGAAGCCTCTCGAACAAATAACGCCATACTTTCCAAATGGGCGGTGTGAGGGAACATATCAATGAGTCCTACCGCATCGACTCGAAACCCTCGCTTCACTAAATACTCTGCATCTCTTGCCAGCGTCTCTGGATAACAGGACACGTAAACGATTCTCTCTAAGCGATCGATCAATGGCGATTGAACCAATTGTTCTGCTCCAGATCTTGGAGGGTCAATCAGCATCTTGTTATAACCCAAAAGATCAGGGACCCCTTCCTTGGCGTAAAGATCCTGGACTTCGAACAACGCATTTGACACTGCGTTCTTCTTGGCATTCTTCTGAGCCCTTTGAACGCTCGCCTCAGCACTTTCTAGTCCCAGTACGCTCTTCACGCGCTTGGCAATCGGCAAGGTGAAATTACCAATGCCGCAAAATGCGTCAATGACCTGATCATCAGCCTGCAAGTTGAGCAAATCGAGGGCTTGGTTGGTCATTTGTTCGTTCATCGAAAAATTGACCTGAGTGAAATCGAGTGGTTCAAATTCGAAGACTAAACCCTCGCCTCGGATGGAATAACTCAGCACAGCTGGCGCCTCGCCAGGCAAAGGTATCACCGAGTCAGGCCCTGCTGCTTGCGTCATAATACGGATGCCATGTTTCGATGAAAACTGTCCGAGGATGTTCACGTCTTCTGGTGCAAGCGCCTCCAGATGCCGCACAACCAACACGACCATTTCGTTTGACGCTGCGACTTCAATCTGAGGGATCGCGCCCTTCACGGTTAGTGAGGAAATCATTAATTTCAAAGGAGTGATCAGTGCAGCCAGTCTCTGATCGAGCACGGAGCAATCACTCATGTCCGCGACGAATGGACTCGCCTTTTCTCTGAAGCCGACCAGCACCTCGTCTCGTTTGATCACATACTTCACGCCAAGACGCGCCTTCGAGCGATAGGCGTCAGGAGAGCCATGCAGCGCCGATAAAAACACCCCTGGCTTGAGGGGGGCAAAAAGCCTTGTCAACCGCGATTCTTTGAACGCGATCTGGCTGCTATGGTCGAAATGTTGAAGTGCACAGCCGCCACAAATGTCAGCGTGGGCGCAGGCTGGCGTAACCCGATCAGGGTGGGCATTTTCACGCGCATCGTGAGTCGCAAGCCAACGGCCTTTCTTTTTGCGTCGGGGGTAAATGGTCGCGCGCTCGCCGGGAAGCAACCCATACACTCCGAAGCGCTGATCTTCCGTCAGGCCATAGCCCTCGGCGGCAAGCTCAGTTACCTCAGCTAATCTGGGTTGCTTTTGGCGTCTCGACATAGCCTAGCCGGCGGGTCAATAATATAGGGGGCAGTATTTTATGCTAAGTCAACGTCATATACACCGGTCGACAAATAACGGTCCCCGCGGTCACAAATGATGGCGACAATGGTCGCGTGTTCGACCTCTGCGCTAATTCTCAAAGCGCCTGCAATGGATCCCCCTGAAGAGACCCCAGCGAATATACCCTCCTCCTTTGCAAGTCGACGCATCATCGACTCTGCTTCCGCTTGATCGATGTCCAAGATGCGGTCGACTCTGGACGGATCGTAAATTTTTGGCAGGTAGGCCTCAGGCCAACGGCGTATACCCGGAATCGATTGACCTTCAGTCGGTTGAAGACCAATAATCTCAACGTCCGGTTTGACTGACTTCAGGTATCTCGACACGCCCATGATGGTTCCGGTCGTTCCCATGGAACTGACAAAGTGCGTAATTTCCCCGCCGGTCTGCTCCATCAGTTCCGGGCCTGTGGCACCGTGATGCGCGACTGGGTTATCTGGGTTTGCGAACTGATCCAGCACAATGCCTTGTCCTTTCGCTTGCATCTCAAGTGCGAGGTCACGGGCCCCTTCCATCCCCTCCTCTTGAGACACCAAAATCAGCTCCGCGCCGTACGCGCGCATCGCTGCCTTGCGCTCTTCGCTCATGTGCGAAGGCATGATGAGTTTCATCGCATACCCCTTGATCGCGGCCACCATCGCGAGCGCGATGCCCGTATTCCCGCTGGTTGCCTCTATCAGCACATCGCCCGGCGAAATGGCTCCCTTTGCCTCAGCCTCGCTAATCATGCTGAGTGCTGGCCGATCTTTTACCGAACCAGCGGGGTTGTTTCCTTCAAGCTTTGCAAGAATCGTGTTTGTCGTATTTCCCGGTAATCGCTGAAGCCTAACGAGGGGTGTGCTTCCTACAAACTGATCGATGGTGGGGTAATTCATCAGATATGTCGCACTTTTTCAGAAGACAACGCACTATAGGGTAAAGCCGCGCGAGTGAGTAATGCTCGTTAGATCTAAGCTCATAACCAGCCAGGGCCAATGAAATGACTGCCTTGCCAAGACACGTAGACACCCAGCTGGCCGGTTTTGAGCGCTTTTAATGGAACTCATCGAATTCCCTCTCGTGACCCTATCGGCCTGTGTTGTCGGCCATGGACTCGATATCGGTCACGCGCCCACAGTTGAGACCGTACCAAAACAGTTAGTCTTTGCTGTCCCAAGTAGTGCTGAGGAGAGCGAGTCTGCTTCGCCCGATGGCTTAAACGCCACAGCGCTGCGCCCAGGCAACCCACTGCTCACCCCAGCCCAAGAGGACGAACGAACTAGTCATCAAGACTTCTCGCTCATTCGCCTAAATGAAATCCTCATTGCATCGTCTCAACGCTTCAGACGATGTAGGGTGTCGCTTTCTGTCTTCAAACTCATCACAGCGCTCGAAGACTTTATTCAGGTGATCCGAAAGCACCCTTCCGAGGGTTACTGGCTCCTCTTTGATGTCACTTCATCGTTAACGCACTGTGTCATCTCTTTGCACCCTTTGAGCGAGGCCTCGTTGATTGAAATGCGACGCACCGTGCGCTTGAGCACTGGTCGCCAAGTCTACTCAAGTTCTGAATCCCCAGGAGTCAACCTTCAAATCCACCATCCAAATACCAACCGTCTGGTCCGAGCGGTACTCAAGAGCCAGGACTATTCCTTATCGAGGCTTGATGATCTGCGAGCCATCACAATCACTGACGCACTGCCAATCCACACAGACAACGACTCAGCTGCGATTCCCTCTCTCTTGCCACTGCATCTACCGCGTTATCTAGGTGGCTCGTTGCCGCATCACTTATCGTCGTGTCTATCAACAACCCTCTCGTTTCTGAATGCTTGGGAACAACTGAATGGTCGACAGCAGACTGCAATCTTCATCGGCAACGTCGATAGCGCTCGATCCAGTCAAATTGCGAGACTGCTTCGGTCTTCTGGCGTAGCCGTCCGAGCTGTGTCTCCCAATGATGGCGCACAGCGATACCCACGACGTTTTTCTGTTGCGATATGTGATTTAGCAGGCGCTAACCCCCTCGATTGGGCGTCCATGATGTTGACCAGTCAAACCGTTAGCTCATCAATCTGGGTCATTAGTTCTCATTCAGAAGTAGATCAAAAGCAGGTCGCGGTCTTGATGCAGACGCTTCCATCGCACGTGAGGGTTTTTCAAGTCACCCAGCAGGACGAGGAGGATTTACCTTCCACGGTTAGGAGGCTTGCGAAAGATATCAGTGATAAAACGCAGCCATTGGCTTTGCGGATGGCGGGCATCAATAGATCACAATCGCTCGCTAATGATGAGCGCTCGGCCGCGCTGCATCATGTTGGCGGACTAATACTAGCGGTTGGCCAATCAAATTCGGCTGCAATTAAACGAGAAATCCACCAAATGACTGGCTGGCTAAGTCTGATGTCTGAGGAAGTAGTACCTTCTCGGCTCAAGCACCAATTGATGATGACAGCGCGATCGCCTACGCCAAGCCCTCAGGCGCTCGAGTCACTGATTAGATTGGCCTGTCACTGGGCTTCGGAGTATGTCATCACTGCCTAATCGGGGCCCCCGGGAATTGTTCCGAGAGACGCTCACTTCCTTGTGCAGACTACCCACCACTAGCCATTCTAGCGTCGAGATATTCTTTTGGCTCAATGATTCATCTGAGGCCCTGTTACTGGAGGCAGAGCACTTTGAGCTAATGAGCAGAAGCTAAGCGTTATCGCTAAGGCCCCTCTGCTGTAACAAAAGCTAGTGCATAGTCTCCATCATCGGATATGGAGATCGACCAAGTGGATATACCCAGTTCGGTTGCTCGCGCCAGCGCTCGACCCTCCAGGTTCACCGCTGGTGCCCCCGTTGGCCGCCTTGTGATCTCAATTTGATGTAGGGCGATACCCTGACTAAATCCGGTGCCCAATGCTTTGACAACCGACTCTTTTGCAGCAAATTGCTTCGCCAAATAAGCGACCTGTTTTCCATCGCCCATTGACTGAAACACTTGATTTCGGTAGCGCTGAGCACCTTGGCAACAAAACGGTCACCAAATCGGTCATAGGCGCGCTGGATACGCCGACGGTCTGTTAAATCCGTCCCAATTCCTTTGATCATCGGTATTTCTCGCATAATGCACGGGCATTAATCTGACGCCCTCTCAGCAGGTGGCTGATCAAACTATCGATGACCGATCTAAGCAGAGTTTGCGATGAATCGAGATCTGAGTCGGACAGTGCCGACTTGAGTTCCGCCCCCGAGAGTGCGCCAAGCGGATCGGTCATCAGACCCAACTCTGGATCGAATCGGTAGCGCTGACTCGTCTCAACGAGTTGCTCGCCTCCTTCCGCACGCCCCAGGTCAATGGCATAACCCAACGCTTTGAGGAACTGAACCTCAAACCCGGTCAAGAATCTTACCTGAAAGGATTCAAGCTTTAGCGCCTCCATAAACTGATGATAAAGATCAAAGATCTCTGGTGTGCGCTCGTGCCTCGCACTTAATCGGTACACCAGCTCATTGACATACAGTCCAAAAAAAGTGCGGGCGCCCACTACGTTAAGGCTGCCGCTTAGGTGATCCTTCACCTCCGCACGCCTCATATCCCCCCGTGGGGCGACACTAATCGCCAAATGGTCGAAGGGTTGGATCAATCCACCTGCGCTCCGGCGCGAATTTTTCCCTCTGATACCATTTAGAAGTAGCGGGATGCGCCCCTCATCTCGCGAAAAAAACTCTGCGATAACACTGGTCTCGCGATAGGGCCTTTGATGCAGTATGTATCCCTCAAGCAAAGACCAATTAATCCTCGCCATAGCCCAAGCTCCGAAGTGCCCGCTCATCATCGGACCATCCGCGTTTTACCTTGACCCAGAGCCGCAACATGACCTGATGATCCACTAACTTTTCAATATCTTTTCTTGCATCGATCCCGACTCGCTTGAGCTTATTGCCCCCCGCGCCGATTAAGATGGCGCGTTGACCTGTTCTTTCGACAAAGATCAAAGCATCAATTTGGATCACCTTTGATTGTGCTTCGAACCGCTCGAGCTGAATGGTGGTGGCATAAGGTAATTCTTCGCCAAACTGGCGCATTAGCTTTTCCCGAATCAACTCAGCGACCAAAAATTTTTCACTTCGATCCGTCACTTCTTCGGGAGGGAAATAAAAAGGAGACATTGGCAGCAAGGACTCTATGACCCCTTCAAGGCCATCGAGATTTTCCTTCCTGCTCGCGGAAATAGGCACGATATGATGGTCGCCCACTCTCTCTTTAAGTGCTGCAATGATAGGAAGGATCTCTTGTTGCTGTTTAACTCGATCAACCTTGTTAATGGCGAGGATGAGCTGGCACCCACTCTTTTGAATCCGTTCCAGAATCATTTCATCGTCAGCCGTGAAGACGTGGCGATCAACCAACATGACGGTCACATCAACATCGGCAATGACGCTCTGCGCAGCACGATTCATGTAACGGTTGATGGCTCGTTTTTGATTGGAGTGGATGCCTGGAGTATCCACAAACAAAATCTGGGTCTCCCCCGACGTCTTGATGCCCAAAATATGATGACGAGTTGTTTGTGGCTTTCGTGAGGTAATACTGACCTTTTGCTCGATCAGCGCATTCATTAACGTTGATTTGCCAACATTAGGCCGACCCACGATCGCTACATACCCAGCCCGAGTGGTGACGATGTTCACTCAGTGCTCCAATTGCTTAAGCGCCAATGCTGCGGCGGCCTGTTCAGCCCACTTAATCGACGAGGCCGATGCTTCAACGGCCTCATTAAGCGCAGACGCTGTCAATCGCACGGTAAACACCCTGTCGTGTTCCCTTCCCTCTGTTTTCACAACACCATAATCCGGCAAGGGCAGATTCTGAGCTTGCAGCCATTCTTGTAATCGGGTTTTTGAGTCTTTTAAGCCATCGGCTGAAACAGTCTGCAGCTTATCCCAATCAAACTGGGCTTTAATGACTTCCCTTGCAACCTCGAAGCCGCCGTCTAGGTAAACGGCGCCAACCAGCGCCTCAAAACTATCTGCCAAAATCGAAGCGCGGTGCATTCCGCCCGACTTTCGTTCTCCTTGTCCAAACTGCAAGTAACGACCCAGCTGCAAACGTTTTGCCACCTCAGCCAGTGATTCACGACGAACCAGCGCCACTCGCATTCGCGTCATAGCGCCCTCGTCCAGCGTTGGATACAGGCGGTAAATCTGCTCAGTGACCACGAGCTCTAGGACGGCATCCCCTAAAAACTCTAGGCGCTCATAATTGGGTGTTCCCGCGCTCTTATGGGTCAACGCCTCTTGAAGCAGAGTGAGATCAGTGAAGGATAGACCGAGAAGTCGCTCGAGTGGATGACGAGTAGTCTCAGTCACCATGATCGCTCCCGATTTCAAATTGTTCGTCGAACTCGATCAACACTGACATATTACCGGCCAAAGTGGTCTTGACCTCGTAATTCATTACGATCACGACGCGGCTGCCACGCTCGACCACCGTAATTTGGTCGGAATCGAGCATGCCTTTAAGGTTATTAATCTGGAGCCGCTTAACCAACCGCTGCCTGACCTCCTCCGCAGTCTCCGCCTGATCGCCTCGCGTCGATTGAAGCTCCTCAATTTGAGACCGTGCACCATAGTGATCAAGGTAGACCGATCCAAATTTAAGACCGATCCAGGCAATGATGAATAAGACGACTGCGATACCCAACCAGTCGCCAAAGAATGCGCCTTTCACCGATCGAGGTGATGATGAGGGCGCTGTTTTGACCTTATATTGGGGCACTTAGAGAAGCTCAACGGATCCAACGGGTTGTGGAGAAAGTCGGCATAGATAGTCCCGGATCCTTATGCATCCAAACCGCAAAGGCTCGGCCGACGACGTTTTCGTCTGGGACGAACCCCCAAAAACGTGAATCGTTACTCTGATCTCGGTTATCTCCCATCATGAAATAGTGGCCCTCGGGTACTACCCACTCTTGAACCCTCGGGTCGTTGTAGAGGTTTCGATAGATCGCGTGTGGTTTGTCACCGAATGTTTCTTCAAACTCGAGCTGCCTCGGTCTAAATTCTCGGACCTCCTGTTGAAACACCTGCGTTTGCTCAACACCATTGATATATAGCGTTTTATTTTGGTATCGAACACGATCACCAGGCAAGCCAATGACACGTTTGATGAAGTATTCCTCCTCATGCGGAGGAATGAACACCATACTGTCCCCGCGTTCAGGGTCGCCTACATCAATAATTTTGGTTCCCGCCACAGGTAACCTTATTCCATAGGCATACTTATTGACGAGAATGAAATCCCCAACCTTAAGCGTCGGAATCATCGATCCGGTTGGGATCTGGAACGGCTCCACCAGAAACGATCTCAGCACTAGTACGAACAACAAAACAGGGAAAAAAGAGATCGCATATTCAACGACCCAGTTGGCAGGCTCTTGCGGATCGCCTTTTGACCTAGGACGCAGCACTAGCGCATCCAGCATCCAGATTGCACCGCACAATCCGGTAGCAATGACCAGGAAAAGGGGGAAATTGACGCTCAATTCATCACTCCAATCAATTTGGCTATCGATCGACTTTCAACACAGCGAGAAATGCCTCTTGAGGAATCTCTACACTACCGAGCTGCTTCATCCGCTTCTTGCCAGCTTTTTGCTTCTCGAGCAGCTTTTTCTTACGGGTCACATCGCCACCGTAGCACTTCGCGGTGACATTTTTTCGTAATGCTTTGACCGTTTGCCTGGCGATGATTTGCCCACCGATTGCAGCCTGAATAGCCACGTCAAAAAGTTGCCGTGGGATCAACTCCTTCATCTTACTGGTGACCGCCATAGCTTTGGATCGAGCGTCGCTGGCATGAACAATCACCGCCAACGCGTCGACTCGGTCGCCGTTGATTAGAATGTCCAACCGCTGGAGTCGTGCCGCCTGAAACCGCTCGAAACTATAGTCGAGTGAGGCATAACCCCTTGACACGGATTTCAGGCGATCAAAGAAATCGAGCACCACTTCGTTCATCGGCAACTCGTAGGCCAGCGAGACCTGACGCCCTACAAACTGCATGTCGCGTTGAACCCCTCGACGTTCCTCGCAGAGTTTGATCACGTTTCCAAGGTGTTCACTCGGCACCAAAATGTTGGCCAGCACAATGGGCTCTCGCATCTCGGCGATACTGCCGACATCGGGGAGCTGCGACGGGTTGTGGATTTTGATGACATCACCCGTCTTTTTCTCAACCTCATAAATCACCGTGGGAGCAGATGAGATCAGATCGAGGTTGTACTCGCGCTCTAGGCGCTCCTGGATGATCTCCATGTGGAGCATCCCAAGGAATCCACAACGAAAACCAGTCCCCAGCGCGTCTGAGCTCTCAGGTTCGTAAACCAACGACGCGTCGTTTAACGTCAGTTTTTCAAGCGCTTCTCGGAAATTTTCAAAATCGTCAGCACTGACGGTGAACATGCCCGCATAAACCTGCGGCTTAACCGTTTTAAATCCAGGAAGCGCGGCCGTCTCCGTGCTGGGGACAATGATCGTGTCACCAACGGGAGCGCCTTTTACATCTTTGATCCCCGCGACAAGAAAACCCACCTCGCCTGTTTCCAGCGAGTCTTTGGCTTCGCGCCTGGGCGTAAATATACCGACGCTATCGGCCTGATAGATTTTCCCAGTAGAGCAAATCTGAAACTTGTCTCGCTTGGAGATCTTGCCTTTGACCACTTTGATCAAAGACACGACACCCAAGTAGTTATCGAACCACGAGTCGATAATGAGCGCTTGCAAGGATTCATTGGAGTAATCCTCTGGTGGCGGCACCAATTCAACGATCTGCTCCAGCAGGTCCTCTACGCCCACACCAGTTTTTGCGCTGACTCGCAGCGATTCGGACGCGTCAATACCAATGATTTCCTCAATCTCTTGCTGAACTCGCTCTGGCTCGGCACTGGGCAGGTCGATCTTGTTGAGAACAGGAATAACCTCTAACCCCTCTTCAACTGCGGTATAACAATTGGCGACCGACTGCGCCTCTACGCCTTGGGCGGCATCCACCACCAAAAGCGCGCCCTCGCAAGCCGATAGGGAGCGCGATACTTCGTATGAGAAATCGACATGACCCGGTGTATCGATGATGTTGAGCTGGTATGTCTCGCCGCTTCGAGCCTGATAATTCAATGAGACGCTTTGCGCCTTAATGGTAATTCCTCGTTCCCGCTCGATATCCATAGAGTCCAGGACTTGGGCTGCCATTTCGCGGTCGCTCAGTCCACCGCAGTACTGGATGAATCGATCTGCAAGCGTCGACTTCCCATGGTCAATATGAGCGATGATCGAGAAGTTGCGGATGTTCGATGGAGCAGTCAATGAGGAACTCGATAGGTATCGTGACTGCGCGCGAGTCTAATGGAAATCTCTAGGCAGTGCCATGCGAGTTGCCTAGTCATTCACTTTTATCGCGACAAACAGCGGCTGCCGGTCTCGAACAATACGAACCGGAATAGCCATGTCCTCGGGCAACGCTTTTACTTGCCGTTCAAATGCCTCTACCGAATCGATCCACTGGCTATTAATGGTGGTCAGTACGTCTCCAGCTTGCAAACCAGCGAGCCGTCCCGGCCCCGCATTGACTTCCGTTATAAGCACGCCTTGGCTCACTTCGATGGATGACTTCTCTTCCTCAGACAGCTCGCGGACTGTGATACCCAACCTGTTGTCTTGGGGCCTGCTCAGCGTAGAGGGTTGCATCACCGCAGACTGATCCAATTCGCCCACGGTCACATCGAGCGTTTGACGTTCTCCCTCACGGACAACCATGACTTCCGTTGTTGTTCCTGCTTTGAATCGCCCGACGACATGGGGCAAGTCTGAACTCAAATCAATCGTTCTTCCCCCAAACTCGGTGATAATGTCCCCCTCCTTGAGGCCTGCCTCTTCAGCAGGGCTTTCTGCGAAAACCCGAGTCACCAAGGCGCCTGCAGCACGATCCAGTCCGAAAGACTCTGCCAAATCCCGATCAACCCGCTGGATCTGTACGCCCAGCCAACCGCGTGACACGGTGCCCTTCTCTTTTAGCTGCTCGACAACCTCCATCGCGATATCCATCGGGATGGCAAATGAGAGGCCCATGAACCCCCCTGATCGAGTGAAGATCTGCGAGTTGATACCTACGACCTCTCCGTTCAGGTTAAACAGAGGGCCGCCCGAGTTACCCGGATTGATCGCAACATCGGTTTGGATGAACGGAACGTAATTTCCGCGCTCGTCAGGCAGACTCCGACCCTTAGCGCTCACGATGCCGGCTGTGACAGACAATTCAAAGCCAAATGGCGACCCGATCGCCATCACCCACTCGCCCACCTGCAAGGTCTCAGACTGGCCGACTCGAACGACAGGCAGGTCTGAGGCGTCGATTTTCAGCAGGGCCAAATCTGACACAGGATCAGCGCCAATGAGCGATGCTTCTCGCTCACGACGGTCACTCAAGGCAACGATGATTTCATCCGCATCTTCCACAACGTGGTTGTTGGTCAGAACGTACCCATCCTCTGTGAGAATGAACCCAGAACCTGTGGCCGGCCGTTGTTGACGATCTTGTGGGTAGCCCCTGAAAAAACGCCGAAAAAATTCAGGCATTTCTTCCTCGGTTCTGCCCTCGAAGCTTGGCGCTTTGCGTGTGACGGTAATATTGACTACGGCGGGAGCGCTCTCTTGCACCAACGCAGTGAAGTCAGGGAGACCACTATTTGCACGCGCATGGCTAGTCGCGAGCAGCCCCACTGCTAGCGCTATCAACCACCCTCTCAAGGAAGAGTTCTGCTGTTTGTTTTGGGTCATACTTTCCACCACGTCCTTACACTTTGACCGTATTGCTTTGCGAGGGTTTGTGTTCCTTTCGGAACCCCGGTCAGTTTGAATCATTCGTTTGGTTTCCTAGCCTCTTGACCAAGGCACTGCATCTTACTTGTTTACCGTTTGTTTTCCGCGCGACTTTTTGGCGGTTGGTTCCAGTGCTTTTTCTTTGCGCTTTTCCTTCGCCGCCTTGCGGCCGGCACCCTTCCCTAATTCTTAGCTATAAACCGCACCCACTGTCTTAGTCTAATCTCGACAGGCGTTGCGCTGAGATCGACTAGTTGAGAGGCACTCGCGGTGTATGTCAGCGTCTTACTGCCTGAAGACCAACGCGCTGAGTGGTCTACATACAAAAGCCCCAATGGCTAAACCCAGTACCAAGGCCACCAATTGGGCCCCGTCACCCCACCCACTGACAGCCGCTAATCCAACCAGTGTCGTCGCCAACAGGATGGGAACCCCTAGTGTGTGCATGATTGCTGTCGCCAAAGCAGATCGATCCAGTTCGCTCTTGCCAGTTTTCTGTCCAGCAGATCCGGCGAAGTCACCGCATCGACTCTGGCATCCCGTACAGCCACGCTGGCGCACTGCGTGTGAATTCAATGCCACGTCAAGCAATGGTTGGTCGAACACTTTTCTTGCTTTATTAACCATTCCATACCGTACGATATAATCTTGGCGACGCTTCTGACCCAATGACTCTCTCCAATTGGAGTCAGGCCTAAACCGCTCGACTATTTGTCACGAAAAATCCGCCGTCCCTTCTCTCTCGGCCTACTTGGCTTGGCCCGCTTATCCGGGCCAGCTTTTCTTGGTCTGGCTTGTCGATCGCAGCCTTTTTTTGTCTGGCCTGCGAAGGCCCTCTGGCCAACCGGGGAGCGAAAGCGCGAGGGCAACGGGGCCCAAAAACCTTCAAGTGCATGACCTTGGACTTCTCTGTTTCTACGTTACTAGTAGACAACAGATTCCAC
>Ga0255766_10000141_pt1 | contig 65223 bp, 66 predicted proteins | sample 071ome_23_FD_179966 | JGI IMG/M metagenome (GOLD analysis project Ga0255766, IMG submission 179966) | Coastal salt marsh microbial communities from the Groves Creek Marsh, Skidaway Island, Georgia - 071403BT metaG (version 2) | ecosystem: Environmental > Aquatic > Marine > Intertidal zone >...
AAGAAATATTTTCTAACGAAGAAGAAAAAACTTTAGTTTGGGAAAATATTCAGAATGCTTTTGAAAAAAATTTTGGTTCAGAAGTTTATTCTAGTTGGTTAAAAAATATTTCCTTGCTTAAAGAATATAATGATTATCTTGTTTTGGGAGTTCCGACTAGATTTTTTAGAGACTGGATAGTTTCAAGATATTTAGATAAAATTTTATCTCTTTTAAAAACTTTTAAAAATACAATTAATAGAGTTGAATTTAAGATTTCAGAAGAAAATAGAGTCACAACTACAGATATTTTTAAAGACAATGCATTTAATAAAGTTACTGAAATAAAAGACTCAATTTTAAATTATAATAGACTTAATCCAAATTTAAATTTCGATAGTTTTGTAGCTGGATCAAGCAATGAAATAGCTTTATCTTCATCAAAAAAAGTTTGTGAACAAGTGTCAAGGTATAACCCTCTATATATTTATGGTGGTGTAGGCTTAGGAAAAACCCACCTTTTAAACGCCATAGGATTAGAATTAGAAAAAAAAACAAAAGTAATGTTTATTTCAGCTGAAAGATTTATGTATCATTTTATTAAATCTATTAAGAAAAATGACATGGTTAATTTTAAAGACTTTTTTAGACAGTCTTCCGTATTCATTATTGACGATATTCAATTTATTAGAGGTAAAGAAGGATTGCAGGAAGAATTTTTTCATACCTTCAATAGTTTAATAGATAAAAGTTCACAAGTAATCATATCTGCTGATAGAGCCCCAATGAAACTTGATAGAGTTCAAGAAAGAATAAAATCTAGATTAGCCGGCGGTTTAGTCGTCGATATAGATACGCCAGATTTAGATTTAAAAATTAAGATAATAAAGAAAAGACTACAAGACATTGAAAACCAATTTAAAGAAAGTTCAAATATTAGCGAAGAGGTAATTAATTTTATAGCAACTGAAAGCAAAACAAATATTAGAGAGTTAATAGGTGTATTAAATAGAGTAATTACATTCAGTAGAATTCACAAAAAAGAATTAACCATCAGTGATTGTAAAAATATTTTAAAAGACGTTTTCAATCAGGCTAAAATTATTACAGTAGACAAAATACAAAATGTAGTTTCTAATTTCTTTAATATTCCTTTGGCAGAAATGCTTTCACAAAGAAGATCAAGGCCCTTAGCTAGACCAAGACAGATAGCAATGTATTTAGCAAAAAAAATGACCACACGATCTTTACCTGAAATTGGTAGAAGATTTGCAAACAGAGATCATACAACCGTAATCCATGCTGTTAAAACTATCACAAGATTATCAGAGAAAGATGATGAAATGAGAAAGAATATTGAACAACTTCGTAGTCTTTTACTCGAAGAATAGTTAAATGCAATTTACCATTAAAAGAGATGTTCTATTAAAATCGCTTACTCTTGTTCAAGGAGTGATTGAAAAAAAAAATACGCTTCCAATTTTATCTAACGTTTTACTTGATGTTAAAGGCGGTAAATTATCAATTATTGCCACAGATTTAGACCTAGTATTTTATGATGAAATTAATGAAATAAAAATTACTAAAGACGGATCTACAACTACATCAGCAGCTATATTATACGACATCTTAAGAAAAATATCTGGTAATTCCGAGATTAAATTTGATTTAAAAACTGAAAATAAATTAAATCTTTTGACTGATAATTCAGATTTTAATTTACTTTGTTTACCTACAGATAATTTTCCTAACTTTTCAGATGATTTTGAAAGTAATGAAATATCATTTAATAAATCAAAATTTTTATCATTATTAAATAAAACAAAAGTGTCTATTTCTAATGATGATACTAGGCATTATTTAAATGGGATATATTTGCATCTAACAGAGGCACAAAATAGATCATATTTAACTGGTGTTGCAACAGATAGTCATCGTTTGTCATCTAGTAGTATCGAAATAGAAAATGGGAAATCATTTAACTCTTTAATTTTACCAAAAAAAACTGTTTTTCAATTATGCAATTTATTAGCAGACACTAACGAAAAAGTGATAATTCAAACAAGCGATAATAAAATTCAGTTTAAAATAGGTAAAACTAAATTAATCTCAAAAGTCATAGATGGAAAATTTCCTGACTATAGAAAAGTAGTTCCTACTGACAATGACAAAATATTAACTGTATCTTCAGTTGATTTTGTACAAGCAATTGAAAGAGTGATTACAGTTTCTTTAGATCGCAAAGAAGGAGTTAAATTAAATATTGCTAAAGATAATATAAAATTTTCAGTTAATAGTACAAATTCTGGTGAGGGTAATGAAGTCATTAAATCTAATTTTACAGGGGATGAAATGATTGTGAGTTTTAATTCAAAATATTTAACTGATATTGCTTCAGAAGTTGAAGATAAAAATTTAAAAATTTACTTAAAAGATCCAAGCTCTCCTGTTTTAGTAGAAGATATGTCTGATAAAAATAGTTATTACGTTGTAATGCCTATGAAAATCTAATTTATCATTTTCATCTATTTTTTTTTTAATTTGCTCTAGAACTATTGTATTTCGCGGTTGATTTGAGGCGACGAACTAAACTCATTTCATATCATAATGAAAAAATGGTATAAGCTATCATTTCAAATCAATAATAAATGTCAAAAAATTTAGAACAAACACAAACCCAAGCTTACAGTGCTGACTCGATTAAAGTATTAAAGGGTTTAGATGCTGTAAGAAAAAGACCAGGAATGTATATTGGAGACACAGATGATGGCTCTGGTTTACATCATATGGTTTTTGAAGTGGTAGACAATGCAATAGACGAAGCTCTAGCAGGATATTGCAAAAATATTTTTGTGGCCATGAATAAGGACAACACAATTACCGTAGAGGATGATGGAAGAGGTATACCTGTTGATATGCACAAAGGTGAAAAAATGTCAGCTGCTGAAGTTATTATGACCCAACTTCACGCAGGGGGTAAATTTGATCATGACTCTTACAAAGTTTCTGGTGGTTTACATGGCGTAGGTGTCTCTGTTGTGAATGCTTTATCTGAAAAATTAGATTTGAATATTTTTAGAGATGGTAAAGAATATTTTATGTCCTTCAAGGATGGAAATTCAGTGAAAGCATTAAAAGAAATTGGAAAGACTAAAAAAACTGGAACAAAAATAACTTTCTTACCTTCAAAAGAAATTTTTTCTAATATTAAATTTAGTTCTGCGATACTTCAAAAAAGAATGAGAGAACTTGCTTTTCTAAATAAAGGAATAAGTATTACTTTAATTGACAATAGTGGCTCAAAACCTAAGGAATTTGTTAATAAATATGAAGGTGGAGTGCTAGAATTTGTTCAGTACATAAACCAAAAAAAACCTCAATTAGTAAACAAAAATGAAGTTGCTGTTTTTAAAAAACCAATCTTTGTAACGGCTGAAAAAGAAAGAGTTGTTGTTGAATGTTCATTTGAATGGAATGCTGGTTATTCTGAGGACGTACTAGCTTTTACAAATAATATACATCAAAAAGATGGAGGAACACATTTGCTTGGTTTCAGAAGTGCCCTTACTAGAGTTATTAATAAATATGCAAACGATACTAACTTAATTAAAAAAAATAAAGTTTCTATATCAGGTGATGATATCAAGGAAGGGTTAGTGGCAGTACTATCAATAAAAATGCCAGATCCAAAATTTTCTTCTCAAACAAAAGACAAACTTGTTTCATCAGAAATTAGATTGATCGTTGAAAGCGTGATAAGTGAAAAAGTTTCTACTTGGTTTGATCAGAATCCTTCTGTTACTAAAAATATTTTAGAAAAAATAATTCAAGCAGCGGTAGCTAGAGATGTTGCTCGAAAAGCTAGGGATAGTGTTAGAAGAAAAGGTACATTTGAGCTTTCTGGATTACCTGGAAAACTAGCAGATTGTCAAATATCTAAAAGAGAAGGAACAGAGCTTTTTATAGTTGAGGGGGATTCAGCAGGTGGTTCAGCCAAACAAGGAAGGTCAAGAGAATATCAAGCTGTTTTGCCTTTAAGAGGAAAAATTTTAAATACCTATGTAAATGGCATCAACAAGAAAAATGGTAACTCAAATGATTACGAGACTAAAGCGCTGGCTAAAATGATGTCTTCAAACGAAGTTGTTACATTAATAAATGCCTTAGGAACTGGTTCTAAAGATTTTAACATTGAAAATTTGAGATATGATAAAATAATTATTATGACAGATGCCGATGTAGACGGTTCTCATATTAGAACTTTGCTATTAACTTTTTTTAATAATTATCCTTTCAATCAACTTATAGAAAATGGACATTTATACTTAGCCCAGCCTCCACTATTTAAAGTTACCAAAGGAACAAAAAGCGTATACATCAAAGATGAAAAAAGTTTAGAAGATTATATTTTTAAAATTTCAGAAAAAGTTGATAAAAAAATTAAAAAAGGGTCTGATGAATTTAACAAATTTATGGAGGATCAAAGACAAAAGTTATCAATACAAAGGTTCAAGGGTTTAGGTGAAATGAACCCAGAGGAATTATGGCAAACAACATTAAACCCTGAAAATAGGACTTTATTAAAAGTGCAATATTCTAAAGGAACTAAAGAAAAATCTAAGGAAGATCAAAGGATTATTGATGTTTTAATGGGTGATGATGTGGCTCCAAGAAAAGACTTTATTACAAGCAATGCTTTAGAAGTCGTTAATTTAGATATTTAAAAGTATCAATGAAACTTTCTACTCTATTTAGATTAGAAGAAAATTTACACTTAGACAGAAAAACATTAATAAATCTTAGATGGATTGCTATAGTTGGACAACTATTTGCTATAAACTTTGTTTACCATTATTTAAATTTAGAATTTCCAATAATTGAAACTCATATCATTATCTTAGTAGGACTAATTACAAATTTATATCTTCAATTTAAAATCAAAATAAATCAATTAAAAGATTTTTACTCAGCTCTTTTTTTAATTTATGATTTAATACAATTGAGCATTCTACTTTATTTAACAGGCGGTATTACAAATCCATTTGCAATTCTATTGATTGTCCCCTCAATAGTTTCATCTACTTTTTTAAGTATGGGAACGACTATAATTTTGGGTGGAATAACTATCTTATCTTTATTTGTTATAACGAATTTTTATCAATTATTACCTGGAATAGAAAAATTTGGTTTTACATTTCCAGAATATTATATTTTAGGAACACTTGTCTCTATTATCATTGGATTAGTTTTTTTAAGTTATTTTGGAATAAGATTTTCCGGTGAAAGCAAAAAAAGGTCTGATGCGTTAGATAAACTGCAGGAAGTTATGGCAAAAGAATATCAATTAGAGTCATTAGGAGGGTTAGCAGCTGCAGCAGCCCATTCTCTTGGAACACCATTAGCAACAATTTCAGTTGTTATTAAAGAACTTAAAAATGAGATTGGAGATAATTCAAAACACTCAAAAGATCTTGACCTTTTAATTAGTCAAACCAAAAGATGCAGCGATATTTTAAAACAAATATCTAAAAAAGAAATTAAGGATGATCAATTTATAAACAAAATAAAAATTGAAGATTTGCTTGATGAGATTATTAGATCTTTTGTTGATACTACAGATAAGGCCATTAAGTTAATCAATGATAAAGATAAAAATAAGATTGATATAAAAAGATCTCCAGAATTAGTCTATGGTCTTAAAAATTTTATAGATAATTCAATTAAGTTTGCTAAATCACAAATCAATATAGAGATCTCAAGCAATAATCAGAACTTATCAATATTAATTAGCGATGATGGACCAGGGTTTCCAGACGATGTTTTTAATTCCTTAGGCGATCCTTATTTGAAATCAAAAACTGTTGAATCTGAAGGGAAATCAGGTCTAGGTTTGGGTGTTTTCTTAAGTAAAAACCTATTGGAAAAAAAGAAAGCAAAGATTAATTTCAATAATAAAAAAAATTTAAATGGTGCTTCTGTAGAAATTTTTTGGAAATTAAAAGATATTCAAATTTAATTTAGTGCAGGCTCTTGTTGTGTCATGCAATGAATTGCTCCAAAACCCCAGATTAAGTCTAAACAATCTATGGGAATAATTTTTCTATTTCTAAAATTTCTTTTGAATATTTTTAAAACTTTTTTATCGTTTTTATCTTTGAACACTGGAACTAATACAATTTTATTAGCAATATAAAAATTTAGATAACTTGCTGGTACACGAGTTTTTTCAATAAAGATTGGTTTTGGCATTGGCAATTTAATAATTGTTATTTTTTTTCCATTTTGATCTTTAGAAATATTTAAAATTTTATAATTTTCATCTAAAGGCTTAAAATTTTTATCTTTTTTATTATATTCGTAAGCTAAAAATATTTTGTTAGTATCAATAAATCTTGCAATGTCATCAATATGACCATGAGTATCATCTCCAGCTATTCCTTTATTTAACCAAATTGTATTTTTAGCTCCAAGATATTTATTAAATATATTCTCGATGTCTTTTTTTTTAAGACCAGGGTTTCTTTGTTGTACTTTGCTTAATAAGCACTCTTTAGTTGTTATTATTGTTCCTTTTCCATTTACATCTATGGAACCACCCTCAAGTACGATGTCTTTGAATTTTTTTTGTATTTTAAATTTAGGTTTTATCAATTCTAGATTTTTGATTTTATTTAATTTCTTATTGATCGCATTATCATACTTATAATTGTTATATTTTGCCCAAGCATTAAATTTCCAATCTAAAAGTATCTTTTTATTTTTATTAACTACATAAATAGGACCAGAGTCTCTTGTCCATACTCGATCTGTTTTTATTGTAATAAAAAAAATATTTTTTAATTTAGCTTTATATTTTCTTAACAAAGGATAAATATTTTTTTTTACTAAATTGTGTTGGATTAATATTTTTACTTTTTGAACCTTAGATATTTGTGAAATAATTTGAGCAAAAACATCAGGTATATTTTCAAATCGTCCAGGCCAATCATTTTTATTATGTGGCCATGCAATTAAGGTTGATTCCTGCCTTTCCCATTCAGCAGGCATTCTGAAATTTGAGAGGTTTGATTGTTTAATCATCTTTAGGATTTTTTAAGATCCCTTTGTAATAATCAATTCTTCTATCTCTTAAAAATGGCCAATGCTGTCGAACAGTATCAACTTTTTTTAAATCAATATCACAAATCAATGTTTGTTCTTTAGTACCTGCTCTAGCAATAATATTGCCACTTGGATCGAATAGCACTGAGTGACCCCAAAAATCTAATTTTTTTACTCCTTGTTTCTCTATTCCAATTCTATTTACTGCAGCCACATATACACCATTAGCTATTGCATGTGATCTTTGCACCGAAGTCCAAGCCTCTAACTGAGATTTTCCATATTTTGCTTTTTCTTTAGGATGCCAGCCAATTGCTGTTGGATAAAATATTACTTCAGCTCCAAGCAGAGTCGTCAGTCTTGCTGCTTCAGGAAACCATTGATCCCAACAGACTAATGTTCCAATTTTTCCATAGTTTGTCTTAAATGTTTTAAAACCTAAATCACCTGGCGTAAAATAAAATTTCTCATAGTATTGAGGATCATCTGGAATATGCATTTTTCTATATTTTCCAATCATCGATCCTTTTTCGTCTAAAACTACGCAGGTATTATGATAAACACCTGAGGTTCTTTTTTCAAAAAGTGAGGCAATAATTACTACTTTGAGTTCTTTTGAAATTTTACTTAAGATAGAAGTAGTAGGACCAGGGATTTTTTCTGCTAATTTAAAGTTTGAATGTTTTTCATGTTGGCAAAAATAATAGGTTAAAAAAAGCTCAGGTAAACAAATAATTTTTGCTCCCTTCTTTGCAGCATCTTTAATCTTGTTAATAGCAATTAATATATTTTTCTTTGGATCAGCAGACATTTTCATCTGAATTAATCCAATTCTTGTTTTTTTTGGCATTTTTAAAAAATATTTTGGAAATTTCTTCGTTTTCTTTTTTTCCAAAGTTTTCTGTGATAAGCGTCGCTGATAATTAATGGCAAGACACTTGTTGCTTCAGCAAAAACCATTTGTTCTTTAGTCACAGATACTTTTCCCCAAGAACTTGCTTCTTTTAGAGTTGAACTACTACAAGCTCCATCTCTGGTATCAGCAACAGTAATTTGAATAGCATATTTGTGCATATCTGCTTTCTTACCAAGAAGCTCAGCACATACTACTGTATCTTGTACAAAGTTTTTTGGGACTCCACCACCTATCATAAGGAGCCCAGATTGTTTTGATTTTAGTTTTATTTCAGTTAACTCTCTAAATTCTCTAATTGAGTCTATAGTCATATGGTTCTTAGGATTTTCTTCCTGATGCATTACTAAACCGAATCCCGCAGAGCTATCTGTAAAAGCTGGGCAAAAAATAGGAACGTTATGATCGTAGGCCATTTCAATTAATGAATTTTTTTTCTTAGCATTTTTTTTTAAAAATTTTCCTATTTCCTTTATGAATTCTCTAGAAGTGTAAGCTCTTGGTTCAAGTGTATTGGCTATATCACATATAGTTCTGTCACATGCTTGTAACTCATCTTCGTTAATGTATGTGTCATAAATTCTATCTATATAATTTTCCCTTAAAACTGTGTCGTCTTGAAATTGTGAACCTTGATAATGTTTGAAACCTAAGGCTTCAAAAAAGTCCATATCAATAATGGATGCACCTGTTGCCACTATTGCATCCACCATATTATATTTAATTAAATCAGAATAAAGATTCATGCATCCTGCTGCTGAAGTAGAACCTGCAATTGTTAAAAAAATTGTACAATCTTTATCTCCTAACATTTCATTATAGATTTTTGCGGCATTAGAAGTATCTCTTGAAGTAAAAGACATTTTACCCATAGAGTCGATAATTTTTCTAGCATCAAAAGATTTGATGTCTATGTGTTCTACTGGATTTTTTAGAAATGACTTTTTATTGTGTCCAGAGTTTGGACTATTTTTTTGTTTCATTATGCAACCAAGTATTTAACTTTACTTGAAGCATCATACAAACTCATAATTGGCTGGTCTGCTAATTCAAATATGTTGTCAGAATAGAATCCATTGAATTTAGTTCTAAATGTTAATCCATAAGCCCCAAGTTGTCCTAACTCTATATAATCACCTTCTTTGATATTATTTGGCAATAAGAAAGGTCCTTTCATATAGTCCATGCTATCACAAGTAGGGCCATAAAAATTAAACGCAGTAAGTTTTCTTGACTGTACTCTGCCATTTAAAATCATTCTTGAAGGAAGAATAAAGTTTGGAACACCCGCATCAAACAAGGTTCCATAAGTTCCGTCGTTTATATATAGCTTATTTTTTTTTCTAAGATTAACCTTAACAATTGTTGATCCACTTTCTGCTACTATTGCCCTTCCAGGTTCACAAATTAATTCAGGTGAGAAAGGTAGATTTAGTTTTGCAATTGAATTTTTAATTTCATCTAAATAATTTTCTAACGGCTCTGGGTTTAAATCAGGATAAATAGAAGGAAAGCCCCCCCCAACATTAATGATATCAGGAATAATTTTAGTTTTTTTAATTATATTTCCAACTTCTGTTATTGCTTTAGTGAAAGAAACTTTATGCATACATTGTGAGCCCACATGAAAACTTATCCCAATTTTGTTTGCATGCTCTTTGCATAATCTAACTAAACCTAGAGCTTCACTTGCATGGGCACCAAACTTTCTTGATAAATCTATTTCTGCATGTTCATTTGAAATAGCAATACGCACATATAGCGTGAGGTCTTTTGCATTGTTAGTTGCGTCTAAAATTTTTATTAATTCGTCTTTCGTATCAAGCGCAAAATCTTTTATACCTAAATTGAAATATGCTTCTGCAATATCATTTCTGCTTTTAACTGTATGCATAAAATATATATGAGCATCAGGTTTCAAACTTCTAATTAATTGAATTTCATTTATGGAAGCAGCATCAAAATTTTCGATGCCATTATTAATAATATGACCGAGTACATTTCTGTCAGGATTAGTTTTAACAGCGTATAAAACTTTTCCAGGGAAATTATTTTTAAAAAATTGTGTTGAAGTTTTAATGGATTCTGGGCGAATGCAATATACCGGAAAATCCGGTTTTAATGTGTTAACTAGCTCGTTAACGTCTGTAAATTTCCGCATCTCATGTGTCCCTCTTTTCGTTTACACAAAAGGTTTTATAAAAAATTCTACAAAAAAAACCTTATAGATTCGTTATTTAGTGTTTTTTTAATTAATGTAAAGAAAATAATTAAATAATTTGCGGTTGATAATTTTTCTTTCATCGCCATATTAGACTCATCATGGGAAACATAAATCAAGCTCCAACTGGACTAAAACTTTCAGAATTTGAAGACAAGAGCTTACTAATTTTGGACGATGATGATCCTTTTAGAAACAGGCTTGCTAGGGCAATGGAAAAGAAAGGTTTTTTAGTTAAGGAAGCCAAAAGTATAAAAGAAGGCTTAAAAATAGCGGAAAATACACCTACTAGTTTTGCTTTAATTGATCTCAGACTTGAAGATGGAAGTGGTTTAGATGTGGTTAAAGCGCTTCATAAATCAAATAAAGATAGCAGAATAGTAATGTTAACAGGTTATGGAAATCTACCTACAGCTGTAGCTGCAGTTAAGGCAGGCGCAATGGATTATATCGCTAAACCTGTTGATGCCGATGACGTAGAAGCAGCCTTATTAGCCTCTCCTGAGTCGAAAGCTAAACCACCAGAAAACCCTATGTCGGCAGATAGAGTCAAATGGGAGCACATACACCGAGTGTTTGAATTATGTAATCGAAATGTTTCTGAAACAGCGAGAAGACTTAAAATGCATAGAAGAACCCTTCAAAGAATTCTGTCTAAACGCTCTCCTAAGTAGAAAATTTATTTAAGATATCTATTAAGCTTTTGTAGGCTATTAAGGCTAAATAAGACGATTAAGATTTTAAATAATTCAGCTAATAAAAAAGGTTGTGCACCTAATTGAAATAAAGGTTTTTCCCAACCAATCAATATTCCCAACCAAGATAAACCCAAAACATAGATAAAACTAACTGAAAAAGTTAATTTTAAAAGTTTACTAAAAATATTTCCATTGAAGTTTAATGAACCTGCAAAATAAACTGTAAACAAAAAACCTAATAAGTAACCCATTGTAGGACCAGTGAAATAAATTAAACCTATACCTTTTTCTGGCGTTCCTGAAAAAACTGGTAAACCAATTATACCTTCGAATAGATATAAACTGACTGTAGCCAAACCAAGTCTCCAACCCAAAACTATTCCTAAGAACAGAACTACAAAAGTCTGCATTGTCATAGGCACAGGATAAAAAGGTATTTTGATTTTTGATGATACCGCTAAAAGAACGGTTCCAATTAAAGCCAAAAAAATACTTTTAACAATTTTAGAGTCTTTTAAATCTTTAATTAATTCCATAGTGTATATTTACTTTCTTCTTCTTAGAAAATCTAGTTATTTGTTAATTGAACAAAAACATCTTCTAAATCACTGTCTTCTGTTGAAATATCTAATATTTGAATGTCATTATCTTTTATTACACCAACAATATCATCAAACTTATGAGAATTCTTCTCATATAGTGTACTTATAGTGTTGTCATTATCATAACTAAATTGCACACCGTTAAGTGTTAAGTTCTTGTTTGTAATCTTTGAAACCTTAAATATTATCTTTTTTGTTTGTATCCTATCCAATAATTTTTGTGTTGTGTCCAAAGCAACCAGGTTTCCTTTATTTATAATAGCAATTCGGTCACACATTTCTTGTGCTTCAAAGAGATAATGAGTGGTTAAAATTATTGTTACGCCTTCTTTGTTAAGAGCTTTTACATTTTCCCATAAATTTTTTCTTAACTCAACATCTACACCTGCAGTTGGTTCATCTAAAACTAATATTGGTGGTTGATGGACCATTGCTTTAGCAATCAATAATCTTCTCTTCATTCCACCTGATAAACTTCTAGAATATGAATTTGCTTGCTTCTCTAGAGCAACCATTTTTAATATTATATCAGTTATTCTATCTTTTGATGGTATTCCATATAATCCTGCTTGAAGTTCTAGTAATTTTCTTGGACTAAAAAATGCATCTAAATTTACTTCCTGAGGAACTATTCCTATAGATGCTCTAACTTGTCTTGGATTTTGATCTAGATCAAAACCCCAGACATTAACTTTACCCTCTGTTTTAATAACTGTTCCAGCAAGTATACTTAAAAAAGTTGTTTTTCCTGCACCATTAGGTCCCAACAGTCCAAAAACTTCACCTTGCTTAACTTCAAAACTCAAATCATTAAGGGCTTTTTGTGAAGTACTATTTTTTTTATTAGATTTGTAAATCTTTGTTAACTTTTCAACACTTAAAGCAATTTTATTCATAGTTTATTAATATATCACTAAACAAATAAGGTATTATATTTGTCAAGTATATATGACTTCTTTAAAAAAAACTGATCATTTTTATTTAATTGATGGTTCGGGCTATATTTTCAGAGCTTATTATGCCCTGCCTCCTCTTTCTAGAAAAAGCGACGGATTACCTACAGGAGCTGTAAGTGGGTTTTGCTCTATGCTTTTCAAATTATTAGAAGACTCAAGATCAGACGATTCAAAACATAAGCCCACACACTTTGCTGTTATTTTTGACTCTGCAAAAAAAAATTTTAGAAATGATATCTATTCAGATTATAAAGCCAACAGAACAGAAGCACCCGAAGATCTTGCTCCACAATTTGAATACATTAGAAAAGCTGTAAAAGCATTTAATCTGCCATCAATTGAACTGTTAAATTATGAAGCAGATGACTTAATAGCAACTTATGCAAAAAAAATTATTGATGCAGGTGCCAAAGTTACTGTGATTTCCTCAGATAAAGACTTAATGCAATTAGTTTCAGATAAAATCAGACTTTACGATCCTATGAAAAACAAGGTTTTAGGAGAGAAAGAAGTTATTGAAAAATTTGGAGTAAAACCTAATCAGGTAATTGATGTTCAGTCCTTAGCTGGTGACTCTTCAGATAATATCCCAGGTGTTCCAGGTATAGGCGTAAAAACTGCAGCTGAATTGATTAATAAATATAAAAATTTAGATAATTTATTAAAGAATATTGATGAAATTCCTCAAAACAAAAGAAGAGAAACATTATTGAACAACAAAGATAAAGCAATTTTAAGCAGAAAACTAGTTACTCTCAAAGATGACGTTCCAGTAAAGGACGAACCAGAGAGTTTTATTATGAAGGAGGTTGAAAAAGATAAGCTTTTTGAATTTTTGAGAGAGATGGAATTTAATCGATTACTAAGCCAAGCTATTAGTTTTTATGGTGAAAGTAAAACTTCATCTTCAAAGCAAAGTGCTAAATCAAACGTAAAAGAAAATCAAAAAATTAATATTAAGAGTTATGAGTGCATTAAAGACGAAAAAACTTTGGATAAATGGATAAAGATTTTAGAGGAAAAAGAAGTAATAGCTGTTGATACTGAAACAGACTCTTTAAATCCACTTGAAGCAAATCTTGTTGGTGTTTCTTTTAGTTATGCTCCAAATAAAGCTTGTTATATTCCACTAGCTCATAAAGAAAAAAGTTTAAGAAAAGAAATTGTTTTAAAAAAAATTAAAGGAATACTTGAAGATCCTAGTATAAAAAAAGTTGGTCAAAACATTAAGTTTGATTTTACTGTTTTAAAACAAAATGGAGTAAATATTGACCCGATAGAAGATACTATGCTTCTATCTTATACGCTTGATGCGGGCCTTAATAGGCACAATATGGATGTATTATCAGAAATTCATTTAGGCCATAAACCGATTTCATTTAAAGAATTAGTTGGGACTGGAAAAAATAAACTAAATTTTGCAGAAATTGAAATTGAGAGAGCGACTGAATATGCAGCAGAAGATGCAGATGTAACTTTAAGGCTTTATGAAAATTTAAAAGAGAGATTGGATCAAGAAAAATTAAATAAAATATATGAATTTTTTGAAAAACCAATGATCAAATTGTTGGCTAAACTTGAAGCTAATGGAATAAAAGTAGATGCAAATTATCTAAAGAAATTATCTCAACAATTTGAAAAAAAAATAATCAAAATAGAAAAAGATATCTATTCTTTAGCTGGCAAAGAATTTAATATTGGTTCACCTAAGCAATTAGGAGAGATAATTTATAATGAATTAAAAATTGCAAAACTAAAAAAAACAAAAAAAGGAAGTCTAGCTACAAGCGCCAATGTGCTTGAGGATCTAGCTTATACCGGACACAAATTTCCTAACTTAGTTCTAGAATGGAGACAATTATCTAAATTAAAAAATACCTATACAGATGCGCTGCAAGAACACATTAGCCCCAAAACCAAAAGAGTTCATACCTCTTTTTTACTTGCTGCAACAAATACTGGTAGATTAGCTTCCAGCGATCCAAACCTTCAAAATATCCCAATTAAATCTGAGGACGGAAGAGAAATTAGAAAAGCTTTCGTGGCAGATGAAAAAAATGTTTTAATTTCTGCAGATTATAATCAAATAGAGATGAGAATTCTTGCAGATCTAGCTGATGTAAAAGAGTTAAAAAAGGCATTTAAAAACAATGATGATATTCATAGTTTAACAGCAAGCCAAGTATTTAATGTTTCTTTAAATAAAGTTAATGAAGATTTAAGAAGAAAAGCTAAGGCCATTAATTTTGGAATTATTTACGGTATTACGCAATATGGTTTAGCAAAACAAATATCAGTCTCTAATCAAGAAGCATTAGATTTTATAAACGCTTACTTTAAAAAATTTCCAGAAATTAAAGATTATATGAATTCTACAATTAAATTTTGTAGAACCCATGGTTATGTAAATAATATTTTTGGAAGAAGAATCCATTTAAGAGGAATTAATGATAAAAATTTTAGTGTTAGAAGTTTCCAAGAGAGAGCTGCTATTAATGCTCCAATCCAAGGATCTGCCGCAGATATTATTCGGTTGGCTATGATTAAAATAGATAATTTGATCGAAAATGATAAAAAATTTAAAACAAAAATGCTTTTGCAAATTCACGATGAGCTAATTTTTGAAGCAGCCGCAACTGATAAAGATTATGCAATTAAGACGATTAAAGATGCAATGACATCTGTATCTAGCTCAGATTATCATATGTTTTCAATACCATTGAATGTAAGCATCAATTCAGGAACGAACTGGGGTGAGGCGCATTAATTTGATTGATTAACGCCTAAATTTTGACAATTTATTCATAAAAATAAATTATATGGCACAAACAATTGCACTAGTTGACGACGATCGAAATCTTCTGACTGGTATAAGCATTGCACTAGAAAGAGAAGGTTTCAAAGTTCAAACTTATATTGATGGCGAAAGCGCCCTAATTGGACTTACAAGAAATCCACCTGACTTAGCTGTCATCGATATTAAAATGCCAAGAATGGATGGTGAAGAACTTTTAAAAAGACTTAAAAAGAAAATGACTATCCCAATTATTTTTTTAACATCAAAGGATGACGAGGTAGATGAATTACTAGGTTTAAAATTAGGGGCAGATGATTTTGTAAAAAAATCTGGTGGATTTTCTATGAAAGTCTTAATTGAAAGAATTAGAGTTCAATTAAGAAAAAAAACAGAAGTTGTAGATGACTCCAAAAATTTAATTTCACATGGGAAACTTAAGCTTGATCCCGCACAATTAGAATGCGAATGGAATGGCAAACCTTTGCCGGATAAATTAACCACTACTGAATTTTTAATTGTAAAAGAATTAGCAAAAAGACCTGGCGTCATTAAAGAAAGAGCTCATTTGATGGATATTGCCTATAAAGAGAATTCAGAAATTGAAGACAGAACTATAGATAGTCACATAAAACGTATTAGAAAAAAATTCAAAAAAGTAGATGAAAAGTTTTCAGCAATTGAAACAAGATATGGAAGTGGGTATAGATGGAATGTTAGTTAATGAACCCAAAAAAAACATCATCTATATTAAGAAAATTTTTATTATTTAATTTAATTGTTTTTTCAATTCTTGGGCTTTTTACTTTTATTTATTTGCAAGCTATTCAGCCAAATTTAGTTAAAAATAAAACTATAAATCATCAGACGATTATAAAAAATACAAACGATCATATTCAGCGTTTAAATATAGAGTTTGATGAAAAAGGCTTAAGCACATTCCTATTGTCAGCCAGATTTTTATTTCAAAATTTAGACAGAGTTCAGTTTTTTAACTTGGATGGTAATTTAATTGGCGACACAAATATGTTGGACATAGATCAAAATGTCTTTTCTAGATCTGACCTAATTATTGAGCAAGATATTAATAGTCCAGATATTAATGAATTAAAAAACAACATCAATGAAGATATTAATCAGTCATTAGACTATTACAAAAACTTAAAAAAAATTATTTTGAATGATTTAAAAAATGAACCCTTGATCATTGAAAATAATATTAAAAATGATTTTTTTGTACAAACTTTGGATAAAGTTTTAGTTGAAAAAGATGTAGTTGGTTACATTCTTGTTAGTGAACAAGCAAATGATATTTCAGTCGCTGTTAAAGAGAGAAAAGATTTTATAATTAGAACTGTTGTAGCAATTGCATTAGTAATTTTTATTTTTTCAACTTTCTTAAATAAGTATATTTTAAAACCTATAAGTTTTTTAGTTAAATACACTGAATCTATAAAAGCTAAATCAGATAAACCTGTAAACATAGATAATTTTTTTATTCGAAGAGATGAAGTTGGTACGTTGACCCAATCAATTCATGAAATGACCTTAGAATTACAAAAACGAACTAATCGTGCAGAAACCTTTTCTACAGATTTAGCCCATGAAATTAGAAATCCACTAGCTTCATTAAAGGGAGCCTCAGAACTTCTTGATAAGACTACAGAGCAAAAAGACAGGGAAAAATTATTGAGTATTATTAATCATGACGTTGAAAGAATAGAAAGACTAATTACGGATTACACTCAAATGCTTAAAGACGAGGCTTCCTTATCAAGAGAAAAAATGGTGAAAATTGATTTAGGATTAATTATTAAGAATGTTGTCGAAGATTTTAAACAAAATATTGTAAGTTTGAATAAAAAAATAGAAATACAAATAGTTAGTAAAAATATTAAACAAAAAATTCTAAATATTCTTGGAATAGAAAGTCGAATAGAACAAGTCATAGCCAATCTTTTAGAAAATGCAGTATCGTTTAGTCAAAATAATACTAAGATTGTTGTTGAAGTAGAAGAATTAAATGATGATTTCTTAATTATTGTAAAAGATCAAGGACCAGGATTTAAAGAAAAAAATATAGAAAATATTTTTAAAAGATTTTATAGCAATAGACCTAAAAATTTTGGAGAGCATTCTGGATTAGGTCTTAATATTGTAAAAAATATCGTTGAGCTTCACAAAGGGAAAATTAAAGCTCTTAATCGAATAGATACTAAAGGAGCACAATTAGAAGTAATGTTTCCCAAGTATTCTTAGGATTGTTGCTTGTAAACATTAATTTATATTGTTAAAACACCGGCAGATTATGAGTGATTATAAAGTAAAAGATATAAACCTAGCTGATTTTGGTCGAAAAGAAATTTCTTTAGCTGAAACAGAAATGCCGGGATTAATGGCTCTTAGAAAAGAATATAAAGACAAGTCGCCATTAAAAGGTGCGAGAATTTTAGGCTGTTTGCATATGACTATTCAAACGGCTGTTCTAATTGAAACATTAGTTGAATTAGGTGCAGAGGTAAGATGGTCATCTTGTAATATATTTTCTACCCAAGATCATGCAGCAGCTGCTATAGCTAAAGCAGGCATCCCGGTTTTTGCTTGGAAAGGTGAAACGGAAGAAGAATATTGGTGGTGTGTCAAACAAACGATCGAAGGAAAAAAAGATTGGAAGCCAAATATGATTTTGGATGATGGTGGAGATCTTACAGCATTGATGCATAAAGATTATAAGGAACTATTAAAAGATATCAAAGGTGTTTCTGAGGAAACCACAACTGGAGTGTTAGCACTAAAAAAAATGGAAGCTAATAAAACTTTATTAATTCCAGCTATAAATGTTAATGATTCTGTTACAAAATCTAAATTTGACAATCTTTATGGCTGTCGTGAAAGTCTCGTTGACGGTATTAAAAGAGCTACTGATGTAATGATGTCTGGTAAAGTTGCTATTGTTGCTGGTTTTGGTGATGTTGGAAAAGGTAGTGCTGCATCACTTAGACAAAATGGAGCAAGAGTATTGGTTACCGAGGCTGATCCGATTTGTGCATTACAAGCAGCGATGGAAGGTTATGAAGTTGTATTGATGGATGAAGCAATCAAGGATGCAGATATTGTTGTAACCGCAACTGGAAACAAAGATATTGTTACAGCAGATCATATGAGAATGATGAAAGATAGAGCAATATTATGCAACATAGGTCACTTTGATAATGAAATTCAAGTTGATGCATTAAAAAATTATAAATGGGATGAGATAAAACCGCAGGTGCATGAAATTGAACTACCAAATAAAAAAAGAATAATTTTATTAGCAGAAGGAAGACTGGTAAATTTAGGCTGCGCCACTGGTCACCCAAGCTTTGTTATGAGTGCCTCTTTTACAAATCAAGTCATTGCTCAAATAGAATTGTTTAACAATCCAGGCAAATACGAAAAAAAAGTTTATGTATTACCTAAACATTTAGATGAAAAAGTTGCGATGCTTCATTTAGAAAAAGTTGGAGCTAAACTTACAAAACTAAGCAAAGAACAGGCCGACTATATAAGTGTGAAAGAAACAGGACCTTTTAAACCTGATACTTATCGCTACTAATTAGTGGTTAATGATCATTTATTCTCTAGATCAATTAAATTCAATTTCCTCAAAAATTATTAAAAAAATAGGCAAAGAAGACACAATTTTGTTATTTGGTGAAATTGGGGTAGGTAAAACTACTTTAGTAAGATCAATCATTAATAATTTGCAAACATTGAACAACGAAAAAGAAACTGAAGTTTTAAGTCCAACTTTTAATATACTTTATGAGTATGAAATTGGAAAAAATAGACTAATGCACTATGATTTATATCGATTAAAAACATCGAAAGAAGTTGATCAACTAGGCATTTTTTCACAAGAATTCAAAAATATTAAATTAATAGAGTGGGCAGAAATAATTGAAACAAAACCAAAAGATAGATTGGAAATATATTTAAATTATGAAAAAAAAAATAATTCAAGAAATATAGTGTTTAAAGGATACGGATATTGGAAAGATTTTAATGCAGATTAAAATGAAAAAAATTTCTGGTGATGCTTCTTTTCGGGAGTTTTATAGGATTCAAAAAAACCCAGGTAGCTCTATATTGGTTAAAGCCAATAAGGATAGATATAAAAATTTAATTGTTTATGCTGCTATTAATCAATTTTTATTAAAAAATAATGTTAAAGCTCCAAAATTAATTAAAGAATATTTCCATCATAACATGATGGAAATTGAAGATTTAGGACGTTTTTCATTTTTAGATTTTATTAAAAATAAAAAAAACAAATTTAGATTTTATAAAAAATTAATTGATATAGTTATTAAGCTACAAAATTTAAAGTTAAAAAAGTTTATAAATTTTAAAAGATATAAAATTAGAGTTGGTCAATATAATTTAAAACAATTACATAAAGAGTCCGACTTATTTTTTGATTGGTATCTTAAAAATAGTATAAAAAAAAATAAATTTAATTATTATAAAAAAAAAATTAAGCAGGAACTAAATCAGCTTTATAAAAAACTTTATTTTCAAAATAAATGCTTTGTGCATAGAGATTTTCACGCTTCGAATATAATGCTAAATAAAAATAAATTAGCTTTGATAGACTCACAAGATGCAATAATAGGTAATTTATTTTATGATCTAGCTTCAGTTATTGATGATGTGAGAATTAAAATCCCTGCTGATTTAAAATCATTATTATTTAAATATTACATGTCAAAAACAAATAAAATAAAGTTAGCTGAGTTTAAATTTGCAAAAAATGATTTTGATATTTTATCTATTCAAAGAAATTTGAAAATTTTAGGAATCTTTGTAAGATTATCTTTGAGAGATAAAAAAAATAATTATTTGAAATTATTGCCATATACTTGGCGTTTAATAGAGCTGAGGCTAAATAATCCAATATTTAGTAGATTAAAAATACACTTAAAAGATTGTGTTTCTTTAAAAATGAGAAAAAAAATTAGATTTTATGCAAATTAATAAAGCGATGATACTTGCAGCTGGATACGGTAAGCGAATGATGCCTTTAACCGAAAAAGTGCCAAAGCCTCTAATTACAATTGGTATTAAAAGCCTTTTAGAGAGATCCATAGAATTATTAATAAAAATTGGCATTAAAGAAATTAAGATTAATACGCATCATCTTTCAGCTCAAGTTGAAAATTTCTTAAAAGAAAAAAAATATGAAATTTCAATTTCTGCAATTTATGAAGAAGAATTACTTGATACAGGTGGTGGAATTTTTAATGCAACCAAGGAATTTGGTGAAGACCCGTTCTATGTTTTAAATCCAGATACAGTATGGAATAGAAGTTATTATGAAGAATTAAAAATATTAGAGAATTTTTATCTTACAAAAAAAAGTCCAGTTTTATTACTAGTTGATAAAAAAAATAGCCACGACAAGTCATTTAAAGGTGATTTTAATTTTAAAGCAAATAATTTACTCAAAAGAGAAAGTAACAATCTATTTATTTTTACTGGAGCACAGATAATAGATCGATCAGTTTTTTATGATGTCAAAATGAAAGTATTTTCAATGAATTTAATCTGGGATAATTTAATACAAAAACAAAAATTATTTGGACAGGTAAGTAATCAAACTTTTTTTCACGTCAATAATTTTCAAGTTTATAAAGAGTTGGAAAAAATAAAATTTATTGATTAGAAATTATTTTCTTTTCTCTAGAATTATCCAAGTATTTTATACTTTGAATAATTAGATTTTTTTCAAAATTAATAATTAATGGATTACCGGTTGGAATTTCTAATTCATTAATTTTTTCATCAGAAATTTTTAAAAGCATTTTACAAAGAGCTCTCAAAGAATTTCCATGAGCTGCTATCAGAACATTCTTATTACTTTCTAAATGGTGTTTAATTTCTTTATTAAAATAAGGAATAACCCTTTCATAAGTATCTTTCAGAGACTCAGTTTTTGGAATGAGCGTTTTCTCAATATTTTTATTTAACGGACTATATAATTTTTCGTTTTCACTATTATCCTCTTGTGGCGGCGGAGCAATATCCCACGATCTTCGATATTTTTTAAAAAGTTCTTCTCCTAATTTTTTTTTCATTTCATCTTTATCTAGTCCAGTAAGCGAACCGTAATGCCTTTCATTTAATTCCCAGGCTTTTATATAATTTTCATTTTCTTTATTGATTTCACTAAGAATAATTTCAAGTGTATTGATTGCCCTCTTTAGGAACGAGGTATAAAAAAAATCAATATTAATATTTAATGAGTTTAACATTTCTCCTGATTTTTTTGCTTCAGCCCTTCCTTGGTCTGATAGATTAACATCAACCCAACCAGTAAATCTATTCTGTGAATTCCATTCACTTTGACCATGTCTTACTAAAAATAATTTGCTCATAATGATTTTTACAGATTATATATAGTTTATAAAAAAAAACTATTAGTATTAAATTTAAATATAAAAAACTTTATGAATATAAAAATTTTATTTCTTAAATACTTATTTTATTTTTCACTGATTTTTTTATTTGTAATTTATTTATTACCAGGAAATTTAATTGAGTTTAATGAAGGTATAGTAAAAGAAAAAACCTTATTGGAAGGTTCTATCAAACATTTTTACTATTTTTCTTATTTAACAACCGTTGGGCTTTTTGTTTATATTAAAGAAGATAAATTTTATGCATTAATCTTAATATTATTGTTTCTTTCTTTAACCATCGAATTTCTTCATTTATTTATCCCGTTAAGAGAGTTCTCATACTATGATGTTTTGGCAAATGTATTAGGTTATTTATTTGGGCTTTTATTAATTACATTCATTAAAAAGTATATTACAAAATAGTATGAATAAATTTAACGATAGAGAAAAGTCGTTTGAAAACAAATTTGCACATGATCAAGAGTTGCAATTTAAAGTCACTGCCAGGAGAAATAAATATTTAGCAGAATGGGTAAGTAAAAGATTAGGAAAAAATGATATCGAAACAGACAACTATATTAAAGAATTAATTAAAGCTGATTTTGAAGAACCAGGCGATCAAGATATTATAAGAAAAATAAAAAAAGATTTTGAAAAAAATAATATTTCCCTAGAATCTGCAGAATTAGATCAGGAAATTAAAAATTGTCTTGAGCGTGCAAAAAAAGATTTTTTATAATTTTCTTTTTATATTTCTTATCACTACCAGTTCATTAGCTAATGAGATTATAACAGGTTACCCAAAAGTCATTGATGGAGATACTGTTCATATTAATGCAAGTAAAATAAGACTTAATGGGATTGATGCGCCAGAGAGAGGACAAATATGCTCAAAATTTAATACTGAATATAATTGTGGAATTACCACAACCCAAGCTCTTACTGAAAAAATTAATAATCAAATTATATCCTGCAAGCTTCAACCTAGTAAAGATAGATATGGAAGATATATCGGAGTTTGTTTTTTAGAAAATTTAGATCTTAATAAGTGGATGGTTAGAAATGGATACGCAGTAGCTTATAGGAGATATTCAAAAGATTATATTGAGGATGAAGAGTATGCCAAAAAAAATAAATTAGGTATTTGGCAAGGTAATTTTTTAACTCCAGAAAAGTGGAGAAAGGCTAATTAAATTCTTGTATAAACTTATTAGTGATTCATTTTAAAAGTTTTAAATTTTATTTAATAATTTTTTTTGTATTTAGCGCCTGTTCCTCGGTTCCAAAAAATACTCAAAATAGTTGTGAGATTTTTGAAGAAAGGTATTTATGGTACAAACATACAAAAAGTTCATACGAAAAATGGGGCGCACCGATTCACTTACAATTAGCTTTTGTCAAAAAAGAAAGTGACTTTAATTGGCTTGCAAAACCTCCTAGAGAAAAATTATTTAATATTATCCCCTTTAAAAGGCCATCAAGCTCATTTGGGTATTCCCAAGCTGTTGTTGGGACTTGGGAACAATATAAAAAAGAAACAGATAATAAGTTAGCCACTCGCGCCAGGTTCAAAGACTCTGTTGATTTTATTGGATGGTATATAGATAAAACCTATAAAATTCTTAAAATTCCAAAGAACGATGCCTACAGACAATATCTAGCGTACTATAAAGGTTGGGGTGATTATAAAAATTATAAACAGGATAAAAAAGCTATCATTTATGCAACCTCTGTTAAAGAATTAGCAAATAATTACAGAAAGCAACTTACTCTTTGTCAAAAAAATTTGAATAGAAATAAATATATTATTTTTTAAGCTGTTTATTTAATTCAATTTCAATCGCATCGATACGATCTGTATTTTTACCTAACACTAAATAAACTGTAGGAATTACAAACAGTGTAAAGAAAGTTGAAAATACCATTCCACCTAAAATAGTTATACCAACTGTTAATCTACTTGCTTCGCCTGGACCTGAACTAAATACTAAGGGTAAAACTCCAAATATTGTAGATAAACTTGTCATTAAAATTGGTCTAAATCTAACTTTAGCGGCCTCTACAACTGCAGATTCTATAGTTTTACCTTCAGTTCTTAATTGATTTGCAAATTCTACAATTAGAATTCCATTTTTTGCAGCAAGACCTATGAGAATAACTAGAGCTATTTGACTATAAATATTTAATGATGAACCAACTAAAAGTAGACCTACAATACCTCCCAGCACAGCAAGAGGAACAGTCAGCATAATTGTTAAAGGATGTTTCCAACTTTCAAATTGTGCACACATTGCTAGATACGCTGTGATTAAAGCTAAAATAAATATAAAATAAATTTCATAACTAGTTTTTTTATACTCTTCACTCTCTCCTTTGTATGCAATTTGTGCTTCAGGAGTATTGTTTTTTACGGTTTCTACTAAAAAATTAAGTGCTTGATCTAATGTGTAATCACCAACAAGTCTTGCTGAAATCGTAACTGCTTTTTGTCTATTATAACGACTTAAAAATGGAGCTTCACCTTTTTCATTATAACTTACTAAACTGGCTATAGGAATTAATTTGCCATTATTTTTAGATCTGACATAAAGTTTATCTAAATTTCCTGGTTCTTGCCTATCTTTAATGTCTCCTTGCAAAATTATAGAGTATTCTTTTCCCTCGTATGCATATCTTGTAACTGTTTTAGAACCAAATATTGTTTCAATAGTTTTTCCAATATCTTCTGTTGCTACACCTAAGTCAGCAGCTTTTTGTTGATCAATTTTTACATTTAATTGAGGTTTATCTAAATCAAAATCATCATCAATAGAAGTTAAGCCTGGATTTTTTCTTGCTTCTTTTTTTATAATTTCTTTCCATTGTATTAACTGCTCATAAGTTCTACCTAGTATTACAAATTGAACTGGGCTTTCAACGCCTCCAGTTCTAATACTTTGAGGCATTACAGGAAAAGCTAACACTCCTGGTACTCTAGAAATTTTTCCAAAGGACTCCCTCATTATTTGAGTCCCATCTCTTTTTCTTTTATCCCAATCCTCTAACAGAACAATTATAAACCCGCTGTTAACAGCTCTATTAGATCTTCCGAAACCTGGAACTCTAAGAATTAGTTTTTTGTACTCACCCTTTCCTACTTCAGGAAGCAAAAAAGACTCGATTTCTTCGGCTTTTGATTTTGTATAATTGAATCCAGATCCCTCTGGCGCTTTAATTATTACAAAGAATGCTCCTCTATCCTCAGCAGCTACGAGTTCTTTTGGAGCAAATTTGAATAAAAAAACCGTAAGAACAAAAGTTCCAAATAAAAATAGCGTAATTATTTTTTTCTTTTTAAGCCAGTAAGTTAATGAGCTTGTGTAAATTGAAGTTAACTCTTTTAATTTACCTTCAAACTTAAGAACAAAACTTCTTTTTTCCATATTTTTTTTTAAAAATTTACTTCCAAGCATTGGACTTAAAGAAAGAGCAACAAAACTTGAAATTACGACTGCCGAAGCTAATGTAACTGCTGTTTGAGTAAATAATACACCTGTGATTCCTTTTATAAAAACAAGCGGCACGAACACGGCTACAAGCACAACAGTTGTAGCTATAATTGCAAATGAAACTTGTTTTGCACCTTTATAAGCTGCTACTAGTGGAGTTTCACCTTCATCAATTCTTCTTACGATATTTTCAAGCATCACAATTGCATCATCAACAACGATACCAATCGCAAGTACTAAAGCCATCAAAGTAAAAAGATTTATTGAAAAATCAAAAAGATAAATTGCCAAGAAAGTAGATATTAAAGAAACAGGAAGAGCCACCACTGGAACAATTAGAGCTCTAATATTTCCAAGGAATAAATAAATTATAATTGTTACTAGAATAACCGCAATGATTAAAGTTTTGTAAACTTCTGTTATTGCTTGCGATATATAAGTACTTCGATCAAATGAAACTTCTAACTTTGTGTTAGGAGGTAATGAAGTTTGCATTTCCTCTATTTTTTCTCTAACACCATCTGCAACTGCTATAGTATTCGCATCTGATTGTTGATAAATACCTATACCTACAACTTGTCTTCCATTTCCCTTAAATAAAGTTCTTGTTGAAGCGGGCCCTAATTCTACTTTTGCAACATCTTCTAAAGTTATAATAGATCCATCTTTAGATCTCTTTAGAGGTAGTTTTTTATAGTTAGATAAGTTTTGATAAGCTTTATCTAATTTGATTGTTAAATCGATATCTTTACTTTCAATTTTTCCTGCAGGAAATTCTAAATTTTCTTTTCTTAAAACTGCTTCAACTTCCTGAGTAGTTAAATCTCTTGCTGCTAAAGCTATAGGATCAAGCCAAATTCTAAGCGATAATTCTCTTTCTCCGCCAAGAGTAACTCTTCCAACTCCTTCAACAGTTGAAAAATTATCAATCAAATATCTATCAGCGTAATCAGATAACTCTAGATCTGTCATAGTCTCAGAACTGAATTCTATCCACATAGTCGTTCTAAAACCTGCGCTTTGCTTAAATATCTCTGGTGGTTCAGCGCCTTCTGGTAAATTATCTACTACTCTAGAAACTGCATTCCTAACATCGTTAGTTACGTTATCTAAATCTAAACCAGTTTTAAAAGTTAATCTAATCGATGATCTTTCATCTTCACTTGTAGAGTCAATAGTTTCCAAGCCTGGCGTACCTCCAACAAAGTCCTCAATTTTTTGAGTAATTTGAGAGTCAACAATTTCAGCAGATGCTCCTTTATAATCAGTTTGAATAGAAACTATAGGAGGTTGGACATCTGGTAATTCATCCGTGGGTATTTCTTGAAAAGTAACTAAACCAAATAAAACTAAAACCAAGCTCATCACAGAAGCTATTACAGGACGCTTAATTGACAAGTCAGTTAAAAACATTTTTTTAATTAGGTTTGTTTATAATCTTAATTTTTCCTTTATCTCTAACCTTTGATATGCCCTCTGAAACTATTTTCTCATTTTCATTTAACCCGTCTATTATTGAGACTAATCCAAAATTTCTTTGACCTATTTTAATATTTCTTCTTTCAACGACACTTTCATCTTTTACAACATATACAAAAGCAGTATCACCTTGAATTGTGATAGATCTTTCAGAAATTCCTAAAGTTTCAGTTTTGTTATAAATTATTTTTACAGACAATAATTGTCCTGGAATTAACTCATAATCTTTGTTTTCAACTACTACTCTAGCTAATATTGATCTTGTAGAGGGATCGACTCTTGAACTTACAGAGTCAATTTTTCCATAAAAGGTTTTATTAAATGCATCAGATTTTATTTCTGCATCTAAACCATTTTTTAAAATTCCAACAAAATTTTCAGGTATTTTAATATCTATAACTATTTTACTACTATCATCTAAAGTAATTATAAAACTATCTGTACCTAAAACACCCTGAGCAATTTCTCTTTTTCCTAATTTTCCGTCAAAATCTGCAAGTATAGTTTCTTCTGTTTTTAATTTAATAATAGTGTCACCTTTTTTTACAATTTTTCCTTCACTATCAAAACTTCCATCAATCTCATCTTTTTTAACTCGATAAGTTTTGGAGTTTGAAGCAATGGCTGTTCCAAAAGTTTCTATGCTATCAAAAAAACTTTTTTTGGTAACTATTTCTACAATTACACCTGGATCTGGTCTTACACTAAATTTTTTTTTGAAATGTTGACCAATAAAATATCTTCCGGCAATGACTCCAATTATAGCTATTAGTATAATTATTAAAAAAATTTTTAATTTATTTGAAGACTTCATTTTTATTTAATTATTCCATATTCAGACCAAGAACCGTCATAAATCACAGGATTCATATCATTTATAACATAATTAGCTAGTGCCAAAACGCACGCAGTGACACCAGAACCACAAGTAAAGACCATATTATTTTTTTTGTCTAACATCATTTTTGCGAATAAATCTTGTAACTCTTTTTTGCTTTTAAATGTTCGATCATTATTAATACATTCCATAAAAGGTAAATTTTTTGAATTAGGTATGTGGCCACTTCTTAGACCTTGTCTTGGCTCTGGTTCAATTCCATCAAATCTTTTTTTACCCCTAGCATCAACTAGATCAAATTTTTTAGATGTAATATTTGAATCAATTTCTTCTTTACTTTTTACAAGATTTTTATTTTCAGTAACTTGGTAATTAGTTTTTTTTAATTTTAAAATATCTTTAGTTAATTTTCTATTTTCATTTTTCCATTTTTTTAATCCACCATTTAAAACAGAAATTTTTTTAATATCGTGACCAAAATATATAAACATATACCAACATCTACATGAACTTATGACGTCAGAGTCATCATAAATGATAACATAATCATCATTTTCAATTCCAAAGTTTGAAATAATTTCTTTCCATTTTTCCTTTGAAGGCAACATATGTGGAAGTGGATTATTGCTATCAGAATTCTTATCGAGGTCAAAAAATTGAGAATTTGGAATGTGATTAATTAAAAACTCTTGTTCCGCATTCCTTTTGGTTGAAGGCATATGCCAACTTGCATCCAAAACTTTAACTTTAGATAAATTATTTTCCAACCAATCTGTAGATACTAAAGTCATCAAATTCTTTTTTTCATTATATATTTTTGATGATACTCTTCAGCTTTACAGTAATTTTTTATTTTTGAAATAATGGTTTCAATTTTACCATCAAACTTTTTATTTAATTTATTTTTTATTCTTTCAGCTATATCTTTTTGGTTTTCATCTTCGTAAAAAATTTCACTTCTGTATTGAGTTCCAACATCAGGATATTGCATATCTTTTTGTGTTGGATCGTGAATTTTAAAAAAAGTTTCTATTATTTGTTCGTATGAAATAATATTTTCGTCAAAAGTTAGTTTAACAGTTTCTGCATGGCCTGTATTACCTTCACAAACTTCTTCATAACTTACATTATTCTTATCACCTCCTGCGTACCCAACTTCAGTTTTCAAAATACCTTTTGTTTGTCTAAATATTTCTTCAGGTTTCCAAAAGCATCCAAGTGCTAAGTAACATTTTTGCATAGTGAAATAATATGTTAATAAAGCTAAAGGATATTCAATTGCTTACAAGAAATCAAACCGGAGTTTTGTACATGGTCGCAAGCGTTATGTGCTTTGCGGTAATGGATTTATGCGTCAAATGGCTAAATTATTATCCCTTTGGAGAAGTTTTCTTTGCAAGATTTTTTTTTGGTTTAATACCAATTTTTTTAATTATTCCAAGAGATAGATGGAAAGATTTTTATAAAACTTCTAGGCCAGGCTTACATGCGTTTAGAGCCATTGCTGGTACAACTGCTTTTATTTGTATTTTTTTTGGATTAAGGAATTTACCTTTGGCAGACGTAGTGTCCCTTACATTTGCTGGTCCAATTTTTGTTACAATTGCTTCAATTTTAATTTTGTCAGAAAAAGTTGGAGTCAAAAGATGGTCGGCAGTTTTTATAGGTTTTTTAGGTATGCTTTTAATAGTTCAGCCTGCATATGCAGAATTAAATTATTATTATTTATCACCAATACTTTTTTGCATTTTTTTTTCCGGGGTGGCTATAAGTGTAAGGGCTTTATCAAAAACTGAACCAAATTATAGAATTGCCTTTTACTTTACTTTTTTATGTACAATCATAGGATTAGTAACATTTCCCTATGGCTGGGTAATGCCAACAGCAAAAGATTTATTATTATTTGTAGTAATGGGTTTATGTGGAAGTGTAGCTAACTTGTTGTTAACTCAAAGCTATAGATTAGCAGAAGCTTCGTTAGTCACTCCAATTAAATATTTAAGTTTAGTTTTTGCTATTACTTTTGGTTTTATTATTTGGGGTGAAGTTCCAAAGCCTCTAATGTTAGCTGGTTCAGCTTTGGTTGTTGCAAGTTCTTTCATTATTTTTATTAGAGAAAAACAATTAAAAAAGGAAATTGTTGCACCAAGATCATGAAGAAACCACCGGCTTATTGGAATAAAGCAAAAATTCAATTATCAAAAAAAGATAAGATAATTAAAAAATTAATAAAAAAATACAATTCAGGCTATCTAATTAGTAGGAATGATATTTTTTTCTCTCTATGCAAGAGTATTGTTGGTCAACAAATTAGTGTTGCGGCAGCCAACTCTGTTTTTGATAGATTTAAACTTCTATGTAAAGGCAACATTCGTCCAAAAATAGTTAATAAATTAACTTTTATAAATCTTAAAAAGTGTGGGCTCAGCAGGCAAAAAGTAAGAGGTATAAAAGAGTTAGCTCAAAAATTCTTAGACAAAAGCTTTAAACCGAGTTTAATTAAAAAACTAAGTGACGAAGAAGCTATTCAGTATTTATCTAAATTACGACAAATAGGACGATGGTCCGCTGAAATGATTTTACTTTTTACTTTTAATAGATCTAATATTTGGCCAATACAAGACATTGGTCTTTTGAGAGCAATTTCAAATAATTATAAAAAAAAATATCCGCCTCCAAGTTCATTTGTACAAAAACTTTATAAAAAACTTTCTCCACATTGTTCCGTAGCAACTTGGTATTTATGGAGATCTATTGATAATGAACCAAAAGCTATACAGTATTAAAACCCTCAACAATTTGTAGGTTTCGCTCAGTTGTTTTTTTAGCCAGTTCCCAAGCACCTTGATACTCTTTAGAATTATAACACTTCTCTGCAGCTTCATAAGACGGAAATTCCCAAATAACTGTTCTTGGATAGTTTTCTCCTTCTAATACGTTATACTTTCCTCCTCTAACTAATGGTTTGCCACCATGACTTATAATTGTTTCAGTGGCACGTTTTGCGTAATCACCTAAATTTTCAGTACTTTCAATTTTTTTATAAAGTGCTATCCAATATCCTTTGCTCATTTACAATACCTCCAAAAAGAATTAATAATTTCTATGGCCAACAAACTAATCATAGACTGGAAACAATATAATCTAATAGTAGAAAAATTAGCAGTTAAAATACACGAGAGTGGTTTTAAACCCACTATGCTTATTGGTATTATGAGAGGTGGCGCACCAATTATTGATGTATTAAGCAGAATTTTTAAACTCAAATGTGCTTATCTCGCTGTAGAGTCTTACTCTGGAACAGGTGTGGAAGATCAGCAAGGTGAACTTGTGTTTTCAAGGGAAATGAGTTCAACAGTTCATGATATGGGAGGCAGGTTGCTTTTGTGTGATGATCTTTCAGACACAGGTATTACTTTAAATAAAAGCATTGAGTGGTTAAAAAAATATCCTCCAATTAAAGACAATATTGAATCAATCAAAACTGCAGTTCTATGGAAAAAAAAGGACTCAACTTTTGAGCCTGATTATTGTGCAGAAAGATTGGATGATAACCCTTGGATTGTTCAGCCTTTTGAAAATTATGAAGAGGTAAGAATAGAAGACTTACTTAAGAAGCACAAAAGATAAGGGCCAGTTTTCACCAGCCCTTAAAATTTAATTTTTAATTTACAGCAAAACTTGCAACACTTAACCCAGCAATTAACCATATTGCAGGAGAAGTAGAACCAAATTTTCCAGTAAAAATCTTAATTAATGCGTAAGCTATAAACGCAAGAGCAATACCATTACTAATACTATAAGTAAGTGGCATAGCTATCATAGCTAGAACAGCTGGACCTGACTCAGAAATATCATCCCAACTTATGTCAACGATGTTTCTCACGAATAAAATCGCAACATATAAAAGTGCAGCTCCATCAATTTCTTTTGGTAAGCTTGTAGCTAATGGTGACAAGAATAAGCAAGCTAAAAATAAAACTCCAATTACAACTGAAGTCATTCCAGTTCTGCCACCTTCTTTTACCCCAGCACCAGACTCTACGTAACTTGTTACTGTTGTAGTTCCCATTAAAGCTCCAGCTACTGTCGCAACACTGTCTGACATCATTGCCTTATCAATGTCTACTATTTTACCGTTAGCTTGAACTTTTCCTGCTACGTTAGCAACAGATGTTAGTGTGCCCGCAGTATCAAAGAAATCTATAAACAATAAAGTAAAGATCACAGTAGACATACCTGCTGTAAATGCAGCACCAAGGTCAAACTCAAATAAGTATGACATTGATGGAGGAGTACTTACCAAACCATTAAATTTAGCAAGTCCACTCACCCAAGCAATAACGCTGAACACAATTATTCCAATGATGATATTTCCTTTTATATTTAATTTTTCTAATACAATCATGCTAACAAAAGCTAGACAGCCTAAAAGTACCAAAGGATTTTTTAGATCTCCAATTGTAACAAGTGTTACAGGGTGATCACCTACCACTCCCATGATCTCAAGCCCAATGATTGCTAAGAACAAACCTATTCCCGCACCTATTCCAAGTTTAAGACTTTTTGGAATTGAATTAATTAGCCAAGCTCTCAAAGGCGTTAAAGATATTATTAAGAATAATACCCCTGCAACCAAAACTCCACCTAAAGCCTGTTGAGGTGTGTATCCCATTCCTCCAACAACACCAAAAGCAACGAAAGCGTTTATGCCCATTCCAGGAGCTAGTCCTATTGGCCAAGTTTTCCCGTAAAAGCCCATAATGAAACAAGCCAAAGCCGTAGCAACTATTGTTGCAGTAAATACCGCACCAAAGTCAAAAAATCCTTTTTCTGTTCCAGCAAATTCACCAGAAAGAATAAAAGGATTTAAAAACATTATGTAGGCCATAGTTAAGAAAGTCGTAGTACCAGCCAACACTTCAGTTTTATAAGTCGTTTTATTTTTTTTATAATCGAAATATTTTTCAAACATATAGATTCTCCTTGTTGCAGTTAATTACCGTAAATTATCTTTAAAATCCTTTGAATTAATTGTATTTTGCAACCTAAAGGTAATGTATCTGTTTATAAAGTTGGTATATTCTATGTTTAGTTGAAAATGACAAAAACAATTAGAAAAATATTTTTAATTTTAATTTTTTTTAGCATTATTGGATGCCAGACTATTTCTACAAAAGTAGATCAAGCAACCAAAAAAGAAGAACAAGAATTAAGTAAATGGATTGGTAAAAACGAAAGAGATCTAGTAGCTTTTTTTGGTAAACCAGATCGTATAGATTTTGGAAATACACGAAATAGATATTATGTCTATGTAAGTAAAAAATTAAAAATTAGTTGTGAAAGAAAATTTGAGTTGAATAAAGATAATACAGTTTTAGGCTTTAGCAGTAAGAACTGTTTTTAGCATGTCATTCATAAAATCTAAAAGTGAGTTAATAGAGTACTTTTCAAAAGGTATTAAAAATCAAAATCAATTAAAAATTGGCGTTGAGCATGAAAAGTTTTTATTTTCTGGCAAAGAAAAAAGAAGGGTTAATTACGAAGAATTAAAACTTATTTTTAAAAAATTGGAAAAGTTTGACTGGAAACCAATTTATGAAAAAGAAAGCATTATAGGTCTAAAAAGAGGAGAGCAGCAAATTACAACCGAGCCAGGCTTGCAGTATGAATTATCAGGTGCACCTTTAAAAAACATTCATTTAGTATGCAGCGAAAGTTCATCACATTTTAAAGAAATCAAAGAAGTCACCAAGGACACAGAAATAAGGACAGCATCTATTGGCTTTGATCCTTTTAATAATTTAGAACAAGTTCCTCAAAACCCTAAAGAAAGATACCGAATTATGACTAAGGAAATGCCTAAAGGTGGGGAACTTAGTTTAGATATGATGTATCAAACAGCAGGAATTCAAATTAATTATGACTATGTTTCTGAAGATGATTTTATAAAAAAATTTAAAGTAAGTAATTATCTTGTTCCGATAACAATTGCTTTATTTTCCAACTCTCCTTTTGCTAACAAAAAGAAAACTGGTTATTTATCATATCGAAATAAAGTTTGGCAAAAAACTTCTCGGGGTGGAATTATGCCAGTAGCATTTGAAAATATCAGTTTTGAAAAGTATTTAGACTATGCAATTAATTATCCACTTCTATTTGTTATAAAAGACGGAAAATATATTAAGCCCAACGGACAAACATTTAAGGATTTTTTGAACGGAGATTTTTTACCGCTAAAAGGAATTAAAGCTTCCCTTAAAGATTTTGAAACTCATTTAGCCACAATTTTTACTGAAGTTAGATTGAAGCAATTCATTGAACTAAGATCTTTAGATACGTGCGATTGGGGATGTATTTGTAATGGTCCCGCTTTTTTTACTGGTATTCTATATGGCGCATTAGACGAAGCTTATGATGAGATTAAAAATTGGACAAAAGATGAAATTATGGAAGCTTATGTTAAATCACCTCAAACGGGATTGAAAACAACATTAATGGGAAAAAAATTATCAGATTGGGGTAAGATATTTTTAAATATTTCAAAAAAAGGTTTAGAGAAAAGAAATGAAATAAATTCTAACAATAAAAATGAAACTATTTACCTAAAGCACATCGAAGATATTATTGAAAAGAAAACTAATAGAGCAGAGTTACTTTTAGAGAAATTTAATAAACAAGGAGATTTAGAATTTTTTAATTATAACAATGAAGATTTTAGCTATTCAGGGCTCTAGTTTAAACAGAGTTAATTTTGAGACAGACACAACCTTTTTTTTAGCGCTTGAAGCTCAGAAAAGAGGGTACCATATTTATTATTTTGAACCAGAGAATTTAAGTTTTATCAATGGCAGTGTTTTTGCTAGGTGTACCTATTTAAAATTATATGATGATAAAAAAAGATTTTTTAAGATAATTAAGAAATTAAATTTTAATCTAATAAATTCTAAAATAATATTAATTCGTAATGAGCCGCCATTTAATCAGCAATATATTAATACGACTTTTATCTTAGAGCATTTATCAAAAACAATTAAAATCCTTAATCATCCAAAAGCTATACGAGAAGTACCCGAAAAGTTATTTTCTATTAATTTTATTAAATACATGCCTTCAACTTTAATAAGTGAAGATTTATTTGAAATTAAGAAGTTTTTTAAAAGAAATAAAGAAGTAGTTATGAAGCCTATTAATGGATACAGCGGTAATGAAGTTGTTTATTTAAAAAATTTTAATAAGACTTTAATTAAAAGATTTATAAAAAAACATAATCATATAATTTTTCAAAAATTTTTGAGCAAAGTATCTGAGGGCGATAAAAGAGTTTTTATAATTAATGGAAAAATTAAAGGATTAATTTCAAGAGTGCCTAAAAAAGGAAGTATTTTGTCCAATATGAGCAAAGGAGCTCATGCAATCCTTAATGATTTAACTGCTAAAGAAAAAAAAATTAGTATGGAAGTAGCAAGATTATTAAAACAAAAACAAATTTATTTTGCTGGTATAGATTTTGTACAAGAAAAATTAATTGGAGATATTAATGTTACAAGTCCAACTGGATTAAAAACATATTTCAAATTAACAAACATTAATTTGGCTAAATATTTTTGGGATAATATCTAAAACAGTTACTTGCGGAGAAATTCTCCGCAAGTAAGGTTATTTATTATTTAATAGGTATAAGCTTTTTTTTCTTAGCTTCTGGTACGATTTTTTCACAAGTAATAGTTAAAAGACCATCTTTTAATTCTGCACCATTTACTTTTACATCGTCTGCAATTGTAAATGATCTTGCGAATGATCTTTGTGATATTCCTCGATGAATAATGTCACCATCCTCATCTTTCTCAACAGCTTTTTTAACTTCTTTAGTTTTTACTGTTAAAAGATTGTCTTCATATTCTACTTCAACATCATCTTTATTAAAGCCTGCTAATGCTACTTCAATAGCATATTTATCTTTGCCTGCTTTTCTAATGTTGTAAGGCGGGTAGTTACTTTGAACTGATAACCCACCGTTTCCAAGCATAGATTCAAATTGATCAAACATATCATCAAATCCAATGCTGAAAGGTCGAAGTGAATTAAAGATCGATAGATCCTTACTTGTCATATTTTCCTCCTTTGTTAGCAAGGTTAATTGTTAGTCCCATTTGGCAACCAACAAATGGGATATAATAATAAAAAAATATATTTCAAGGGTTCATATTAAAGTTTATTAATGATGATTATTTAAAAAAGTTAAATGATAAATTATATTATCAAAAAACCTGAACAGCCTTATTTAAATATTAAGGGATCCAAGGATTTATTTCCTGTCAGACGAATTTACTGTATTGGCAGAAATTATGCTGATCATGCGATTGAAATGGGTTTTGATCCCAATAAAGAGCCTCCATTTTTTTTTCAAAAAAACCCTAACAATATAGCCATTGATAATAAATTTCCTTATCCGCCCCAAACAAATGATGTGCATCATGAAATAGAAATGGTCGTAGCTTTAAAATCAGGTGGTCAAAATATTTTGCAAGAAAAAGCATATGAACATATCTTTGGTTTTGCGGTTGGTTTAGATATGACAAGAAGGGATTTGCAAGCTCAAGCAAAAAAATTAGGCCGGCCGTGGGAAATAGGAAAGGCTTTTGAAAAATCTGCTCCGATAGGAATTTTATCTAGGTATGAAGATACTGGATTAATGGATAAAGGAAAAATTAAACTAGAGGTTAATAATAAAATCAAACAAGAAGGTAATTTAAATATGATGATTTGGAAAATTCCAGAAATCATATCTCATCTATCAAAATTTTATGGTATTTCAGGAGGAGACCTTATTATGACTGGAACGCCTGCGGGAGTTGGACCAGTTAAAAAAGGAGACCAATTGAAAGCTAAAATAGAAGGCCTTGAAAATTTAGAGGTAAATGTTGTTTAAGAATTGAGTTTATTAGTAATTTTGAGTGCAAAAGAGTAATCAAAAGCCACTTCTTCAATAGCTGCATCTCTACCAGATTTACCACCGTGTCCTGCATCCATCTCACATTTAAAAAGAAGTAAATTATTATCTGTCTTCATATCTCTAAGTCTGGCTGTAAATTTTGTAGGTTCGTCAAATAAAACCCTGTTATCTGATAAGCTTGTTGTGATTAGTAAATGAGGGTAATCCATTTTCTTTATATTATGGTAAGGAGAGTAAGACATAATATACTTAAAATGTTCTGGATTTTCTTTTGCATTTCCAAATTCATTAAATTCTCCTGCGGTTAATGGAAGAGAATGGTCAAGATTGGTGGTTAAGCAATCCACAAAGGGAACAGCCATTATCATTCCTAAAAAAAGATCAGGCGCTTCATTGACAACTGCACCCATCAATAAACCTCCAGCACTACCTCCGTAGCCAATAATTTTTCCCTTACTAGTAAATTTATTATCAATTAGATAATTTGCACAAGAGATGTAATCTTTAAAAGTATTTTTTTTATTTAACATTTTTCCTTCTTCCCAAAATTTCATACCTCGCTCCATTCCACCTCTAATATGTGCTGTTGCCCAAATTATATTTCTATTTATTAGACTAAGACGCGTTGTAGAAAAACTTGGAGAAATGCTGTGTCCATAACTTCCATAGCCATATAATAAAAGATTTGCACTCCCATCAAGTTTTGTGTCTTTATGATAAGTAATTGTTATAGGTATTTTTCTACCATCGTGTCCTAAACAGTTTTTTCTTTTTACAACATAGTCATCTCGATTATAACCAGATGGTATCTCTAGCTCCTTAACTAATTTTTTTTCTTTGGTGACAATATTATATTCATAAGTTCTTGATGGAGTTTTAGGAGATTCGTAACCTATTCTAAGAGTATTAGTATTTCTATCCTTTTGCATTAAGGTCATACCCGGACTTATAATCTCTTCATCAGAAATAATTAACTCTTCTTCTTGGTTTGTTTTTAAGTTTCTAATAAATAATTTTGGTAACGCATCCACTCTTTCTGATCTAATCATCCAATCATTTAGTAAGACAAATCCTCCAATTAATACTTCTTCTTTTGCAGGCACAAAGTCTTTCCAGTTATTTAATTCTTCATGCTTACATCTTGAAATTTTAAAATCTTTTGCATCTTGATTTGTGTGCATCCAAAAATAACCATTCCAACTATCTATAGAGTATTCTACTCCTTCTTTTCTTTTTAAGATTAATTTTGGCTCTGGTTTTGTTTGATCTTTTGTGAAAAAATATACTTCAGAAGTTGTGTGCTCTGATGTGGATATGAAATAAAACTTTTCATCCGAACTGGTACCAATACCACAAGTAAACCTCTCATCTTTTTCTTCAAAGATTAATTCATCATCTTTAACCTTTGAGCCAAGTTTGTGTCTATAAATTTGTCTCGGTCTATGAAATTTATCTAATTTAGAGTAAAAAAAATATTTATCATCATAGGACCACGTAATACCACCAGCAGTATCAGGGATTGGTTCCTCTATTATTTTATTATCAGCTATATGCCTTACAAATATTGTGAAATATTCGCTCCCTTTATCATCAACAGAGTAAGCTAATAGCTCATCATTATTTGAAACAGCGATGTCTCCCGTATTAAAAAACTTTTTTCCTTTGGCCTCAAGGTCACCATCCCAATATGTTTCTTTATTTTTTTCACCAATTTTTCGTCTTAGTTTTTTTGAGTAGTTTCCTTCTTTAGTAACTTTTGTCCAATATTCATATTTTTTGTCTTTATAAGGAAGACTTTCATCATCTAATTTTATCCTTGATTTTATTTCATTAAATAATTTTTTTTGTAATTCCTTTGTATCCGCCATCACATTTTCCGTGTGAGTATTTTCTTCAATTAGATATTCTTTAACCTCAGGCAAGAGCTTAGAGCCATCTTTTAATACTTCCAAAATATTTTCTTGATGTACCCAGGAGTATTCGTCCTCCCAGTTAATGTTATGGCAGGATTTTATTATCGGTTGTTTACGTAATTTTGGTATATTCATTAAAAAAAATTATTATATGAATTTATTACTAGTTGGAACTGTCATATTTGTCATTGTTTATTTATTTTTAAACTGGTTTGCAAAAACGAGTAGCAAAGCTATAGCTCAGAGATCTAGAAAAATTATTTTAATACTGTCTTTAATCTTAGCAGTTTTGTTAGCTTACGCTGGAAGATTTTTATTCTCACTTCCTTTATTATTAATTTTTTTAAAAGGACTAAAAATTAAAGGATTAACAACTTTTCAAATTTTTCAGCTTTGGAGGCTTATTCAATATTTGAGAAGCACAGGTAAATTTTCGTATGGAGCAGGAAATCCTTCTGCAAATCAAGCTATCTCTTTAGATGAGTCTTATAAAATATTAGGATTGAAAAAAGGGTGCAACAAAGAAGATGTTCTCAAAGCTGCTAATAAGCTTCAAAAAAAAATTCATCCTGATATGAATAGAGATGTAAATACTGAAAGATTAAGTCAGTTGGTAAATGAGGCTAAAGATAAAATTTTAAAAGCCGATTTCAATTAATTAATTCAATAGTTTTCTGCAAAACTTTGTCAAAACTTATTTTATCTTTACCTAAGGTATTATGGGATGTCGAGTCTTCAGTTTCTCCTTCTGGAACTACAATAGAAATATTTTTTGAATATTTTCCATATGCTTTTGCAGGGCTATCCATAAATAAAGCCAAGCATTTCAATTCTAAGGCAGCAGATATATGTAACCAACCTGTATCATTTCCTACATACAAGTTACAATTTTTTATAATAGGCAACGTATCTTTAATTAAAAAATCTTTAAATGAAATACAATTTTCTTTTATGGAAGAATTAAAAAATTTTTGAAAATAAATTTCATCGTTTGGTCCTCCAGCAAGGTAAAATTTTGATGGATTCTTTTTATTTATTTGCTCTGCTAATAATATGTACTTTTCAATATCCCACCTTTTGGTTGGGCCACTAGCTGAAAAACCAATACAAATATGTTTAAATTGTTTATCAAATTTAAACTTAAGTTTTGCTTTATCAATCTCGCTTGTATTCAAATAAATTTTTGGTTGGGTAGAAACAGTTTCTTTGAGAGATGTTTCAACAAATTTTTTTGCTGTTAAAACAATATTATCTTTTTTAGTAAATAGCGGGTATTGATAAATATCTTTTATACCACAAAGTTTCGCAAGGAGCAGATATCTTAATGATCCATTAAAAATAAATATTTTATCAAATTTTTTATTTTTTATTTTTTTTAAGAGATTAAAAAAACCAAACCATCCATCATGCTCACCAGATTTATCTTTATTTCTATCAAGGTAAATAATTTCTTCAATATGTTCATCGTCAGCACATAGTTGCTCAGCCTTTGAGTTTTCCTTAGCTAGAACTGTAATTTTAGATTGAAATTTTTTAGAGATAGCGTGAATATAGGGTAAAAAAATTACCATATCTCCAATACCCATTCTTTGTTGAATAACTAAAACTTTCATATTTATTAATTTATTAATATAACTTAGATAAATAAAGTTAGGTAAAAATATGATTAAAAATGGTGTTTATGCTGCAGGATTAAGTATCCTCAAAGAAGACTTAAGTCTTGATATAGAGTCTACAATTTCTCATGCAGAATCTATTATTAAAAATGGTCTGCATGGCGTTTTCTTTTTTGGTTCGACGGGTCAAAGTCAATTAATTTCAATATCAGAAAAAAAAGAATTAATTTCAAAAACTTCAACCAGCAAATTTAAAAATCAATTTTATATTGGTACCGGGGTAAATTCTTTAAAAGATAATATTGATATCATTCGATATTCAATGGAATATGGATATCAAACATTCTTAATTATGCCCCCTGCTTATTATAAAGGGAACTCTGACGAGGGAGTTTTTAACTTTTATTCTGAAATTATTTCTAAAATTCCAAAAATTAAAATTATTTTATATAATTTTGAAAAGCTCAGCGGCTATCTCTTTAATCAGGATATTGTAAAAAAATTAGTTAATAATTTTCCAAAACAAGTCATTGGCTGCAAGGACTCAAGCTATAATTTATTTGAAAGTCTAAAAATTCCAAATTTTAAAATGTTTCCAGGATCTGAGGCTAAATTATTAAAAGGATTGGAGCTTGGGTGCAGTGGTTGTATTTCAGCAGTTACCAATGTTACACATTCTTTGGCAAGAAAAGTTTTCGATGATTTTGAAGGAAAGAAAAATCAAACAGTTAATGAAAAATTAGTAAATGTTAGGCAAACTTTTGATAATTACCCATTGATTTCAGCTCTACATTCTTTTTTAAACGAGGAAAATAAAATTTACAAAAATATTTTACCACCATTGACTTTATTAAACTCTGAAAAAAAACAAGAACTACTAAGTAATTTAAAAAAAATAAATTTTATTCCTGAAAAAAATATAGCAGCGTAAAAATGCTTTTAGCTCGTTTTCTAAATAAGCTTTTTAAAAAAGGTGGGTTTATTTTAGAAGATGCGTTTGGAAAAAAATACATTATAGGCGAACCAGATCAAGGGAATTTAATTGAAATTAAATTAAAAGAAAAATCTTTACATTATAAATTGTTTTTTTATCCAGATTTATATTTTGGTGAAGCTTATACCGATGGTAATTTATATTTTAAAAGTGGTTCGTTAACTGATTTTTTATATTTAGCTTTGGAAAATATTGGAAGAACAAGAATAAACCCTTTTAATAATTTCTTAAATAAATTTAGAGGATCTTTTAGGCTATTAACTAATTTTAATTTTATAAAAAAGTCAAAAATGAATGTCGCACATCACTATGATGTCTCAGATGATTTGTATTTTCTATTTTTAGACCCGTTAAAACAATACTCATGCGCATATTTTAAAAATGAAGATGAGTCATTAGAACAAGCTCAGTTAAATAAAATAAATCACATTATAAAAAAACTAGATATAAAACCTAATCAAAAAATTTTAGATATTGGGTGTGGGTGGGGTTATTTAGCTATGGAGATTGCAAAAAAATATAATTGCCAAGTAACTGGTGTTACCCTATCGAAAAATCAATTTAATCATGCCACCAAGAAGATAAAAGAATTGCATCTCAATAATCAGGTAGAAATAAAAATGATTGATTATAGAGAGATAAATGAAAAATTTGATCGAATTGTTTCAGTAGGGATGTTTGAGCATGTTGGAAGAAAATTCTACAAGACTTTTTTTAATAAAGTTTATGATTTATTAAATGAAAGAGGTGTTGCCTTACTACATACGATAGGCAGTGTTGACTTACCAAGAGATCCACAGCCTTGGATAACCAAATATATTTTTCCTGGAGGCTACACCCCAAGCCTTAGCCAAATTGCTGGGCCCATAGAAAGCTCAGGTTTAATTGTGTCAGACTTAGAGGTTTTAAAAATACATTATGCCCACACTTTAAAACATTGGAAGAAAAGGTTTTTAGAGAATAAGGAAAAAGTATTACAAATGTTTGATGATAGATTTTATAGAATGTATGAATTTTATCTTGCATCTTGTGAGGCTGCCTTTAAGTTTGGAGATCAGGTTGTTTATCAAATACAACTTTCAAAAGAGTTAGACACAACACCCCCTACTAGAGACTATATTTATAGATAACTAACTGTTATTAAGAAAAAGCTTTTATAGTAATGAAAAAAAAGAAAAAAAAAATTAATAATAAATTAAAAAATTTTAGTAAAAAAAAACTAAATTTAAAAAAAGTAAAAATAAAAAAAATTATTAAAGTAAAAAAACAAAGAAATAAAAGCAAAAAAATCTTAAAAATAAAAAATAAAAAAAATTCTAAAAAAAGAATAAAAGTAAACAAAACAACCCGAGCAGCTATTGTTTCTATTATACGTTTTAGAGAGAAATTTAATTTTAAATTAAATTTTAATTTAGACTCTTTTATTCTTAAATTCTTTCAGTCAATTTCTAATTCAATCGATAATATTAAGACCATAATAGCTGAAGAAAGGGAACATCAAAAACAAAAAAGAATTAAGGAGATGGAAATTGAAAAAATAGAGTCTATTAAAAAAATTAAATTAGAAAAAGAATTAGCAAAAAAACAGAAAGAACAAGAATTAAAAGACGAAGCAGCTTTAGTAAAAGAAAGAAAAAAAGAATTACAAAAATTTATTCGAATTGAACAAGCGTTAGTAAGAAAGGAACAAGCTGAAAAACAAAGAAAGTTTTTAGAGCAAATTAGACTAGAGAAAAAGATTGAACAATTTAGAAAAAGGGAAGCACTAGAAATTAAAAATTTAGAAAAGTATGTTCTTAGCCAAGAAAGAGAGTCTTACGAAGAAGTTCAGCAACGAATTGAAAAAATTAAACAAAAATACCAAGCATTAAGAGATCAAAAAATTCGTGAAAGAATTGAACAGTTAGGAATTAAAGTTGAAGAAGGAGAGGACAGAAGTTCACTTCTTGAAAAAGAGAGACAATATAACGAACAAAGACAAAAGGTCGAATTTGCCCTAGAAAGTTTTTACAGATCTGCGCATAGTTTATGTTTTCAGATTAACAAGAGATATATTCCGAAATATTTAAATATCTTGAGAGTGGTGGATCGAAGATTTGAAACAGGAGAAATATTTATTAAATGGGATGAAGCACAAGATGAAGATTGGTTGATACTTATTTATATTAAAAATAATTCTCCCTCAGAAGGAATAGTTATTGAAGACAAGACAAATCCAGAAAAAAATGTTTCTAATGAATTTAAATCTAATGAAATATTTAGAGCAAGTGATGTTATGGTTGATTCATTAACCACATTATTAGACACCGAAAGAAAAAAAAGAAAAGCAAGCTAAGTATTAAAACCTATGAGTTTTACTAGATCTTCATTAATTGAAGTGTTTACAAAAAAAGCTAAAGATTTTGTTTCTTTAGATTTCTTAGCTTGTGACGCTGATAGTTCTGTAAAGGAATGTATTGATAAAATTCAAAAAGAAAAAAAATCTACTATTCTTATTTTAAAAGAAAAAAAATTAATCGGAATAATTACAGAACAAGACATTGTAAGAAAAATAATTTTTAAATCTAAACCAGATGATCCGATTGGGAATTATATGACCTCACCAGTTGAATTTGTCTATGATTATGATCTTTTGTTTCATGCCATTGGAACGATGAGAAAAAATAATTTAAGGCATTTACCAGTTATTAATATGACTGGAGATATTCTAGGAATTATTTATATGCATAAAGCCCTTGAAGCAGAATTAGGAGATAGTATCAAAGAAATTGATGATCTTACTTTTGACAAAAATGAAGACGGAATTGTAAAACTAAAAAAAAAACAGATAGAACTCGCTGAAAATTTACTTAACAACAAAGTGAGTGCTTTTGATGTAAGTTACTTGTTAAGTTTCATCAACATAATCATCTATAGAAGAGCTATTCGACTTGCTCAAAAAAAAGTAAATGAAAAAAAAATAATACAAAATATCCCTGATTTTTGTGTTCTTGTTATGGGTTCAGGTGGAAGAATGGAAAGCTATTTACACCCAGATCAAGATAATGGAATTATATATGACCTAGAAAATTCCTCTTCTAATAAAGAACAGGTAGATAAATACTTTTATGAATTGGCAAAGGAATTTACAAGAATTTTAGATATGGCAGACATTCCTTACTGTAAAGGAGATTTAATGGCTACCAATCATTTGTGGAGAAAGTCTTTGGAAGATTGGAAGCTACAATTAGATGATTGGATTCAGAGTTCAAATGATAATTCACTAAGATACTTAGATATGCTTTATGATTTTCAACCTGTCTTTGGAAATGAAAATTTAGCAAAATCATTGAGATATTTTCTTTTAAAGAAATTAGAAAAAACACCTCAATTTTTAAAATATCTTTATAAAAGAGATGAGGGAACAAACGCAGCAATAGGTATTTTTGGTCAATTTATTTTAGAAAAAGAAGATAATGAAAATTTAAATCTATTAAATTTAAAACACACTGGAACACTCCCACTTGTTGAGTCGATTAGAATGTACTCAATTAAACATCAAGTTGATAAGGGCTCAACCATTGATCGTTTGCAAGAACTGACAGAAAAAAAAGTTTTTACAACAGAGGAGTTTGATTTCTTAAAAAATGCCCTGGAATATTTATCTAGTATTCTTATGTCAGCTCAGATTAGACAGGCCAAAAAGAATTTACCTATTAAAAATTATATTGATCCTAAGGGTCTTTATAAAAGAGAGAAAAAACTACTTAAAATGTATTTAAAAGAAATTAAAAGTCTAAAGACAAGGTTGAAAGGTGATTTTGGAGAAGAATATGTTTAATTTTTTAAACAAGATTTTTCCAAAAAAATTTAATGATAGAAAATTAGCGGAAGAAACTTTTTGTATAATAGACACTGAAACAACTGGATTAGAAGTTAGAAGTGGAGACAAAATAATTTCTTTTGCAGGCGTAAAAGTAAAATCTTTCAAATTATTAGATGCAATATTTGATCAACTTATTGATCCAGAAAGAGATGTTCCTTCATCATCATCAAAGATTCATGGAATTTATCAAAAAGATATTGTTGGAAAGCCTAAGATTAGGGAAATAGAACATGATATTTCTAATTTTATATCAAATTGCACCATAGTTGGTCATAACATTCAATTTGATCAAGACTTTGTTGAAACAATTATTCCTTATAGTGAACTTGCTCTTAAGTTTAAATTAAATCCAATACTTGATACTTTTTCTTTAGCTATTTCACTTTTTCCAGATCTTGAAAGTCATGAACTTTCTGATTTATGCAAAACTTTTAAAATCAAACCAGAAATTAGACATACCGCTCTAGGTGATAGTATAATGACAGCAAATTTATTTGTTATTTTAGCAAGAGAAGCTCAAGAAAGAGGAGCTAAAAGTGTATATGATTTAATAAAAATTATGAACAAGTCTATTGAAATATCCAAACATTTAAAAAAAAATAAACATTATTAGTCAATAATATCTTCCAGTTTCTTTACCTCGCCTATTTTGAAAATCATAGCATCTTTTTTTTGATAACCATATTTTTCAGCAGAATTTTTAAATCTAACTGGTGGTTCCATAATTGGTTCTAGAGACAAAACAACAGTTCCCCAATGCATGCCAATAAGTTTTTTACTATTTAAATCTTTGCCAATATTTAAAGCCTCTTCAGGATTGGTATGATAAACAGATTTTTCAAACATAGGCCTAAAATCATAGGCACCAATATTTATAAATGTAATATCTATTGGTCCGTATTTGTTGCCTAATTCTTTGTAAATATTTCCATAACCAGTATCACAAGCAAAGAAAATTTTTTTACCTTTATATTCTATTAGAAAGCTACCCCATAGAGTTTTATTGGTATCAGTTAGTGTTCTTTTCGACCAATGAACTGCTGGTAATAAAGTAATTTTTATATCATTATTTATTTGAGTTTCTTGATACCAATCAATTTCTTCCACATCATTAAATTTATTTTTAGTGAAGTATTTTGATAGTTTTAGGGGCACGATGACTTTTGCTTCTTTATGAGGAAATTTTTTTATAGTTCTATAATCTAGATGGTCATAATGATTGTGAGTTAATAAAAATAAATTTATTTTAGGAATTTTATTTAGAGGAATTGCAGGGTCAATATATCGCTTAGGTCCAAATACTAGTGGCCCAGCATTTTTAGAAAACAAAGGATCAGTGATAATGGTTGTGTCCCCTAATTTAATTAAAAAAGTAGCATGTCCAATCCAAGCAATATAATTATTATCTTTCAAATTATTTAAATCGGACAAAACCTTTTCTTGAGAAACCACATGTTCTGAAGGATACGTTAAATCTAATTTTTTCTTCTCTTTACTGAATGTTGAGTATGAGAATTTAATATCGCTTGATCTAACAGGACTACCTTCAGGGTTTCTAAAGGTTCCATCTAGATTATGATGATAAGGCTTATTTTCCATAGCTTGTAAGTGAGTGATAAAAAAAATAATTAAGCAAAATAATAAAAAACTTCTCATTAATTTAAGCTACTTAGTGTAACTTATTTTTACGAGATTGTTCGTTTATTTTATTTCCGTATTCAGCAATTTTATCCCATTCACTATCTTTTTTTGCTTTTTCAGCTTTGTAAGAAATAAATAGAGGAAAGAGGATTAATACAAGACTTATAGCTACGCACAGTATAATTATCAAAGTTAAATTCATACTGTGCAATACATATCAAATTAATAAATAATTGAAAGTATTTTAGCTATTTTTTATACAGTTATCTTTGTTTATTTTTTTATCAAAAGTTTGAACTGTTGTTTTATCAACTATCCAAACGTATGATTTTTCAAAACTTCCGTCAGCTGTAGGCGTAGTACAACGCTTTCCAACTTTAACACTATGTGCTGAACAGTTAGCTAGAATTAAAAATAAACTTAAAAGCATTAATTTTTTCATAGATTATAATTAGTTAATTAGTTAGACAAACAATTGTTATAAAATTGTTTTTATTGTGTTTTAAGGTTTATTTTTTTTTATTAATTTCTTGTTAGGTTTAGTTAGTTAGTTGTATAATTGATTATCATGAATAGTTCCCATCAATTTGATCTTAGCATTTATTATGAAGACACTGACGTTGGAGGGGTTGTCTATTATGCCAACTATTTAAAATTTATTGAAAGAGCAAGAACAGAGATGATCTATGAGAGATTTGGCATTAGTCACCAGGAACTAAAAAAAAAACATAATGCTATTTTTGTAGTGCGCTCATGCAACACAAAGTATTTAAAATCAGCATTTTTTGAGGACAAACTAAAGATAACAACAAGCATTGTTAAAAAATCACAGGTGAGACTAAATCTTTTGCAAGAAGTTAAAAGAAAAGAGGAACTTTTGGTTGTAGCCGAGGTAGAATTAGCGGTTGTAAATAGCAAAGGGTTAGTTACTAAGCTTCCAGAAGAATTATTTAAAAAGTTAAAATAGTTTAAAAATTCTAAAAAAGATTAAATAATTGTCATAGTTCAGACATCTTTTGTTTTTAAATACCCGCTAAATGCAATCAACAAACAGAAATAAAAAAGTAAAAATTAGAGTAAAGAATAGACGTTTTAAAAAAATGTCTATGTTTCAATTGCAAAATCGTGCAGATAGCAATTGTTGGGGAAACTGGGTTAACAGAAGAAGTATTTAAGTAAAATTAAGCATCTTTTAAAATCGGTTCGACAATCTAAATATACTTCAATATAAAAACTTTAATTTTATGAATATTAAAGTTTATTCCGACACTATTTGTGGCTGGTGTTATATTGGCCATACAAAACTTGCGAAAGCTCTAAGTTTTTTTAAGGATAGTACATTTGATTTGGAACATGTTCCATTTCAACTTAATCCTGATATGCCAAAAGAGGGTATTAAAAGGATTGATTACTTAAAGTATAAATTTGGTGGCATAGAGATCGCTAGACCAATGTATGAAAGGATGGCTGAAGAAGGAAAAAAAGAAGGCCTTTCATTCGTTTTTGATAAAATCATATTAACACCTAACACAAGCTTATCCCATCTATTAATTAAATTAGCTTACAGGAAAAAAATTGGATTAAAAATTATTAATGAAATTTTTAAGTCTTATTTTCAAGAAGGAATAGATATTGGGAATATAAATAATTTAATTAAAATTGGAAAAAAATTTAATTTAGAAGAAAAAGAAATAAAGGATTTTTTGTTATCAGAGGTAGAAATGAAGAAAATAAATTTAAGCGATTCTGATGCAAGAAGCAAAGGTATAACTGGAGTTCCTTTTTTTAATATAAATAATAATACTTATATTTCTGGAGCACAAAGCACAGAGAATTTAATTGAAGCTATCAAGACTAATTTATAGTAATTTTTAATATTAAATTTGTTTTTTTATTTTAAGTTGTTAAGTTATTTTTATGTCACAAAACAAAAATATTAAAAAAGTTGCAATTGTAATGGGTAGTCAGTCTGACTATCCTATAATGAAAAATTGCGTAGAGATTCTAAAAAAATTAAACATCAAGTATGAAACTCAGATAGTTTCAGCTCACCGTACACCGGAAAGAATGTTTGATTTTGCAAAAAAAGCAATAAAGAATAATTTTGCCGTGATAGTAGCTGGCGCAGGAGGTTCAGCACACTTACCCGGTATGATTGCTTCCATAACAACACTTCCAGTCATAGGCGTTCCAGTTGAAACAAAAAAATTAAAAGGTTTAGATAGCCTTCTTTCAATTGTGCAAATGCCAAAAGGTATCCCGGTGGGCACAGTTGCCATTGGTGAAAACGGAGCTTTCAACGCTGGATTACTTGCAGCTTCAATTATTGGTTTATTTGATCATAAGGTTAAAAAAAATTTAGAGAAGTGGCGTAGACTTCAAACCGCTTCAGTAAAAAGAAAACCAAAATAACAATGGTTAATGCGATGCCTAATCTAGGTATTATAGGCGGAGGTCAATTAGGTAGTCTACTTGCATCTGCAGCCAGAAAATTAAATATTAAAACTGTTGTAATTACAGATGACAAAGATGCACCAGCAAAAAATTTTTGTGATGATTTAATTTTTGCGCAATATGATGACTTAACTAAGATTAAAGAATTTACAAATAAAGTAGATGTAATAACTTTTGAATTTGAAAACATACCTTTTGAAACATTGAAGCAAATTTTAAAAATAAAACCAATTTTCCCAAATCCTTCCATTAATAAAATAGTACAAAATAGAATTTTAGAAAAACAATTTGTTAATAGCCTAGGTATTAAAACAACTTTATTTAAACCCATTACTAACAAAGAGCATATTGTGAATTTAGATGATTATTTGCCTGGCATACTAAAAACAAACACAATGGGCTACGATGGAAAAGGTCAATATGTAATTAAAGATCAAAGTGAAATAGAAAATTTGAATATAAATTTAAATCAAGAATATATATTAGAAAAAAAAATTGATTTAGAAAAAGAAATCTCTGTAATCATTACTCGCTTTCAAAATGGTGAAATTTCTATGTATGAGCCAATAGAAAATTTACACGTAGATCAAATTTTAAATAAATCAATCATACCTGCAAAAATTACTAAAGATATTTTTGACAAAGCGCAGTATCAGGCAAAATTAATAGCAGAAAAACTTAACTATGTGGGAACGATGTGTGTTGAATATTTTATAGATAAAAAAAATAATTTATTAGTTAACGAAATCGCTCCAAGAGTACACAATTCAGGACACCTTACACTTAATGCGTATAATATTAGCCAATTTGAAAATCACATAAGGGCAGTATGTGATTTAGAAAAAATTAAACTTAATAAAACTTATAACGCAGAAATGAAAAATATTTTAGGTTTTGAAATTGAAAAATATAGAAAAATAAAATTTTCAAATGATGAATTTTTTTATGATTATTTAAAAGTTGAAGCAAAAGAAAAAAGAAAAATGGGACACATAACTAGAGTTAATAAGATATAGTTTTTAAATTGGGTTAATCAAGCTCGGGTCATTATTAATAGGATTATTTACATCTTTTGTTATTTCATGAAATTTGATTTTTGGTGCTTTAATTGCATTTAGTATTTCCATTCCATTTTTTTTTATATTTAAATAATTATTAATTTGACTTTTGTTTATAATCAGTGGCTCTCTGCTATGTATTTCTTTAATTTCATTACTAGCTTCTCGAGTTATGATGCAAAACTTGTTGTCCTGAAATATTCCTGCAAAAAACATTAGATCATTATCTTCACGCTGAAAAAAGTATGGCACTTTTTCTTTCTCAACCCTCTTCCATTCATAATAACCATCAGCTACTACCAAGCATCTTGATGTTTGAATTAATTTTTTAAAAGAAATTTTTTCAACCAAGGTTTCAACCCTTGCATTAATTAAAGGTTTAAAATCTTTTTTATCTTTAGCCCAAGAAGGGGTAAGGCCCCACTCAAGATTTTCCAAAGCTTTTCCATTAGTGTAAGATTTTATAACCGGAAGTTTTTGTGAGGGGTGTGCATTAAAATTATCTGTGTCTTCAACTTTTATATTTGTTTTAACTAAATCTAAAGTTTTACTTACTGGTTTAGTTATTACATATCTTCCGCACATTTATTTATTTTTCTTTTTTTCCTTCTTTAATCTTCTTTTTTCTTTAATACTAAGCTTAGCTTTTTTCATAACACTTGAGTCTTTGAAGGATTTTCCGCTATATCTTTTTGACATTTTTATTACTTTCTTTAATGATTTTTAAAAAACCTTTTGTATTTCTTTTTTTTCTTTTTCGTTCTAAATATTGAGCAAAAGTTCGTTTTCGCTTTCTAGCCATACCTTAACTTATCAAAAAAGTTGTAAAGCATCCACAAAGGTATATAGATGCCCTAATAATTAACTTAAATTCTCCTCCAAAAACTATGGAAAATTTTAAATCACTCAATTTAGAGCAAACTTTAATGGACTCGATAGCTGTCATTAATTTTAAAACTCCTACACCTATTCAAGCGCAAGCAATTCCCGTAGCGTTAGAAGGAAAAGATATTTTAGGAACCGCACAAACTGGTACAGGTAAAACAGCTGCATTTGGAATTCCCCTAGTAAATTTTTTACTAAAAACAAAAAAAGATAATGCATTAATAATGACACCAACTAGAGAACTCGCAACTCAAGTTATGCAAACAATGAATAGTTTAATTGGCAGAGGCAATATTAGAACTGCTTTATTGATTGGTGGTGACTCAATGCAAAAACAATTAAGCCAAATGAGAAGAAATCCAAGATTAATAGTTGGAACTCCCGGAAGAATTAATGATCATTTAAAACGAAATACACTTAGATTAAACAATACTACTTTTTTAGTTTTAGATGAAAGCGATAGAATGTTGGATATGGGTTTTACTCCTCAAATTAATCAAGTCCTACAAACTGTGCCAAAAAAACATCAAACTTTATTATTCTCAGCCACTTTAGGAAATAACATCGTCAGGTTAGCAGAAAAATATTTATCTAATCCTGTCAGAATAGCTGTGGGTTCTACATCAACTCCAATAGACAAAATAAAGCAAGAAGTTATTCATGTAAAAGATGGAGATAAGTACAATCAACTTATTAAAGAAATTTATAACAGACAAGGTTCTATATTAATTTTTGTAAAGACACGAAGAAATGCAGAGAAGATGGTTAAAAGATTAAAATACGATGACCATGACGCTGATGCAATTCATGGAAACTTGAGACAAAATAAAAGAGATAGAGTAATCAAGGCATTCAGAAATGGACATTTTAGAATTCTTGTTGGAACCGATGTTGCAAGTAGAGGTCTTGATATTCCAGCTATTAAACATGTGATAAATTTTGATTTACCACAACTTCCCGAGGATTTTATTCATCGAATAGGTAGAACAGCTAGAGCAGGCGCGGAAGGTTCAGCGCTAAGCTTTATTGGTGGAGAAGATAGAAGCAAATGGAATGCAATTCAAAGATTAATAGATCCAAATTTTAAACAAGAAAGAGGAAGTGGAGATAGTAGAAATAATAGAAGAAGAAAGCCGTTTTCTAGGAATAGAAGCAGAGGAAGAGATCAGTTTTCAGAAAGAAAAAGTTTTTTTGGCTCACCAAAAAAAGACGAGAAAAGAAATTTTTTTGATAAAAAAAGAAGTGAAGGCAGAGATAACAGAGATTTTAGAAAAAATAGAGATTTTAGAGATAAAAGAGATTTTAGAGATAAAAATAATAATGAAAAACCAAATTCCTCAAATAATAACTCTAGAGATTTTAGAAAAAATGATGATGGTAAAAAGAAATTTTTTAAATTTAAAAAAAAATTTAAAGGCTCAAGAAATAAATCATTTAATAAATTTGAAAGAAAGTATTAATTTCAGGTTAGCCAGACGTTAATCGATCAGTTATTTTCTTGGATATTGGTGAGAAAAAATTCCCTGCTAAAAATGCCAAAGGAAAAGCAACCACCCAAGCTTTAAACCATCTTAAAATAAAGTTCGAATCTATACCTGTATTTACTATTGTGATTATGCAGGACATAAATATTGACATTCCAAGACTAATGAAAAATACAAAGATTATTGAGTAATATTTTTTTGAAAACATTTGATTAATGATGCGTTAATTATGAAACTATTATCATAATTACTACTTGTTGCTATATAATTTTAATGCAATAATTTTATTCACCAACAATTTGTGAATTTTGCTCACCAAGACCTTCAATATTTAATTTAAGTTTGTTTCCTACTTGTAAATATTTAGCTGGTTTCATTGCCATACCAACACCTGGAGGTGTACCTGTAGTAACTATATCTCCTGGTTGTAGTGACATAAAATTACTTAAATATGACAATATAAAATTCATATTAAAAATCATTTTATTTGTATTTCCTGTTTGCATTCTTTTTCCATCGATATCCAAAGACATCGAAAGATTTTGAACATCTTTTAGTTCATCTTTTGTAACTAGATATGGACCTGTTGGTCCAAAAGTGTCTCCAGATTTTCCTTTATCCCAAAGACCTCCTCTTTCAATTTGCCACTCTCTTTCACTAATATCATTAACCATGCAATAACCTAGAATATGATCTGGCGCTTCTTTCTCGGTAATATATTTTGTGTTTTTTCCAACAACAAAAGCAATTTCTATTTCCCAATCTAATTTTTTAGATGCTTTTGGTAAGATAATATTATCATTAGGTCCAACCATACAATTTGCAGCTTTATTAAAAATAATTGGTTCTTTTGGAATCTCAGCATTTGTTTCTGCTGCATGATCAGAATAATTTAATCCAACTGCTAAAAATTTACCTGGTTTTGCAATACATGATCCTATTCGAGTAGAAGAAGTAACCTCTGGTAAAGTTTCTAAGTTAACTTTCTTTAAAGTTTCCAAAGTAGAAAAGTTTAAAGTGGAATGGTCAAAGTCCTTTATGTGTTTTGATAAATCACGTATTTTGCCATTTTTATCCAATGCAGCAGGTTTTTCTTTTCCAAATTCTCCAACTCTTAATAGTTTCATATTTTCTCCTTTTTATATTGTCATTCCGCCATCAACTGAAAAAATATTTCCAGTTGCAAAAGTTGATTCATCACTTGCCAAATAAATTGCAATTGCAGCTATCTCTTCTGGTGTGCCTAATCTTCCCATTGGTTGTCTTGCTATAAAATCTTTTTTAGCTTGCACAGGATCCTTACTAGCCTTTACCCTATCTTCCCATGATGGAGTGTGAACCGTTCCTGGTGCTATGGTATTACATCTAATGTTTTGTTTTACAAAATCAGCAGCAATCGATTTTGTAAATCCAATGATCGCTGCTTTCGAAGCTCCGTAAACAAATCTATTGGGTAGACCTCTAATACTTGAAGCAATTGAGGAAATATTAATTATGCTGCCACCATTTTGCTCAATCATTTTAGGCAAAATTGATTTAACCATAAAATACATTGATTTGATATTTACATTAAAAGAAAAATCCCAATCTTTTTCTTCACATTCAAGAATAGTTCCATGATGGACAAATCCAACTGCATTAAACAAAATATCTACTTTACCTAAAGTTTTTGTAAAATTTTCAATTTCTGCTTTATTAGTTGAGTCTAATTTTTGAACTTTAATTTTTGGATACTCTTTGTTTAAATTTTTTAAAGTTTCTTCATTTAAATCTGTAGCGATTACATTAGCTCCTTCATTGTGAAAAGCTATCGCTGTTGCTTTTCCAATTCCTTGACCTGCCGCAGTAACTATTGCGTTTTTATTTTTTAATCGTTCGCTCATTTTTTGTTTATCCTCTCGATTTCTTTGTAAAGTGAACTATGGTCTTCGTTACCATGACCGTTTTTCACTAACGTGTTATACATATCTTTAACTAGTGTGGAAATAGGTAAGTGAACATTGAAATTCTTTGCACAACCTAAGATATTATTCATATCTTTTAAATGAGTAGAAGTCTTACCTTTTGGAGTGAAATCTTTTGCTATCATTCGAAGGCCATGAGTTTGTAAAATTTTACTATCTGCCCAACCACCTGTTAAAGCTTTAATCATTTTATTAGGATTTGCCCCAGCTCTTTCACAAAGCGTAACAGCTTCTGCTACGGCACCAATTGTTAAACCAACTATGATTTGATTAGCTAGTTTTGAAACTTGACCACTTGTGACAGGACCCACCAATGTGGGATTTCCCATTACGTTAAGTATTTCAAAATTTTCATTAAAAATTTCTTCTTCTCCACCAACCATTATGGCAAGCGATGCTTCTTCTGCTCCAATAGTTCCCCCTGAAACTGGTGCGTCTAAATAATTTATGTTTTTTAACTTTAAGTTATCGCTATGAAATTTTGCTGTTTCTGGCTTAACAGAACTCATATCTATTACAGTGGCTTTTGATTTAATGTTGTTTAAAAATTTATCATCTTTCATTACCGCATCCACAGCGCTATCATCGGTTAACATCGTAATTATTACATCTGCATTAGTTACGGCTTCCTCAATCGAATTTGATACGTGACCACCAAATTTTTTAATAGGTTCAGCTTTACTCAAGGTTCTACTGAATGCACTTAATGGATAATTTTTTTTTAATAAATTTATAGCCATAGGCAAACCCATTAAGCCAGTTCCTATAAAAGCTATTCGTTTCATTCTAATGATTAATGTTCTTAAAATTATGGAAGTTTTGAGTTAACTCTGGAAAGAACATTATTAGCAAGAGTACAATTAACTGCAATACGATGAATGGGCCAAATCCTCTGAATATATCTATCAAAGTGATATGAGGTGGAGTTACTGACTTTAAGTAAAATGCTGCTGGTCCAAATGGTGGACTTAAAAAAGAAACTTGCATATTTACACAAAATAAAATTCCAAACCATATTGGATCAAATCCCAATTTTAATATTATGGGTAAAAATACTGGCATAGTTAGCAGAACGATACCAACCCAATCCATAAATGCCCCAAGTATCAAGAACATCACCATCATTATGAAAATGATCATCATTGGAGACATATCTAAGCCAAGTATTGAGTTTGCTACGTAAGTTGGTCCTCCAATTAAAGAATAAGCTCCAGCTAATACTGTTGCACCAAATGTAATCGTTATGATAGTTCCAGTAGCCTTAAAAGTTCGTGTCAAAGAGTCTTTAAATAAGAACCAAGTTAGTTCTTTTCTCATAAAGATTAAAAATAAAGTCGCAATACAACCCACTCCAGCTGCTTCAGTGATTCCAGTAATTCCACCATATATCGATCCTAATACAACTACTGCAATTATGATTGGTGGAAGTAATCCTGGTAGATATTTTATTTTTTCTTTTAATGTTAAAGCTGGTTCATCTTCATTTATAGGGGCCAGATGAGGTTGCAAACGAGTTCTTATGAGAATGTAGGCTATAATTAATCCTGCTAACATTAAGCCAGGTAAAAAAGCTTCTTTAAATAATAATGTAATCGAGGTTGAAGTTGTTAATCCATATATAATCAAAACAATTGATGGAGGTATCATAGTACCTAAAGACCCAGATGCACAAACAACACCAATAGCCAAATCTTGATTATATTTTAATCGCAACATTTGAGGCAGTGCAATTAATCCTAATAAAACTATTTCACCTCCGATAATTCCACTCATAGCAGCCATAATCGTAGCCATTATCGCTGTAACAACTGCTACTCCTCCTCTTGTTTTTTTTAGCCATGCATTTAAAGAATCATAAAGGTCTCTTGCAATGTTGGAGCGCTCTAGCAAAGAAGCCATAAATATAAATAAAGGAACCGATAAAAAAGAATAGGTAGTAACAAGGGCATACATTCTTGCAAGAAGGATCCCAAGACCATTAGGTCCAATTTTTAACAAAACAATAACTGCTCCTAAAAAACCAGAGGCAAAACCTAGCGGCACACCAATGGAGATAAGACCAATCAAACCAAAAAGTATAATTAATGAAAGGATACCAACGCTCATAAAATAATTATTTTAAATCTTTCGTTGGATCATATGCAATTTCTTTTGGCTTCTTCCAATCAATTATTAAATTATTAATTGCTTGTAGAGTAATTAAAATCATAGAAAGCAAAATTAGTGGTTTTAACACTGCCGGAATAGGAGGATCCCAAGCTGTTCCAAATCTTTCCCATTTTAAAAATGCACGTGAAGCATCTGGAATGCCCCCATAAACTAATGCAATTACATATAGAACTAATACAATTACACCAATCAGATCAAAAATTCTTTGAGTTTTTCTTGAGACGATGTCGTAAAGCATTACTATTCTTATATGGCTTCTGACTCGCATCGCATAAATTCCACCAATTAAATATACAATTCCTGCTAACCATAATGAAAGCTCATTAGCCCACAGTGTTGGCGCGAACAAAACGTATCTTACAAACACCTCGTACATCATAACTAATACAATGCCTGGAATTAAATATTTTATTGTATGGGATATAAATAAGTTTATTTTATCGACCCATGTAATTTCATAGTCATCTTTGCTAGCAATTTTTTCATCATTAACTAGATCGATATTTAAATCTTCTTTTTTCATAACTGAAAACTAATTTTAAAAAAGGCAGGGATATTATTTCCCTGCCTTTATTTTTTAAAGGTTTGATAATTTATTTAAGCAAACCAATTTTTTTCATGTAAGCAACGTGCGAGTCTACTAGCACTTTAGCTTCTGGTGTTTTTTTAGACCAGTCAGACCAAGCTTTTTGAGCTGCTACTCTGAATGTTAATCTATCTGCTTTAGATAAATCATGTAAAGTAACGCCTTTGCCTTTTAACGCTTTAATGGCTTCTTCGTTTTTAACCTCTACATATTTAGTTACAGCTGCACCAGCATCTCCAATTGCTTTAAGAATAGCATTTTGATTTTTTTTGCTTAGCTTATCCCACATCGCTTTATTACATGCTAAATGGTCAGCAGGCATAGAGTGAAATCCTGGGTAAGTTGCATGAGGGTTTGTATCATACAAACCTGATGCAGTATTATTAGCTAAGTTTGAAAAGTCAGCACCATCGATAATTCCAGTTTGAAGGGCAGTTGGCACTTCACCGAAATCCATCACGATTGGTTTTGCTCCTAATTCAGCAAAGATCTCTGTTTCCATTCCTGGAGGAGATCTAAATTTGAAATTTTTCAATGAAGCAATATTTGGAAGTGGTTTAGATGAAATCAAAGACTCCATTCCTGGGATCCACCAACCAACAAATTGCATTCCATATTTGTTGTAAAGATTGTTAAGTGCATCTCTACCACCACCTTTATTTAACCAGTCATACATTTGGTAAGGCGTTTCGTATCCTCCCATAATATCTCCAGCAAATTGGAAAGCAGCATTCTTACTTGTTTGGTAAGCACCACCTGACATATCACAGTCGATAATACCGTTAGCAGCAGAGTTAAAAATTTCTGGAGCTTTTCCTGTTACAGCTGAAGAATAATACATTTCAACTTTAAGCTCACCACCAGAGTTTTTTTCAACATCTTTTGCGAATTGTGCAGCAACTTCACCTGAAGGTTGGTTAGCTGCAAAGTGTGTTTCTATTTTTAGAGTTTGTGCTGCGTTAGCAGAACTAGCTAAAATAAAAACTGCAATTGCGATAGCAATTTTATTAATTAATTTTAACATTTAATTCTCCCTTATTGATTATTAATTATGCTTAACTTAACCATAATTAAACTAGAAAGAGAATGCCTAAAAAAAACTTTTCCCTTATAGGTTGTGTTAAGAATTTATAGCTTTAATAAGGATTTAAACTACCCTTGAAGGATAATTTTTTTTTAGGAAGTGTGCTTCTATGTTTTTGACGGCAAGCATACTCATCGCAGCTCGGGTTTCATGTGTAGCGCTTCCTATATGAGGAAGGGTAAAACAATTATCTAATTTTAAATATCTTTCATCTAATTTTGGTTCATTTGTAAAAACATCCAAACCAGCTGCATAAATTGTTTTTTTCTCAAGTGCATCTATAAGCGCATTATCATCTACGGTAATACCCCTTGATGTATTTATGACAATGGCGTGTTTTGGTAAAAGTTTAATTGCCTCAGCATTTAAAATATTTTTAGTTTCAGGTGTAGCAGGGCAGTGCACAGAAATGAAATCACAATGAGGCATCATAGAATTAACGTTTTCATAATATTTTGCACCTCGCTCTAAATCTGAAGATAATTTTTTTCTATTATAATAAATTACTTTCATGCCAAACCCTTTAACTCTCTCTGCAACGATTTGACCGATACGTCCCATACCAATAATCCCTAATGTTTTACCTGTTAGAGGTTGCCCAACCATAAAATTTGTAAAATCTACTTTTGCATCTTTCCATTTATTAGATTTAACCAGAGTTAAACCTTCATAAGCTCTTCTTGCTGCCCCAAGCATTAATAATAATGTAGTTTCAGCCACGGCATCATTTAAAACATTTGGCGCGTTAGTTATTACTATTTTTTTGTTCTTCGCAGCTTCAGTATTTATGTTATCGTATCCAACAGCAATGCTAGAAATAATTTGAAGCTTACCATTCATATTATCAAAAAAGTTTTTATCAAATTTATCCCAACTTGCTGCGATTACCCCATCATACTCATTACATTTTTTTACTAACTCATCATAAGAAAATGGAGAGTCATTTTTATTAAGTGAAACATCAAAATTTTTTAATAGTTGTTCTTCTGCAGAATCTGCAATCTTTCGAGTAATTAAAATTTTTGGTTTTGTCATTTAATGAGAATTTCTTGGAATTCCTTTTTTCTTAGCTATATCTAAATAGTTCTCTCTAGAATTAATGCAAGCACCATCTTCTAATTGGCCAACATAATCTCTAGCTAATTCTTGCCAAGGTGTTTGATTTTTTAACTTAGGTATTTTTTTATTTTTTCTTCTTTTTTTGAATTCAGCAGCAGAGATAAGTAGATCAACTCTTCTTTTGTTTAAATCAATTTTAATTTTATCTCCTGTTTTAACTATAGCCAAATCTCCACCGATGGCTGACTCTGGGGAAACGTTAAGAATTGAAGGACTTTCTGAAGTTCCACTTTGGCGTCCATCACCTAAAGTTGGCAGAGCGTTAATTCCTTGTTTTAGTAGTCGATCAGGTGGTTGCATATTAACAACCTCAGCAGATCCTGGGTAACCAACAGGACCGCATCCTCTAACAATCAATATGGAATGTTCATCAATTTTTAGTTTAGCACTGTTAATTCGGTAATGATAATCTTCTGGTCCTTCAAACACGACAGCTCTACCTTCAAAAACGTTAGGATGGTTTGGATCAGACAAATATCTTTCTCTAAATTCTTCACTAATTACAGAGGTTTTCATTATAGCAGAGTTGAAAAAATTACTACGCATTACAATAAATCCAGCGTTATCAACAACAGGATCCTCAAAACTTTTAATCACGTCTGTATCAACATTTAATTTTATTTTTAAGTTCTGTTCCAAAGTCTTACCACTTACAGTCATCACAGATTTGTGTAGTCTTTTATTCTTCATTAACTCTTGCATAACAGCTGGAATTCCTCCACCTCTATGAAATCTTTCCATTAAATGTTCACCAGCAGGTTTGCAATTGACTAAGAGGGGAATGTCATGACCTAATTTTTGCCAGTCATCTAAATTAATCTTAACACCCATATGTTTTGCAATTGCAGCTAAATGCGGAGGGCAGTTACTTGAAGCTCCTATAGCACTTGCAACAACGATTGCATTTTCAAAAGCTTTCTTTGTCATTATTTTTGATGGAGTTAAATCTTCAAACACCATCTCAACAATTCTTTTTCCTGTCTCGTAAGAAATTTGTCCACGTTCTCTATATGGAGCTGGAATTACAGCGCAACCTGTTAAAGACATTCCTAAAGCTTCAGCAACAGAATTCATCGAAGAAGCCGTTCCCATTGTATTGCAATGACCAATGCTTGGAGCAGAAGAAGCAACCATTTCCATAAATTGATCGTAATTAATTTCTCCTTTTCCTAAAAGTTTTCTTGCATCCCAAACGACTGAACCTGAGCCAACTAATTTTCCATTATAATATCCATCGAGCATTGGACCGCCGGATAATACGATTGCAGGAATATTTACCGTTGCTGCTGCCATCAATGCAGCTGGAGTTGTCTTATCACATCCTGTTGTTAGCACGACACCATCAATAGGGTAGCCATATAAAACTTCTACTAAAGAAAGATAAGATAAATTTCTATCCAAAGCTGCCGTTGGTCTTTTTCCTGTTTCTTGAATTGGATGCGTTGGGAATTCCATTGGAACTCCACCTGCTTTTCTTATCCCATCTTTAATCCTTGAGCTTAATTGCTGAAAATGTCTGTTGCATGGAGAAAGATCACTGCCAGATTGAGCAATTCCAATTATTGGACTACCAGATTGTAATTCTTTTCTGGTTAAACCATAATTTAAATATCGCTCTAAATATAAAGCTGTTTGCGCTGGATCTTTCGGATTATCAAACCATTGTTGACTTCTTAATTTTTTTTTAGCCATCTATTAATTTATCAATTTGTTACGTAATTCTTGTAATTAAAAATATTGATTAACTTTATAAATGGAATAATTGTATAATAAAAGCATGAATAATCTAATCATTCTAAATAAAAATGATAACGTTGCTGTAACATCTTTAGAGATTTCTCCTAAAACTAAAATTGAAAGTCAGGGCATTGTCAGCTTAGATAATATACCTTTTGGTCATAAAATTTGTTTAAAACCTATAAACAAAGGCGATCCAGTTATTAAATATGATCAAATAATTGGCTTTGCTTCTAAAAGCATTCAGCCTGGAGAGCACGTTCATTCTCATAATTTAGAGTTTAAAGAATTTGATAGAAAATTTTCAGTAAGTGAAAAGAATAAAATTGCACTAGAAAAAAGTAATTTATTTTTTGACGGCATTCAACGAGACAACGGAGATGTCGCTACTAGAAATTATATTGGAATCATAAGTACAGTGAATTGTTCAGCAACGGTAAGTAAAATGATTGCTGAGAAAATAAAATATAGCGATATTCTCAAAGATTACCCTAACATTGATGGTATTGTTCCTATTACTCATTCTACTGGCTGCGGGATGAATACTGTTAGTGAAGGAATGCAAATTTTTCAAAGAACAATAGATGGATTTAAAAATCATCCTAATTTTTCACATGTTTTTGTGATTGGTTTAGGATGTGAATGTGCGCAAGTAAGTCTATTCGTTGAGTCAATGAAAAAACATAACCGAATTCATTTTTTAACTATTCAAGATGAAGGTGGAACTAAAAAAATTGTTGAAAAAGTTTTTGGTCAAATCAAAGATTTATTAAAAGAAGCTAACAATGTTAAAAGAACCCCTCAAGCTATTAATCATTTAACATTAGCATTACAATGTGGAGGTTCTGATGGTTATTCAGGAATTTCTGCAAACCCTGCATTAGGAGTAGCCGCAGATTTATTAGTTAAGAATGGTGGTAGTTCAATTTTATCAGAGACACCTGAAATCTATGGAGCGGAGCATTTATTAATTAACAGAGCAGTAAGTAAAGAAGTAGCTGATAAATTAGTTGCAAAAATTGAATGGTGGAAGCATTACACAACAATTAATAATAGCTCTATGGATAATAATCCTGCACCTGGAAATAAAAAAGGTGGTCTTACAACAATATTAGAAAAATCATTAGGTGCAGTAGCTAAAGGTGGCAACTCATTATTAAGCGATGTTTTGAGTTATGCAGAAACATTAACTAAAAAAGGTTTTAATTTTATGGACTCACCTGGTTACGATCCAGTTTCAGTCACGGGCCAAGTAGCTTCAGGCGCTAATGTGATTTGCTTTACTACTGGACGAGGATCATGTTTTGGTTGCAAGCCAGTGCCTAGTTTAAAATTAGCTACTAATACTGCAATGTTTAAAAAGATGAGTGAAGATATGGACATTAATTGCGGAACAGTCATAGATGGAGAAGAAACAGTTGAGCAAGCTGGTCAAAGAGTATTTGATCTTGTCTTAAAGACAGCGTCTGGTCACAAATCCAAAAGCGAACTTAATGGATACGGCGACGAAGAATTCAATCCTTGGCAAGTTGGCGTTGTGATGTAATGCCAGATTCAAAGCCATCTAACCTTATTGTTATCCTATTAGCTTCATCTGCTTATTTCTTATTTGTAGCGATGGATACGCTGTCAAAATATTTAACTCAGTATATTCCCGTTAACCAACTTGTTTGGGGAAGATACACTTTTCATCTTATAGCTATGGTTATTTATTTTATGATTTTTAAGCCTAAGCTTGATTTAAAAAAAAATTTTAAAATTCAATTAGCTCGTTCTGCATTGCTCGTCTTTGCTACATTTTTAATGTTCAATGCCTTAAAGCTTTTTAGTTTAGTAGATATCTATGTTCTCTTTTTTACCGCACCTCTTATCTTAGCTTTGTTGTCTGCAATTTTTTTAAAAGATAATCTTAGTTTTAAAGGCTGGATTTTAATGGCACTTAGTTTTGTTGCCATTGTCTATACACTTGGTCCGAGCATGAAAGTAATGTCTGTAACGGTTGCATTTCCTTTTTTGATACCAATTTGTTGGTCAATGTATCAATTTTTGACAAAATTAATTTCTAACAATAGAGAACCTTTTGTAGCAGTTTTTTACAGTGGTTTAGTTGGCACAATTATTTTTTCTATTTATAATTTTGGGCATTGGAACACTATTGATAACAATTGGATTTGGTTGGGTTTAGTTATTTTAGGAGTATTTGGTTTTATCTCTCATTTAATTTTAGTTTACGCAATTCAATTATCTAATTTATCTTTCGTGGCTAATTTTCAGTATAGTCAGTTAGTCTGGTCTTCTATTCTAGGACTACTAATTTTTGGCACACCCATAGAGTTAAACAGAGTTCTAGGTATGATTGCTATTATAATTTTTGGTGTTTTATTTATAAGATTTGAATTAAGTAAAAAACTTTAATCTTTCCAATCTGCTTTTGCTTTATTTAAAAAAGCATTAATTCCTATTTTAGAATTTTCGTGATCAAGCAAGTTGTAAAAAGATTGTCGTTCCTCCTCTAATCCTTGATCTAATAATTGATTGTTAGAAATAAGTTTTTTAATTTCAATTAAACTTGATTTTGGTCTTTCTGATATTTTTTTTGCAATATTAAAAGCTTCTGCAGAAAAATTTTCTTTATCTAAAAGAATATTTACTAATCCCAACTCATAGGCTCTAACACCTGAAATTATTTCACCCGTCATACACAAGTAGTTTGCATTATGCTTTCCAGCAAAAAACTTTAATCGTTGTGTGCCACCTATGCCTGGAATTAAACCTAAATTAATTTCAGGTTGACCAAATTTAGCTTCCTTGCAGGCTATGATGATGTCGCACAATAAAGCAAGTTCCATTCCGCCTCCCAAAGCATAACCCTCAACAGAAGCTACAATTGGAATTTTAATTTCTTTTATTTTATCAAAATAATTAAACAATCCTTTTTCTTTTGCTGAGTTAGTACTTAAACTATTTAATTCTTTAATATCAGCACCAGGAGAAAAAAGTTTTTGATTACCCTGTATCAAAATTGTTCTAACAGATGAGTTAGACTCTAATTCTTTAAATCCTTCGTAAATTTCTTTTGAGGTTTCTATATTAAGAGCGTTATTATCTTTTTGTCTATCAAGTGTTACACACCCTACATGACCATTAATTTCAATTTTTATGTTTTTATAGTTTGTCATTAAACCCATTTTTAACACTTAAAAAAGTTAACTAATTTAATAAAAAAAAAGAGATAACCCAAATTGATCTTTAGTTAGCTGTATTTTTTACTATTCACGTGTTTTTATACTCACATGAGTTTAAATTCAAACCTCAATAATGAAACTAACCAAGGTGCTGAGCAGGCATCTAATTACTCACCTAGACCAAATATAGATCATCTAATTAAACGAATAGTCGTTGAGAGAAGAAAAGAGAGAAAAAATACTCTTATTACTTTGACCCTTTCGTTTTTAGGTGTGGCTGTGCTGGCTATTTTTGTAAGCAATGGCTAATTAATATAAAATCCTTTTCATTTTTCTCAGTCTTTTCTAGGTTTTTAAAACTCATAATTAATTGACTCAAATTTTTTTATCAGTTTAAATAACCCATATTAATCACTTTAACTTTAAGGAAAGTAAAAGATGGATAGTACATCTTTCGAGCCAAAAACTATTGAAGAAAGTTTTAGAAAAAATTTTGCTGAGTACATAGATGTCTTTTTAAATTTCCAATCAACCTTTTTATCCAACCTTAATATTCGCTATAAAAACCTAGACAACGCCCATCTCGTTTTACTTTTTGGTCGAAGAGCGCATGAAACTATTTTAAGGAAAAGAAAATTTGATTTAGATCATGATATAAGTTTAGATAATTTTTGGAAAAATCTAGAAAGCATTTCACAAGAAAAAATATCGATAATTCAAATAGCTGATAGCACCGGACTTCCTAAAGAAACAGCCAGAAGAAAAGTTTTAGAATTAGTTAAGAATAAAATATTAACTAGAAAAAATAAAATAATAACTTGGTCACCTAACGATGAATATATCAAAACTTATGGGGGTATAGTTGAAAAACAAATTCACGATTTATCTATTGTCTTAAAATATGTAGGAAATTTTTTTAATTTAAATCTTGAGACTGAAAATATAAAAAAGATAATTTCTAAAAATTTTAGTTTCTTTTGGTTTCATTTTTTAGAAACTGAAAA
>Ga0255766_10000145_pt1 | contig 63427 bp, 63 predicted proteins | sample 071ome_23_FD_179966 | JGI IMG/M metagenome (GOLD analysis project Ga0255766, IMG submission 179966) | Coastal salt marsh microbial communities from the Groves Creek Marsh, Skidaway Island, Georgia - 071403BT metaG (version 2) | ecosystem: Environmental > Aquatic > Marine > Intertidal zone >...
CTTACCATATACACATCATAAGTGCTATCAATACCTGTTAAAGTAACACTTGCTACTGCTGATGTAACTATTTCTTCATCTATTTTTATTAAGCTACCTGTTGCCATTATTTAACTCCATATACTGATACATCTATATTTGATAAAGTTGTTGCTGTTGAAGTAAATAATTGAAATCCTGTATATTGTGTAGTTTCTTTTTTAACACCTATCCATTTAAAACCTAACATATTTGTACCTAACATACCAACACTTTGACCTAAGCCAAAAGTGTATTCACTTGTAGAAAATGGATTAAAAATATAAAACCAACTACCAAGTCCTTGTTCTGTTGCTTCCCCCATACCTCTCATTTTAGTTGTATTTGTTCCTCTCTCCTCTACAAATGTTGTATTTGCTAACAAAAGAAATCTTGCATAATCATAATTACTATCACTATCAACACCACCACTATCAATTAACCTCAAATCCATAGCAGTACCTACACTATCATCTAACATTGTATAAGTTATTGCATACACATCATACTTATCACTAAAGCAATCAGTTACATCAATACTTGTAACAGAAGTTCCACTAGCAGATTTTATAAATTCTAAATTAGTAGCCATTATGAATACCTTATTCCATATAGACTTGCTGTTCCTGTCATATTTCCTGTAGAAGAAGCTTTTAATCTTATTGCATTATGTGTTTCAGCAGTTGGATAAACACCACTTCCAAATTTATAATAATTAACAAGAGTTGGATGTTCTCCAAAAAATTGTGTGGTTGAAAAACTATATTTAGAGCTATCTCCTAAATTATATAGGTATGTATAACATAATTTAGATAAACCTGTTCCACCACCACCTAATGAAAATAAATTGTTTGTACTTGTGCTTTTATCCTCTGCAAAAGTTCCACCAACACTTCCATATTGTACTGCATATTGATAACCTGCTGTATGATAGCTTGTGCCACCATTATTTGAAATTTGCAACAAAGTATCAGTAGTAGTTTCAGTAAAAGATACAGTTAGAAAATGAACATTGTAAATACTTTCATCTATTGAAGTAAAATTAGTTGAACTTACTGCACTTGCAGTTTGAGTTTCAATTAATTCTAATTGTCCAAAAGAAGTCCATTTATTATCTGCTATAAGGTTGTTAATATCATTAGGATCAAACACACCTGTATTATTACCAAAACTTTGTGTTGGCTCTGCACCTTTATATCCATATTTCAAATCATCTGCCATTGTTATACCTCATAAACATCTGTAAAGAGTAAATGTTCCACTTTCAATGTTGCCTGTGTCCATAAAATAATATACTCCATCAACTGTACTACTGACTGTAAATACTCCACCACCCTGCATACCGTGATTATTACCACCACTTTCCATATAAGATTGCTCTAGAGTAAAAAAACTGTACTCACTAGAATTGTTTGCATTAAAGATGTATTGAATTTGCGACAAACTTTCCCCTGTTGCATTCCCAATACTTCCAGATAAATCAAATTTATTTTGATTAGTGTTTGATGTATTTGAAAAAGCAGTATTTGCAGTTAAAAATTTAAATGCGTGGTCATAATTTGTTGTTGAGTTATCAGTACCACTTTCAGTAAATCTCATCTGTAAATCTGCACCATCTGTGCTTGGTATAACATTTGTTAAAGCAACCATATAAACATCATCACTATCTATGCCTGTTAAGGTAACTGATGACACAGGACTACTTACTGTATTTGTTGCTACTTGAATTAATTGTCCTGCCATTAGCTATCTACTCTCAATCCGTAAGTTCTAACAATACCCTCATCTACATTTGCACTTATGCAAACAATTTGAAAACCTGTGATACTTGCAGTAGATTTTAGAACTGTAATTCCTTTTCTACCTCTATGAAGTCCACTCAAATTACTACTTACTTGAAATAATCCAAAAGTATAACTTGAATTACTAAATGGATTAAAAATATAAGAAACAGTACCACCACCCTCTGGACTATCATCTGCACTACCAAAAATTGAACTTATTTCAGTTTGATTTGTCAATCTTGTTTCTGAAAAACTTGTTTCAGCTTTTAAGTTTAAATGTGCAATATCATAACTTGAACTGCTTATTACACTACCACTACTATTTATAAATCTTCCATCTAAATCTGTACTTGTTGTGCTAACTGTTGTAAATCCACTTGTAGTAATTTTGTATATATCAAAATCTGCTGAAAAAACATCTGTTACATCAACATTAGATACACTAGCACTAACAGTAGTTTCATTAATTAATCTTAGGTTACTCATATCTGTTTTACTCCATAGAGTTTTGCTTGTAGATTTGCTATATTAGTTGATAAAGTAGGTAAAAGTTGAATTGCATTATGAGTTTCAGCAGTTGGTAAAACTGCACCACCAAATAACATATTATAAACACCTGTTTGAACACCTGTATTTTGAAAAGTTGAAAAACTATATTTGCTTGAATTTCCTAAATTATAAAAATATATATATGTGTTTTGGCTTTCCTCTACTGTATCAGCACCAAAAGTAACTAAAGACATAGCATTATAATTAGTTGAATTACCCTCACCAAAAGATACAGTTCCACCATACTGATAAGCATATTGATAACCACTAGAAATATAACTACTTCCATTATCATTACTTAACCTAACTAATAAATTTCTTTGTGCAACTGCATAAAAACTATCTATTTGCAGTAAGTGTACATCATATTTTGCTTCTTTAATATTAGTAAATTCCATTGTTGCAGTAGATGAAGTTATAGATTGTTCCTCAATAAGTTCTAAACTACCACCAAGTTTTCCTTGTGATTGAAGTTCAGCTACATCAGTAATAGAAAAGACACCACTATTAGATACAGTTTGATTAGGTTGATTTTGTCCTAGATAACCATAAGGCATTTGAACTCCTTTAGGTTATTTCTAAAATACTTGCAAATGCTTCTAGATCACCTGAAGCTGCACCACCTGTTAGTTCTATACTATCCCCATTTTCTAAAACTAATTTAGAAGTTCCTGCTAGTTCTATTGTGCTATCAGCTGGTACGCTTATTGTATAAGCTATACGTGCATTTCCAGAAGTTCCGTCAACAACATCAGCTGTAATTGTGTCATCAGCAGCACCATCAACATTAGTAATACGTAATGTCAATATAATTGCTGTACCACCAGAACTATTAGTATAAATAGCAGTATTACTGCTAGTTACGTCCAAATAAGCGTTTTTAAATGTATTAGCCATATTTCCTTTCCTATCCTAATGCGATTATTAAACCTATATCAGCAAATCCACCTTGATCTAAAATAGATTGTACTGTAACTTTTTTTATATTATTGCTATCACTTGCGTCTGCAATTAATAGTTCGTCCCCTGTAGCTGCTGTAACTGATGATTGTCCATTAATATCTACATCAAGTGTTACTGCACCAGATGTTCCACCACCACTAAGACCAGATCCAGCTGTAACACCAGTTATATCGCCCTCGCCAATATAACCTGCCCACGCTGATCCATTGTAAAATTGTAATTCATTGGTATCTGCTAAATAACAAAACATACCCTCTATTGGACTTGTTATTTGTGCGTCCCTTGCTGTTGCGTCAGCAAATATTGAAATGGATTGTTCCATTAAGTAATCATTTACATCTGCTGCTGTTAAGACTTCACCAACAGCAAAAACTTTAAATCCGTTTGCCATATTTTTAGTTTATCCTTTCTTTGTTTAGTTTAATTGTATGTGTCATTAATAACCTAACTTATCTGTATCTAATACACCAAATAATGGATTGTCTAAACGTAAAAATGCCTGGACATCTGCATTAGATAGCTTATATGAACAACTAAATATATCTGGTGTAATGTTGTAACTAATACTATCAATCACTTCTAAAGACGTTATTTGTGCTGGACTACCACTGCCAGGTGGTGTTAATTCAACTTGTACAACATCGCCAACTTCTCTTGCTAATACGGTATTTTGATTACCAGTTGTAGCTTCTGTTAGATCAACTACTAAGTTATCAAATCTAATTAAAGCACTACTAAATTTACCAAGTAAAAAGTTTGCAGCGTCATTAACATCACTATCTGTATTGTTATACAATCCTGATCTACTTAATGTTCTAACCAGGTATTTACCTTGCGACGCCGTATCTTCTACAGTTTGTGTTGTACCACCAATACGTTGTAATGAAACTATATTAAATATCTCATTGTCATCGTTTATATAATCTACACGTAAATATGGTACATCTGAACCATCATCGCTAAATGTTGCACTAGGTGTGCTTGGAAACGTTGTATGCCTTGATTTAAACGTTAATTGACCATTCTTAGCCATAAATAATAAACCATTTTCAGAACGTTCAATATTTTGTAAAACTGATAACGCATTTTCACTAATACCACTTAATGATTGCATTGTACTTATACCAGTTTCAATGGATCTACCAGCACCGAATTTAATATTGGCATTATCTAATACATTACTAACTAACGTTCCACTATCTGTACTACTAAATGAAGCGTCAATTAATTCTGCATTAGCTAACTTAATAAAACCATCAGACGCTAAAAAGTCTGCAAATGAATTGTTTTTATCTGGATAACTAAGGTTTATATCTGTTACAAAACCAACAAATAAATCTTCATAGGTTGAACCACCATCAGTTGTAGCGTCCACTTGTATAGCAATCATAGGTTCAATACCTGGACTATACGGACTTGATGTATTGGTATTTTCATATTTACGTTCATTATTTAATAAACGTACTGCACACGTACCAGTAAAGAATGTGTCTAAATCTCTTGATCTACCACGATTTATAGCAACACTTTGTACATCGCTTGTTACATCAGTTAATGTAACTGCACCACCTAATTGCCCACTATCTAAAACACCACGAATTAAATCATCTAATGTAAAAGTGTTTTGTGTAAAACCTATACGAACACGTACTGTTGGTTGTGCCATTATAAAATATCAATCCTGCCACTACCACCATTTTGACGTTTAAATTCTCTTGCACCCCTAGAAAATAAATCTGCTGCTTGTTGATCTGTAGTAATTGGTGCGTAATTGTTTACAATAACATTTCCCTGACTTTGTCCGATAGCAGTACGTTGTGTTTGTGCTGCTGAAGCTAATAAACTTGTAGCTGTACGTTGTGCGTCAATATCATCTGGGGAAACTACAGATTTAACTTGGCTATCAGCAAAACCAAACGATACTTCTTCAAAACGTCCAAGTTTGGGTAGATCAAGTTTTATACCAATCTTACCAAGCATATTTTGTGCTTTTTGTGCAAAACTATTTATCTTGTCAATAAAACTATTTAATGCACCAATAATACGATTTATCATATTTTCAAAATTCTTTGGTAGGTTAGTTAAAAATGGTGCAACAAATCTATCAACTATTTCTGTAAACTTTTTAAATGCTGGTGCAAGTGCTGCTAGTAGTAACGTAATAATTTGTATCATTGGTGGTGCTAATGCACTAATTAATCCACCAATAGAAGCTATAAATGGTGCTACTGATTTAATTGCGTCTGATAAGTGGGGTCCAATCTCGCCAACTAAATCTACTAATACTGGTAATAATTGTTCTGCAATCGGTAATAACTCTTGACCAAGTGTTGCTTTTAATTCTGTTAATTTTGCCCTTGCTTCATTTGATTTAGCAGCAAAACTATCTTGTTCTGCGTTTAAATAACCTTGTGTTACAGCAGATCGTTCAACAATAAGTTCGTATGTTGCTAATGCTTTTTCTTGTTTTGTTAATTGTGCAGCAGAACTTTTACCTGTCATTTCAAACGCTTTAGTTTGTACTTCTGCTTCGTTTATAGCGATACCATAAGTTTTAAGACTTTCACGCTCACCAAGAAGTGCTTTAGTAAATGCTTCTAATACTGGTTGCGCACCACCCTGAACATTATTAAATGCTGCGACGTCCCCAGCTACAACGGTTAATGCTTGTGATAAATTAGCACTTTCTTCAGCTGTAAATGCAATACCCTGTAATACTTGTCCAGATGTTTTTAATAAATCTTGTAATTCAAAATTTGCTAAACCAGCTTTATTTGCAAACTCTTCTACGAATGCGTTTAGTTCTGCCCCACTTTCACCAAATACAACATCAAATGCTGATCCAGCTTCTTTAGCACTAGAAGCCAAATCAACCATTTCTTTACCAACGGTTACTGCTGCAACTGACGCTAAACCTAATCCTGCTACTGTAGCTTTACCAATAGTTCCTGCAACACTACCAAATGTATTTAATGCTTTTTGTCCCTTTGTTAATGATTTAACAAACTGGTCGGTTTTACCGACTATTGCTATTGATACTTTCTTTTCAAATGCCATTATTTAATTGCCCTTGTTAATGCGTCATACATACGTTCATTATATGTTTCCAATATTTCGTTTTGATTTCTACTAATAGTTTTACCTACAACATAACCTTGTTTACCTAATTTAGTAAATGAACTGTCGCCACGATCTCTTTGGTTGCCAATCCATTTTCTATAAGGAAACTTTGCACCTGGTCTTGAATGTGGTAAACGTCCTACTTCTGAAGCAGTTATTGCCCTAGTTTTGCCACCACGAACTGGTACATATTGAAACCTACGACCAAACTCCATAGATAAAGCTGTTGGGTATCTATCGTTTGATTTAATATTAATTTTTGCTTCGGATCTAGTTCCTGAAGCTGTCATACCCATAACAGAACGATTAGCTTTTGGTACTGGTTGTTTACGTCCTAACGTACGGCTTTCTGTTAATTGTTCTTTTGCTATTTCTCTATGAAACTTTGATAATGTTTTAAGAACGTCTTTTTTACCGTATTGTTTTAATTCTTTAACAAGTTCTCTAACTTCGCTGTTATCTATTGCTAAATCGGTTTTTTTAAATGTTCTTGCCATAATTATCGTATTTCTTGTTTATAACTCTTACTAATGCGTAAAACATTTCTAAATCAAGTTCTGCAAGTTCTTGTGGACTTATACCAGTTTCAACTGCTATTGTTGCAATTAAATCCTGAAAACCACTTATGCTTTTAAATTATCACTTGATCCATTAATGTCTAGTTCTTCAACTAAACCAATCCAGGTATCGTAATCTTCAGTTACGCCATTTCTTTTAGCACCTAACCAAGCTAAATATAAAAGCCACTCATAACGACTTTCTTCGTTTAGCTTGGATATTGGTACATTAAATTTGCGTTCAAACTGAACAATATCTATTGGTTTAATTTTTACTTCAAACTTCTTGCCGTCTTGCATAACGACAATCATATTGCCCATTATGAAGTTGCTCTAGTTATTGTTCCAGATGTTGGAAACGTTACGGACATAGTTGCAAGTTCACCAACGCCATTTGCTACTGGTATATGTTGATTTACAAGCACATCACCAGAATAGCTTGGGTTAGTAGCACTTACAGCACTAGATGTTGGTTTAACAACAAATGCTGTTGTTGTACCTAACAATGGCCATAATGTAGCGTCCACTTCTGAAGCTGCGAAGTCTTGTTGAAACTCTATAGATAATTCACCTGATTTCAAACCACCTGTTCGTGATTGAAAAGTATCGCCCATAGCCGTTGTAATAATTTCGTCAGCTGTAATGTCTAATGTAACACTTGCAACGTGGTCTGATAGATCAACGCTATTCAAGGTTACACTAGCGTCTGTTAAAACAAATTTTGCCAATGTAAACTCCTTTCAAGTCTAATTTTATAGTTTAGTAAAGAAGTTAAGTTGTGTGTGTTATTCTATGCCGATTGTTGCGTGTATAGAAAAGCTAGGATCAGTTCCACTAATTGTATAATTTAGTCGCCAATAGTCATCTGTAATTGATCCAGCTACACTTTGAAAATCTGCACCTATTGCAGTTATATCTGTAAATGTTATTTGGTCTGTTGGACTTGTAAAACTAGCGTTGTCATCTGATTGTAATTTAAACGTAACTGTTGGTGATGATGTTCCACTTACACCATAACAATGTATTGCTGCATAAATCTTTTCATCTGCACCAACTGCACCTAATTGTACACCTGTTGAATTACCAGTAGCAGTTAAATCGCTATCAAGTTCAATAGTACCCCTAACAACAATATCTGATGATTGTGATTTAGAAATACTAAATGGTGCTATCTCGCCAATAGATCCAAACATAGAATAAGTAAATAATGTTGATTTCATAAAGTATGCAGTATTGCCTACACCTGCGTCTGGTACTGTTGTAACAATTAATTCGTTGCCTACAGACGCACCTAATAAAGCGTCTGGTTTGTTTTGACCAGCTTCATAAAAACCGTCCATTGATATAGTGCTATCTTTTAAGCCCCCTAGTTTTTCCCTAAAGCCACCACTATTTATAACCGTTGCGTCTAATTCTTCAGCGTTAATTTCCAGGTTTACACTGGTTATGTGGCTAGATAAATCGTAACCACCTGTAAAAACTTTACCGTCATTAAATACAAATTTAGCCATTATCTACTTCCCACGCTTCATTAATGTTTGGTGTATTTTTATCATCTGCTTTATATGTTCCGTCTTTTTTTCTTGCACGTCTTTTTTTAATAGTAATAGGTTCTATGTGTCCACCCTTTATTAATGACTTAGCAACATTTTCATCATCAATAGTTATAGTTTCGCCTTTTACTTTATCCATAACTTTTTTATTACCAATAATTTTATATTTAGCCATTACGAACCTTTCGTGTAAACTTCAATACTTAAATTAGCACCAACACCGTCAATGCCGTTTAAATTAACATCTGCTGCGTAATTAGACACATTAACAACTCTAGCGTCTGTATCATCAAGTCCTAAAGTTCTATTATTAAATATTACTTGTCTAACACTAGAACTACCACTACCTGTAATAAAAGCGTCTAGTTTATCTTGTGCAGTTCTACTATCAGCACGTTGTACAGCTATTAATAAATCAAATGTATATAGATCAGTTCCCCTTTGCATAGCTAAATCAAACTCTATATCTGTTGGTAAAACTATTGCTACTGGAAAGTTTATTGCGTTATCTGGAACTGTATCGTAACAACGTAACCCACTTATTGTTCCTATGGTTGTTTTTAAACCATCACGTATTTCGGCTAGTGTAGCCATTAAGATACACCTAAAACTGTGCCTTTACGAAATGGTGCAATTAATCGTGTTATTTCTCTGTTTTGTTGAATATTGACTACGCCAAAATCCCCAACACCTGCAACGCCTAATGGTGCATTACGCATAGCAAATAATTCACTAGCTAACATTAATGTAGCTTGTTTGATTTGTGTTGGAACACTTGGATAACCCCAATTTGCAGTTATTTCGGCACGTGGCCTGTTACTTGAATAATCTAGTGGCCATTCGTGGTTGCCATCGCTTATTAATTCTACAATATAATAAGGATTGCCTGTAATACCACCAACAATGCCGTTTATAGGTAAAACCTGGTATTGATCTGCACTAACGGTAATTTCGTATGTACCGTCATCATCATCATCGTATTTAACTACTAAATCAGTAGTTGTTGAAATATCATCTACACGTAATCGGTATAAATCATTTGTAAAAAATTTACGTGCAGTTGCCGAACCATCTTGGTAAAAGTATCGTCCACAAAAAGCGTCTATTTGCCTTGACGCTGCGTTTACTGCGTCATCAATTAAAGTATCGTCTGCTGTATCGCTTGTAGGTATGCCAACAAACGTCTTTAATTCATCTTGTGTACAGTAACCGTTAGTAATAGCCATAAGGTTTATCTACCTTTCTTTCGGCCTTTACCTTTGCCACCTTTCATTTTTTTACCGTAATGTTTTGGCATTAAATCCTACTTGTCTTTTATAACTTTTTTTTCAGCTTTAGGTTTTTTATCTTTAGTTTCAATTTTACCACCAGCTTCTTTAATAGCTTTTTTAACTTCTTCAGCACGATCTGCCTTACCGTAAATTTCGTAATTCTTTAATTCTTTTTTAAGTGCTTCTATTAATTTTTCGTTTGCCATAATTCTTTCCCTAAGCAGTTTGGTGTATCTATTGCTAGACACACCAAGACTACTATTTTAATTAAAAGGTTGGTGTTACCAATCCTGTTCCACTCATCTTTGAAATACCAAGTGGGTATCTACCAGAAGCAAAAGCAACATAACCATAAACAACCATTTTAGTTGTTAATGATCCAGCGTTTGTTTCCTCAAATTTAAGTTGGAATAAACTATCTTCAAATAAGATATGGTCATCAGCTTTAACTAAGTAAATTTGATCCTCGTTAGTACCTGCACCTGCGTTTGTTACAACGTTAGCGTCTGTAATAACTGGAATACCTAGTAATGAACCAACTACGTTTCCATATTTAGCTGCTTCACCAACACCTACTGCGTTGTCTGGGTTGTTACCAGCTGGAACAACTAATGGACGGTTTGTACTGTCCACACCTGCTGTAATGAAACCCCAACGTCTTGGGTGCATAATAAATGCTGTTGGTGGTGCAAATCTATTTGAATTGATTTCTTGAACTTGATCTGCAAGTTTAGGATATAATTCGCCAACTGTTGGACTTGCGTCTGTGTAAGTTGTTTCATTAACACCTGAAACTGAAGCAATACCTAATGGTTGTCCAGATGAACCAGAACCGTTAAGCATTAAGTTATCAAGTTTTGTGTAATATGCTGCAACTAAGTCTTGGAATATAATGTTTTCCAATGAAAAACCTGGTTGTCCACCTCTTTCAAGAGCTTGTCTTGAAACGTCTTGTTGACCTGCAATAGTATCAACATTAACTGTTAATAAGGTATCGTCCATATTGGTTTCTTGAACAGCTGAGTTTTCACTAGCTTGTTCTGCTGCTGCTGATCCAGTGGTAATTCTGGATATTTCAATTTTGTTACCAAACGCTGGTAAATCCTTTTTAGGAACAGCGTTATAAAATGCAGAACCAGCTCTTGCGATTGGTGCAAACTCATCTACTAAGTATTGAGGTACAACTAATCCAGTAAAAGCACCAGTTCCAACATCTCTAGCTTCAAAATCTTGGTGCTTGTTAAGTCTTTCTTGTGCTTTAAAGTCGCCTGATCTAGCAGCGTAAGCGTCAGCAATAAAAGAGTGGTCGCCACCCTTTCTATACATATTTGGCTCGTTCACTTCTACAACAGCTTCTTTTTCGCCTAAGTCTTCGTCCTCAACACCAAGCAAATTTCTGCTTTCTTTAACTGCTTTTAAAGTTTCAGCAGCTTCTCTAGCTTCTTCAATCTTTTCGTTCATCTCTTTGATTTCAGCGTGTAGTTCGTTTGATCTAGCAAATTTGCTATCAAATTCTTCACCAGCTTCCATTTCATCAAGTTCTGAAACAAGACCGTCTAGTTCAGCTACTTTTGCTTCTCTAGCTTCAATTAATTTTTTCAATTTAATTTTCCTTGTGTTATTTTCTTATACTTCTGCGTAGAGTGTGGTAGTTAAGTGTGATACACGGCTATAACCACGGCTATACGTCTTTTAGCGAATGCCGTCCCTTTCAAGTTTCATTTTTAATAAATCCACTTTCGGATTGCTTCGCTTTTTATCAACGTCATCACTTTCAGCGACTTGGTTAATAAAACTTTCTAAAATTTCTTTTGCTTGGTCGCCACTTCTAGCTTCAACCAATTCTTTGTGTAGGTTTTCTAATTCAATACCACGAAGTTTTGCACCTGCCCACGGATTAGCTGGATAAGTTACTACTGATACGTCAAATAGTCTTGCTTCGTTTACTTCTCTGTTTTCACCGTTTTGGTCAAAATTATCTTTAATTGCTGCAAATGCAAATGACATTTCGTTTAAATCGCCACGCTTCATAGCACTTGCAACTTCTGCAACTGTTGGATTTGATGGATCAAGTTCAGCACGTACAAATAAACCGTAATCATCTTCTTCTAGTTCTAATGTACCTGATGAAGTTCTTGCCAATGGTATACCGTCGTGATTAACTAAAAATCTAACATCATCTTGTTCTTGTAAAGTCTTTTTAAATGCACCTGGTTTAATTGTTTCGTTATATTGTCCACGGCTATCACGAACACCGTATGGTTTATCAAATACAGAAGCATAACCAGTAAACAATAAAGTATCTGTATTATCTTCGCTTCTTTGCTCTACTGCACTAAATGTAAAACTTCTATTTTCAGTTTGTCTTTCCATTGTTTTTAGAATAGTTGACCTTTTTTGCATACCAAGTGTTTGTGATATAGAAATTACTTTGTCAAATTTATCCATTAATCTAAACTCCCTTTTTTTATTTTTTTGTTTTCTAGGTTCTAATTCACCCTCACTAACAAGTTGTGCAATCTTTCTATCTGCCCAATCTGCTGCTTTCATAGGTTCTGTCCACGGATTACTACCCCACAATAAAAATGCAACATCACTAGCTACCCAAGTATCTGGATCTTGTGGGTTTGTTTTATCTCTATTTAAATCGCTAATGTGTCTTTTATGCCACGCTGCAATACGAACAATTTTATCTATGCTAATTTGTTCGCCACTTGCCATTTGTCTTGCTTCACGTTTTGTTTTATCTGTTAAACCGTCCCCTGCCTTATTTAGATTATCTAAACCACGTTGTGCATTTTCTTGCATAAATTTAGGTGGTGTTCTATCAACTTGCCTTAATTCTGCTTCTTGATCTAAATTGTTTTCTTCTTTTTGTTTAGCTTCATTAATTAAAATTGCTTGTAGTTGTTTTTCAGCTTCTTCGTGTGTTTCGTGGCAACCCATAATAAAACCATCATCTAGTTTTACTACTGCGTGGCCTTTGCATTCTTCATTGTCCATTTGTATTTCGTATGGCATTAGTCTGGCCTTAAAATTGATATGTTTCCAGTTGTACTATCGCTTATTGCGTAAATTTCATTATCTTGTGGTACACGTATTTCAATTAGTTCACCATTATCTAAATGTAAACCATTACTTGCAGTAACATCGCTACCACCTAAATACATTTTATTTGAGTGGTTATTGTGAACGTAAATATGCTGTTCAAAATTTTGACTATCTAAAATTTTAACTGCTGTATCTGGTGTAATACTAATACTTGCACTAATCATTTGGTAACTCGTTTGTTGGATCGTGTTCGTCTATGCCTTGTGGTTGTAATGTTGGATCAATTAATGCACCTTGTAAACCAATATAGAATTTGTCGCCACCCTCGTATGGTTCTAAATCCATTTTTGCCCTAGCTTCGTTTGGTGTCATAATTCCAGAACTTACAGCTACTTGAAACGACCTAACTCTACTTAGTTGGTCGCCACGGCTATATTCGTCTGTATCTAATTTAACAAATTGTTTTCCTGGTAATAATGTACTAAAACCATCTTCAATACGTCTAATCCACGGCAACAATGTATGTCTAATAAATGCTAAACCGTTACTTTCAATATTTGAATAAACGTTTGAACCATCTTTAGATAAAAGTAAATGTGCTGGTATTCTAAACACTCGTGCAATTTCGTGTACTATTTGATCCCTTGCAGCAATTAATTCATTACCTGCTGCGTCTGATATAGCTTTCCATTTTAAGCCACCAGTTAATACAGCTGGTTTTCTATTTTTGTTGTGATTATTTAACCAAGTTTCTTTTAATATATTTGCTTGTTCAGCTGTTAAGTCCCTATCAGTTTCCAATACTGATGATGGTGTACCACCTTGACCATAAAACTGTGCAATATGTCTTTCCATAGCTAATGCAAGTCCGTAGGTATTTGAATTGGTGCGTAGTGGACTTACGCCTATTAATTGTCCTGGATAGCAATACCACACAAAATGTAACATATTATCGCTTGTTATTTTTCTATCGTAATTACCTTTTTTAGTTTGTAGCATATAAACTTTTTGTCCGTCTGACATTTCTACTTTTACTTTTTCTGGATGTACTGGTGTAAGCTGTATTGGTCGCCCTTGTCTATCTTTATCTACTAACACGAAACTATTACCGTGCATAGCTAAAGATGTGATTATTTGATGTAACAATGAAAACATTGATAGATCAAGACTTACATTTGGTTTTTCTAAAAATTTTGGTTTATCAGTAAATATTGTCTTTTGACCGTCATAACGAAGTGTTTTAATTGGAAGTAACGCAATACTATCAGCAATTAATGATATTGCACTAAATACAGTTGATATGCCAAGTGCAGACATTTCATTTACTTTTTCCCCAGTGTAGTTGTATAAACCACCCTCGCGTAAAGCTAATAAATCAACAAGGTTTCCTAAAGCTGCGTCCCTGTTTTCTACTCTTTTGAATAAACTCATCTAACTGCTAAATAACTTCCTATAATTAAAAACGCACCAGCGACTATTAACGCTAATGATACGTTTATTGTATATACTCCATAAATTATAAGTCCTGCACCTAATACTTCAGTTAGTGTTGTTATATAGTTTTTCATCTATCCTTTCCTTTGCAATATTATAATTAACATCATTTAATTCAATACCTATAAATTCTACATTATTATCTATACAAGCTACACCTGTTGTTCCACTTCCCATAAAATTATCTAATACAACATCATTTGGTTTTGAAGCAATTTTTAATATTCTATCTGCTAAAGCTAGTGGCATTTGTGTTGGGTGTACTCTTTCTTCTTTTGGTATATTATGTGGCACATACCAAACAGAAGTTAAAGGATCATCAATACCACAATCAGTATTAAGGTAAATATTATCACCTTTTGATAAATGGTAAATTATTTCATAATCTAAATGAAACCTAGATTTTGTGCTGTCAAAACTACCTGAATACTTCCAGATAATATAACTTTTAAAATCTAATTGTTGAAATGCGTTTGTAAATTCAAGCCAATGTGGTGTTCTAAGTTTTTTATTTGCTGTTTTACTTTTAATATTAAAAAATAATTGTCCACCGTCTTTTAGTATTCTTTGATATTCTTTAAAAACTTCATCAATAAATTGTGAATATAATTTTAAAAATAATATATCTTTTTTGTCTGCTTTATATCCTGCACCAGAAATATCTTCATAAGGTGGACTTGTAACAATTAAATCAATAGAGTTATCTGGTAACTCTTTCATTACATCTAAACAATCACCATTAAATAGTTTCAATTCTATCCTTTGCTATTTTATAATATTCTTCTACTATTTCAATTCCAATAAAATTTCTTTTTAAATCTAAAGCAGCAACACCAGTTGTGCCACTTCCCATAAATGGATCAAGCACTATGTCATTTTCATTTGACCAAGTTAAAATCATATCTTTTGCTAAATCTTGTGGGAACATAGCTGGGTGTTTAATGTTTTTATTTCTGCCAACACTATATAGAAATATATTACCTTTTATTTTTGTGTCTTTTACTTTATATTCTTTTACTATTGTTGTTTTGTCGTTGTCAGTTTTGTAATAACTTGCATTCTTAACTGTCTTACCACTATTTTTTGTTTTAATTTTTATAGGATTAAATGTATTTGGCTTACCTTTGCTTAAACAAAACATATATTCAAATTCTTGCTCGTATCGGTTATGTGTTAAAGGTATATAATCTTTTTTTTGATAAATCATTGTGTCGTGTAAGTTAAAACCTATTTCTTTAAAATATAATGCTTGTTTAAAACTACTGCCTGTTTCACTTCCATTTATGGTTTTATCGCCAACAATCCAAACAACTACACCACCAACTTTTGTGATATTGTATAATTCTTCAGCAATTTTTTTAAATATATTAAAATCCCAATTTAAAGTATTACTATAATTTCTTAAATTATCATAAGGTGGACTTGTAACAATTAAATCTATTGAATTATCAGGTATATTCTGCATAACTTCTAAGCAATCACCATTGTATAGTTTCATAAATTAATTATCGCAACTTCTGGTTCATTATCTAACGGATCAGGTGCAGTTATACGGTCAAGCATAATAACCATCGCTATTGCTGCGTCAATCTTTCTTTTACTTCTACCCTTAGATAAACGCCAACCCATATCAGTTGTACGTTGTGCTGCTGACATTACTTGATCTGTAAATGTTGGGTTGCCATCGTGTCTTACTTTTGTGTTTGCAATTAAATCATAAGCATTACCACACGCAGGTATCATACGACTATGTGTTTGTGGAAAGTTTACCATTGGTACGCCACGGTCTAATAATACTTGTGCTGAACGTTCAAAAAATGCTGGATCGTATGCTACTTCTTTAACTTTATATTTTTTCATTAAATCAATAATAAATGCTTCTATTTCCTGATAGTCCATAAAGTTTTCATCATTAGGTAGCCATATTTTAGATTTCATATTAATTATTTCATTATCATCTTTTTGACCATACACTATTGCAACGCTGTCGTGTCGTAGTGCCATATCTACACCAACAAATAATTCAACACCTGGTTCTAATTCTAATTGTTCATCTTGACACGCTAACCATTGTTCTATTTCAATCCAACTTTCTTCTTCTGTTCTAGTCCACTGGTTAAGGTGATAACGTTGAAACTCGTTTATTGGTAATGATTTATGCCTACGTCTTAAATTTTCTATTGGCCACCAATCATTTGGTATTGCTGGATTTACTTTTTCCCAAATAGTTTCATCACTTGGGTTATCGTCTTCTTTTGCACCAATCCACTTAAAATAAAATTCTGGATCATCTTGTTTGCCACTTTCTTTTAATAAACCACGTTGGTACATACGACCTGCCATACTATCCATATCGTGACCAGCTGTTGTAATATTTAGCACTAATCCATCTTTACGTTTAGCTGTATTGTTTGATAATACGTAATGTACACGTTCTAAGTTAATGTTATTCCATTCGTGAATTTCATCAGCTATAAAACAACTATTTCTACCACCATCAGCTGTACCTGCTTTTGCAGCAACTCTAAACGCTCTACCTGGTGCATTTTTAACTTGTATTTCGTTTTCAAATGTTTCAACCATATCACGTAAAAACATACTTTCTTCGCACATAGTTTTCATAGTTCCAAATACTAAGTTTGCTTGTTCATAACTTGCAGCAGCAACGGCCACTAGTGGACTAGTTACACCAGATCCAAGTAGTTCATACATACCTATTGCTGCTGCTAATGCTGTTTTACCGTTTCCTTTTGGAAGTCCAATTAATGCTTCCCTATATTGCCTTTCGCCACTTTCTTTAATTTCGTATAAATCATAAATAATTGCTTTTTGCCAATCATCAAGTTTAAATGGTTCGCCAAAAAAATCGCCCTCACCGTGAACGCAGAACTTTTCAATAAACTTTACAACTCTTGCACCTTTTGTTTCTGGTAATGTAATCATATTTTACCTTTATCAATTAGCCACCAAGCTAAATAATTTATGCCAATAAATATAACAATTAAAAGAATAACATCTAACATTTAACACCTATGTTTCATATCAGCTTCTCTATTTTTAAAAGAGGATTTGCATTTAGGATTTTCACATTCCAATCTATAAGTTAAAATGTGTTTTTCTTTTTTAAATCTCATTTATTCTTCTTCTAACATTAATATACGTGGATCAATTAATTCTTGTTCTTCATCATCTTGTAAAAGCTGTTGTAATTGTTTAAAGCCCATTTGTGCTTCACCAAAAGCAATTCCAAGTCTTTGTCTAGCTAATGGTGTTAATCCTAGTTCTTGTTCTAATTTTAAAATCTTTTCTTCTAGTTTTAACGTTAAACTAATTAATGGATTAATTGTAGGTTGCCCTGTTGATCCAACGCTTAATAAACCTTTATTACCTAAATTTTGTATTGTACGATTAGCACGTTCCACTTCATCGTAATATTGAAACAATCTATAAAAAGCTGGGAAGTCAACTTGTTGTGCTGTACTTGCAAGTTCGCTATCCCAATATTGTTTCCAGTAATTACGTGTTTTAGTTAGCCAACGTGAATTAGCTTTTGGTGTTTCAAATCCTTTACCACCTTGTATTACACTCAATGAATTATCCCTATGCCCTGTTAATTTATCTTTTTGTTTTGGTATTCTTCCACGTTTACCCATAAATTATGTTATCCTTTGCATTAAGTATAAATTAAAGAGAAAGGATTTTGACATTTTGTTAAAACCATTTTCTGAGGTTATACTTCTCAAAATGCAAAAAAGAGGTTGGCATTAGTCAACCTCTTTTATTTCATCTATAAGTTCTGCTTTTTGTCCAGTTAAGTTTTCCCAGCGTTCAATAATGACATCACAATAAGCTGGATCTAACTCTACGCCAATCCAATTACGTTTTAATTGTTCACAAGCTAAAAGCATTGAACCACTACCTGCAAATGGATCAAAAACATAATCACCAACTTTTGTTGAATTTTTCAATGCACGTTCTGATAATGCTATAGGTTTTTGTGTTGGATGTTTGTAAGTATTTGCACCATCTTTTTTTATTGACCACAAATCACTTTCTGTTGTTGATTGTATTTCACCATAAAAAGCTAAAAACTCGTGTTGTCTTCTATAACCCTTACCCATACCAAAATGTGTTTTAGCCCATACAATTAATGATTTAGGTTGTCCTAATGCTTCTAAAACATAATGATATGTATTCCAGTTACACCAAGCATATATAGCTTCTGCTTCAGCAAATGAATAAAATTTTACAATTTCATCATCTTTTAATTCATCGTTTTTAACAGCATCAAACTTTCCACTTCTACCACCATAACCACCTAAACCGTAAGGTGGATCTAACCACAACATTGTATAATTTGTTATTTCATTTTGTATTTCTAAAGTATCGCCACAATACAATTTATGTTGACCTAAAGCATAAATATTACCTAATTTAGTTTTTGGATTTTTTGGTGTTTCTGGAATTTCGTTTTCTATAACATCTGCATTTATTAATTTAAGTAAATCATCTTCAGTAAAACTTGTAGCTTCTAACATTTCTAAATCACTTGAAACTGCACCAAGCATATCTGCTAATAAATCATCATCATAAGTTCCTAAATCAGCTGTACGATTATCTGCTAATGCAAATGCTTTAGCTGTTAATTCATCATCATCTGTAAAAACTACGGCTATTTTATTCCAACCTAGTTCCCTAGCAGCAGCAAGTTGATGATTACCAGAAATTACTTCACCGTCTTTAGTTGCAACGATTGGTTTACGTTGTCCAAACTTTTCATAACTTTTTTTTACAGCTTCAACGTTGCCTTTACGTGGATTGCCGTCCAGGTGTTTTAGTTTTTCTATTGGGTACGCCAATGTTGTTAGATCATCTGCTATTTGGTGTTTATCGGTCATAAAAATCCTTTGTATTAGCAATCTTACTTAGAACCACTACGTAATAACATAATACTACATAACCACGCAAAACAACGGTTTTTAAAAACTATAAAAAAACAAAAAAAAGCATAAATTTGGGTAAAAAAAAAGTGAGCTAACTAGGTTGGGGTGGTAGCCCCTTTACCCACAAAAAAACTATTCCCCCCTATACCCTCTAAACGCCTTATTTATGGTGTTTTTAGACATTTATAGCCAATTATGGCATATTTACCTATGTGCCACTCCTTGACGCTTTTTGTGGCAATTCTGACACAATATACGCAAATTACTTATGTGATGTGAACCACCACGGCTTATAGGTAGGATATGGTCTACTTGTAGTTTGTTCTGGCTTGTTCCAGCTGTTCCACACCATACGCAGTACTTTTGTTGTTGTCTAATTAGTTTACGATTGCGTCTATATTCTGCGTCATCATAAGCACTTTTACCTTTTTTATAATACTTTTTAGGTTTTATTACTGGTATGTGTTCTGCACAATAACTTCTACTGTTGTTATCTGGTGTAAATAACCTACGACACTTTAGACACGGTCTTTGGTAATTGTTTCTAATATTTCTTTGCATAATTCATAAGGTACTTTACTACGTTCATAATTACCTTTTAAACCTTGTGTTCCTGTTTTAGATCCACGTGGTGCAGCTTCGTGGCACGGCATACCGTTTTTACACATTGGTCTAGGTGTCCAATCTAGGTTATGCCATAAGTCTGTTGGTTTCATACGATTGTCGCCATATTGACAATAGGTTACCGTATCACGCTTAAAACTATCTAATAAATCTAATTTACGCAACTTACCACGTGGATTTTCAATAACAAAATATTTAGGTTGTAACGTGTTAATTATCTCTTTTGTTTTATTTACTATTGCCATACCAGTAATTGCCTCAATACTTTTTGGTGTATGGTCTGCGTTCCAATGCTTTCCTATACTTGCAACACTAAAATATGTACACGGTGGACTAGCCCAAATGATGTCTGGTTTGTACGGTAGTTCGTTGTAATCAAACTGTAATATATCGGTTACGTAATCTATGCCGTCAAAATTGTTGTAATCAGTAGTAAACGTTTCATATCCATATTCTTTAGCTACATTACTGAAGCTACAACTACCTGCAAAAAGTTCAAGAACTTTCATAACTCTACATTTAATCCTAATTCTGCTTTATTAATCACATCAATAGCTTTGTTACCACAACCAATTAATAAACTTCCTGTACTGCCTTGCTTTGCCTGTACACTACCTTTGTAAAATGCTAATCTACCTTTTACAAAACATAATATATCTGATTTTGTTGCGTAATCGTGAAACCAGCGTGTGTCTGTTCTTGCAAACACTAAAGCTATGCCGTTGCCGTGTTGTATTAATTTTTCTAGCCACAGACCAGTATCTTTACCATAAGGTGGATTACACCAAACAAATCCATACCAATCTTGTTTTAAACCGTCTATTTCCTTGTGGTAATGATTTTCTGCTGGTATCCACGGTACACCACCTTTAGGTGCTGCAACATCTAAATCAAAAGTTGTATTTAAACTTTTAAATAATTCTGGTGGTGTGTACCACTCGTTTGATTGAACTACGCCACCAGAATTTTCGTACCAAGTGCCGTTTTGTTTTTGATCCATAACACTCCTTTTTTATCTACTTTACCTTTTTATTTTGTTTTTGTTGCCATAATTCTAAATTTTTTCTTGTACACGCTTTACACCAACTTGTTTTACCACCAATGCCTTGTGGTCTTTTACTAAATTCATCAGCTACTTTACGTTCAAAACATTTAGTACAGCATTTACTTACTAATTGTCCGTGACTATCAAACTCTGGTCTTGATTTACTAGGTTTTTCACGATCTAGTAATTTATCTACTTGCTTGTTGTTTTGTATTTCTATATGGCAACTAACGCATATATGACTTCTGCCACCCCAGTTTTCGTTATCTTTATGAAAGCCACGTGTTTTTCTATTGCACCGTAAACAACGCTTTTTTAATAACTTACCTTTGTTATCAAATTCAGCTTCAATAATATCTATTGTTGTAAATGTTTCGTGCATTGTTTTTTTTAGATCAGCTGGTGGTTTAGTTTTAAATCTACGCCTTACACGTTCTGGTAAACAGTAAAGTCCATACTCCAAGTCTTGTTCCAATGCGTATTCTAAGCAATCTAAATTTACTGGACAATCACGGCATATACTATGTGTTTCCCAATATTGTTTATCTGTACGTTGATCTGTACCAGGAAAGAATAAGTTTGATGGCATTGTATTGCATAATGCTTTATCTTGCCACGTCATACAACAATGCTAGTTGATTAGATTTCTTTTTTAAGTATTTCCTGTGTTTCTTTACTTAACTCAAATTTAAGATTTTCAAGCACTTGATTAGATTGTGATGTGATTTCTTGATACGTTGTGCTTAATAACATCAATATACTTTCACGTGGTAAACAACGTTCTATTGCTAATCCAAGCTGTTTATAGTTTTGATATTGAAATATTTGCATATCGTATGTGTTATCTGCATTTAAGCGTATGCAATATCGTGATTTAGTATTATCTAACCAGTTAATAGTAAAGTTCATACCACCACAACTACCATTTTTTACATCTGGTTCTACTGGCTCTTTATCTTGTAGCCAATCGTTTAAACCCATAACATTTGTTACAAGTTCTTTTACGTCGTTATAACCTGCGTTCATATCGCACATATCCTTTAGTTTATCTAATAAATTATAGTACTAAGGTATTTATCCCATTATTTTTGACATTATTTCTGGGTTAAAGGATTTTATATCCCTTAACCCAAGTTTTATGATTTTTAATAAGGAACAAACCTTGTCCAATTACATAACAAAAACCATAATTTTGTGTGATCCATTTAGACCACTTTAAATTTTTTGTAAGTTGCATATCACCCCCTTTTTTATTTTTTTGCCTCATATTATGTTTATCTCTGAAGTTTTGATTAAAACGACAATATTTTTTATTTTTTTTAAAATTTATATCCGTGTGCAATATCATCTATTGGCACAATTACGCCTTTTGATTGTTTTAGATCGCCACCAACAACATTTCTATCTGTATCTAAATAACGCCTTGTAATGTTTTTTAAAGTATCTGTTGGCAATATATACATCTGTAATAATTGTTCATCACGTATTAAACACAATGCCCAATAATCAGCTTCCGTTGCAGCAATACCACTTGGTTGGCCTTTGTATTCATATTCTATAAATAGATTGCCTGTTTGTTCCCATATATGCCGTTCTGATTTAACTTCTATATTTTTGCCCTCAAAAAACTGTTCTAATTGTTTTTCTAGCTTTTGGCCTTGTTTAAGCTGTATATCAAACTTTTTGTTGTAGTCCATTTACAACCAATGCTGTTCTTTTTTAATTCCAGGTAATGTAATTACACGTTCTTGTATTAAATCCATAGGTTCTAATGATGTTGGTATAAATTCTAAGCGTTGTGCATTTAATGATTGCATTACTTTTCTATTTTCTTGTAATGCAGTAATTAAATAATCTTCAACTGCTTCACTTTGTCGTAAAAGATTTTCTAATTCAAAAAATTTCTTTTTTTTATATGACCAATCTTTTTCAATAGTTACTAATGTAGGTTCTTGTATTTTATTTTTCATTTCACTCCTTTTGTTATTATTTTACTTTATAGTTGCGACATTAAGTCATTCATTTTTCCAATTTGCTATCCATTTGTCCGTATCTTGCCAACAATCTTTACTAGCGTCCCACGGTTTCCAATAATCATCTCTTGTGTGCATATCTTGTACCAATATTGCTGCTACTTCAATATTATAACTTGGTATAAACTGTGCGTAGGTGTTTCCAACTGGATAATCCCAATATGGTATATTGTATTGTTCTTTAACCCAACCCCACGTTCTTGGTATGGTTTGAAATAAGCCACTATCGTTATCTTGCCAACGATATGCATAACTTTTGTTACGACTTTCACACCACATTACTTTTACTGCTGTTTCAATGTTTTCTTCATCAAAATGTTCTACAAATAATGGTGCATATTGCAAACAACTTTCTGGTATATATTCATTACAATCAGACATTTCATAATATTGATCTGCAACAGCAAAACCAAAACTATTTACAAACAATGCGTATATTAATATGCAATTAGTTATCATTTGCCCAATCCTTTAATGCCTTTTGATCCATTAACTGCTTTACATCATCAGCTGATTTATCTTTTACGCCATTTAGTAGTTCTGTATGGTTTAAAATGCTATTTACCGTGGTGTATTTTTCGCCATAGGTTAATACGCAGTTTTTTACCAGCAACGGTATCTGATTTGGATAAATTTCTGCTTCAAATAGCTGTTTAGCCGTATTGTATAGCTGTCCCCACTTGTTTTTTGTTATGTTGGTTAAATTAAATACAGTAACAAGTGTATCAACATATTCTTTTTGAATTTCTTTGTTGTAGGTGTCAAAATATAGTTCATTGGATATAGTTATATTGGATATAGTTTGTGTCAAGTTTTCTAGACCCCTAGGTGTCAAGTTTTCTTGACCCCCCCTGTCAAGTTTTCTAGACACCCCCCTAGCAAGTTTAAGTATGTAAAGATTGCTTGTTTGTTCGCCTTTATCCTTAAAACGTTGTTTTATTTCAATAGCCCCTTTTTCTTCCAATCCTTGTAGTGCTTTTATTGTTGAATAACGCGATCTACCAATATCTTTTGCTAGTTTTGTAACACTTGGCCAACATTCCTTTGTTTTATTATCGGCATATTGACCGAGTGCTACATAGGTTACTATTTCCAGTGGTTTTAATAAACCTAGTAACCAGTGGGGAACTATAGTAAAAGTAAATTCGTATTCGCTGCTTATAAATTCAATATCGTCTGTCATACTTCATTACCCCAACTATCCCAATTTTCTCTTTTCCTCCTAGCAAACATTTCTAAATATGGAGATGGGCTCATTTCCTCTATTAAGTCTAAAAATTCATCTGGTTTAGTACTGTGAGCATTTCTTTTTTGTGAAGAATATATCCAATTTTTTTTTCCTATAGTTTTAAATTTTTTCATAGGCTTACCCATAAAACCAAGCAATAAAAACTCTGTTGCAAATTGGTAACCCATAGCTGGAGCAATAAAAGATGGTTTAGTCCATACTAAAGTTAAATGATAATTTACATCCCAAGCATCAAACACATCATAAGTATCTCTCAACATTTTATTTGTAGTCCAACAATAAATATGAGCTCCAACATTACTTAATGATTTAATATCCATAGATTTTATTTCATCTAATGACATAGTTGGATATACAAGTTTTTCTTTTCTATTTTTTTCTCTTTTAACTTTGCCTGTCATAGATATATCCCAAGGTGGATCTAAAACTATTGTATTATATTTTTTATTAGGTAATTTAATATCGTCTGTCATCTAATTCTAATCCCAATCCCAAACGCCAACCCTTTTTTTTTGCTTCATCATAACTTAATTCTTTAAACGGTTCAAATAAATCTTTTTGCCATTGTCTAAATTTATTGTATTTATACAATTCTTTACTTTTATAAAATACAGCTTCAGCAAACGTTTTATATCCAAGCTGTTTTAAATATGCTTGTAAACTACTTGGTGGATCAGCTTTAGTGCTTTCTAATTGTTTTTGTTCTGCTAATTGTTGTGTTTGATCCCTAAAAGATTGTATTTGAAATTCTTTACACAATTTTTTAATCTTTGACCAATCTAAAAATTCATTACCACTATCAAAATAATCTAAAAGTACTTTGCCAAATACCTGGTCATCGTAAATTTTAAAATCATCATATAGTGATTTAATCGTGTATTCATTTAACTTAGCGTTTGGCCAACGTACTTTTAACCAATTAACCCAATAAATAAATTCATCTTTTTGCATTTTTTAACTCCATTTCTAATAAAGCAACCATTTTCTTTACTTCATTTAATTGTTCAAATGTTGTAACGTGTCGTAATAGTTGCTTTATATTATCTAAAAGCGTCATCAAAACGGTGCAACGTCCTTGTCATCAGGTGCGTTTGCAATTAAATCGTCCATATCAACGACTTCTGCTTTATTTTCTTTATTAAATGCTAGTTCAGCATTTACAAACTCTTCTGGGTCCCAACTAGCCCACGGAAACCCTTTACCGTTATCGCAACTATCTTTGTTTGCACATTTCCACACTGGTTGTTTACCTGTAGCAGTTTGTCTATTATCCCAAACTTTGCTATCACAATTTGGACACTTAGGTTCAAATTTAGGTTTACCACCATATTTGTATGTAACTTCTCTTGCTGGTTCTGGTTCAACAACGCTTGGTACATCGCTTTCGCTAATACCAGTATCTTGTTGCAACCATTCATAAAAAGTTGCAGCAACCTTTTGTGTTTCCTCTAAATGTTCAGCTACATCAGCTGGTATATTGGTACGATCTTTCATAAAATCTACACCTGCTTTTAATGCAACTTGTTTCATTATCATTAATTGTTCTTTATCGCTTAACGCCATAATCTACTCCTTTTCTTCTGCTAAATGAACAAACTTATATTCGCTGATATGTTGTAACTTACCTTGCAATATTTCGTATGCTTCATCTTTATTACTTGCCATAATAGTTTTTTGAAACGACACATTAAATGTATATTTAGTCATTCTTCTTCACCAACCTTATCTGACCAACAAGTATTACAAATCATATAGTCATCGCTTTCCAATGGAAAAAACGCAACTTTACCACAAAACGCACACATAAAAAAACGTGGTTCAGCAGTATCATTTCTAGTTAATAGATTTGTAAAATATTTTTCTAATGAATTTTTATCTACATCAATTTCTACTGGGTTTCCCCTGTTGTCTGGTAAATTAATCTTCATATTTAGTAAACATATTTTCTGCACTAAGTACTTCACCATTATGTAAACGTTTCATAAAATCTACATCTGGTTTTGGTTCATTATCTATTTCATAGCCAAATAATCTTAAAATTAATTTAGCTAATGACATTAATACAACTGTAGTAACTGATAAAGCTACCAATAATTCAGCTGTAAAAATTAGTATTGCTGGATCATTATTCATAATCACACTCCTTTGTAAATTACTTTCATTATATAAAATAAAATTACATTTGTGGGTATTTTAAAAAAAAATTATGTTATTATTAAGTTGTTCTAAACACTCCATTTGTTAGGAACGTACGTATATAAAAAAAAGACCAGGTTTTTACGCCTGGTCTTTTTATTTGGGTTGCGATTGTGCTGCGTTAAAAAGTTTCCTTTGGCTTATATTGTTCTAAAGCGTGTTGGATTACAGTAATGAACGAACTTAAAAATGCAACTCCTAAAAGTTGTAACATATCAGCGTCAATTATTCCAGAACTATTTGCTAAATATAATGATATTGCTGATTGTAAACCAGTTCTAAATGCTTTTGAAAACATAAATTTCCAATATGCTTTCCAATTTTTCTTTGTACTACTCAATGTTATACTTTCCTTTGCTTTTATTTATTTTAGTCCTATTTATTTCAATTAACTTTGCATAAGTCATATTACCAACAATACCGTCTGGTTTTAGATTGTATTTTTTCTGAAAACTTACAACTGCTGCAAGTGTTTTAGATCCAAAATCGCCATCAACAGTTAATTGTTTTTTATTAAGTAAATTTAACATAATCTGTATTTCTTCTACTTGTTGTCCTTTGTCGCCTTTTTTAATTAACATTGATCTAGTTACTTCTTGTACTACTTCTTGTGCAATAACATCTTCTGGCACTATAGTTAAACGGTTTGTAATCCAACTACGCCACTTATCACCTGGACACGTTGTTGATTTAAAACTACTATGTGGACGCAATTCACCACCAACTTCTTTCCATAATTCTTTTACAGCTGTAACTGCTGCCTTACTTGGCATATCATCTGGTTTAGATCCACCAAGCCAACAAACAGCAACGTAATGTTTATTGTTATAATTTATTTCTTGCCGTGTATTACCACCTTGTGCTGCTGATCTATTACCATCGCCCCTAGCTTCATAAACATTACCACTATCACCAACGCAGTAGTTATACGCAATATCATTCCATTTTCTATCGTTTTGATGTAAGTCTTGTATTTGCCGTACTTGTGCCATTTCTTCTTCTACAGTTAATGCTTTTGGATAAGCTGACCAATGTACAACTAAACCTTTTACTTCGCCTAATTTACTAAATTTTGTTTTATTGGGTTTTGCACCCCAAATTTCTCTGCTTATTATTTTCATTTAATATATATTAATATCTGACCATTTACGACCATCTTTGTTATGCATTAAAAATGCTGTAACACCGTGTAATGCTGAACCACCACCTTGTTCACTAAACCATTGTTGTCCAGATAAATCATACGCTGTAGAACACAAAACAAGCCGATGGTCAACTTCTACAGAAAAATGATGGTGAAAATGACCGACAAGCAATACATCTGTATCGTATAGTTCTGCCTTAGTTTTGTTTGAACTCATCTTTGTAAACCAATTAACTACCTTTTGTTGTGCATTACCACCACCACGTGCTTGATGTCCGTGTGCTATTGAAAGAACGGTGTTAGGTAATACCTGGACGCTAGTAGTTAAATAATTATCTGGTATGTACCACTTGATATGTTTAAAAGCTGGTGATTTAGCAAATATTTCTTGTACGCTATCAAATAATTCAGCGTCCATATTATCACCGAAGCTGGTATTGGCTTTACCACCTTGCCTACGTTCACCGTGGTTTCCCATAGTTGCCATAACGATTACATCAGTAAACAATGGTGCAAGTATTTCTATGGTTTTAGTTAACATACGCCTAGCTATACGCATTTGTTGTCTATTATCAAACTCTTGTTCAAATAAACCCATTGGATAAAAGTTATTGCTGCAATTTTCTACTAAATCACCTAATCCACATAAAACAAGTTTTTCTATTGTATATTTTTTGCGTAAGTTTTTTAAATCATCTTTAATTGCATAAATACTATCAAAATATTGTTGTACTGATTGTTCTGTATTTTTTTTACCAACTTGCCAATCAGCTAATGAAATAACCATACAAGTTTCGTGTATCTTTACTTTTGTTTTGGGTTTAGGTTTTATTTTAGATATACGATTAGCTAACTCTTGTATGTCTTGATCTGGTGTACTGTTTTCACGACTATATAAATTTGTTTTAAAATAATAAAACTTTGTTGGTTCTGTTTCGCCTGTTTTAGGATTTTTACCCCAAGCGTCCCATACTCTAAAGTTTATTGGTTCATCTTTTTTAATATAAAATGTTTTACTTGCACCTTTACCAATCCAGTAATCAATCCATTCGTCCCAATCTAAATCGCCTTTGTTTTCTAAACCTTTAGTTACAATCTGCCCTTTATCGCCATTCCACTCAACCCCAGGTTTAAAACCTTTCGGATAGCTTTCTTTTGGCTTTTGTTCAGCTTGTTTAACTTCTATAAATTCATTAAAGTTCAAGTTTATGTTCCTTTGCTATACGTGCGATTGCTTTACGTAAACCCTCTTTTGTAACTTCCCTATATTCTAAAACGTCATAAATGTATTCAGCGATGGATCTATAGCTGTATAAATAATGATTAGGTGTAGTTTTCTTTTTTTCTTGGCATATAGTAAGTAATTTTATTATTAACTTAACACGTTCTGGATAACGTACTTCATAACGTCTATTAGGTAACTGATTTGCTTTTTCGCTTATAAATGCGTCAAATTCTTTGTTCATATAACCCTATTGTTAGTTATTAGTTTACTATACAATTACGACATTTAAAGTTTTATGAAACAAAAAACCCACTAATTAAAGTGGGTTTAATGTACTAGTTGTGTGGATATTTGTTTTTTTAATTAATAATTAATTCATATTAAATTCTACAAAACAAGTGCTATCGCAAAATATTGTAGGATCAACGCCATCATTTTCTGGATCAAATATAAATAAATAATCTTGTTCTTCTACATTACCTTTACATTGTTTACAGTTGTTTGGATCACCTGTATAGTTAGGTAATTCATCTATAAACGCATTTGGATATAGTTTTTTTAGATCGTTTTTTATTGTGTTTAATAATGTTGCCATTTTTAACTCCTTTTTGTTAAGTACGTTATAACTATTATATACTAGTTTTTTTATTTATGTGTCGTTTTTTTGTAAATTTTCACACTTACTGCAAACACTATTGTTTTTTTCGTTCCAGTAAGGTTGTAAACATTTATCGCAATCAGCTACGTAAATATCACTCATTGTAAAAATCATCGTCATCGCTTAGATCAATCCATTTATACGCATTATCGTAATAGTTACGGTTTTCCCAATCGTTTTGACTTATTCTTTTAATAGCTGAAACAATATCTTTTAAAAAAAATCCTAATAAAAACCCTATAATATAATCCACAATTACCCTTTAATCTTTTTAATAATAATACCTAGTAATAATGTTATAGTTGCTGTTTTTGTTGCTATAAATAAATGTCCCAAACTTAAATCAATGCCACTTGTCATACCTAATAAACAAGCTACAAATGGTTTTGACCAATCTTCTATAGTATTTCTTATCAGCTTCATTAGCCACCAAGTTTTATTAGTATTTCTGTAATAGCAGAATTTAATTCTTTTTCACGTAATGCTAGATCCACTACAACTTGTTCTAATTTATCTATTTGAACTTGATAAACTACTGCCATTTGTTGTAGTTCATTAACAGTTTTAAATAACCAGGCTACTAAAGCAGCTAAACCACCTTGTAATATTTGTGATAAGTTTATTTGTGTCTTCACTACATCAACACATTTACTAAGGTTGCTATAGAAATACCAGCTATGATCCAACCGTATATTTCTGCACGTGTTGGCCTGGTGTTTATATCTTTTTGTAGTTCATCAAGTTTGTTAAAAATCTTTTCAATATCTAGCATTATTTTTGCTGTCATCTCTTTCTGCGTGTAGTTATTGTTGTCGCTCATAATCTAAATATGATTTTAACAGTTGTCGATACTGCTTTTTTGCCATTGATATTGTTCTACCATCGTAAATATCGTGGTGCATTTTGCATAAAATTACAACGTTATCTAAATCAAACTTTTCTTTTTTATTACGTCCACCCATACCAATGCCAATAATGTGTGCTAGTTCTAGCCATTGATTTGTAGTACATTCTGGCCATTCACAACAATAATTTGCACGATCTAACGCTAGTTCACGTAATTGTTGAAGTTCGGTCAATTAAGCTGGTTTAGGATTATCTGATTTGACTTGTGCTATATGATCTGCCCAAGTGGTTGTTCCATTAACGCCATCCCAGTACATCATATCTAACTGTTCTGCAATAGATCCATACGCTTCTTGACGTGCTTGGATATATCCAAACTGTTGGTCGTTCCACTTGCTATTAGCAAGGTCTGTTATAGCTTGGTCATAATCACTAGCAGAAAATTCAAGTCTTTCATTATTAACTTGTTTAAATAAAGGTTTAGCAGCTTCAATTTCTGCTGTTGCCTCTACTGTTAGTTCTTCTAATGTTGCCATATCTCTCCTATCTTACTATATATTTCTTATACTTACTTCTTTAAACCATATTCTATTTAGCAAGTCCATATAAAGTGAATGTTGCTGATGTAAAATTAGCTGCACTTTCCCAATAAAAAACAATAGTATCACAAGCACTTGTCTGTGTTACAACTCCACCACCTTGTTGTCCAATCATTCCACCTGATGCATAAGCAAGATAATTAGTTTCATAAGTGATAAAAGAATATTCACTAGCATTATTAAAATTAAATAAATAAAATATTCCCTGTCCTGTTTCAGCAGTTGCATTACCTGTTGCATTATTTATATCAAATCTAGTTGCACCACTTGCAGAATTGTTAGTAAAAGCTATATCTGGTCTTAAATCTTTACTTGCTCTATCATAAGGTGTTAAAGTTGTTGCACCATTTTTAAGCTGTATTCTCATATCTTTATTATCAGTTGCACATTGAACATTATTCATTTTAACCATATAGACATCATAAGAACTATCCCAATTAGTTCCACCTAATTCAACTGTTGCTACTGCTGATGTAACTATTTCCTCATCTATTTTTATTAAGCTACTCATTATTTAACTCCATATACTGATACTTCAATATAATTAAAATCATAACTTCCACCACCACTAACAAATATTTTTATACCTGAAATAGTTTCTGCAACTTTATGTACCATTATTCCCTTCCAACCAATTAATTGACCACCACTAGTAGTTCCACCTGCATTTTGGTTTAATAAAAATGTGTAACTTGAACTGTCATAAGGATTAAAAATTGTTAATTTTCCACCTAAACCAAAATCTTGATTATAAGCAAGAGTGTGTCCTGTAGAGTTAGTTGACCTATTTTCAATATATGTATTATATGACCTCATCATTAGACTTGCATTATCATATTCAGCAGCAGATATTTCTGTTCCTGTGCTATCAAGTAACCTAAACTCTGTATATCCTGTAACAGAATTACCTGCATAATTAAAAGTAATATCATACACATCATAATCAGCACTAAAACAATCTGTTACTGATAATGAACTAACAGAAGTTCCACTAGCAGATTTTATAAATTGAAGTTCAGTAGCCATTATGAATACCTTATTCCATATAGAGATATAGTGGCATCAGTTATATTTCCTGCACTTGCTTCAATTTGAAAAGCATTATGAGTTTCAGCAGTTGGCAATACACCACTACCAAAATTATATCTACCACCATCTGCACTATAAGAAGCAAAATTGTGTAAATTTGCAAAACTATATTTTGAACTGTCTAACATATTGTATAAATAAAAATAACCATTTGCAGACATACCTGTTGCAGTATCAGATAATAAGCCTGTATTTATTTGTGGATGGTTTGTGTTTTTGCTTTCACTTGTTGAGCCACCAATAGAACCTCTCATATATGCATATTGATAACCACTACTAATAAAACTACTTCCATTATTATTTGAAAATCTAAGTATTGCTTGTGATGCTGCTGATGTTTGTAAATTACTTACTGTAAAAAAATAAACATTATAAGGATTATTTTCTAAATTAATAAAATCTACTGATAGTACTGCTGATGTAACAGTTTGAGTTTCAATTAATTCTAATTGTCCAAAAGTAGTCCATTTATTATCTGCTATAAGGTTGTTAATATCATTTGGATCAAACACACCTGTATTATTACCAAAACTTTGTGTTGGCTCTGCACCTTTATATCCATATTTCAAATCATCTGCCATTGTTATACCACCTTATATAAAGTAAATGTTCCACTATCAATATTTATTCCACTTATGTAAAAATAAATTCCATCTACAGAACTTGTAACTGTAAATACACCACCACCTTGATTTCCATAAAGCTCACTACCTGCAAACTGTGATGTTTCAAAAGTGATAAATGTATATTCAGAACTGTTATTAGCATTGTAAATATAAAATATTCCATTAAAGTTTTTTTCTGTTGTAGCATTTACATAACTATCACTAATGTTGAAATAACTATAATTAGCACCAGAATTGTTTTCAAAAGCTGCACTTGTTTTTAAACCTTTAGCTGCAAAATCATAATTAGCAGTTGTATTTTCAGTTCCACCTTCAGTTAATCTACCTCTTAAAACTTGTGATGTAGCTGGTGATAATCCACTTATAGCAACCATATAAACATCATCACTATCTATGCCTGTAAGAGTTACACTTGGTGTTGCTACTGAAACTGTTGCAGTATTTACTTGAATTAATTGTCCTGCCATTAGCTATCTACTCTCAATCCATAAGTTCTTATAGTTCCTTGAAAATTATATCCACTAACATTAAAAATATTAAAACCTGTACAACTTGAAGTATTTTTAAAAACTCCTATCCCTTTATATGTTTCGTGCCTACCACTATTTCCCCACTCACTAACTTGTTTTATAGCAAAAGTATAGGAACTTGATGAAAATGGATTAAAGATATAATAAACTCCACCCTCACCACCTGTTGTATTTGAGTAATTTATAAAGTATTGTAAAGAGGTTTGATTAGTACTTCTTAACTCTCCAAAAGTTGCATTATCTGCTAATTGAAGTTGTGCCATATCATAATTTGCTGATGTTAAAATACTTCCACTAGAATTAATAAATCTAAGTTGGTTCCAAGCAAAAAGACTTCCACTTGTTGCTGATAAATTTTTTGTAGTGATTTTATAAATATCAAAATCTGCTGAAAATACATCAGTAATATTTACTGTTGTAACATCAGAAGTTATTTCAGTTTCATTAATTAATCTTAGGTTACTCATATCTGTTTTACTCCATAGAGTTTTGCTTGTAGATTTGCTATATTGCCTGTGCTATTTGTTAAAAGTTGAATTGCATTATGAGTTTCAGCAGTTGGTAAAGTTGCACCACCAAATAACATATTATAAACACCTGTATGAAAACCTGTATTATGAAAAGTTGAAAAACTATATTTGCTTGAATTACCTAAATTATAAAAATATATATATGTGTTTTGACTTTCCTCTACTGTATCAGCATCAAAAGTAACATAAGACATAAAAGAAAAACTTGTAGATTTACCCTCACTAAAAGATACAGTTGTTGCAGATTGATAAGCATATTGATAGCCACTAGAAATAAAGCTACTTCCATTATTATTACTCAATCTAACCATAAGATTTTCTTGAGCAGTTGCATAATAACTATCTATTTGAAGTAAATGTACATCATATTTTGCTTCTTGAATATTAGTAAATTCCATTGTTGCAGTAGATGAAGTTATAGATTGTTCCTCAATAAGTTCTAAACTTCCACCAAGTTTTCCTTGTGATTGAAGTTCAGCTACATCAGTAATAGAAAAGACACCACTATTAGATACAGTTTGATTAGGTTGATTTTGTCCTAGATAACCATAAGGCATTTGAACTCCTTTAGGTTATTTCTAAAATACTTGCAAATGCTTCTAGATCACCTGAAGCTGCACCACCTGTTAGTTCTATACTATCCCCATTTTCTAAAACTAATTTAGAAGTTCCTGCTAGTTCTATTGTGCTATCAGCTGGTACGCTTATTGTATAAGCTATACGTGCATTTCCAGAAGTTCCGTCAACAACATCAGCTGTAATTGTGTCATCAGCAGCACCATCAACATTAGTAATACGTAATGTCAATATAATTGCTGTACCACCAGAACTATTAGTATAAATAGCAGTATTACTGCTAGTTACGTCCAAATAAGCGTTTTTAAATGTATTAGCCATATTTCCTTTCCTATCCTAATGCGATTATTAAACCTATATCAGCAAATCCACCTTGATCTAAAATAGATTGTACTGTAACTTTTTTTATATTATTGCTATCACTTGCGTCTGCAATTAATAGTTCGTCCCCTGTAGCTGCTGTAACTGATGATTGTCCATTAATATCTACATCAAGTGTTACTGCACCAGATGTTCCACCACCACTAAGACCAGATCCAGCTGTAACACCAGTTATATCGCCCTCGCCAATATAACCTGCCCACGCTGATCCATTGTAAAATTGTAATTCATTGGTATCTGCTAAATAACAAAACATACCCTCTATTGGACTTGTTATTTGTGCGTCCCTTGCTGTTGCGTCAGCAAATATTGAAATGGATTGTTCCATTAAGTAATCATTTACATCTGCTGCTGTTAAGACTTCACCAACAGCAAAAACTTTAAATCCGTTTGCCATATTTTTAGTTTATCCTTTCTTTGTTTAGTTTAATTGTATGTGTCATTAATAACCTAACTTATCTGTATCTAATACACCAAATAATGGATTGTCTAAACGTAAAAATGCCTGGACATCTGCATTAGATAGCTTATATGAACAACTAAATATATCTGGTGTAATGTTGTAACTAATACTATCAATCACTTCTAAAGACGTTATTTGTGCTGGACTACCACTGCCAGGTGGTGTTAATTCAACTTGTACAACATCGCCAACTTCTCTTGCTAATACGGTATTTTGATTACCAGTTGTAGCTTCTGTTAGATCAACTACTAAGTTATCAAATCTAATTAAAGCACTACTAAATTTACCAAGTAAAAAGTTTGCAGCGTCATTAACATCACTATCTGTATTGTTATACAATCCTGATCTACTTAATGTTCTAACCAGGTATTTACCTTGCGACGCCGTATCTTCTACAGTTTGTGTTGTACCACCAATACGTTGTAATGAAACTATATTAAATATCTCATTGTCATCGTTTATATAATCTACACGTAAATATGGTACATCTGAACCATCATCGCTAAATGTTGCACTAGGTGTGCTTGGAAACGTTGTATGCCTTGATTTAAACGTTAATTGACCATTCTTAGCCATAAATAATAAACCATTTTCAGAACGTTCAATATTTTGTAAAACTGATAACGCATTTTCACTAATACCACTTAATGATTGCATTGTACTTATACCAGTTTCAATGGATCTACCAGCACCGAATTTAATATTGGCATTATCTAATACATTACTAACTAACGTTCCACTATCTGTACTACTAAATGAAGCGTCAATTAATTCTGCATTAGCTAACTTAATAAAACCATCAGACGCTAAAAAGTCTGCAAATGAATTGTTTTTATCTGGATAACTAAGGTTTATATCTGTTACAAAACCAACAAATAAATCTTCATAGGTTGAACCACCATCAGTTGTAGCGTCCACTTGTATAGCAATCATAGGTTCAATACCTGGACTATACGGACTTGATGTATTGGTATTTTCATATTTACGTTCATTATTTAATAAACGTACTGCACACGTACCAGTAAAGAATGTGTCTAAATCTCTTGATCTACCACGATTTATAGCAACACTTTGTACATCGCTTGTTACATCAGTTAATGTAACTGCACCACCTAATTGCCCACTATCTAAAACACCACGAATTAAATCATCTAATGTAAAAGTGTTTTGTGTAAAACCTATACGAACACGTACTGTTGGTTGTGCCATTATAAAATATCAATCCTGCCACTACCACCATTTTGACGTTTAAATTCTCTTGCACCCCTAGAAAATAAATCTGCTGCTTGTTGATCTGTAGTAATTGGTGCGTAATTGTTTACAATAACATTTCCCTGACTTTGTCCGATAGCAGTACGTTGTGTTTGTGCTGCTGAAGCTAATAAACTTGTAGCTGTACGTTGTGCGTCAATATCATCTGGGGAAACTACAGATTTAACTTGGCTATCAGCAAAACCAAACGATACTTCTTCAAAACGTCCAAGTTTGGGTAGATCAAGTTTTATACCAATCTTACCAAGCATATTTTGTGCTTTTTGTGCAAAACTATTTATCTTGTCAATAAAACTATTTAATGCACCAATAATACGATTTATCATATTTTCAAAATTCTTTGGTAGGTTAGTTAAAAATGGTGCAACAAATCTATCAACTATTTCTGTAAACTTTTTAAATGCTGGTGCAAGTGCTGCTAGTAGTAACGTAATAATTTGTATCATTGGTGGTGCTAATGCACTAATTAATCCACCAATAGAAGCTATAAATGGTGCTACTGATTTAATTGCGTCTGATAAGTGGGGTCCAATCTCGCCAACTAAATCTACTAATACTGGTAATAATTGTTCTGCAATCGGTAATAACTCTTGACCAAGTGTTGCTTTTAATTCTGTTAATTTTGCCCTTGCTTCATTTGATTTAGCAGCAAAACTATCTTGTTCTGCGTTTAAATAACCTTGTGTTACAGCAGATCGTTCAACAATAAGTTCGTATGTTGCTAATGCTTTTTCTTGTTTTGTTAATTGTGCAGCAGAACTTTTACCTGTCATTTCAAACGCTTTAGTTTGTACTTCTGCTTCGTTTATAGCGATACCATAAGTTTTAAGACTTTCACGCTCACCAAGAAGTGCTTTAGTAAATGCTTCTAATACTGGTTGCGCACCACCCTGAACATTATTAAATGCTGCGACGTCCCCAGCTACAACGGTTAATGCTTGTGATAAATTAGCACTTTCTTCAGCTGTAAATGCAATACCCTGTAATACTTGTCCAGATGTTTTTAATAAATCTTGTAATTCAAAATTTGCTAAACCAGCTTTATTTGCAAACTCTTCTACGAATGCGTTTAGTTCTGCCCCACTTTCACCAAATACAACATCAAATGCTGATCCAGCTTCTTTAGCACTAGAAGCCAAATCAACCATTTCTTTACCAACGGTTACTGCTGCAACTGACGCTAAACCTAATCCTGCTACTGTAGCTTTACCAATAGTTCCTGCAACACTACCAAATGTATTTAATGCTTTTTGTCCCTTTGTTAATGATTTAACAAACTGGTCGGTTTTACCGACTATTGCTATTGATACTTTCTTTTCAAATGCCATTATTTAATTGCCCTTGTTAATGCGTCATACATACGTTCATTATATGTTTCCAATATTTCGTTTTGATTTCTACTAATAGTTTTACCTACAACATAACCTTGTTTACCTAATTTAGTAAATGAACTGTCGCCACGATCTCTTTGGTTGCCAATCCATTTTCTATAAGGAAACTTTGCACCTGGTCTTGAATGTGGTAAACGTCCTACTTCTGAAGCAGTTATTGCCCTAGTTTTGCCACCACGAACTGGTACATATTGAAACCTACGACCAAACTCCATAGATAAAGCTGTTGGGTATCTATCGTTTGATTTAATATTAATTTTTGCTTCGGATCTAGTTCCTGAAGCTGTCATACCCATAACAGAACGATTAGCTTTTGGTACTGGTTGTTTACGTCCTAACGTACGGCTTTCTGTTAATTGTTCTTTTGCTATTTCTCTATGAAACTTTGATAATGTTTTAAGAACGTCTTTTTTACCGTATTGTTTTAATTCTTTAACAAGTTCTCTAACTTCGCTGTTATCTATTGCTAAATCGGTTTTTTTAAATGTTCTTGCCATAATTATCGTATTTCTTGTTTATAACTCTTACTAATGCGTAAAACATTTCTAAATCAAGTTCTGCAAGTTCTTGTGGACTTATACCAGTTTCAACTGCTATTGTTGCAATTAAATCCTGAAAACCACTTATGCTTTTAAATTATCACTTGATCCATTAATGTCTAGTTCTTCAACTAAACCAATCCAGGTATCGTAATCTTCAGTTACGCCATTTCTTTTAGCACCTAACCAAGCTAAATATAAAAGCCACTCATAACGACTTTCTTCGTTTAGCTTGGATATTGGTACATTAAATTTGCGTTCAAACTGAACAATATCTATTGGTTTAATTTTTACTTCAAACTTCTTGCCGTCTTGCATAACGACAATCATATTGCCCATTATGAAGTTGCTCTAGTTATTGTTCCAGATGTTGGAAACGTTACGGACATAGTTGCAAGTTCACCAACGCCATTTGCTACTGGTATATGTTGATTTACAAGCACATCACCAGAATAGCTTGGGTTAGTAGCACTTACAGCACTAGATGTTGGTTTAACAACAAATGCTGTTGTTGTACCTAACAATGGCCATAATGTAGCGTCCACTTCTGAAGCTGCGAAGTCTTGTTGAAACTCTATAGATAATTCACCTGATTTCAAACCACCTGTTCGTGATTGAAAAGTATCGCCCATAGCCGTTGTAATAATTTCGTCAGCTGTAATGTCTAATGTAACACTTGCAACGTGGTCTGATAGATCAACGCTATTCAAGGTTACACTAGCGTCTGTTAAAACAAATTTTGCCAATGTAAACTCCTTTCAAGTCTAATTTTATAGTTTAGTAAAGAAGTTAAGTTGTGTGTGTTATTCTATGCCGATTGTTGCGTGTATAGAAAAGCTAGGATCAGTTCCACTAATTGTATAATTTAGTCGCCAATAGTCATCTGTAATTGATCCAGCTACACTTTGAAAATCTGCACCTATTGCAGTTATATCTGTAAATGTTATTTGGTCTGTTGGACTTGTAAAACTAGCGTTGTCATCTGATTGTAATTTAAACGTAACTGTTGGTGATGATGTTCCACTTACACCATAACAATGTATTGCTGCATAAATCTTTTCATCTGCACCAACTGCACCTAATTGTACACCTGTTGAATTACCAGTAGCAGTTAAATCGCTATCAAGTTCAATAGTACCCCTAACAACAATATCTGATGATTGTGATTTAGAAATACTAAATGGTGCTATCTCGCCAATAGATCCAAACATAGAATAAGTAAATAATGTTGATTTCATAAAGTATGCAGTATTGCCTACACCTGCGTCTGGTACTGTTGTAACAATTAATTCGTTGCCTACAGACGCACCTAATAAAGCGTCTGGTTTGTTTTGACCAGCTTCATAAAAACCGTCCATTGATATAGTGCTATCTTTTAAGCCCCCTAGTTTTTCCCTAAAGCCACCACTATTTATAACCGTTGCGTCTAATTCTTCAGCGTTAATTTCCAGGTTTACACTGGTTATGTGGCTAGATAAATCGTAACCACCTGTAAAAACTTTACCGTCATTAAATACAAATTTAGCCATTATCTACTTCCCACGCTTCATTAATGTTTGGTGTATTTTTATCATCTGCTTTATATGTTCCGTCTTTTTTTCTTGCACGTCTTTTTTTAATAGTAATAGGTTCTATGTGTCCACCCTTTATTAATGACTTAGCAACATTTTCATCATCAATAGTTATAGTTTCGCCTTTTACTTTATCCATAACTTTTTTATTACCAATAATTTTATATTTAGCCATTACGAACCTTTCGTGTAAACTTCAATACTTAAATTAGCACCAACACCGTCAATGCCGTTTAAATTAACATCTGCTGCGTAATTAGACACATTAACAACTCTAGCGTCTGTATCATCAAGTCCTAAAGTTCTATTATTAAATATTACTTGTCTAACACTAGAACTACCACTACCTGTAATAAAAGCGTCTAGTTTATCTTGTGCAGTTCTACTATCAGCACGTTGTACAGCTATTAATAAATCAAATGTATATAGATCAGTTCCCCTTTGCATAGCTAAATCAAACTCTATATCTGTTGGTAAAACTATTGCTACTGGAAAGTTTATTGCGTTATCTGGAACTGTATCGTAACAACGTAACCCACTTATTGTTCCTATGGTTGTTTTTAAACCATCACGTATTTCGGCTAGTGTAGCCATTAAGATACACCTAAAACTGTGCCTTTACGAAATGGTGCAATTAATCGTGTTATTTCTCTGTTTTGTTGAATATTGACTACGCCAAAATCCCCAACACCTGCAACGCCTAATGGTGCATTACGCATAGCAAATAATTCACTAGCTAACATTAATGTAGCTTGTTTGATTTGTGTTGGAACACTTGGATAACCCCAATTTGCAGTTATTTCGGCACGTGGCCTGTTACTTGAATAATCTAGTGGCCATTCGTGGTTGCCATCGCTTATTAATTCTACAATATAATAAGGATTGCCTGTAATACCACCAACAATGCCGTTTATAGGTAAAACCTGGTATTGATCTGCACTAACGGTAATTTCGTATGTACCGTCATCATCATCATCGTATTTAACTACTAAATCAGTAGTTGTTGAAATATCATCTACACGTAATCGGTATAAATCATTTGTAAAAAATTTACGTGCAGTTGCCGAACCATCTTGGTAAAAGTATCGTCCACAAAAAGCGTCTATTTGCCTTGACGCTGCGTTTACTGCGTCATCAATTAAAGTATCGTCTGCTGTATCGCTTGTAGGTATGCCAACAAACGTCTTTAATTCATCTTGTGTACAGTAACCGTTAGTAATAGCCATAAGGTTTATCTACCTTTCTTTCGGCCTTTACCTTTGCCACCTTTCATTTTTTTACCGTAATGTTTTGGCATTAAATCCTACTTGTCTTTTATAACTTTTTTTTCAGCTTTAGGTTTTTTATCTTTAGTTTCAATTTTACCACCAGCTTCTTTAATAGCTTTTTTAACTTCTTCAGCACGATCTGCCTTACCGTAAATTTCGTAATTCTTTAATTCTTTTTTAAGTGCTTCTATTAATTTTTCGTTTGCCATAATTCTTTCCCTAAGCAGTTTGGTGTATCTATTGCTAGACACACCAAGACTACTATTTTAATTAAAAGGTTGGTGTTACCAATCCTGTTCCACTCATCTTTGAAATACCAAGTGGGTATCTACCAGAAGCAAAAGCAACATAACCATAAACAACCATTTTAGTTGTTAATGATCCAGCGTTTGTTTCCTCAAATTTAAGTTGGAATAAACTATCTTCAAATAAGATATGGTCATCAGCTTTAACTAAGTAAATTTGATCCTCGTTAGTACCTGCACCTGCGTTTGTTACAACGTTAGCGTCTGTAATAACTGGAATACCTAGTAATGAACCAACTACGTTTCCATATTTAGCTGCTTCACCAACACCTACTGCGTTGTCTGGGTTGTTACCAGCTGGAACAACTAATGGACGGTTTGTACTGTCCACACCTGCTGTAATGAAACCCCAACGTCTTGGGTGCATAATAAATGCTGTTGGTGGTGCAAATCTATTTGAATTGATTTCTTGAACTTGATCTGCAAGTTTAGGATATAATTCGCCAACTGTTGGACTTGCGTCTGTGTAAGTTGTTTCATTAACACCTGAAACTGAAGCAATACCTAATGGTTGTCCAGATGAACCAGAACCGTTAAGCATTAAGTTATCAAGTTTTGTGTAATATGCTGCAACTAAGTCTTGGAATATAATGTTTTCCAATGAAAAACCTGGTTGTCCACCTCTTTCAAGAGCTTGTCTTGAAACGTCTTGTTGACCTGCAATAGTATCAACATTAACTGTTAATAAGGTATCGTCCATATTGGTTTCTTGAACAGCTGAGTTTTCACTAGCTTGTTCTGCTGCTGCTGATCCAGTGGTAATTCTGGATATTTCAATTTTGTTACCAAACGCTGGTAAATCCTTTTTAGGAACAGCGTTATAAAATGCAGAACCAGCTCTTGCGATTGGTGCAAACTCATCTACTAAGTATTGAGGTACAACTAATCCAGTAAAAGCACCAGTTCCAACATCTCTAGCTTCAAAATCTTGGTGCTTGTTAAGTCTTTCTTGTGCTTTAAAGTCGCCTGATCTAGCAGCGTAAGCGTCAGCAATAAAAGAGTGGTCGCCACCCTTTCTATACATATTTGGCTCGTTCACTTCTACAACAGCTTCTTTTTCGCCTAAGTCTTCGTCCTCAACACCAAGCAAATTTCTGCTTTCTTTAACTGCTTTTAAAGTTTCAGCAGCTTCTCTAGCTTCTTCAATCTTTTCGTTCATCTCTTTGATTTCAGCGTGTAGTTCGTTTGATCTAGCAAATTTGCTATCAAATTCTTCACCAGCTTCCATTTCATCAAGTTCTGAAACAAGACCGTCTAGTTCAGCTACTTTTGCTTCTCTAGCTTCAATTAATTTTTTCAATTTAATTTTCCTTGTGTTATTTTCTTATACTTCTGCGTAGAGTGTGGTAGTTAAGTGTGATACACGGCTATAACCACGGCTATACGTCTTTTAGCGAATGCCGTCCCTTTCAAGTTTCATTTTTAATAAATCCACTTTCGGATTGCTTCGCTTTTTATCAACGTCATCACTTTCAGCGACTTGGTTAATAAAACTTTCTAAAATTTCTTTTGCTTGGTCGCCACTTCTAGCTTCAACCAATTCTTTGTGTAGGTTTTCTAATTCAATACCACGAAGTTTTGCACCTGCCCACGGATTAGCTGGATAAGTTACTACTGATACGTCAAATAGTCTTGCTTCGTTTACTTCTCTGTTTTCACCGTTTTGGTCAAAATTATCTTTAATTGCTGCAAATGCAAATGACATTTCGTTTAAATCGCCACGCTTCATAGCACTTGCAACTTCTGCAACTGTTGGATTTGATGGATCAAGTTCAGCACGTACAAATAAACCGTAATCATCTTCTTCTAGTTCTAATGTACCTGATGAAGTTCTTGCCAATGGTATACCGTCGTGATTAACTAAAAATCTAACATCATCTTGTTCTTGTAAAGTCTTTTTAAATGCACCTGGTTTAATTGTTTCGTTATATTGTCCACGGCTATCACGAACACCGTATGGTTTATCAAATACAGAAGCATAACCAGTAAACAATAAAGTATCTGTATTATCTTCGCTTCTTTGCTCTACTGCACTAAATGTAAAACTTCTATTTTCAGTTTGTCTTTCCATTGTTTTTAGAATAGTTGACCTTTTTTGCATACCAAGTGTTTGTGATATAGAAATTACTTTGTCAAATTTATCCATTAATCTAAACTCCCTTTTTTTATTTTTTTGTTTTCTAGGTTCTAATTCACCCTCACTAACAAGTTGTGCAATCTTTCTATCTGCCCAATCTGCTGCTTTCATAGGTTCTGTCCACGGATTACTACCCCACAATAAAAATGCAACATCACTAGCTACCCAAGTATCTGGATCTTGTGGGTTTGTTTTATCTCTATTTAAATCGCTAATGTGTCTTTTATGCCACGCTGCAATACGAACAATTTTATCTATGCTAATTTGTTCGCCACTTGCCATTTGTCTTGCTTCACGTTTTGTTTTATCTGTTAAACCGTCCCCTGCCTTATTTAGATTATCTAAACCACGTTGTGCATTTTCTTGCATAAATTTAGGTGGTGTTCTATCAACTTGCCTTAATTCTGCTTCTTGATCTAAATTGTTTTCTTCTTTTTGTTTAGCTTCATTAATTAAAATTGCTTGTAGTTGTTTTTCAGCTTCTTCGTGTGTTTCGTGGCAACCCATAATAAAACCATCATCTAGTTTTACTACTGCGTGGCCTTTGCATTCTTCATTGTCCATTTGTATTTCGTATGGCATTAGTCTGGCCTTAAAATTGATATGTTTCCAGTTGTACTATCGCTTATTGCGTAAATTTCATTATCTTGTGGTACACGTATTTCAATTAGTTCACCATTATCTAAATGTAAACCATTACTTGCAGTAACATCGCTACCACCTAAATACATTTTATTTGAGTGGTTATTGTGAACGTAAATATGCTGTTCAAAATTTTGACTATCTAAAATTTTAACTGCTGTATCTGGTGTAATACTAATACTTGCACTAATCATTTGGTAACTCGTTTGTTGGATCGTGTTCGTCTATGCCTTGTGGTTGTAATGTTGGATCAATTAATGCACCTTGTAAACCAATATAGAATTTGTCGCCACCCTCGTATGGTTCTAAATCCATTTTTGCCCTAGCTTCGTTTGGTGTCATAATTCCAGAACTTACAGCTACTTGAAACGACCTAACTCTACTTAGTTGGTCGCCACGGCTATATTCGTCTGTATCTAATTTAACAAATTGTTTTCCTGGTAATAATGTACTAAAACCATCTTCAATACGTCTAATCCACGGCAACAATGTATGTCTAATAAATGCTAAACCGTTACTTTCAATATTTGAATAAACGTTTGAACCATCTTTAGATAAAAGTAAATGTGCTGGTATTCTAAACACTCGTGCAATTTCGTGTACTATTTGATCCCTTGCAGCAATTAATTCATTACCTGCTGCGTCTGATATAGCTTTCCATTTTAAGCCACCAGTTAATACAGCTGGTTTTCTATTTTTGTTGTGATTATTTAACCAAGTTTCTTTTAATATATTTGCTTGTTCAGCTGTTAAGTCCCTATCAGTTTCCAATACTGATGATGGTGTACCACCTTGACCATAAAACTGTGCAATATGTCTTTCCATAGCTAATGCAAGTCCGTAGGTATTTGAATTGGTGCGTAGTGGACTTACGCCTATTAATTGTCCTGGATAGCAATACCACACAAAATGTAACATATTATCGCTTGTTATTTTTCTATCGTAATTACCTTTTTTAGTTTGTAGCATATAAACTTTTTGTCCGTCTGACATTTCTACTTTTACTTTTTCTGGATGTACTGGTGTAAGCTGTATTGGTCGCCCTTGTCTATCTTTATCTACTAACACGAAACTATTACCGTGCATAGCTAAAGATGTGATTATTTGATGTAACAATGAAAACATTGATAGATCAAGACTTACATTTGGTTTTTCTAAAAATTTTGGTTTATCAGTAAATATTGTCTTTTGACCGTCATAACGAAGTGTTTTAATTGGAAGTAACGCAATACTATCAGCAATTAATGATATTGCACTAAATACAGTTGATATGCCAAGTGCAGACATTTCATTTACTTTTTCCCCAGTGTAGTTGTATAAACCACCCTCGCGTAAAGCTAATAAATCAACAAGGTTTCCTAAAGCTGCGTCCCTGTTTTCTACTCTTTTGAATAAACTCATCTAACTGCTAAATAACTTCCTATAATTAAAAACGCACCAGCGACTATTAACGCTAATGATACGTTTATTGTATATACTCCATAAATTATAAGTCCTGCACCTAATACTTCAGTTAGTGTTGTTATATAGTTTTTCATCTATCCTTTCCTTTGCAATATTATAATTAACATCATTTAATTCAATACCTATAAATTCTACATTATTATCTATACAAGCTACACCTGTTGTTCCACTTCCCATAAAATTATCTAATACAACATCATTTGGTTTTGAAGCAATTTTTAATATTCTATCTGCTAAAGCTAGTGGCATTTGTGTTGGGTGTACTCTTTCTTCTTTTGGTATATTATGTGGCACATACCAAACAGAAGTTAAAGGATCATCAATACCACAATCAGTATTAAGGTAAATATTATCACCTTTTGATAAATGGTAAATTATTTCATAATCTAAATGAAACCTAGATTTTGTGCTGTCAAAACTACCTGAATACTTCCAGATAATATAACTTTTAAAATCTAATTGTTGAAATGCGTTTGTAAATTCAAGCCAATGTGGTGTTCTAAGTTTTTTATTTGCTGTTTTACTTTTAATATTAAAAAATAATTGTCCACCGTCTTTTAGTATTCTTTGATATTCTTTAAAAACTTCATCAATAAATTGTGAATATAATTTTAAAAATAATATATCTTTTTTGTCTGCTTTATATCCTGCACCAGAAATATCTTCATAAGGTGGACTTGTAACAATTAAATCAATAGAGTTATCTGGTAACTCTTTCATTACATCTAAACAATCACCATTAAATAGTTTCAATTCTATCCTTTGCTATTTTATAATATTCTTCTACTATTTCAATTCCAATAAAATTTCTTTTTAAATCTAAAGCAGCAACACCAGTTGTGCCACTTCCCATAAATGGATCAAGCACTATGTCATTTTCATTTGACCAAGTTAAAATCATATCTTTTGCTAAATCTTGTGGGAACATAGCTGGGTGTTTAATGTTTTTATTTCTGCCAACACTATATAGAAATATATTACCTTTTATTTTTGTGTCTTTTACTTTATATTCTTTTACTATTGTTGTTTTGTCGTTGTCAGTTTTGTAATAACTTGCATTCTTAACTGTCTTACCACTATTTTTTGTTTTAATTTTTATAGGATTAAATGTATTTGGCTTACCTTTGCTTAAACAAAACATATATTCAAATTCTTGCTCGTATCGGTTATGTGTTAAAGGTATATAATCTTTTTTTTGATAAATCATTGTGTCGTGTAAGTTAAAACCTATTTCTTTAAAATATAATGCTTGTTTAAAACTACTGCCTGTTTCACTTCCATTTATGGTTTTATCGCCAACAATCCAAACAACTACACCACCAACTTTTGTGATATTGTATAATTCTTCAGCAATTTTTTTAAATATATTAAAATCCCAATTTAAAGTATTACTATAATTTCTTAAATTATCATAAGGTGGACTTGTAACAATTAAATCTATTGAATTATCAGGTATATTCTGCATAACTTCTAAGCAATCACCATTGTATAGTTTCATAAATTAATTATCGCAACTTCTGGTTCATTATCTAACGGATCAGGTGCAGTTATACGGTCAAGCATAATAACCATCGCTATTGCTGCGTCAATCTTTCTTTTACTTCTACCCTTAGATAAACGCCAACCCATATCAGTTGTACGTTGTGCTGCTGACATTACTTGATCTGTAAATGTTGGGTTGCCATCGTGTCTTACTTTTGTGTTTGCAATTAAATCATAAGCATTACCACACGCAGGTATCATACGACTATGTGTTTGTGGAAAGTTTACCATTGGTACGCCACGGTCTAATAATACTTGTGCTGAACGTTCAAAAAATGCTGGATCGTATGCTACTTCTTTAACTTTATATTTTTTCATTAAATCAATAATAAATGCTTCTATTTCCTGATAGTCCATAAAGTTTTCATCATTAGGTAGCCATATTTTAGATTTCATATTAATTATTTCATTATCATCTTTTTGACCATACACTATTGCAACGCTGTCGTGTCGTAGTGCCATATCTACACCAACAAATAATTCAACACCTGGTTCTAATTCTAATTGTTCATCTTGACACGCTAACCATTGTTCTATTTCAATCCAACTTTCTTCTTCTGTTCTAGTCCACTGGTTAAGGTGATAACGTTGAAACTCGTTTATTGGTAATGATTTATGCCTACGTCTTAAATTTTCTATTGGCCACCAATCATTTGGTATTGCTGGATTTACTTTTTCCCAAATAGTTTCATCACTTGGGTTATCGTCTTCTTTTGCACCAATCCACTTAAAATAAAATTCTGGATCATCTTGTTTGCCACTTTCTTTTAATAAACCACGTTGGTACATACGACCTGCCATACTATCCATATCGTGACCAGCTGTTGTAATATTTAGCACTAATCCATCTTTACGTTTAGCTGTATTGTTTGATAATACGTAATGTACACGTTCTAAGTTAATGTTATTCCATTCGTGAATTTCATCAGCTATAAAACAACTATTTCTACCACCATCAGCTGTACCTGCTTTTGCAGCAACTCTAAACGCTCTACCTGGTGCATTTTTAACTTGTATTTCGTTTTCAAATGTTTCAACCATATCACGTAAAAACATACTTTCTTCGCACATAGTTTTCATAGTTCCAAATACTAAGTTTGCTTGTTCATAACTTGCAGCAGCAACGGCCACTAGTGGACTAGTTACACCAGATCCAAGTAGTTCATACATACCTATTGCTGCTGCTAATGCTGTTTTACCGTTTCCTTTTGGAAGTCCAATTAATGCTTCCCTATATTGCCTTTCGCCACTTTCTTTAATTTCGTATAAATCATAAATAATTGCTTTTTGCCAATCATCAAGTTTAAATGGTTCGCCAAAAAAATCGCCCTCACCGTGAACGCAGAACTTTTCAATAAACTTTACAACTCTTGCACCTTTTGTTTCTGGTAATGTAATCATATTTTACCTTTATCAATTAGCCACCAAGCTAAATAATTTATGCCAATAAATATAACAATTAAAAGAATAACATCTAACATTTAACACCTATGTTTCATATCAGCTTCTCTATTTTTAAAAGAGGATTTGCATTTAGGATTTTCACATTCCAATCTATAAGTTAAAATGTGTTTTTCTTTTTTAAATCTCATTTATTCTTCTTCTAACATTAATATACGTGGATCAATTAATTCTTGTTCTTCATCATCTTGTAAAAGCTGTTGTAATTGTTTAAAGCCCATTTGTGCTTCACCAAAAGCAATTCCAAGTCTTTGTCTAGCTAATGGTGTTAATCCTAGTTCTTGTTCTAATTTTAAAATCTTTTCTTCTAGTTTTAACGTTAAACTAATTAATGGATTAATTGTAGGTTGCCCTGTTGATCCAACGCTTAATAAACCTTTATTACCTAAATTTTGTATTGTACGATTAGCACGTTCCACTTCATCGTAATATTGAAACAATCTATAAAAAGCTGGGAAGTCAACTTGTTGTGCTGTACTTGCAAGTTCGCTATCCCAATATTGTTTCCAGTAATTACGTGTTTTAGTTAGCCAACGTGAATTAGCTTTTGGTGTTTCAAATCCTTTACCACCTTGTATTACACTCAATGAATTATCCCTATGCCCTGTTAATTTATCTTTTTGTTTTGGTATTCTTCCACGTTTACCCATAAATTATGTTATCCTTTGCATTAAGTATAAATTAAAGAGAAAGGATTTTGACATTTTGTTAAAACCATTTTCTGAGGTTATACTTCTCAAAATGCAAAAAAGAGGTTGGCATTAGTCAACCTCTTTTATTTCATCTATAAGTTCTGCTTTTTGTCCAGTTAAGTTTTCCCAGCGTTCAATAATGACATCACAATAAGCTGGATCTAACTCTACGCCAATCCAATTACGTTTTAATTGTTCACAAGCTAAAAGCATTGAACCACTACCTGCAAATGGATCAAAAACATAATCACCAACTTTTGTTGAATTTTTCAATGCACGTTCTGATAATGCTATAGGTTTTTGTGTTGGATGTTTGTAAGTATTTGCACCATCTTTTTTTATTGACCACAAATCACTTTCTGTTGTTGATTGTATTTCACCATAAAAAGCTAAAAACTCGTGTTGTCTTCTATAACCCTTACCCATACCAAAATGTGTTTTAGCCCATACAATTAATGATTTAGGTTGTCCTAATGCTTCTAAAACATAATGATATGTATTCCAGTTACACCAAGCATATATAGCTTCTGCTTCAGCAAATGAATAAAATTTTACAATTTCATCATCTTTTAATTCATCGTTTTTAACAGCATCAAACTTTCCACTTCTACCACCATAACCACCTAAACCGTAAGGTGGATCTAACCACAACATTGTATAATTTGTTATTTCATTTTGTATTTCTAAAGTATCGCCACAATACAATTTATGTTGACCTAAAGCATAAATATTACCTAATTTAGTTTTTGGATTTTTTGGTGTTTCTGGAATTTCGTTTTCTATAACATCTGCATTTATTAATTTAAGTAAATCATCTTCAGTAAAACTTGTAGCTTCTAACATTTCTAAATCACTTGAAACTGCACCAAGCATATCTGCTAATAAATCATCATCATAAGTTCCTAAATCAGCTGTACGATTATCTGCTAATGCAAATGCTTTAGCTGTTAATTCATCATCATCTGTAAAAACTACGGCTATTTTATTCCAACCTAGTTCCCTAGCAGCAGCAAGTTGATGATTACCAGAAATTACTTCACCGTCTTTAGTTGCAACGATTGGTTTACGTTGTCCAAACTTTTCATAACTTTTTTTTACAGCTTCAACGTTGCCTTTACGTGGATTGCCGTCCAGGTGTTTTAGTTTTTCTATTGGGTACGCCAATGTTGTTAGATCATCTGCTATTTGGTGTTTATCGGTCATAAAAATCCTTTGTATTAGCAATCTTACTTAGAACCACTACGTAATAACATAATACTACATAACCACGCAAAACAACGGTTTTTAAAAACTATAAAAAAACAAAAAAAAGCATAAATTTGGGTAAAAAAAAAGTGAGCTAACTAGGTTGGGGTGGTAGCCCCTTTACCCACAAAAAAACTATTCCCCCCTATACCCTCTAAACGCCTTATTTATGGTGTTTTTAGACATTTATAGCCAATTATGGCATATTTACCTATGTGCCACTCCTTGACGCTTTTTGTGGCAATTCTGACACAATATACGCAAATTACTTATGTGATGTGAACCACCACGGCTTATAGGTAGGATATGGTCTACTTGTAGTTTGTTCTGGCTTGTTCCAGCTGTTCCACACCATACGCAGTACTTTTGTTGTTGTCTAATTAGTTTACGATTGCGTCTATATTCTGCGTCATCATAAGCACTTTTACCTTTTTTATAATACTTTTTAGGTTTTATTACTGGTATGTGTTCTGCACAATAACTTCTACTGTTGTTATCTGGTGTAAATAACCTACGACACTTTAGACACGGTCTTTGGTAATTGTTTCTAATATTTCTTTGCATAATTCATAAGGTACTTTACTACGTTCATAATTACCTTTTAAACCTTGTGTTCCTGTTTTAGATCCACGTGGTGCAGCTTCGTGGCACGGCATACCGTTTTTACACATTGGTCTAGGTGTCCAATCTAGGTTATGCCATAAGTCTGTTGGTTTCATACGATTGTCGCCATATTGACAATAGGTTACCGTATCACGCTTAAAACTATCTAATAAATCTAATTTACGCAACTTACCACGTGGATTTTCAATAACAAAATATTTAGGTTGTAACGTGTTAATTATCTCTTTTGTTTTATTTACTATTGCCATACCAGTAATTGCCTCAATACTTTTTGGTGTATGGTCTGCGTTCCAATGCTTTCCTATACTTGCAACACTAAAATATGTACACGGTGGACTAGCCCAAATGATGTCTGGTTTGTACGGTAGTTCGTTGTAATCAAACTGTAATATATCGGTTACGTAATCTATGCCGTCAAAATTGTTGTAATCAGTAGTAAACGTTTCATATCCATATTCTTTAGCTACATTACTGAAGCTACAACTACCTGCAAAAAGTTCAAGAACTTTCATAACTCTACATTTAATCCTAATTCTGCTTTATTAATCACATCAATAGCTTTGTTACCACAACCAATTAATAAACTTCCTGTACTGCCTTGCTTTGCCTGTACACTACCTTTGTAAAATGCTAATCTACCTTTTACAAAACATAATATATCTGATTTTGTTGCGTAATCGTGAAACCAGCGTGTGTCTGTTCTTGCAAACACTAAAGCTATGCCGTTGCCGTGTTGTATTAATTTTTCTAGCCACAGACCAGTATCTTTACCATAAGGTGGATTACACCAAACAAATCCATACCAATCTTGTTTTAAACCGTCTATTTCCTTGTGGTAATGATTTTCTGCTGGTATCCACGGTACACCACCTTTAGGTGCTGCAACATCTAAATCAAAAGTTGTATTTAAACTTTTAAATAATTCTGGTGGTGTGTACCACTCGTTTGATTGAACTACGCCACCAGAATTTTCGTACCAAGTGCCGTTTTGTTTTTGATCCATAACACTCCTTTTTTATCTACTTTACCTTTTTATTTTGTTTTTGTTGCCATAATTCTAAATTTTTTCTTGTACACGCTTTACACCAACTTGTTTTACCACCAATGCCTTGTGGTCTTTTACTAAATTCATCAGCTACTTTACGTTCAAAACATTTAGTACAGCATTTACTTACTAATTGTCCGTGACTATCAAACTCTGGTCTTGATTTACTAGGTTTTTCACGATCTAGTAATTTATCTACTTGCTTGTTGTTTTGTATTTCTATATGGCAACTAACGCATATATGACTTCTGCCACCCCAGTTTTCGTTATCTTTATGAAAGCCACGTGTTTTTCTATTGCACCGTAAACAACGCTTTTTTAATAACTTACCTTTGTTATCAAATTCAGCTTCAATAATATCTATTGTTGTAAATGTTTCGTGCATTGTTTTTTTTAGATCAGCTGGTGGTTTAGTTTTAAATCTACGCCTTACACGTTCTGGTAAACAGTAAAGTCCATACTCCAAGTCTTGTTCCAATGCGTATTCTAAGCAATCTAAATTTACTGGACAATCACGGCATATACTATGTGTTTCCCAATATTGTTTATCTGTACGTTGATCTGTACCAGGAAAGAATAAGTTTGATGGCATTGTATTGCATAATGCTTTATCTTGCCACGTCATACAACAATGCTAGTTGATTAGATTTCTTTTTTAAGTATTTCCTGTGTTTCTTTACTTAACTCAAATTTAAGATTTTCAAGCACTTGATTAGATTGTGATGTGATTTCTTGATACGTTGTGCTTAATAACATCAATATACTTTCACGTGGTAAACAACGTTCTATTGCTAATCCAAGCTGTTTATAGTTTTGATATTGAAATATTTGCATATCGTATGTGTTATCTGCATTTAAGCGTATGCAATATCGTGATTTAGTATTATCTAACCAGTTAATAGTAAAGTTCATACCACCACAACTACCATTTTTTACATCTGGTTCTACTGGCTCTTTATCTTGTAGCCAATCGTTTAAACCCATAACATTTGTTACAAGTTCTTTTACGTCGTTATAACCTGCGTTCATATCGCACATATCCTTTAGTTTATCTAATAAATTATAGTACTAAGGTATTTATCCCATTATTTTTGACATTATTTCTGGGTTAAAGGATTTTATATCCCTTAACCCAAGTTTTATGATTTTTAATAAGGAACAAACCTTGTCCAATTACATAACAAAAACCATAATTTTGTGTGATCCATTTAGACCACTTTAAATTTTTTGTAAGTTGCATATCACCCCCTTTTTTATTTTTTTGCCTCATATTATGTTTATCTCTGAAGTTTTGATTAAAACGACAATATTTTTTATTTTTTTTAAAATTTATATCCGTGTGCAATATCATCTATTGGCACAATTACGCCTTTTGATTGTTTTAGATCGCCACCAACAACATTTCTATCTGTATCTAAATAACGCCTTGTAATGTTTTTTAAAGTATCTGTTGGCAATATATACATCTGTAATAATTGTTCATCACGTATTAAACACAATGCCCAATAATCAGCTTCCGTTGCAGCAATACCACTTGGTTGGCCTTTGTATTCATATTCTATAAATAGATTGCCTGTTTGTTCCCATATATGCCGTTCTGATTTAACTTCTATATTTTTGCCCTCAAAAAACTGTTCTAATTGTTTTTCTAGCTTTTGGCCTTGTTTAAGCTGTATATCAAACTTTTTGTTGTAGTCCATTTACAACCAATGCTGTTCTTTTTTAATTCCAGGTAATGTAATTACACGTTCTTGTATTAAATCCATAGGTTCTAATGATGTTGGTATAAATTCTAAGCGTTGTGCATTTAATGATTGCATTACTTTTCTATTTTCTTGTAATGCAGTAATTAAATAATCTTCAACTGCTTCACTTTGTCGTAAAAGATTTTCTAATTCAAAAAATTTCTTTTTTTTATATGACCAATCTTTTTCAATAGTTACTAATGTAGGTTCTTGTATTTTATTTTTCATTTCACTCCTTTTGTTATTATTTTACTTTATAGTTGCGACATTAAGTCATTCATTTTTCCAATTTGCTATCCATTTGTCCGTATCTTGCCAACAATCTTTACTAGCGTCCCACGGTTTCCAATAATCATCTCTTGTGTGCATATCTTGTACCAATATTGCTGCTACTTCAATATTATAACTTGGTATAAACTGTGCGTAGGTGTTTCCAACTGGATAATCCCAATATGGTATATTGTATTGTTCTTTAACCCAACCCCACGTTCTTGGTATGGTTTGAAATAAGCCACTATCGTTATCTTGCCAACGATATGCATAACTTTTGTTACGACTTTCACACCACATTACTTTTACTGCTGTTTCAATGTTTTCTTCATCAAAATGTTCTACAAATAATGGTGCATATTGCAAACAACTTTCTGGTATATATTCATTACAATCAGACATTTCATAATATTGATCTGCAACAGCAAAACCAAAACTATTTACAAACAATGCGTATATTAATATGCAATTAGTTATCATTTGCCCAATCCTTTAATGCCTTTTGATCCATTAACTGCTTTACATCATCAGCTGATTTATCTTTTACGCCATTTAGTAGTTCTGTATGGTTTAAAATGCTATTTACCGTGGTGTATTTTTCGCCATAGGTTAATACGCAGTTTTTTACCAGCAACGGTATCTGATTTGGATAAATTTCTGCTTCAAATAGCTGTTTAGCCGTATTGTATAGCTGTCCCCACTTGTTTTTTGTTATGTTGGTTAAATTAAATACAGTAACAAGTGTATCAACATATTCTTTTTGAATTTCTTTGTTGTAGGTGTCAAAATATAGTTCATTGGATATAGTTATATTGGATATAGTTTGTGTCAAGTTTTCTAGACCCCTAGGTGTCAAGTTTTCTTGACCCCCCCTGTCAAGTTTTCTAGACACCCCCCTAGCAAGTTTAAGTATGTAAAGATTGCTTGTTTGTTCGCCTTTATCCTTAAAACGTTGTTTTATTTCAATAGCCCCTTTTTCTTCCAATCCTTGTAGTGCTTTTATTGTTGAATAACGCGATCTACCAATATCTTTTGCTAGTTTTGTAACACTTGGCCAACATTCCTTTGTTTTATTATCGGCATATTGACCGAGTGCTACATAGGTTACTATTTCCAGTGGTTTTAATAAACCTAGTAACCAGTGGGGAACTATAGTAAAAGTAAATTCGTATTCGCTGCTTATAAATTCAATATCGTCTGTCATACTTCATTACCCCAACTATCCCAATTTTCTCTTTTCCTCCTAGCAAACATTTCTAAATATGGAGATGGGCTCATTTCCTCTATTAAGTCTAAAAATTCATCTGGTTTAGTACTGTGAGCATTTCTTTTTTGTGAAGAATATATCCAATTTTTTTTTCCTATAGTTTTAAATTTTTTCATAGGCTTACCCATAAAACCAAGCAATAAAAACTCTGTTGCAAATTGGTAACCCATAGCTGGAGCAATAAAAGATGGTTTAGTCCATACTAAAGTTAAATGATAATTTACATCCCAAGCATCAAACACATCATAAGTATCTCTCAACATTTTATTTGTAGTCCAACAATAAATATGAGCTCCAACATTACTTAATGATTTAATATCCATAGATTTTATTTCATCTAATGACATAGTTGGATATACAAGTTTTTCTTTTCTATTTTTTTCTCTTTTAACTTTGCCTGTCATAGATATATCCCAAGGTGGATCTAAAACTATTGTATTATATTTTTTATTAGGTAATTTAATATCGTCTGTCATCTAATTCTAATCCCAATCCCAAACGCCAACCCTTTTTTTTTGCTTCATCATAACTTAATTCTTTAAACGGTTCAAATAAATCTTTTTGCCATTGTCTAAATTTATTGTATTTATACAATTCTTTACTTTTATAAAATACAGCTTCAGCAAACGTTTTATATCCAAGCTGTTTTAAATATGCTTGTAAACTACTTGGTGGATCAGCTTTAGTGCTTTCTAATTGTTTTTGTTCTGCTAATTGTTGTGTTTGATCCCTAAAAGATTGTATTTGAAATTCTTTACACAATTTTTTAATCTTTGACCAATCTAAAAATTCATTACCACTATCAAAATAATCTAAAAGTACTTTGCCAAATACCTGGTCATCGTAAATTTTAAAATCATCATATAGTGATTTAATCGTGTATTCATTTAACTTAGCGTTTGGCCAACGTACTTTTAACCAATTAACCCAATAAATAAATTCATCTTTTTGCATTTTTTAACTCCATTTCTAATAAAGCAACCATTTTCTTTACTTCATTTAATTGTTCAAATGTTGTAACGTGTCGTAATAGTTGCTTTATATTATCTAAAAGCGTCATCAAAACGGTGCAACGTCCTTGTCATCAGGTGCGTTTGCAATTAAATCGTCCATATCAACGACTTCTGCTTTATTTTCTTTATTAAATGCTAGTTCAGCATTTACAAACTCTTCTGGGTCCCAACTAGCCCACGGAAACCCTTTACCGTTATCGCAACTATCTTTGTTTGCACATTTCCACACTGGTTGTTTACCTGTAGCAGTTTGTCTATTATCCCAAACTTTGCTATCACAATTTGGACACTTAGGTTCAAATTTAGGTTTACCACCATATTTGTATGTAACTTCTCTTGCTGGTTCTGGTTCAACAACGCTTGGTACATCGCTTTCGCTAATACCAGTATCTTGTTGCAACCATTCATAAAAAGTTGCAGCAACCTTTTGTGTTTCCTCTAAATGTTCAGCTACATCAGCTGGTATATTGGTACGATCTTTCATAAAATCTACACCTGCTTTTAATGCAACTTGTTTCATTATCATTAATTGTTCTTTATCGCTTAACGCCATAATCTACTCCTTTTCTTCTGCTAAATGAACAAACTTATATTCGCTGATATGTTGTAACTTACCTTGCAATATTTCGTATGCTTCATCTTTATTACTTGCCATAATAGTTTTTTGAAACGACACATTAAATGTATATTTAGTCATTCTTCTTCACCAACCTTATCTGACCAACAAGTATTACAAATCATATAGTCATCGCTTTCCAATGGAAAAAACGCAACTTTACCACAAAACGCACACATAAAAAAACGTGGTTCAGCAGTATCATTTCTAGTTAATAGATTTGTAAAATATTTTTCTAATGAATTTTTATCTACATCAATTTCTACTGGGTTTCCCCTGTTGTCTGGTAAATTAATCTTCATATTTAGTAAACATATTTTCTGCACTAAGTACTTCACCATTATGTAAACGTTTCATAAAATCTACATCTGGTTTTGGTTCATTATCTATTTCATAGCCAAATAATCTTAAAATTAATTTAGCTAATGACATTAATACAACTGTAGTAACTGATAAAGCTACCAATAATTCAGCTGTAAAAATTAGTATTGCTGGATCATTATTCATAATCACACTCCTTTGTAAATTACTTTCATTATATAAAATAAAATTACATTTGTGGGTATTTTAAAAAAAAATTATGTTATTATTAAGTTGTTCTAAACACTCCATTTGTTAGGAACGTACGTATATAAAAAAAAGACCAGGTTTTTACGCCTGGTCTTTTTATTTGGGTTGCGATTGTGCTGCGTTAAAAAGTTTCCTTTGGCTTATATTGTTCTAAAGCGTGTTGGATTACAGTAATGAACGAACTTAAAAATGCAACTCCTAAAAGTTGTAACATATCAGCGTCAATTATTCCAGAACTATTTGCTAAATATAATGATATTGCTGATTGTAAACCAGTTCTAAATGCTTTTGAAAACATAAATTTCCAATATGCTTTCCAATTTTTCTTTGTACTACTCAATGTTATACTTTCCTTTGCTTTTATTTATTTTAGTCCTATTTATTTCAATTAACTTTGCATAAGTCATATTACCAACAATACCGTCTGGTTTTAGATTGTATTTTTTCTGAAAACTTACAACTGCTGCAAGTGTTTTAGATCCAAAATCGCCATCAACAGTTAATTGTTTTTTATTAAGTAAATTTAACATAATCTGTATTTCTTCTACTTGTTGTCCTTTGTCGCCTTTTTTAATTAACATTGATCTAGTTACTTCTTGTACTACTTCTTGTGCAATAACATCTTCTGGCACTATAGTTAAACGGTTTGTAATCCAACTACGCCACTTATCACCTGGACACGTTGTTGATTTAAAACTACTATGTGGACGCAATTCACCACCAACTTCTTTCCATAATTCTTTTACAGCTGTAACTGCTGCCTTACTTGGCATATCATCTGGTTTAGATCCACCAAGCCAACAAACAGCAACGTAATGTTTATTGTTATAATTTATTTCTTGCCGTGTATTACCACCTTGTGCTGCTGATCTATTACCATCGCCCCTAGCTTCATAAACATTACCACTATCACCAACGCAGTAGTTATACGCAATATCATTCCATTTTCTATCGTTTTGATGTAAGTCTTGTATTTGCCGTACTTGTGCCATTTCTTCTTCTACAGTTAATGCTTTTGGATAAGCTGACCAATGTACAACTAAACCTTTTACTTCGCCTAATTTACTAAATTTTGTTTTATTGGGTTTTGCACCCCAAATTTCTCTGCTTATTATTTTCATTTAATATATATTAATATCTGACCATTTACGACCATCTTTGTTATGCATTAAAAATGCTGTAACACCGTGTAATGCTGAACCACCACCTTGTTCACTAAACCATTGTTGTCCAGATAAATCATACGCTGTAGAACACAAAACAAGCCGATGGTCAACTTCTACAGAAAAATGATGGTGAAAATGACCGACAAGCAATACATCTGTATCGTATAGTTCTGCCTTAGTTTTGTTTGAACTCATCTTTGTAAACCAATTAACTACCTTTTGTTGTGCATTACCACCACCACGTGCTTGATGTCCGTGTGCTATTGAAAGAACGGTGTTAGGTAATACCTGGACGCTAGTAGTTAAATAATTATCTGGTATGTACCACTTGATATGTTTAAAAGCTGGTGATTTAGCAAATATTTCTTGTACGCTATCAAATAATTCAGCGTCCATATTATCACCGAAGCTGGTATTGGCTTTACCACCTTGCCTACGTTCACCGTGGTTTCCCATAGTTGCCATAACGATTACATCAGTAAACAATGGTGCAAGTATTTCTATGGTTTTAGTTAACATACGCCTAGCTATACGCATTTGTTGTCTATTATCAAACTCTTGTTCAAATAAACCCATTGGATAAAAGTTATTGCTGCAATTTTCTACTAAATCACCTAATCCACATAAAACAAGTTTTTCTATTGTATATTTTTTGCGTAAGTTTTTTAAATCATCTTTAATTGCATAAATACTATCAAAATATTGTTGTACTGATTGTTCTGTATTTTTTTTACCAACTTGCCAATCAGCTAATGAAATAACCATACAAGTTTCGTGTATCTTTACTTTTGTTTTGGGTTTAGGTTTTATTTTAGATATACGATTAGCTAACTCTTGTATGTCTTGATCTGGTGTACTGTTTTCACGACTATATAAATTTGTTTTAAAATAATAAAACTTTGTTGGTTCTGTTTCGCCTGTTTTAGGATTTTTACCCCAAGCGTCCCATACTCTAAAGTTTATTGGTTCATCTTTTTTAATATAAAATGTTTTACTTGCACCTTTACCAATCCAGTAATCAATCCATTCGTCCCAATCTAAATCGCCTTTGTTTTCTAAACCTTTAGTTACAATCTGCCCTTTATCGCCATTCCACTCAACCCCAGGTTTAAAACCTTTCGGATAGCTTTCTTTTGGCTTTTGTTCAGCTTGTTTAACTTCTATAAATTCATTAAAGTTCAAGTTTATGTTCCTTTGCTATACGTGCGATTGCTTTACGTAAACCCTCTTTTGTAACTTCCCTATATTCTAAAACGTCATAAATGTATTCAGCGATGGATCTATAGCTGTATAAATAATGATTAGGTGTAGTTTTCTTTTTTTCTTGGCATATAGTAAGTAATTTTATTATTAACTTAACACGTTCTGGATAACGTACTTCATAACGTCTATTAGGTAACTGATTTGCTTTTTCGCTTATAAATGCGTCAAATTCTTTGTTCATATAACCCTATTGTTAGTTATTAGTTTACTATACAATTACGACATTTAAAGTTTTATGAAACAAAAAACCCACTAATTAAAGTGGGTTTAATGTACTAGTTGTGTGGATATTTGTTTTTTTAATTAATAATTAATTCATATTAAATTCTACAAAACAAGTGCTATCGCAAAATATTGTAGGATCAACGCCATCATTTTCTGGATCAAATATAAATAAATAATCTTGTTCTTCTACATTACCTTTACATTGTTTACAGTTGTTTGGATCACCTGTATAGTTAGGTAATTCATCTATAAACGCATTTGGATATAGTTTTTTTAGATCGTTTTTTATTGTGTTTAATAATGTTGCCATTTTTAACTCCTTTTTGTTAAGTACGTTATAACTATTATATACTAGTTTTTTTATTTATGTGTCGTTTTTTTGTAAATTTTCACACTTACTGCAAACACTATTGTTTTTTTCGTTCCAGTAAGGTTGTAAACATTTATCGCAATCAGCTACGTAAATATCACTCATTGTAAAAATCATCGTCATCGCTTAGATCAATCCATTTATACGCATTATCGTAATAGTTACGGTTTTCCCAATCGTTTTGACTTATTCTTTTAATAGCTGAAACAATATCTTTTAAAAAAAATCCTAATAAAAACCCTATAATATAATCCACAATTACCCTTTAATCTTTTTAATAATAATACCTAGTAATAATGTTATAGTTGCTGTTTTTGTTGCTATAAATAAATGTCCCAAACTTAAATCAATGCCACTTGTCATACCTAATAAACAAGCTACAAATGGTTTTGACCAATCTTCTATAGTATTTCTTATCAGCTTCATTAGCCACCAAGTTTTATTAGTATTTCTGTAATAGCAGAATTTAATTCTTTTTCACGTAATGCTAGATCCACTACAACTTGTTCTAATTTATCTATTTGAACTTGATAAACTACTGCCATTTGTTGTAGTTCATTAACAGTTTTAAATAACCAGGCTACTAAAGCAGCTAAACCACCTTGTAATATTTGTGATAAGTTTATTTGTGTCTTCACTACATCAACACATTTACTAAGGTTGCTATAGAAATACCAGCTATGATCCAACCGTATATTTCTGCACGTGTTGGCCTGGTGTTTATATCTTTTTGTAGTTCATCAAGTTTGTTAAAAATCTTTTCAATATCTAGCATTATTTTTGCTGTCATCTCTTTCTGCGTGTAGTTATTGTTGTCGCTCATAATCTAAATATGATTTTAACAGTTGTCGATACTGCTTTTTTGCCATTGATATTGTTCTACCATCGTAAATATCGTGGTGCATTTTGCATAAAATTACAACGTTATCTAAATCAAACTTTTCTTTTTTATTACGTCCACCCATACCAATGCCAATAATGTGTGCTAGTTCTAGCCATTGATTTGTAGTACATTCTGGCCATTCACAACAATAATTTGCACGATCTAACGCTAGTTCACGTAATTGTTGAAGTTCGGTCAATTAAGCTGGTTTAGGATTATCTGATTTGACTTGTGCTATATGATCTTTCCAAGTGGTTGTTCCATTAACAGCGTCCCAATATTGCATATCTAATTGATCTGCAATAGATCCATACGCTTCTTGACGTGCTTGGATATATCCAAACTGTTGGTCGTTCCACTTAGAGTTAGCTAGATCAGTTATAGCTTGGTCATAATCACTAGCAGAAAATTCAAGTCTTTCATTATTAACTTGTTTAAATAAAGGCTTAGCAGCTTCAATCTCTGCTGTTGCCTCTACTGTTAGTTCTTCTAATGTTGCCATATCTCTCCTATCTTACTATATATTTCTTATACTTACTTCTTTAAACCATATAAAACAAAATTGCCTGATGATATATTGCCACTTGAAACAAAGAAATGAAGTCCATCATTTGCTTCAGCAGTTGTTTTTACAAATCCACCCTGTGAACCATTCAAATTTGGAACATTATCTAATTGTACAAATTCTACAGTTGCAAAACTATATTCACTTGCATTATTGAAGTTAAACAAATAAAAAATGCCATTACCTGCTTCTCCTGTTGCATTACCTGCTGAACCTATAATTCCATAGGAAGTTTGATTTACATCTGCTGTATTTGCAAAAGTGGTATTAGCTCTCAAAAATTTACTTGCTCTATCATAATTTGCATCAGTTTGTGGTGTACCACTTGTAGTAACTCTTGCTAAAAAATCAATACTATTTGTATCAAAAGTAACATTATTGTATCTAACCATATACACATCATAAGTGCTATCAATACCTGTTAAAGTAACACTTGCTACTGCTGATGTAACTATTTCCTCATCTATTTTTATAAGTGATCCTGCCATAATTTATTTAACTCCATATACTGATACTGAAAAACTATCTAAAGTTCCACTACCATTGTAAAAACTTAATCCTGTATGTTGTGCTGATTGTTTTAAAACACCAATAGATTTTCTACCCTCTAAATATCCTAAAGTTTCTTGTTTAAAACTTGATTGCCACATTGAAAATGTATAACTACCACTATCATAAGGATTAAATATTCTTAACAAAATGCCTACACCAACTGTTGTATTATTACCAGCAGTTAAACTTCTAAAATGGTTTTGACTTGTTAATCTTTCCTCTGCAAAACTTGCACCTGCTCTAAGTGTTAAAGTAGCTATATCATAACTTGTTGCAGTAACTTCACTACCACCACTATCTAATAATCTAAATCTTGTATCAACAGTAGAGGATAAATCATCTGTTGGAATAAATACTTCATACACATCATACTTATCACTAAAACAATCTGTTACTGATAATGAACTAACAGAAGTTCCACTAGCAGATTTTATAAATTCTAAATTACCTACTGCCATAATCTAACTTTCTGCAATTCCATATAGAGATACATCAAGTGTTGCAATATTTCCTAAACCACCTGTTAGCCTAATTGCATTATGAGTTTCAGCAGTTGGTAAAACTGCACTATAAAATCTAAATTCTGCTTCAGGTATATCATTCCAAG
>Ga0255766_10000151_pt1 | contig 62855 bp, 60 predicted proteins | sample 071ome_23_FD_179966 | JGI IMG/M metagenome (GOLD analysis project Ga0255766, IMG submission 179966) | Coastal salt marsh microbial communities from the Groves Creek Marsh, Skidaway Island, Georgia - 071403BT metaG (version 2) | ecosystem: Environmental > Aquatic > Marine > Intertidal zone >...
CAACAATTCAAAGCCATGTTTTTAAAACTAGCAAACACAAACATGGATGTGATTGCTGAATCTATTGTGAAAATCACAACACCCGAAGGTGACGAAATCACAGACTTGAATATGATCAAAGAATTTCTAGAAAATCTAGAAAGTGTTGACAGCAAAAAAATTGACAAAAGAATTGATGAGCTAAACAAAGCTGTGGTCAACACCAAGCAAGAATTTGCCTGCACAGAGACTGGTAAAACGTTTGAAGCAGAAGTCAAATTGGATCCTGCTGATTTTTTCGTCAATTCTTAATCACATCCGAGCCGTCTGACATTGTTACCTACTTTGGCGAACTAGCCAGCGAAACCAAAGCTATTCATAGAAGTGTAGCAGAAATTTGTTGGTACATGCGAGGCTCTATCACTTATGAAGAAGCCTGGAACCTTACCTACGAAGAAAAGAAGGTAATTGAAGAATTCCTCAAAGAAAATATTGAAAAGTTTAAAGGTTCAATGACTCCGGTTGTTTAATGTTTTAAAAAAACAAATTCACCTTTTGTTACACCATGTGGATTAGTAAAAATGTTTTGTTTCAACATTTTAATATCATCAGATCTGAAATGTTCAAACATGGTTGTGGCTTTGTTGTTGTTTGTTTCTAACACACATATTTTAAAATCAATCTCTTTCAAATCCACATTGACTTCTTCACCTTCGATATCTATCAAAATAATATCACAAGCAGGTAAGTCTTTGTAGTGTGTGTTTGGCACTTGGCGAGTTGGTTGTGTTTTGTCATCTAACAAGTAACTGAGTTCCATGGCCAACAGTTTGTCGTTGGGACCGGTATCAACTTGATCACTTTCGATAGACGATACTGCAGAATGTATAAAAGATGTATTTTCTAAACCTAACTGTTGTTTTAAATCATTAGCAATATTGATACTTGTTTTGTCAATGTCATAGCCGGTCCATGAGTTTATTTTTTGTTTGCCAAGTAATACATCAATAAAACTTAAGAATCCAAAACTGCAACCTAATTCTATCACATCAATTGGTCGATCGAATTTGATACTGTTGCGACAATCCCACACAATACTCTCGATAGTTCTAGATCTAACTCGTTTTTTCAGCATGGTATCATGATGATCTTGTACAAAGCCATGGCTGTGGTTTTTTAGTTTTTCAATGAATAATTGATAAAGTTGAGATTCTGTTATTTGTTTCATGTTTAAAAATATTTATTTCTACGTAGGCATAGAGCTCTGCTCTATGGTACAACGCTCTGCGTTAGTTTCTTTTAGATTTATAATTGTGATTATCGTATTAGAAAAAATGATTTGTATGTGTTTTTTAACCCTATTACCTGGATTTGGCCATACTTCACCCAGTAACGGGTGAAGGGACCTTGATAAATTATTACCAGAGATCAGTCATCCAACTTGCGGAACCCATGGAGGCGGTTGGCCGATACCCCCGTCATTCCTACTTCATCCAACGGAACTTGTACATACCCAAAGTTGGCTGTTTACATACAAGCTAACAGTTGCATCTCTTTTTCTAGCAGAGCTGTTATCATTTGTGCCTAAGTTAACACTTGCCTTGCAACACCAGATTCACCACCTACTTGATTCGGCGCATTTCTGAGATATAATTATCAGTTTGGTTGCTATGTTTTGCCTGAGTTGTGCCTATGTGAGCCTATAGTTTGCAATTATTACATAAATGTACCCTGGATTGTCAACCTTTTTGTTGCATTTTTTTTTAAAACCGTGTATATTGTATTATAACATAGCAAAAAGCAAGGAAAAGCATGAGTGGTAGAAAAAGCAAAAACAAAGGAAAATCGTACGAAAGAGATGTTGCAAACTTTTTGAGTGAGCTGTATCAAGAAAGTTTTACCAGAGTTCCTTACTCGGGAGCATTTGTAGGCGGACAAAACATTGCCAGAATACAACATCTAAGTGAACAGCAAACTAGAGGATTCAAAGGTGATATAATACCACCTGAAAGTTTTCCTTTGCTTGTGATAGAAGCAAAAAACTATGGCGAATTTAGATGGAATCAATTGGCATTAGGTGACGACGTAAAACAGCTAAATGAATGGATATCACAAGCATCAGAAAGTTGTGAACCAAATGACAAATGGTTGTTGTGTGTTAAAATTTCAAGACAAGGTGAATTTGTACTTTGGGATCCTGCACAATGGAAAGATTTAATATATACTAAAACATATCAAACTTATCAATATATTAGTTACAAAGAGTTTTGGGAAAAAAATAAAAATGCAGTCAAGCAACAAAGTAACAATCAATGATTTTAGTTTAGTTATATTAAGAAATCATAGTCTACTCGAATCAGTACGTGATTATTTTTATCAAATGCTGTTACATGATTTTGACGAAGATAAAATTTTTATAACTAACAAAAACAATTTAAGATGGCTACTGGGTCGTAAACTTAAAACAACATATGCAGTTGTTATTGAAGAAGGCATTTTGTTTAATAAAAAAATTGAAGATATAATTACCAGTTCACTTAATGACATAGAACAATATTCGTTAATCGGTCATTTATTAGATAGAAAAAATCGCTATTATCATTTACACCCGCAACATTTTATTATTAATGCTAGTCATTGGAAACAAATTGATTGTCCAGATTTTACTAAAAAAGCCAATAATAATTTAATTGACATTGAACGTTCTACAGAAAATTTTCATGATGATTATACACCGTTATGGATTAGAAAAAATTCTAATAAAACAATAAAATGTGAAAATTTAAAATTTGGTGGTTTTGTTATTAGTGAAATGTTAAAAAATAATTTACTGATTAGACCTTTTCAAGAAGATGAAAGACATACTAAGCAATTTGTTTATTATAGCGACAATGAGCAAGTTAGAGAGCTATTAAAATATGAAAATCTTTCTGCTAATTCTTACTATTATCCATTAACAACCGGACATCGCAAACAACAGTTTACTAATTTGTATTCAAATTATGTTTCTGTTGCCAATGGAATAGAAAGTTTAATACGAATTAAAAATGTCTATCAAAAAATAAAAAAAATTACATTTTACGATATATCAATAACTGCATTAATGTTTACAGAATTACTAATTAAAAACTACTTAGAAGATTATAAAAGTTTTGTAATTGAATTTAATAAACTATGTACCAAACAGCCATGGGCATTAATTAATGACATTAACGATTTAGACAGTTATACTGATGCAGTTGATGTATTACCAATTTTAAAACATTTAAGAAATAATGATGTTGATATAGAATATAAAATTGGCGATATTACTAGATCTTCGATATTGGAAAATTTAAAAACAGACACGTTGATTAATTTAACCAATGTGTTTGACTATCAGCATAATCTTATACGAAAAGATGAATGGGATTTTTGGTTAAAAAAAACTAAATCAATATCTATTAAAACTGAAATCCTAAGATAGTTTTAATAGATATATTAACTGATTTATTTCTTGAACAACTTCATCGATGATGTTTTGCACATCACCGTAGTTGATTGTTTCTTTGAATTCTTCGTATGCAGTTCGTAAATCAATAGCAGATTCAATAATATCTTCAACGTTGGTATAGTTAACTAGTTCAACTCTGCCACTGTCAACTTGAATATTTCCCGATCTTCCGGACCATGATTCAACTAGCTGATCAACTAAAAGACTGGTTTTATCATAAAAGCCGCCAAGTGCTTGGTGCTGAGCATAAGACTTAGTTTGCCAGTGATAGTATTTGGTTTGATTGAGATATTCTAAAGAGTATCTTACAATTTGCTCAATGTTCATGTTGTTGCTCCTGTTAGTATCTGTATTTATTCCAACTTTTTTCTAGTAATGGTATAAATCTAGTTTTGTCTTTTTTGCCATGTGCTATAATATGCAGTCTTGACTCATTACTTCTGTTCCATACAGCATGAGGTTTTCCTACATCTATTAGAAATGCACTTCCGTTTGTAAAAGGAATGTTACCCCAATTTTTATATCTAAACTCGCAACCAGCTGGATTATAAATTGATATGTTTACAGGACTTAGACAACGTTCATGATTGTCTTGGTGTGGTAAAATATAACCTCCTGGCTCAATCCACATAAATCTTAATCTTTTATATGTTTTGTAAGGAAACGTATTTTTAAAAAACTCTGTAGTAACAGGACATTGATCAGATATCTTTGTCCATTTGTAGGTTGGTTCTTCTAAAAATTCTCCATCGTAATACATCCAGTCATTAGTATATTCTGCATCAATTCCGTGTAAGCATATACTTTTCCATGTGCCATTGCCTTCGTGTTCTCGGTGAACAACACATTGATCTTTAACATTGAGTGCTTCTTGATATATTTCTTTCCATGGAATTTCCAAATCTAGTTTAACATACGGGATATTTGTGTCCTGCTGTAACCAATCCCATATGTCTTTTCCGTTATAATCAGATGTAAAATGCTGTTTGAGTTGTTCCATACATGTATTTAATGAACACTAACTACTTCAAAATCTTCACCAAAAGAAGTAAATCCATTTTCTTTTCTTACATTCATAATACTGTTAACTCTGCCTGTTAATTCATCTTTGTGTGAAATTAAGAAAATGTTTTTTTGTCGTTCTCTGGTCATTTGTTTAAGAATGGCCATACTGGATTCAACACCTTGTGTGTCCATACCAGAATCAATAAGTTCATCAATGAATAATAGATTAATAGGTGTGTTTGTAGATTCATAAATGTCTCTAAATGCCCAGCTTAAGCCAAGAATTAATCGATTTCTCTCACCTCTACTTAAATTGTCAAAGTCTAATTCTCTACCTAGTTCTGTGATTTCAACAGACAAGTCAGATTGGAATATCACTTCATGCGGTAATCCCAATTGTTCAAGATAATGATTTAGTCTTGCATTTAGATATGCTAAGTTCTGATCAATAATTTTTTTACGTATAAATGAATCTTTAGATGTTAGTAGTCTATATAAAAATTCTTGATGCTCTTTGAGTTTGGTTAAACTGTTAATGTAATCGTAGTCAATATGTTCAATGTTTTTGGTTTGTAAAGTTTCAATTTGTTCTAAATGCGGATTGCTTTCATTGTTTACACGAGCAAGTTCAGTTTCTAGTGCGTTTAAATTTTGTTTGTGCTGATATGCCTCATCAAGATTACTGTAGTATGTTATAGGTTTTGCTCCTACATCACCAATCTGTTCAATACGACTTTGTGTATGTGTTATATTTTGTTGTAGTGTTTGTAGTTGTTGTGTATGCGAATCTATATTTTGTTGTGTATTAGCAATTATTTTTGTATGAGCGGTATCGTCATGTATTTCTTGTTCACACATAGGACATGTTTTTTGTTCTAGTGTGTTAATATGCAAATTCAACTGTTCTATTTGTTTTTCTATAGATGTGCTTTCTCTTACATCGTAGTCTAACTGTTTTTGTAGGCCAGTAAGTTCTGATTGCTGATCTTTCCAAGCAGACAACTGTTTGTGTAACTCTAGTTCACTTTCAATATCAATCTTTTTAAGCTCTTCAATTGAAACATTTAACTCTGTGATATTTTTTTCATGTTGATCTTGCCAGGCCTGGCTTTTGATTTTGAATTTTCGAATAGTTTCTTCAATTTTTTCATTAGCAGACTTTACTGCTTGTATTCTGCTTTCTTCATCTTTGATATCTTCTTTGGTCTGTCTAATCTGTTCTTTGAGCCGGTCTGCTTTGTTTGACAACTGAGTAATACCTAGTAGTTCTTCAATAATCTCACGTTGTTCAGTTGGCTTCATGGCCAAAAATGGCTGATTATAAGTGTTTAATGCCACAAGGTTTTTAAACAGTGCATGACTCATGCCAAACACTCTTGTGATTTCATCTTGTGTCAGTCTGTTTTCGCCTTGTGCTTCGTCGGTGTCTTTTTCATTGACCACTTGGTCGTCGACAATAAATTTAAAATAGTTGGGTTTTCTACCACGTTCTACTCGATAGCTATGACCATTAACTTCAAAATCACAGCTTACACTCATACCTTTTTGATTGGTTTTGTTGATCAAGTTATCACGTTTGATATTTGTGATAGCATCGCCATACAAACAAAAACTCAATGCATTGATAATTGTGGTTTTACCTGTGCCGTTTCTTGATCCTTCACCACCAAGATCTAAATTATTACCCAGTACTAAAGTAAGACCAGGTTGATCCAGTTTTACCACTTGAGTAGCCTGCCCTACACTCATAAAATTTTTAATAGTTAATGATTTTAATTTGATCATAGTCTGTTATAAATCTCTATCAGTACTGAATTGTCAAATGTTTCAGAATCAATATTTTTGAGTTGATCTAACACAATTTCATCAACACTTTGAAATTTGATTTCTCCAGCAAACTCCATTTCATCTTCTAGTTCTTTGTGCGGAAGCAAACTGATCTCTCTTAGACTATATGTGTTTTGAAAATTTTCTTTGATAAAGTTTGCTTCTTCATATGTGACATCAATGTCAATTTTGATTCTTACATGTGTTTCTGGTTCAAGATAATCGTCTGGTGCTTCCAACAGTTTGCTGAGCATAATAGTTCTGTATTTTGGACCATCAGGCCAAATTACAAATTTAGGATCTTGTGACCATTCTAATAACATACAGCCACGATCGTTGTCCCATGCATCTGCATAGTTGTGAGCAAATGGAGATCCAATGTAACTGACGTTCTTTCTGTGTTGTCGCTTGTGAAAATGTCCTGTAAAAACTCGTTCTACATTGCTGAAATGTGAGTCATTTAATTCGCCGTGATCGGGCATTTCTACCATGGCATTCATTTTAAAGTTTGGCAGTTCAAAATGACCAAACATGTATTTGGCTTTGATGTTTTTTATTTTTTTCCATTCGTTGCCAACTAACCATGGAACAAGTGCCACATCATCTTTGACTGTGATATCATTGATAACTGTCACATTAGGAATTTCTTCAGCAAACACTACAGATGATATTTCACGTTTGTCTCTGTAAAACAAATCATGATTGCCTACAAGAAAATATGTGTGTTCAAATGCTTCACTGAGTCGTTTAAGGTTAGAAATTGAATAGTTTAGTGTACTGATATTAATTGAGCTTCTGTGATGATGCCAATCACCCAAAAAGATACAGGTTTCTGCACCAAACTCTTTGGCTTGGTCAATGAACCAGTTTACAAAATTTTCACAATCGTTGTTGTGCTGTCTTGAATTGTTTTTTAAACCAAAATGGATGTCTGTGAAACAGGCCGCTTTTTTAAACATAAAATTATCTCAAAGTTTTTTAAATTATACTAGATTTTTATGTAAATGTCAAATGACTATTTGTTCTTGGTATCGATGCTGTCAATGGTTGGACCAAATTCTGATTTTACTTTGAGTTCATGTTCTAGTTGTCTAGTAAATGAAGGAGTCTGTCCAGCTTCTTGTAGTATATCATCTCTAATACTCTGATGTTTCTTTTCAAGATTCAAAATCCTAGTAAAAGAATTGGTTATGGCCGCAGTATAATAAGCAAAAGGATTTTGTGATTTGGATTCATCAAACTGTAATCCTATTTGACTCAACTGTAACAATGCCTGAGATTGCATTTCATCGTTGTAGGTGTATCCTCTCCAGTTTCCTCTACTGCCATATCTTTCACAGAGCTTGATAAACATTCTTCCCAGTTTGTCTGTAATTCTACCATTTTCTAAACTGAATTGATTGTGTCCAGCATGATGGCTGATTCCCACAACTCTCCAGTTGTCTGTGTCATCTAATACATAGTGTTTGAATGGAATAAAATTCAATTTGACTTTGGTATCTGCTATGGTTTTGGGATTAGATTTTCTATCCGGATCATCTGGAATGTGATCAAATGTGTATGCTCGAATAACCACATCTTGATCTTTGATATCTCTAGTTTTAATCTCATGCTCGCCTAGTTTGGCTTTGGTAACACCTAATTCTTCACATTTGAGTTGTGATAGTCTTTCTGCCCTGGCTTGTCTGGCTTCTTTGATTTTGGCTTTGGTCATTTTTTCAATGCCTTCACGCACAATCAAATCGTAGTCACGATACATTGGGTCTTCATACCAACAAAAGCTGTTTTTACTTTTGTGTATTTCTTTGAGAATGTCTCTGTTGTTTAAATAATTTACTCTTCGCATGTTGTGTTTATTATAAGTGTATTGGGTAACAAAAGTCAACCTTTTATGTTTATCTTTTTTATTTTTTTAGATAAAATACAGTTTTAATTTTGTCTATAAATATGTTTATGACAATCTCAAACGACTTTAGAGCTAAATTACAAGCCAAACCCGGTGCAATACGTGAAGTGTATGGCATAAAAAACGATTCAGCTAATTTGCTAGGCCCTATAGCTAGATCAAACGGCATGATCATGCCTTACACACCAGCTATACAAGTAAACCAAGCAGTGGTTGATTACGCACAATACAATTTGCCACAAACAAATTTTGATTACTTTGCATTTGCTAGAAGAAGTTCTCCTACATTTTCTGTGACAGCACCATATACAGCACAAGATCAAGAAGAAGCTAGATACATGTTGGCTGTGATTCATTTTTTAAGAACAGTTACCATGAGTTATTATGGCATTCAAAACAAAGAAAAGCGTGGTATACCGCCCCCGGTTTTACTGTTCAGTGCCTATGGTCCATACATGTATGAAAAAGTGCCAGTACTGGTCAGAAACGTGAGTTTTGGTCTAGATCAAGAAATTGATTATGTGCCAGCCGGAGCTCCATCCACTAGTGTAGCTACCAATACTCAAGAAGCATATAGAGTCATTAATGGTATTCCATACTCGTATGAAGAAATACAACAAATGAATGTGGAAGCAACAGAATTTAACGATGGAGAATACGGAACACCTCTTAGTATTCAAAGCACAATTGACAATGCAGTGGCAAAAAGTTTTGTGCCCACTGTGTTAACAATTTTTATGGATCTAGTGTATGCTCCTATACCAAGCAATGTCAGAGACAACTTTAATCTTGATGATTTTCGTAAAGGCAAATACCTAGGAGATCCGGGCACTGGAGGATTTATTTAATGGCTACTAAAAAAAATTCACCGTATTATAGAACAAGAGTGATAAATGACTATCTTGACATCATTGACATGCCTGTTATAAAGTCCAGCAGTAATGATCAATACTATACAGTAGAGAGCAAATATGATCGTAGACCAGATCTATTAGCATATGATTTATACGGAGACACAAGATTGTGGTGGGTGTTTGTGAGAAGAAATATGAATAAAATTCAAGACCCAATAAATGATTTTAGAGCTGGTATCACAATTAGACTGCCAGACAAAACAGCACTAGCAGGCATAGTGAATTAAAAATGGCAACAAACGAAACAAGAATTGACACTATCTGGAATAATGTCAACAGCGATTATTTTAAAAAAAATATTTTACATGATTATGAATCAGTGACATACGATATCACGTTGGCAATGGCCACTACCAAAGACACTCAGCGATGGTTAAACATTGAAGCAAATCCAGATGACCCTACTGATATTAACACTCTCAACTCATCAGTTTTTCAAGATGAAACAATAATTTTAGCACAAACAGCCAGCACTATTACGCAAATTACCAGTTTGACAATGCAGGCCACAACAGCACCCAATCAAAGAAACAGTATAACATATTCTCATAGATTTTCTATGCAGGCTGTACAACCGTTGGGTTCAAGTCTGTTAAGAAATATCTATAAATCAGCGGCAATATTAAACATCGAAAATCATTACAGTCATCCTTATTTTTTACAAGTATATCTAAAAGGGCGTAAAGGTGATGGCAGTTTACCTGAATCTGAAATACCAGGAACACGTAGATGTTACTGTATTCATATTTCTGATATTAAGTATACAATAGATGTTGGGTCAACAACATACAATATAGAAGCAATTCGTGCCGGGCAAATGGCACAAGCTGATGATCATAATTTAGTTGCTAAATTACAAATGGCAGATGTAGGAAGTTTTGAAGACTTTACTAAAAAATTTGCACAAGGTTTACAAGATCAAGAAAGACACTATCTTGGACAGAGCAAACTGCTACTAGATCAATATGAAATACAAGTTACTGCTGATGTTGAAGAAGAAAAAGAAAAGTTTTTAGAATCAGGTATAATAGATGATGTTAACAAAGAAAATTTCAACAACCAAGATTCTGAATCGGGACTGGTTAAAGCCGAAATTGAAAAAAATACTAGAATTACAGAAATTTTAGAAAAGTTTATTTCAAGAAACAAATACATTCAAAAAAAAGCACAAGGAACTAGAAATTCTATTGCTGAAAAATTATCCGAAGACACTATCAAAAATATTGATATTGACAAATACCTTGCCACTATTTCTACACACGCAGTACCAATTGGTTATGACCCTTTGCGTAGAGATTATGCTAGAAAGTTTATATACACTATCAATATAGTAAAGTATACCACAGTACCAGCGGCAATTGTTGATGAACATCAACCCAATAAGCAGTATACCACTGTAAGAGTAAAAAAGTTACTAGACACAGGAAGACTGGTAAAAAGATATGATTATTTCAACACTGGAACCAATATTGATGTTTTAAATTTTGATATCAATTACAACTTCCAGTATGTTTTTGGCTTAGACACTGTGGTAGGATTGTACAACAAGTACAGTGAACAGTTTAATTCAATAATACCAAGAGAAGCCAGTTCACAGAAAAAAATTGACGAAATTAATTCCAATAACAAAAGAAATCAAAACACATGGAACAATGCAATCTTAGATGATAAAGTAGATTTCAGTGAAAATTATGCAATTTTAAAAGCACGTGAGCAGATTTTGAACACTACTAGAGAACGTTTTTTAAATGGCACAGTTGAACCAGACTCAAACACTATACAAGCATATAATGAGCTAGTTAAAGATTACAACGAATCTATTAAAGATGTAAACAGCAGTCTTGATGTGTTTCAAGGCGGTCCACCAACTAGACAATTAACTGAATTAAATCAAGCAAATACATTAAATGCAAATGATTTTGTTGAACCACCAACCGGTGTCAATCGTCCTGGATATACCAAACTAGGAAAACAAGACAGATTTATTACATATGCAGAGACAATTGAAGATCAAAAATATCTTTCTGCCGCAGAAACTAATGGCACAATGTTACCAACTCAATTTTATGAAAGATACTTGTTGCCGTTAAACGAAGGAATGACTGAAGTTGGTGCACAATCTGATTTTAATACTATTTTACAAAATGCCAAAGTTGGTTCAAATGAAATGGTAAGAGCTCAATTAGATATTATAGGTGACCCTTACTGGATGGATCACCCACAAATGAGTGCTGAAAAGTACAGCTCGGAAATTGCTAACTATAGAAATGAAAATGTAATTATGCTGGTTAGCATAACACCTAGACAACCTGATGTCGACACTGGTCTATTACCTCCAGCTGAAACCAGATCTGACGAATTTTTAACTGCACTGTACAGAGTTGTACAAGTACAAACACAGTTTAACAACGGACAATTTCGACAAAAACTTGATTTAGTTAGAGACACCATTACAGATCTTAGCCTAATGGTTGACGGTGATCTAGAACAATTAGACAGTCAATCAGATGCAGTTGATACTACTAGCGGTAATACCACTGCAAACAGAAATGCTAACAGCAACAGAAAAGAACCAATAAACGGTGAAAGATATTATGAGACCGAAGATGGCGGCGTTAGATATGAAGGAAGTTATTCTACCGGCGGCATGATGCAGTATATAGATCAAGAAAATGACTATCAATAAAATAGCACATAATAAATATTAAAAATGGCAGGAAAAAACATATCATCACCAGATCACTGGCGTAAGTCTACCGGGGAAGGCATTAGCAAATCTGCAGGTTATTCTACAGTTCAATTTGCTGAAGTTATGGACAATAAAGATGCGGCCAGAATGGGAAGACTCAAAGTATACATTGTTGGCAGTCAAGGAGTCAAAACTGATCCAAACAATTGGAGACAGGTAATATGGACTTCACCATTTGCCGGTGCAACAAATCAACAAGATCTAATCAAAGGTGGAGATCAAGAAAACACATATCTAGGAACACAACGCAGTTATGGTTTATGGATGACACCACCGGATATTGGCAATATTGTTGTGGTTGCATTTGTTAACGCTAGAGACAACAATGGTGTGTGTTTAGGTTGTGTGATGCAACCAGGAATAAACCACATGCTTCCGGGTATTCCAAAAGGTAAAACATTTGGAGATGAAGCGCCAATAACTCCATTAGCAGAAGCAAACAGAGTAAGTGATGAAGCTTTTAATTCACAAGATCTATATGACACTGAAAATCCTGTAAAAGATGGTGTAAGAAGACCCATACACGAACCGCTGTATAATGCATTATATCAACAAGGTTTAGAAAACGACAATATCAGAGGTTTGACAGATTCGGGTGCTAGAAGAGAAAATCCATCAAAAGTTTTTGGTGTGTTAACACCAGGCGGTCATCAATTTGTAATGGATGATGCCAATCAAAAATATATTAGACTAAGAACTGTAGGTGGTGCTCAAATATTGCTAGATGATTCACACAGTTCTGTATATGTGGTCAACAGCAAAGGCACAGGCTGGGTTGAAATCACAGAATCTGGAAAAATTGAAGTTTGGAGCGAAGACAGTATCAGTGTAAGAAGTGAAAAAGATATTAATTTTAGAGCAGATAGAGATGTTAATATTGAATCAGGAAGAAACGTTAACATAAAAGCCAATCAAACAGATTTAGACACACAACCAGAATCTACTAGGAACTTAGGCAGTATCAAAGGCAATGTTCATATTGAAGCACCAGGCCATTTCAAAGTCAAAGCAGATTCCGGAATTGATACTAGCACAGACGGAACCACTAATATATACTCAGGTATCAATCATAATTTGACTGCACTTGGCGTAAGTAATATCAATGCCGCTGGCGGACATTTTGAAACTGCATCAGTTATTCATATGAATGGCCCAGTTGCCGGAGTTGCAACTCCGGTTGATAGTATCACACTACAAATGAACGAAAACGGTGAATTGTATACAAACGTATTAAAACCTAGATCTGCAGATACTATACCGTCACCAAGAAATACAGAATCAGGCAAAGAATCTATTGTTTCAAGATTCCCAACCAGAGAGCCATATCCAGAACACGAATCACAAGATACAGAAAATCAATAATTAGATTTCAGTAAATCCATCTTTTCTGTTTAAAAATTTATAATCAATCTTTAAAGGATCAAGTTGTTGTAAATGTTCAAACACAGTATCTGGTTCAAAATCACTACAACTGTAAACATCCAGCTGTGCCACTGCTGGCCATGATTCATCCCAAATGTGCATGGCAATATGACTGGTTTCAATGATTGCAAACGCAGTCATACCTTTGTTACCATCGACTCTGCAATATTTTGCAACAGGTCCGTACATAACTTTCATGTTGATTTTTTCAATTAATTTGGTAATGAATTCCATAGCAACCGGTTCATCAAAAATTGGTTTTTGAATCTCTGCTCTTACTACAAGATGTTTATGCTCTATTGCCATGGCAGTATTTAACATTATTATTTAAACAAATCATAAAAAAAGGGCGATTCTCACCGCCCTTTAAATTCAAAGATCTTTGAGGTCTTTAGATTATTTAGACTTATAAATGTGATATAAAATCCAAACAGCTACCAAGCCTAGTAATCCTTGATCACTAAATCCTGATATAATTGCTTGTACATTTCCAATTACAGAAATGTTTGGCCAAAAAGGAATACCTTGGCCGCTGAATAACACTTCAAGCACAATACCTAGTGCTATCAGTGATACACCAACATCTGCTAGTGCAGATGCCCATGATTTGATTTTATTAATGATATCCATAATAAGGACCTCCTTTAAACAATCAAACACATTTTAGCACATCATATGAGTAATGTGTCAAGTGTTTTATTTGTTAAAATTTATTTAGAAGTTTAAAGATTTTATTAACAGATGTGTTAAAGGTCATAAAAAAAGGGCGATATTTCTACCGCCCTTTGAGTTTTATTATACTACGTCTTTTTATTATTATAAATTAGATAGTATTATTATGCATTAGCATTGATAACAGTTCTGCCTGCATCAGCTAACAGATTGATAACTGAGTTTTTCATCTGTTTTGCAGTTTCATATGAACCTGTACCAATTACTCTTACATTAAAGTCATAACCTTTGTTGATAAGATCAGTTGTTGGTGTAGATCTTTTCATTGCAAGGTTTTTGAACTTGATAACACCACCATTGATGTTACCAGAGTTATCAGTTGCATTTTTAGCCTCATCAAGGAAAACGCCAACTTTGTTGTTAACTCTACCTTTTGAGAACTCTCTAGTATATACTACGTATTGTTTAGTTCTAGCCATTTCTTCGTTACCTCCGATTTGAAATAGTTTGTTGATTATATTTTCTAACATAATATACACATAATATACTAGAACGTGTATATTGTCAACCGTTATTTTCTTCTTTTTTTACCTGAATACCAGCATTTTTGAAAACCAACTCAGGTGCTTTCATTAATTCTTGTTTGATTTCTGCGGTGTATAGAGTAATATCATCCATTTCGAACAGGATTTCCACATTTTTACTCAACTTGTCGTTGTAATAGTCAGTTATCACATCCAACAGTTGAACAGCCTGTTTTTTATCCATGTGCCACCAGTCTTTGCCCTGGACAAAGTTTTTTAATTCGTTACTCATGTAACTATAATATATGATCTGCTATGCGAAGAGCAACCAATTGTTTTGCCGTAAAGTATTGATCACTTGGAGAATCCAATTTTTTCTTAACAGTTGACATGTTCCAGCCAGTGGCTTCTTTGAGAATTTGAAAACATCTTTCTTCACAGTTGGCATTTTCTTGCATGGCACTTTTCATGTCATGCATTTTGGATTCTAATCGATCTGAATGTTGATGATTCATTATCCCGGTATTTTTTGCTATGTATCTCATACCCTGTTTGCCTGATGCAAAAATTAAAAATGCCGCACTCATGACAGCACCAACACCAATTGTGGAAATGTTATGATAGCTGTGTTTCATCACATCTATAAGTGCAAATGAATGGTAAAGATCGCCGCCGTACGAATTAATATACAGTTTAAGTGTACGTTTTGGCTTTTTTTGCAGGTTAGCTGACAATATCCATTTGATAGCAACAGAAGTATTTTCCTCGTCAATGTCTCCATATAGATAGTGTATGTCGTTCTCTAACAATGACTTATCTATCTGGTCTTCTGACGAAAATTGATCAAATTTTTTCATGTTAAATACTTGCTAATAACTTGTTGCTTTTAATAATATATTTATATATCGATCAAAATGCAACCAAATTATGTGCGTATATTATATGTGCAATAAATAGTATTAAGGTAGTTAAAAATGGCATATTCAGTACTTGACAATAAACAAGCAGGTGTTTCTAACAGAACAGAAAATGTAGTGTATTCTGGAACTTATCGAGGATTTAGCACAGTTTCTGGAGTAAAAAACAATCAGCTATATGATCTTGATCTAGTCAAGCAAGATCTTATCAATCACTTTTATACTAGAAAAGGTGAAAGAGTTATGAATCCTGAATTTGGCACTATTATTTGGGACATGATCTATGAGCCGCTTGATGAAGCAAATAAAGAATTAATTCTAGAAGATTGCAGAAAAATTATTGCCAGTGATCCCAGAGTAGAACTAGGATCAATCAGCATACAATCTCTTGATTCTGGTTTAAGAATCAACATCAACATTAATATTCTACCGTTTAATCAATCATCAACTATGTCATTAAACTTTGAAAGAGAAACACTATAATGAGTCAAATACAAAGACAAGATAATTTATTTTCAGCAGAAGACTGGAAGGTAGTTTATAGAACATTTAATCAGGCAGACTTTACTGCATATGATTATGACACAATCAGAACTGCCATGCTAGATTATATTCAGGTCAACTACCCAGAAGATTTCAACGACTATATTCAGTCAAGTGAATTTATTGCCATCATTGACCTGTTGGCATTTTTAGGACAAAGTTTAGCATTTAGAACTGATTTGAATTCTCGAGAAAACTTTTTTGACACTGCTGAAAGACGAGAAAGCATATTAAGACTAGCAAAATTAATCAACTACCAGCCCAAAAGAAATGTTCCTGCCAGAGGAATTCTCAAAGTCAACAAAATTAGAACAACTGAACCAATAACAGATTCTGAAGGTACTGCACTAGACAATAAAAATGTTGTCTGGAATGATCCAAACAATCCCGACTGGTATGATCAATGGTTGTCTGTGATAAACACAGCGTTTAGTTCTACAAATCAATTTGGAGATCCATACAAAAGCAAATCAATATCTGGAATTGAAACAGATGTTTACAATATCAATTCAACTACCAATCAGGCTGTGGTTAAAAACTTTACACAGTCAATTGATGGAATATCAACATCTATAGATGTAGTCAAATCTGATATTCATGAAGATGGTTATCTTTACGAAAAATCACCAGACTCATCTGAATCTTATAACTTATTATATAGAAATGACAATCAAGGATTTGGCAGTACTGACACAGGTTTTTTTGTTTACTTTAAAGAAGGTGAGCTACAGCATCAAGACTATCAATTCAGCACACCAGTACCAAATAGAAATACCAACGTTGATGTTACAAACATCAATGACACAGATGTTTTTGTACAAAAAATTACATCGTCTGGTACACCAATTGAAAAATGGACCAAAGTACCAAACTTGTTTGGTCAAAACACAATTTACAACAGTTTAAATCTTAACACCAGAAATATCTTTAACGTTGAATCTAGGGTTGATGATCAAATCACAGTGCAATTCAGCGATGGTAATTTTGGTAATGCACCATATGGTAAATTTAGAATTTGGTACAGACAAAGCAATGGTCAAGGTCAGATAATTAGAAAAGACAGAATTCAAAACAAAGAAATTTCTATTGCATATCTCAACAAAGAAGGTCAGCAGTTTACACTGACACTTAGTTTGTCATTAAACTACACAGTTTCAAACTCACAACCAGCAGAAACAGATGCTGAAATAAAAACTAATGCACCGCAAACATTCTACACACAGGACAGAATGGTTAATGCAGAAGATTATAATATTTTTCCATTAACACAAAGCAACACTGTTAGAAAACTAAAAGCAATAAACAAAACACACATAGGTCACAGTAGATACATTGATATCAATGATCCAACAGGAACAGTTAAAAGTGTTAATGTGTATGGTAACGATGGTATTTTATATAAAGATCCAGACTTTAGTTTAAATGAAGAAGAAATTGAAGGCACAGTTGTTGACAACAGCAGTTACAACTATATTATCAATAACATATTACAGCCTTTGATTAAAAAAACACAATTGAAAAACTTCTACTATGACACATATAAAAACAATATTTTAGATATACATGATAGTACACAGTTTGAAATGACCAATGCTAGTGAAAAAATAGTCTGGCATCCATTTCCTGATTCAGGAGAAAGCGATTCTGGATATTTTTATTTGTTTGGCGGATCAACAGACATTTCAAATTCAACAACCATTTACAATAATCCTTATAGTGGACTAGAAAAACTAGGATTTGTAAGGCCCGGAACAAAATTAGAATTTGTTGACGATTACACATCTCCAACTACAGTAGTATGGACAACTGTTGTTAGCGTAAGAAATAATGGTAGTATGCTTTCTAGTGATACCACTGGTTGTGTACAACTCACAGAACAAATAACTAAAGGATTAAAAGTACGAACAGTTTTACCAAGTATAAGAACAACACTATCAAGCAGTGAAAGATCCTTAATACAAACCAAAATGGAAAACGGCGAAGATTTTGCTTTAGGATATCATTACTATGCATCACCGGATCAAAATTCTCCAGGTGTTGCTGAGTTGTCAATTCCTAGTACAGGTTCTGCATGGTATGTTATTAACGAAGACTATTTAGATTCTACCGGTGATTTTTCAATCACAAATAACAAAATACATAACAATGTACAGTCTTTAAGCAGTGATACTTCATGGTTAATTTATGCTGAATATATTCCAGCACCTAGCACACAAGCCAGTCCAAGATACAGATTTACTGTGAGAGGATTAGACTATGTGTTTGAAAGCAAAGACGAAGTAAGATTTTATTACGTTGAAGATTATAAAAATATTGATACTGCCACAGGCAAAGCAGTTAAAGACACAGTTACTCTTTTAGATATTAATAAAGATGCAACTGTGCTCACAGATCCTGCAAATGCTTCTGTTATAACTGATCCAATTGTTTTTAACATTACAGATAACTTTACTGAACAAGATGGATATGTTGACACAAAGAAAGTCAAAGTTTCTAATATTGATTCAGACGATGATGGTGCACCAGACAACCCAATAGCACATGAAAATCTTATAGATAATAACAACTACATATTTTTTAACAGCTATGAAAGTTATGATGGTTACACATATTACATGTTGAATTCAGATGTTACACAGGTAGCAAACACAGATGTAGCTAATACTACTAGTGGTATTACTTTTGTAACAGCAGACCAATATTTTTATAATAGCGATGGAAATACAGCAACAGTGATTCACGAAGATTCTGGTAACCCAATCAAAAGAGAAGGTTTCTTAAACAATGTAACCTATAAGGCTTATCTAGGAAGAAGTTTTACAACTTCTGATAAACTGTATTTCCAATATAAACACTCGGCACCAAGAGATCAACGTATTGATCCAAGTGTTTCTAATATTATTGAATTAATTGTTTTACAACAACAGTATCAAGCAGATATTACCAATTGGTTTAACAACAATGGTTCTAGGGCCACGTTACCAGCACAGCCAACCAGCGATGAAATTAGAGAAAACTTACTTGACATTGAAAAATACAAGTCAATAGGTGATCAAATTGTGTACACATCAGCAAGATTTAAATTATTATTTGGTGATACTGCTGATTCTCAAAATCAAGCAGTGTTTAAAGTGGTTAAGATTCCTGGTGCAACATACACAGACAATCAAATCAAAACCGAAGTAGTACAGGCCATTAGTAATTATTTTTCAATTTCAAACTGGGACTTTGGTGATACTTTTTATTTTTCTGAACTGGCCGCATATATTCATACACAGTTGAGTTCACAAATTTCAAGTGTGGTTATTGTACCAAAAGATGCTGAAGCAAAATTTGGCGATTTATTCCAAATCAAATCAGCAAGTAATGAATTATTTTTTAGTACTGCATCTGTTGATCAAGTACAAATTGTATCTGGACTTACAGGTGTAAACTTAAGATCAACTACAAGCACAGTTGGAGGTAGTTAATGTCATATCATGACAATAATGACATTGAAAGCAATGTAGAATTGTCAAATGTTCAAGTTAGCAATGCTAACGTTGAAAGCAATTCAGGCATTGTCAGTACTGATTCTACAGCATTGAGTTTTTTACCGGAAGTGTTCCAGACAGAAAAGTTGAAAAACTTTTTTGACGGCACAGTTGAACAAGTTTTAAGAAAACCCAACGATGAAAAAACTACTGAATACATTGGAAGAAAAACCGACGTTTATTTTGATAGCAGTAAAGACAATTATAAAATTGAAAAAACAAAAAATCGTCAAAACTATCAATTAGAGCCCGGCATTGTTTTAAAAGATAACGATTCCGGTGAAACTACTAATGCTATATTTTATAATGAAATTTTAGATCATATTGATCATGAAAACGGAATAGTATCAAATCAAAATCGATTGTTTAATCAAAAGTATTATAGTTTTTCACCACCTATTGACTATGACAAATTTGTCAATTATGACAACTACTATTGGTATCCAAGTCAAGATCTTAACGTACCATCAATTGTAGTAGACGGCACAACTGAAAACTTTACAGCAAATAACAGTCAAACCACATTCACATTAGAATCTGCTATAACAGAAACAATAATACAAAAGTTTGTTGAAACAGATAAAAACAATTCTCTTAGTGATACTGCTAACATTGTTTTCAACTTATCAAATTATTTTAACAGCGACACTGATATTGTTAAATTAGACGGCAGTGTTTTTACAAGTTACACAGCCAACAATACTAACAAAACAATAACGTTCAGCACCGGTGATATTGACAGCAACAGCATAGTTGAAGTTTTTTATATTACTGATGTTATAAAAGTAAATGGTATAACTGTTGACTACGACAACTATACTGCACTTGGTAAAACATTGGTATTATCAACTGCTTCTAGTGCCAACGATGTTGTTGAGATATCACACAATGTACGACCAGATCTAATATTAGGAAATAAAGAATATGTTTCTCCTAATAATATTAAGTTTAGTTCTGGCATGTTGATCAAATTTAATGATGCATATCTAATTGATATACAAGGACAGTACCAATCACAAAAGTTTTTTGTTGAAGGTGTTAACAGTGCATCAGGTATTGAATTTGTTGAACTAAGCACCGAACCTGAATTGTTTTTAGCTGATGAGCTGTTACCATGGGATTCTGCTGATAGTATAGGACTAGCAGATGAAAATGGTGGGTGGGATTCTGCAAGATGGAGTTCTGTTTCTGATATTACTAATCCAGACTACATCACAATTGAAAGAGGAAGTCGAGATAATAATCCATGGAGTAGAACCAATGGTTGGATTCACAAAGATAATTTAACAAATTACAGAACTCTACAGCAAACAGTTAACGTGTTTCATCCATGGGATGCTGTAACTGACGATATTAGAGGTTTTGATACAGGCTTCTGGGACGTTACTACTGACACACAAGAAACCACATTTCAATTAGACAACAGCAGAAAAGGTCGTAGACCAATCATTGAATTTGAAAAAAATATCAAATTATATAATTACGGAACACAACATGCTGTTACTGTTGATGTTTTAGCAGACGACGACACTGTTGATGACATCAACGGTTCATCTACATACACTGTTGACGGTATTAACATTGAAGATGATATGCTTATCTTGTTCCGAAACAGTGATTTTGAAACAACACTTGTGCCATGGTCCGGTGATGCATACCCATGGGATCATGACTCTGATGCAAATGTGGCAACGGGCGGTCCTACAGGTGGTGATCAAGGCTGGGATATTACCGGTGCTGATTTTGATGTATCATCATCAGTCTGGCAAGTAACAGGACACAGCACAGGAAATATTCAATTAGTCAAATACAACAACATTGCTACAGATTTTAATATTTCAGATGGTTCAAAAATTACAGTAAGACTAGGAACAACATATCAAGGAAAAGAATATTACTGGGACGGCTTTAGTTGGATTGAATCTCAAGCAAAAGACAGTATTAATTCTGCACCGTTGTTTGATATCTACAACAACGCCGGCGAGCTAATCAGTGATGGTTCTCCGGAAGCTGGCAACAAAATATTTGGTTACGAAGTTGGAACAGGCAGTAACGATCCTTATCTAAAATTTCCTTTAACTTATGAAAATTACAACACAGTGGGTGATATCAAATTTAAAAATCATTTAGCTGATGCTAATTCCACACATGGTCATCTTAACTATAAAAAGTACATTTACAAAAACAAATTGCAAGATACTTTTTACTACACTGTAATTGTGCATCCAAGTAAACGTAATACAGGAAACAAGTATTTTATTGACAACATTGAACAACAGAATTTGGTTTTTATCAAAGGAAACAAATATGTACTTGATCTTAGCGATTCAAGTTTTTCCGCAACTGGATTTTCTGGCTTAAATCATCAATTTGCATTGTCTGAAACACCCGATGGTAGATGGAACAGTGGAACAAGATACGACACTAATGTAAAATATTTTATTGACGATGTTCAAGTGTTGCCAGCTGATTTTTATAACAGTTTTGCTAGTGCTGAAAAAAGAAGAATTGAATTTTTACCTGATCAGGAAACACCAGATCAATTGTATTATTATTGTGTTCATCATGAGAATATGGGTGGAGAAATAAGAACTGTTGAAAACAATATCAGTTCTTTGGTTGATGCCACTGTTATTGAATATCAAAACGAATGGGTTCTTAAAAAAGAAAAATCATATCAAAAAGTGATTCAAGAGTTTATAGTTGACAGTGAATCAAACAAAAACACATTTGTTTTAGATGCAACCATTGCCGGAGATGCAGTAGCTAAAGTATATGTCAACAACAAACAACTTGAATATAAAGTTGATTATACTATTTCAAAAAATCAAATAATAAACACAACCAATAACATAAGCGAAGGATCACATGTTCTTGTAAAATGGCAAACACTTGAGAATAAACAATTAAAATCAGCATATTATGAAATTCCTAAAAATCTTTCAAATAATCCACAAAACAAATCAGTAATTTCATACTCATTTAGTGATTATCTAAGTCATTTTTATTCTACAATTTCAAATCAATCAAATTTGGTAGGATTAGCTTCTGAGAATAACAGCTACAGAGACACTCAAAAAGATATATCACAAGGTGATGTGATTCTACAACATACTGCTCCGTTAATGAAAGCCGGAGTACATGTCAACAGCTTGTCTCGTGATTTAATTAAATCAATTAAACTTGCACAGACAGACTATACAAAATTTAAAAATCAATTTGTTACAAAAGCACAATCAATTATTGATTCGTCAGACACTTCGGTACTGACAGATAGTGAACTAGTAGACACTATTCTAAAAGAAATGAATGCTAACAAAAAAGCCACTAGCAAGTGGTCACACAGTTTAATGTTGGCATATGGTGATACCAAGCAGACACAATCAATCACAATAGATTCAACTAATAAAACATGGAACACATTTTCTCAAGGACTTCCACAAGTGTTTGTTCAAGATGCACAAGGATTCCATCAACAATCTGGTGAACCAGGGTTGGAAATTGATTTTAGATTTGATCCTGCTACTGAAAAACAAACAAAATCTTTATACATTTATCAAAACAACAAACAGTTGTTAATGAATCATGATTACATACTTGATAATTCAAATAGCACAACAAGTATTGTTTTTATAGCAGATATTAGACCTGACATTGGCGATGTAATTCGTATTGAATATTTTGCAGACAAACAACCAGCATGGATTCCAGCCACTCCGGCAAAACTTGGTATGACTGGTTTGTACAAACCAGAACAAACTGTAGATAATGGTCATGCTGAAACTACATTTTATTTTATCCAAGGCCATGACGGTAGTTTAACTTTGAACTATGGAAACGACATTGATAGAGCATTATTAGAACTAGAAAAAAGAATATACAATGATTGTGAAAACAAATTTATTGATCCAGATTATGTTCCTGCTCTTTCATATCAAACACTAGTCAGCAACTATTTCAATAAAAAAGATTATTCTTACAAAGATTATACAAATATCATAAGATCACAAATGCATTCATGGTTTGTTTTCAATAAAGTTGATTGGGAACTAAATGATTCTACAAACAACAATTGGAGAGCATGGAACTGGAGCTCTGTAGCAAACTTAGAAGGTGATAGAACACCCGGTCATTGGAGAGGAATTTTTAAAAAGTTTTATGGCACAGAAAAACCTCACACTCACCCATGGGAAATGTTAGGATTCACAACAAAACCTCTTTGGTGGGATAGAAACTACAGCTGGACTAGTTTTACAAAAAGACAAAAATTAATCAACGATATTGAAAACGGTATAATCATTGCTGGCGAAAGAGAAAACCTTTCTGACTTATCATACACAGACAAAAACAATCCGTACAGACATGAAAACTTTTCATCTTTTGTTCCTGTAGATATTAGTGGTAATGTTTTAAACCCATGGGCAATTGGTTTATGTAATAAATTACCACAAGGTACTAACACAGAACTCAGCTGGAGAATTGGAGATTTATCACCTGCAGAATTGGCTTTTTATAGAAACAGTGCATATCCGTTTGCATTGGTATCTACTATAGCATTAATGAAACCAGCAGAGTTTTTTGAATTATTTTTTGATACATTGAATTCTGCTACTGCAACAATAAACAAAAACAATGTGTATGATAAAAACACAAATTTAAGACAGTCAAACAATGTCAAAGTTCATCGAGAACTTGATAATTCTTCAGTGGTAGTAGGAACTGGTTATCAGCAATACATTAGTGAAAACATTATCAACAACTCAAGCAACGTTGAAATAAACTACGGTAATATCATAAGAAACAGTGTACCGCAGTTGATTCACAAACAGTCCGCTTTCATTGATTTTGGTTCATACAAAGCACAAGCCGAATCATATTCACCTACTGCTCAAAGAACCAGTGTGTTTATTCCAACCGATGATATAGATCATTTGACACATGTTAGCACACCAATACAAGGATCCAGTTATTCTGCTGTGGTCATTGAAAAAACAATACATGGTTATCGTGTCTCAGGATATGATATTGGCAAGAATTATTTTGAAAGCACAGTCAGTGACATAAATGGTTTATCAGTTAGTGTCAATATAGGTGGTACACCAATTAACATTCCATCATACACACCAAATCAAACTGTGGCGGTAGACAGTTTTGTAAGATATGAAGGTGCTGTATATAAAGCAACTCAACCACATGTGACCGGAGATATTTTTGAACCTAAATACTATCAGTCAGTAAAAAATATTCCAATAACCGGCGGTGCTTCTGCAACTTATTACAAACAAATCAAAAACAACAAAGTAGCCAAAATAGAGTATGGTACTGAATTTAAAACTATACAAGAAGTTTTTGATTTCTTAGTTAACTATGGTAGAAAACTAGAATCAGATGGTTGGATCTTTGACGAATATCTAAAAGAACAAAATGAAACAAGTAACTGGTTATATGCCGCTAAAGAATTTTTATTTTGGAGTTTAGGCTCCTGGAGTAATGGTAGTTTATTAACTTTATCTCCAAGTGCCAATAGAATTAAATTTAAACCCAAGTCAGGTGTAGTGTCATCAGTTGAAGATGTGGTTGGCAACACATATTCAATACTTGACAAAAATGGAGCTCCGGTGCCAGCAGAAGATACACAGATACTAAGAGATGGATCGCAGATCACAATTAGACACTATAACAAAACACCTCTTTACTTTGTAAACTTATATGCAAGAGAACTTGAACATATTACTGTGTTTAACAATACTACAACATTTGGAGATAAAATATTTGATCCAATACTTGCTGTTAGACAACCTAGATTAAAACAGACACTGCTAAGAACTAAAGACTGGTACGGAAAATACGAAGCCAATGGATTCATAATTGATTCAAATGCTGGAATTATCAGTAACTTTGAAACGTCAACTAGAGACATGACTAGATATCTAGATGTTGATAAACCTATCAATAACGAAATTCTAAACGAAACAGGATTGCACACAATAGGATATCAGAATAGAGAGAATCTAAAAAATCTTGAAATTTTAGATGAAAACCAAACCAAATTTTATCAAGGCTTTATTAGACAAAAAGGCACAGAAAACAGCATTGACAAACTGCTAAGAAGTGATGTTATCAGTGATAGACAAGACATTAACTTGTACGAATATTATGCTTTTAAGATTGCAGAATTTGGCGGCTCTGGTGTTAATCAGTCAATTGAGTTCAAACTAGATTCAACTAAAATCAAAAATAATCCACAGTTGATTTCATTCTTACCAACATCAGATTCAGTTGTAACAACAGATGTAGAAACTGATAATATTATTACCATTGATGTTGATGATACCGAAAACTGGATTAAAAAGCCAGACGGCGACAAAACAACAACTGATTTATTTTCCGTTAGATCAGAAAAATTTGAAATGCCAACAGCGGGTTATGTGCATGTCAAAGACACAACTTATCAAGTGTTTGACAAGAGCAATTTAAATCTGCACTACCAAACAAATGCCAACAGTAATATACAATTAGGATCAACATACTGGATTGCGTATGACAACAACAGAGACTGGAATGTGTATAGACTCTCTAACTTGTCGCAATCAATTGACGGAATAGTATCAGCAGATCCATTAACAGTAACCGTTGATGATTCAACTGGTAACTTGATTAGCAACGTTGGCGAAACTGTAGATGTGGTTATTCCAAAACACACTGATTCAAACAGCAATGTTGTACTTGATATGGTGCACGGGTCTAAAACACTAACACTGGTAGAATCAGATCAAACAATATCAAAAACATTCGCACTAACTGACCTGTTAGGTTCTGGAGCAGATGTTACAGCATCAGGCACAGCAGATCAAGTACAGAAATTTATAGTCAAATCTGGTGGTACAGGATATTCAGCAGGTGACACTGTAACTGTTGCAGGTTCTGGAGGATCAAGTGCTGTTGGTAATGTAGCCACTGTTGATGCCAACACTGGTGCTATCACAAGCATAACATTATCTTCCGGAGGTGCAGGTTTTTATGCTGAACCAACAGATATATCAATACTAACAGGCAATACTGCTTCGGCGGGTGCAAATGCAGTTATTAGATTAAAAGGCAACAACCCAACTTATTACGCAGTTGGTACATTGGCAGATACCAACACATTTGTAAACGGAGAAACTGTAACTGACAATCTTGGTAACACTGCTACACTACTTAATACATTTACTGGTGCAGGAATTACTCACTTGTTATTAACTAATGAATCAGGATCATCATTTGGCACAGCAACATACATTGCAGGTGCAACAGCAAATCTTTCAACAATTTCAAACGTAACAACACTACCAAGTGCAAATATTTCTGATACAGATTATGATGATTTTGATAAGACTTTTGGTGGATTGCTGTCACTACAAGTCAATGCAGGAGGTTCAGGATATATCAATCCAAATGTAGAATTTAACGACACTGCAAATTCAAATGTTGCCGGCGAAGTAATCACTGCAAACGGTTCAGTCACAAGTGCTTATATAACAGATCCAGGATACGGGTTCCAACAAGTGCTTGGCACAGAAGCAACACTGGCCGTAGAAGTGCTCGACAGAGTTGACAGTGCAAATGCAGTCACACTTGATTTTGATGACAAACTGATCAAGTGTTCAACTATCAGCAACATTGCAGTCACAGTAAACAATGAGTTTGATACAACCAACAACGGTAGTGCTAGAATCAATGTCACTGACAGTGCCAATATTACCTTTGCTTCCAACATAGATTTAACTGCAAACACAGTTACTACAGCTCTGTCAAATAACTTAACAGACAGATCAACATCAAATGTACAACTAGAATTTTATTTAGATGCTGGCACATCTGCTTCAGAAGGAAATGTCACAGTATCTTTGAATTACAAAAAAATAACTTATAGTGTTGCTGATACTACAGGTAACTCTGCTACAGCAAACACAGTAGTTGACAGTTATTTCAACAGCAGTTCACATCCTTTGTATTTCTATAAAGATGTAAGATTAGCTTCAAGAAACAATGGCATAGATCAAAGCAATGTAGGATCAAATCTGTCCGCCACAGTCAATGATTTTGTGTCTAATGTGTGTTCAGACATTACATTTATTGAAGGTGATAAAATTTGGTTAGACAATGGTGGCAATAACAACTGGTATACATTAACAATGACATCTAATGCTAGTGTTAAAACTGCATATGACAATCTGGCAACAAATGCCAATATAGAAACAAGTATAACCGTTGGCAGTGACTATTGGATTATCCATTCAGATGTCAATTACGATTCGATTGAATCTTCTGTGTTTGAATCAACAGCAAGAACAAACAAAAACAAATCACAGATTAACTCAAACTTATTTTACAGATCAAAAGTGGTTGATGTTGAAAACAGATCAAGACAAACTGATTTTGAAATTTGGGATCCTATTAAAAGATTATTTCCAGGTGAAGCAGAAAGAGAAATAAAATTTATCAGCTCAGTTGACCCAGCAGTTTATACTAACTCTTCAGACCCAAATAGAGATGTTGATGTCACAGCTTGGGGTCAAGAAAATGTAGGCAGAGTATGGTGGAACACATCAACTGTCAAATACCTTGAATATGAAAATTACAACTTAGATTACAAACAACAGTATTGGGGTAAAACATTCCCAGGTTCAACATTTGGTGTTTACGAATGGACTGAAAGTACACAAACACCTGAAAAGTATACTGGTTCTGGTACACCTATCAACAACACAGACTACAGCACAGTTTCAACTACCAACAAACAAAATATCACAACTGTAAAATACTATTTTTGGGTCAAAAACAGTGATATAGTTCCTAATGTAAATTGGAGATCACTGACAACAACAGCCATAGCAAGACTACTTAAAAATCCAACTTCATATGGTGTTGATTGGTATGCTCCGGTAGACACTAATAGTTTATTGGTAGCAAACTCAAGTCGTTACATTGGTGATCAATCTAATTTTAGATTAAACTACAAAACCAAAGACGTAGATATTCCAACAAACTCGCAATGGTTAATGATCAAACAAAATGATCCTAACAAAAAAGTCGATGAAAGAATATGGAACAAGTTCACAGACAGTTTAAGTGGTCAAAACAGTCAAGGATTGGCTGTGCCTGATGTTTCTAATCTAAGTGAATTAAATCGTTATGGTAACAGTCTAAGACCTAGACAGTCTTGGTTTAAAGATGTGCTTGAAGCACGTAAAAACTTTGTTTATACTGCAAACAAGATACTTGCTAATATTAATTTAGATGTTGATTTGCCTGAATGGCAACAAACTGTAAGCACCGAATTAAGTTTTAATAAAATTGATTATTTTGCTTCTGGCTATAACAGTTCAATTGTGATTGACAGAGAAGTTGATACTTACAACGACATGCTGAGTGCTACATTAACACCAGGTGAAGTAATCAAAGTTGATCTAGATTACAACAACAAGTGGGCCATTTACATCTATGGTAATAGACAACAGATACTTGGTACTGATGTTGCTACCTCTGGCAATGAACTAGTAAGAATAGCAAACCAAACAGCAACAGTCGAACTAAATTCAACTTTTTACACCAGCACAGATTCAAATGTACAAGCTGAAATTAGAGAAATAATGTCTACTATGTACAGCTATATTTTTGCAGGTAGTAGAAATGTGTATCTTAACACACTGCTGTTTAGTGGTATCAATACTGTGTTTTCACAACACAATGAAATTGATTGGCTAATTAAAACCACATATTTTGATGTGGTACAAGAAGATCAAAGTTTATCACAACTGGTAAGTTATCAACCAGATACATTTACCTATCTAAAAGATTATATAAACGAAGCAAAACCATATCACAGTAAACTGATTAATTACTTGAGCAAAAAGACTACACCGGTTGAATACGCAAATACTTCTGTAGTTGATACCTTGTCGTTTGCTCAAACATTGGTTTTTGATAGAACTACTAAAGATATAGAATTACTTTCTAACACTGCGGCCACAGATGCTGATCAATTGTTGGAATTAAAAAATAAATCTCAATTGACATATCCACCCGACAACAGTGCTATTGAAAGAATTGGAAAATATTTCTATGCAGATGAATTAAATGCATTAGATACTTCAAACACATCTGCTGTTGAGAGTTTTATGAGTATGTTAAGAGATAAAATTGCACCATTTAGAGATGCAGACTTTGATGCTAACACATTTGTAACTACCGGTAACCCAGAATGGTATCAGTCACTGTTACAATCAACTAACTCATGGCAAGCAAATGTAAACTACACACCAAACGTAGAAATTGACAGTAACTCGTTGATTACCACAAACACTATGATCAACTACAGCAACACTGATCATTTCAATTCATGGAGTGCAAGTGCAAATTACAATGTTGGTGACATTGCCAAACACGAAGGCCTAGTTTACAAATGTAATGTCAAACACAACTCAGCAATTGACCAAAGTGCAGTACTAAAAATTTCATCAATAATAAACGGTAGCCCAACTATTATCACAACTGATCAACCACATGGCTTAACAAACGAATCTGTTGTGACAATTGCCGGTGCAGATGGAAACGGTATCAGTGGTATTGACGGAGATTATTATGCATTGGTTCAAGATCAAAAAAGTTTTGCTTTGTATACATGGCAAGGCTATGTAGACAAATCATATTCTGAAAATGACACATCTACATCAGCATATTCAACATATCCGTTAGCGGCATTTGACAGTTCTTCCTTGGGATCGTATACCGGAACAACTGCAACAGTACAAGGTGCAGAAGCTTTTGATTTTTCAAAATGGGATCTTGTACAAGACTTTGTGTATTTGGCTGTTGAAGATCATACATCAAATAATTTTGCCACAGATTACAGTGATGGTAAATGGCAATTGATAACAACTCAATTAGACAGTGCTGGTTTTGTAAGACCACAGCACGAAAATTATCCAGAAGAATTTATTCCAACTGTGGCCAAAGAAACACTGATGATTACTGTGGTCACTTATGAAAATACTGCTACTGATCTAGATGATATTGACAGTGACAGTGTTACCGATGAGCAACACGGGTATGGTGATCAGTATGCATTTAGAATTTTTTACAGCAATGACAGTAAAACTCAATACAAAAGATTACCAATGGTATGTCAAACTGAACTTACTGCTCCGGTAACTAATCAATCAAAAGAAATTAGAGTAGCAAATGCAGATGTACTGTACGACAGTGTTGCAGTGCTTGATCCAGATGACTCAAACACAGTTATTGGCAATATTGATGCTGTTCTTACAGGGTCAGTTTCAGATTCAAATCCAGGATATATCTGGATTGATCAAGAGCTTATTGAATATCGTGAAGTTGATGGTAACACACTTAAAAAGATTCGAAGAGGTGTACTAGGCACAAGTATACAAAATCACAGTATTAGCACTGTTATACATTCTGCAAGTTCGCAACATGATATTCCAAATGCTAAAGAATCGGCAATCTGGAGTGCATACGACTCGCTGGGCACTACCTTGATTGACAAAACTGTTCAGTCTGTTTGGGATTCATCATTGTTTGCTTTTGATGACGGACCGTGGGACAAAGCCACAAGAGATCCGTCAGAACAAGCAGAATTTATCAGAGCAGGCGGAATTAGTGCATTTAACTTATACAACACAACATACGTAGAGCCCGGTTATGTAGAAAATCAAGCCGGTACGGGAGGATATTTTAATGAAGAGTAATAAATACATTTATTGTAAAGGAGCAAACCACAATGGCAATATCTAATTTAACTATCAGAGCCGCAACAACAGATGTTAACAACTTGGTTGCAAACGTTGATAGTAACATAACAATTAAAGGTACTCCTTTATCGCACGAAGAACTAGATTTAAACTTTCTTGAACTAGCAGAAACAATTCTGTCAACAGCAGATCAAAATCCATTAGAAGCAAATTTAGATGCTAATTCATTCTCAATACTAAATGTTAGCACGTTGTCAGCAAACACAATAACAGGCAACTTAACAGGTGATGTTACAGGTGATGTTACAGGTGATGTTACAGGTGATTTAACAGGTAATGTTACAGGTGATGTTACAGGTGACTTAACAGGTGATGTTACAGGTGATGTTACAGGAACAGTTTCAAGCATTGCAAATCACGATACTGGTGATTTAGCAGAAGGTACAAGACTATATTATACAGATACCAGAGTTAACAATGTGATAGCGAACACGTCAATTAATGCATTGTCAGATGTTAATACCTCAGGTGCATCTGCTAATTCAATACTAAAATACGATGGTGCTAATTGGGTAGTAGGTACCGACACTGATACTGATACCACAGATATCAGTTCAAACTCAATCACAGATTTATCAGATGTTGATACCACAGGAGTTGCTGATGGAAACTTTTTGATGTATGTTTCAGCAAATGCAAAGTGGGAAGTAACAACTGTGGCAACTGATGTCAGCGCCAATTCAATTGCAGACTTGTCAGATGTTGATACCGCAGGAATAACTGCAAATTCAATTTTAAAGTACGATGGCAACAATTGGGTAATAGGCACAGACGACACAGGAACTATTGCGGCCAATAGTATAACAGAAACAGAAATTGATACAGCTAATATTAACGTTGGTGTATTTGGCAAAGACGGAACTTATGTTGAATATGGTAATATCATTAACGAATTAGACATGAATCAAAACAATATTACTGACGTTGCCAATATTGATGCCAATAATGCTGTTTTTTCAACAGCCAATATTGGCGAGATTAGTGTTGGCACTCTTATATCTAATAATAGTATCACAGCAAATGCTTTTACAGCCAACGCTGATGTAACTTCAGTAAATATTGAAGCAACAGGAAATTTAAGTGCAAATAATATAACTACATCAACAATTGACGTAAGAGGCACAATATCAACACCATTAATATCAAACAGTACCATTACAGCTGACTCTGTTACGGTAGAACACATAAATGCAAATGTTGATTTGTCTAACACTTATCCTTCTAGAATTTCAACATTTGAAAGATATGTTCCTTCAACTGCTAACACTGGCTCATACTACACATCAATGATAGTGCAAGCCACATCAAATGGTGCGGTTAGTGATGGTTTTGGTCCAACAGTTGATTTTAAAATAGAAGATTCAACAGGTGCACCAAATGTGAGTTTGGGTTACATTGGTTTTGTTAGATCATCAGACAATGACTCAGGTAAATTTGTTATAGAAATAGCAGATTCAGGAACAGTTTCAAATGCATTATCAATTTCACCTGAAGGTAATGTTGGTTTGGGTAGTAGCACAAATGCAAAACTTGACATGAATAATGGAACACTATTACTAGGCAATCTGTCAAATGCAGACATAGCCAATGTTTCAGCAGTCAACGGCATGATGGTGTACAACACTGATACTAACAAATTTCAAGGTTATGCAAGTAATACTTGGGTTAATTTGCATTAATAAAAAAATAACCCATGTTTATGTTGACAATAAATAACAACATAAGGTATAATGTAAAAAATGACAGATAAAAATATAGATAAAAAACCCAATGAAACTGGCACAGTTAAAGTGCAAGGTCATGTGCTGATCACAGATAAAAATTCCGGTGAAGTTTTAGTTGACAAAAAAAATGCTATTCACTTTGGAAATATGGCATATGTTATTGCATCTGCTCTTAGTCATCATAACTTAAATGATTCAGGTATTTACTGGATGGGATTTGGAAATGGTGGTTCTGATGTGTTATCCACAGGTAGTATCAAATACAAAGGTACTAACACAGGAACAACCAAAGACAACTCTTCAGATTTGTATAACAGAACATATAACAAAGTTGTTGCAAAACCCAGTTCAACTACCACAGTTTCAAGCGGTGATCCTGACAACAACATTGAAATACTTGATTCAACAGGACCATATACTGATATCAAAGTCACATGTACTCTAGATTTTGGAGAACCATCAGGCCAAGATGCACAAGATAATGCAACTGCTGACACTGATTATGTGTTTGACGAACTAGGTCTTTTTGCATATTACCAAGATACTGCATCAGGCACACTAGACATTGAACAAAGTCTACTGCTTTCGCATGTGATTTTTCACCCTGTACAGAAAAGTACAAACAGACAAATTGAGGTTGTATACACTGTTCGAGTGCAAATGCAGTAAATTTTATGGAATATAAAGGAATTATAACGCATTACAAAGTAAAAATTAACACTGCGTATAAATATGTAAGGAGCAACAGATGAGTTATACAATTAATAACACAAGAGGATCAGTGGTCACCACAGTTACTCCGGGAACTACCCAAGTAGTTGGTGGTATTACACTGATCGGTAAAAACTATACAGGTTACGGCGAAATTATTGCTGAAGATTTTGTAAGAATACTTGAAAATCAAGCCAGCAACACAGCACCCAGTGCCGCATTAACCGGACAATTATGGTACGACACAACAACCAATCAAGTTGGTTTAAAAGTTTATAATGGTACAGGCTGGGATAGAACCACACCACAAGTAGGTTCAACTACACCAAGTTCTCCTACAGCAGGTACGCTTTGGTTAGATACCGGTTCTGACAATGTTTTAAAAATCTACAACGGTAGTGATTGGATTTCAACTGCAATGGGATCAGATGATACCAAGCAAGTGCCGGTCACAGTAAAAGTAGGTGACAACAGTTGGGTATCTACATCCGTTAGAAAAAATGGATATTCATCAAATTCAGATGCCGAAGTTGGTGTGACAGCAGTTATAGGTAAAGATGCATCTGGAGTAGACACTGTGATTGCAGTTTATTCTCCGGCTTCGTTTACTATCAGTTCTAACACTACAAGTTATGCTAATACCACAACAGTGGTAGGAAAAATTTGTGCTAACTTTACAGCAGATGGTGCCAACGTTGCTGGATCATTAAACGCTGGTTTAAATATCAGAGATGGTTTTATTGATGCAGAATCGGCTCCATTAGCAGATGAATCATTAGCACTACAAGATTCAGGTAATTCAAGCATCAGCTATTCTTCAGATGATCTTTTTGTACTTGCAAAAACAACAGATCAAACACACAGCGGAAATCTAGTTCCAAGTTCAAACAATGCTATTGACTTAGGAAGTTCAAGCAACAAATATGCAAATATTTACGGTGTAAGTGTTGAAGCAACATACGCCGATATCGCTGAAAGATTTGAAGCAGATGAACCACTAGATGCAGGAACAGTTATTGCACTAGGTGGTGCAAAAGAAATTACTAAAACTGCCGAAAGAGCAGACAATAAAGTATTTGGTGTTATTTCCAAAACACCAGCATTTAAAATGAATGCCGGTGCCGGTGATGACGCCACACATCCTTTTGTTGCATTTTCTGGAAGGGTACTTTGCAAAGTCAAAGGTCCTGTAACAAAAGGAGATAGATTGGTCAGCAGTGACGTTCCAGGCGTTGCTGTCAAAGCCAATCCCGATGATGACTGGAAAGCGACTTTTGGTCGTGCTCTAGTTGATAAAACATCAATTAACATAGAAAAAATAACTATTGCAATAGGAGTGAAATAAAATGGCTTATCAACAGGGAGATACTATTACAGCTACAGATTACAACAATTTTGTTGCTAATATCAATGCTGTGATCAGTACAGGTTCCGGTGATAGTGGGTATGGCTTAACAGCAGTTAGCAGTGTATCCGTTGGAGCAACTATCTCAGCCGCCCAATGGAATTCATTACTAGATGGTTTACAGACCGCCGGTAATCACCAAGGAACAACATTAACAAACGCATCAAACACAGTAACAACAGGAGGTAACATTTTGCCTTTGGCAAACTTAGCCGCTGACATTACTTTGATTGACACAAACAGATTAACAGCAGACGCAGGCAATATGTCAACTGGTGTTGCAGGTACAAGTTCATCAAGAACAACAGCATGGACAGGTACTGTATCACACACATTTACAGTAACATATGCAGATGCCAATGCCGCTAGATATTTCTTTAATTCAGGTGGTAAAATCAAGTTTGCTTTTTCAAGATCAGGCGGTACTACATCAGATCAGAACACATCTTGGACTAACTTACTTTCAGGACTAGGCACAGTTGAATTTGGTGCTACTGGTTCACAGAGTACAGGTTCAGCAGGTTTTTATGATCTAACAGGTACACCAGCTAGTGTTTATAACTCAGCTGTAGGATCAGGTGCATATTCGGCCAACGATGTAGACATTGCGGCTTCAGTATCATCAAATGTGATTACATTTACAGTATCATTTAATGATGATCATGCGGCGGCCACTGGTACATACACAGGTGGCGGTCTAGGTACTGCGCCAAATGAAGGTACAGGTTGGACAGGTACTGACTCAGTGGATGGTACATTAACATCTACTATTACATTTGACAAGGCAGATAATGCCTCTTATGTACAGGTAGCGTCACCAACATTTAGTACCACATCAGGCTTATAAAATAACAATTAATTTGTTGACAAATTAAACCTCCGATGTTAATATTAACAAAACATCGGAGGTTTTTTTATGACCGATTTAAGATTGGAAAAAGCACTAGAATTTGCAAACTATAGATCTACTCTGGCAATTCAAAAACAACAACTAAAAGATCGTTGTGAAGCTAGATTAAATTTTGCATATAATGGTGGATTATTCAAAATAGATCAAAGTCTTATTGGATTAATTGGTAATTTTGTTCACGAACAAAAAACTGATATAATATTATTAGATTCAAATCAAACACCAATTGCAGTTGAAGATCTAAGTGATTTTTATAATAAAATCACATCTCTGTGGTTTGAGTCTGTTAATGAATATCATAAGCAATATCAAGAATTAGCCAATAAACGCAAAGTACACAAACTGGTAGAATAACATGAGCACCGGCGTCTTAATGTTTGCTCATAACAACCGTACTATTGATTATGGTGAAATAGCCTTGGCTAATGCCTGCTTGATTAAAAATCACATGTCTAACAATAATGTTACTGTGATTACAGATCAAGGCACAGTTGATTGGCTCTATAAAAAGTACAGTAAAGAATTTGTTGACAGCAAAATTGATAATGTTAATATTATCAGAAGAAGACTCACAAGCAATCAAAAACGATATTATGATACTAGCTATACAAAGAAAATGGAACAGTTTTATAATATCAACAGACACAGTGCTTATGAATTATCACCGTATGACGAAACACTGTTAATTGACTGTGATTATCTAATAGGTAATAATTTATTAGATCAGTGCTGGCAACTGGATTATGATTTGCAAATTAATAAAACATCTAAAGACATATATAGTGAAAGAGGCATAAGCCAGTTTAAAAGAATAAGCGGTACATCTGTAGACTTTTATTGGGCTACTGTAGTATTTTTTCGAAAAAATAAAGAAACAGAATTATTTTTTAGTCTAGTTCAACACATCTATCAAAACTGGCCATATTACAGTATGCTATATGATTTTACTACACCAAATTACAGAAACGATCATGCATTTAGTATAGCAGTTCATATGTTTAACGGAATGCAAAACACTGGTATGATAAAACCTTTGCCTTTACCATATCTACAACACATTGACGGAGTTGATGATTTTATTGATTGTGAGAATTCTAATCACTTTACATTCTTATTAGAAAAACACAAAAGACCAGGTGATTACATAGTTTGCAAAACCAAAGACACAAACATGCATGTAATGAATAAATTTGCACTGGCAAGACTTGCCGGAAAGATTATAGAACAAAACAAATGAAAAAAGGTTACCTAGTTATTGCACAAAACAACAGCACACACGATTATGTTCGTATGGCTTATGCGTTAGCACTCAGTATTGCTTCAACACAAACCAAAGTTCGTAGAATGAGTATAGCTGTTGACAAAAACACAATTGTACCAGACAAATACCGTGTGATGTTTGAACATGTGATTGACATTCCATTTGATGACGATGCACTATTGTCTGAATGGAAAATTGATAACAAATGGAAATATTATCATATCACGCCATATGATCATACTGTGATACTTGATTGTGATATGTTGTTTACCAAAGATGTGGGTCATTGGTGGGACTATTTGTTGACAAGAAATATAACTGCTTGTTGTAATGTTAAAACTTTTAGAAATGAAACAGTAAAAGATCTGACATATAGAAATACATTCTTATCAAACAATTTACCAAATGTTTACACAGCATTTTTTCATTTTAATAAAAACGACGATTTAGTTTATGAATATTTTAAATTGGTTGAAGCTATTTTTAGAAACTACGACACATTCAAAGAAGACTTTCTTAATCCACCTAGACAGTCAATATTAAGTGCTGATGTAGTATATGCCATGGCGGCAAAAATAATGGGAATTGAAGATGAACTGTGTAATCAACACATTGAATATCCTACATTTGTTCATATGAAGTCGCAAATACAGAATTTTGAAAAACAGTTTACTGAACAGTGGACCAATCACATTGGAAACTATTTTTCTAGTAACGGTGAAATTAAAGTAGGTAACTACATACAACAATTACCGTTTCATTATCATGATAAGTCTTTTTTGACAGATGATATAATTGTAAAATTGGAGAAAAAAGTTGGCCTCTGAAACTACTAGATACGTTTTATTTGATCTTGAAACAAGAGACATTAATGGCATTGTGAGAAACAAGCCTGGTATCGGAGAAACATATTTTGAAGTTGATTTTGAAAATGTTCGAGAGTTCTTTGAAGGAAAGAAAAACACAGCAAATTATTATGTAGAAAAAGATTCCAATCAATCTGTTTACAATATCAAATTAAAACAGAACAATATTGCTATTCATTTACTAGACGACAGATTATATCGAATACCAAAGAAAACTTCTGCAGATATTACAGTTACAAATGATAAAGAGAATAGAATTTTCAGTATCAAAATGGACAGTGCATTTCAAGAATATATGAAATCTAAATATAAAATTAACACAAAAGAAGACTTAGAAAATGTACATATCAATGGTGTAGCTGTGTTGGATTTTATTTTTTGCTATGACAATGATCCACATAATTTGATAAGTTTCAATAGAATTCCAGTTTTACAATTATTATTAGAAGAAAAAGTTGATATTTCTTATCAAAAAAGCTATAATAACTACAGTGTATATACAAAAAGAATTTATAACGATTATGCATACAAGGAAATTTAAATGAACAACATCAAAGAAGTTAATGTTACAGACATAGATATTTTTTATATCAGTTACGACGAACCCAACATGGAAGAAAATTGGGCAGATTTAAAATCAAAATGCCCATGGGCAAAAAGAACACACGGGGTATTTGGATCTGATGCGGCACACAAAGCCTGTGCAGAAGCTAGTGATACTGATCGTTTTATCAGTGTTGATGGCGACAATGTTGTTGATCCGGCTTTCTTTGATCAAGTGATTGATTTTGCTGAAGCGGATGTAAACTTAGAAAATTCTGTAATTAGTTGGTGTGGTAAAAACTCAATTAACGGGCTTGTATATGGCAACGGTGGTATCAAATGTTGGCCTGTTGAATATGTTAAAAATATGAAAACTCACGAAATTGCCGAAGAGGAAGGATCACAAGTTGATTTTTGTTGGGATCTAAATTACATTCAAATGAACGATGCTTATAGTTTAGTTGTTAACAATGCAACACCTTATCAGGCTTATAGAGCAGGATTTAGAGAAGGTGTTAAAATGAGTTTAGACAGAGGTCTTAAAGTAGATCCGGATAATTTTGAAAAAAGTTTACACAACAAAAACTTTCATAGATTGTTGGTATGGTGTAACATAGGTAGAGATGTGGAAAACGGTTTATGGGCAATGTATGGTGCTAGATTAGGCTGTTATCTTACCAATCTTGATTCTAGTTTTGATTATGTAAATGTTAGAGACTTTGAATGGCATACTCAATACTTTGAAAATGAAGTAATGCCTAAGTTCCAAGGTACAACTGATTACTGTGCTAAATCGCAATACAACTGGGACAAAGATAAATTATTAACAGCCAGTGTTGATTTAGGACAGCAACTTAAAAAGAAACTCAATATTGACGTAGCAGAGTTTGATGAAACAGGTAGTAGGTTCTTTAAAAAAGTTTATTGGAATCCACCAAGAATGGGAAACCTAGTAACCGAAAAAGATTCTGAAGGAAGAATCAAGTATAAAACAATCTAAGGAGTTACATATGAAAGACAATTGGATTAAATGTTTAGAAACAATATTACATCATGAAGGCGGTTATGTAAATCACCCTAAGGATCCAGGTGGAGAAACCAATCTTGGTGTTACCAAAAGAGTATACGAAGAATTTGGTGGTACTAAAGATATGAAAGAGTTGACCCGTGAAGATGTTGAACCTATTTACAAAAAAAACTATTGGGACAGAGTAAAAGGTGATCAACTACCAGCAGGTTTAGATCTATGTGTGTTTGATTTTGGCGTTAATGCTGGTACAGGCAGAGCCGCTAAATTTTTACAAAAGATAATTGGTACTACAGTTGATGGTGGTATTGGGCCTAATACTTTAAAAGCCTTAGAAGCATATATTCAAATAGAAGGACTTTCTGCTACTATTGACACATATCAAAAAAACAGACAAGAATATTATGAAGGGCTTTCAACATTTGATACATTTGGTAAAGGCTGGACCAGAAGAGTCAACGAAACAACTGATTTAGCTCACAAAATGAGTTCATGAAACCAACCCTGCCTTTAGAAATATTTGAATATAAACTCAATTGGAGACCCGGTTACACTGTGAGATTACATAGTGATCTGCGTTTACAAGCAAAAGAATGGTGTAAAAAGAATTGCGATATGCACGAATGGGAACTTAACGAATACACCAATGTTTATGAACACACATTTTGTTTTGAAAAAAAGCAACACGCTGATACATTTTCAAAACTTTGGCCAAAGTTTACTAACCAATGACAGATGAAGTTATCAAAATTAAAAAAACAAGAGAGCAACTTAATAATGTATCTCCAAGTTTTTGTCTAGCCAAATGGTATCAAAGCACACTGCACTTACAGTATGGTCATACACACAGTTGCCATCACCCGAGAACACATAACGTACCTTTATCAGAACTACAATCAAATCCTTCTGCACTACACAATACTGAATTTAAAAAGTCGCAAAGAAAATTAATGTTGCAAGGCACTCGTCCCAAAGAGTGTCAGTACTGTTGGAATGTTGAAGATTTGGGTGCAGAACACTACAGCGATCGTAGTAGTAAATCACACGAGCCATGGGCATTGCCACATTTAGAATCTACTGCTAAAATGACCGGAGATGAAAATGTTAATCCTACATATCTAGAAGTCAGCTTTTCAAATGTGTGTAACTTCAAATGTTCATATTGTTCGCCGGCATACAGCAGTGCCTGGATGGAAGAAATTCAATCGCAAGGTGCATATCCAACTTCAGACAAGTTTAATAATCTTGATTGGCTTAGACAAGAAAACAAAATGCCTATACCACACAGAGAACATAATCCATATGTAGATGCGTTTTGGAAATGGTGGCCAGATTTATACAACAGTCTAAAAGTATTTAGAATAACAGGTGGCGAACCATTAATGAGCAAAGACACATTTCGTGTTTTAGATTACATAAATGACAATCCTAATCCAGATCTTGAATTAGCAATAAACTCCAACGGCTGTGTTCCAGATAAACTGTTTGATCAATACATTGAAAAAATGAAACGTATAACATTGGAAAACAAAATAGGTTTGACTAGATTGTATACCAGTGTTGACACATACGGCAGTCAAGCAGAATATATTAGAGATGGCTTAGATTTTAATCAATGGTATGACAACGTTTGTAGAGTACTAGAAGAATTGCCTTTGACTAAAATCACAATCATGTGTACAACAGGTTTGTTGAGCTTACCAAATCTGCATCGTTTGTTAGAATTAATTGCTCCTCTTAAAAGCAAATACTACAGCAACGAGCGTCGTGTGCCTATCACAATAGATACTGCTATATTGAGGCATCCAAGCTATTTGAGTGGCGTTGTAGGCCCTAAAAACAGCTTTAAACTGCTAGATAAAGCAGTAGATGTCATGAATGCCAATGCAGAAACACATGATAACCCTTATAAAGGTTTTTTTGATTTTGAAATAGCAAAACTCAAACGTTTTCAAGAATATGTGGCCGCAGGACCCAATCCTGGAGAACGATTAAATATACAACAAGTAAGAAAAGATTTTGTATCGTACATTGACGAATACGATCGCAGAAGAAACAAAAACTTCTGTAAAACTTTTCCAGAACTTGAAGAATTTTACAATGAACAAAAAGAAAAATAATACAGAAAATATAGAACTAAAAAGCAATATCATAATAGTTTTTTGCATTGTGTTTCTAGCATTTGTATATTTTGATATGTTATTTTTTGGACTTTTAGAAAAATATTGGTACTAAAAATGAATTATAAAGAACAAGTAATAGATGTCATTGACTATCCCAAACCAGGAATAGTATTTAAAGATCTCACTCCTTTATGGAACAATAATGTTACATTTAGTTTTTTAATTAATGATATGACAAAACCATGGGAAAATGAAGATATTGATATTGTGGCAAGTATAGAATCTAGAGGTTTTATTGTGGGTGCACCAATTGCCAGAAAATTAAATGCAGGATTTGTTGCACTAAGAAAACCAAATAAATTACCTAGAGAAACATACTCGGAAGAATTTGATTTAGAATATGGATCCACATCAATACATGTTCACAAAGATGCAATTGATCCGGGTGCTCGTGTATTAATTATTGATGACCTACTAGCAACCGGTGGAACAGCAATTGCGGCTTATAATCTTATTAAAAAATTCCCAAAAACAACAGTAGTAGGTTTTGGGTTTATTGCAGAACTTGATTTTTTAAAGGGCAAAGAAAAAATTATTAACACTTGTAATAATAAACGCATTAATAGTATAATACATTATGCCAATTAGTAAGAAAAAATCTGAATCCTATCAGCAATGGCGTGATAGAACCATTGATAAAATATCTCCTAGTTTCTGTGGAGCCAAATGGTACAATGCTACCATATGGTTAAACTCTGGCTCTACTGCAAGTTGTCATCATCCACCTGCACACAAAATACCTGTAGAAGAAGTATTGGCTAATCCAAAAGCAATTCACAACACCAGTTATAAAAAAATGGTGCGTAAACAGATGCTTGATGGCGAAAGACCTAAAGAGTGTGAGTACTGTTGGAAAGTTGAAGACCTAGGTAAAGAATATGTTTCTGATAGAACTTATAAAAGTGTTATATACACCGAAGAAGAATTACAATTAGCTAAAACTAAATTTGGCTACAAAGACGATGTTCCATTAAAAACATTAGAAATTGCTTTTGATGCCAACTGTAATTTTGCTTGTAGTTATTGCAATGCAAGTTTTTCAACACAATGGCAGAACGACATTAAAAAGAATGGTGCTTATCAAAATCTAGTAAGTGATGGTGCAAGAGCATTTCAACAAGATGGCTCATGGGCTATGAAATACGGAAAGAAAAATGAAGGCAATCCATATATAGATGCTTTCTTTAAATGGTGGGATATGGAACTCAAGGACACTTTAGAAGAATTAAGAGTTACTGGTGGTGAAGCAACTATGTCACAGGATTTCTGGAGATTAATTGATTGGTGGCAAAGCAATCCAGATTGTAATGTTAGATTTAGTGTTAATTCCAACTTAGGCGCTAAACCTGAACTTATGAAACGGTTAGTAGATGCTACACACAGTTTTAAACAGTTTGATTTATATACATCTAACGAAGCAGTTGGTCCTCATGCAGAATATATTAGAGACGGATTAGAATGGGACATATGGTTAAAAAACATACACATGTTTTTACAAGAAGGTAATGTGCGTGAGTTTCATATGATGATGACCATACCTGCACTTGCATTGTTTTCTATGCCCGAGTTTATGGATGAAATGGTCAAACTCAAAGAACAATATGGTAAACATTTTCCTACAATGAGTTTTAATATATTAAGATTTCCTAGTTTTCAGAGCATTGTTACTTTGCCAAGTCATATCAGAAATGAACGTGCTGATGCGTTAGAACAATGGATAGAAAAAAACAAAAGCAATCCATTAATTCATGACATGGAAATAGATGGTATAAAACGACTAATTGAATATACTAGAGTAATAAAAACCGGTCATGCATACACATCAAGCGAAATCTCAAGACACAGAGATTTTAAAACATTTTATACACAGTACGATCAAAGAAGAAACAAAAACTTTTTAGAAACATTTAAACATGCAGAATTGCAAAAATGGTTTGTGTCTATACCAGACACTGAAGTTGATCCTGTGGGTTTATTTGATGGTGATGCTACTAAAGGATCGTTACACAAACAAGAACTTGAAAAACGAGCCAAACAAGAAGGCTGGGTGCTAAAACCACAAGGAGCTAATCCAGGAAGCAACGAGTATATAGAGTAGGTAAACTATGACTAGTGAGTCTTATGAGCAGTATATGATTAGAAGATTTAAAGAAGAACGTTTAAAAGAAAAACCAATTGTTGCTGGTGGTTGTAGTTTTACTTACAACAACGAAATGACGTGGGCAGGAAAAGTCAACGAGTTTCATAGAGTTATCAACGTTGGTTCATGTGCCGCAGGTAACGATTATATTGCTCGTTCTGTAATACATGAAATGGAAAAACACCAAAGCCTGGTTTTAATTTGCCAATGGTCTGGTATACATCGACGTAGTTATTATATAGATAAAAACAGCATATTTTTTAATCATTTTAAAAGATATGAATGGCCGGATTGGGCGGGTGATTATCAAAAAGCCAACACAGATGCAGTCACACAAGACGAGTTCTGGATTAAAACCGGTGGTAATAATATAAATCATTCTGGATCATCTGATATAATACACAAAAATTATGTAGAGCCATATCTAAAACATTTTTATTCAGACGAACAAGCACTGGTTGAAACTTTTGAAAATATTTTAAGAGTACAATATTACTGTAAAGCACACCATATCAAAAATTATATGTTTTGGTGGAAAACCGAAATTGAAAATTATAAATTAGGCAAGTACAGTCAAGAACTTTATAATCAAATACAAAAAAACAAAGACACAACTTGGTTACCAGCATTAGGAGAATGGTGTCTTAATAATACTACTTTACATGAAGTTGATTTAGCATTAGGTCATCATCCAACAAAAGAACATCACGATCTTTATGCTGAGCAAGTTATTTTAAAAAGTCTGTAATGAGTATCTTAGTTAAAAAAATTGTTATCGATGGCCAGTCAGAAACGCTAGAATCTATTTTTCGTTTTCTTGACAATGTTGAGTATATTGACAATATACCCGAGCATGATTCTTTTTGGTTTGAGTTGGCATTTTATGGAAACGGCATTGAGAATTTTTGGGAACATGTTGAATCAAATTTTAAAACACAAGAATTAATTCCATATTTAAAATCTAAACAAGCCAAACTTGCAATTTGTTATATGCGTGAATATCCGTTTGCACACAACGAATGGGTACAAATGCAGAGTAAAATAGGTGAAGATGCTTGTAACAAGTTTGATATAGATCCAAAACAAATATACTATTTTTACGGTAATAAGCCAACAGAACTAGAATCATTTAAGCAAACTGACATTAATGTTATCGACATTCCATACTTTGAAATAGATTTTGTACACAGAGTTAATCAAGGTGAAATTGAATACATATCTCCGTATGAAGCAGAAAGAAAAAACCCTAGCAGAACATTTTTAGATATGAATGGTAAGCCTAACAAATACATGAGATTAAGACATGTGGTTCATATGTGGAATAAAAGAATTATTGATCACGGAATTATCAATTTATATCAAACAGATGAAGATAGAAGAATTTGGGAGACTGAAGACTATAGAAACTTAGTAATTGATTTAATAAACGATAAAGATTGGGAGAAATTTTTAAAATGGTGGCCACAATCTCATGACAGCAATGAAGGTTTATATGGTAAACATCATTGTGGCTATCCATATGATAGAAAACTGTTTGAAGACACTTTTATGAGTGTAGTAGCTGAAACTCATAGTGGTGCTCGTGATTGTAATTCACAGTTTTTTATAAGTGAAAAAATAGTTAAAGCAATTGGCAATTGCCATCCTTTTGTAATTCTTTCTACGCCTGATTATCTAAAAGAATTACAAAAATTAGGGTATAAAACTTTTAGTCCTTATTTTAATGAATCATATGATAGCGAAAAAGATGCCGAGCTTCGTATGATAAAAGCTGTTGACGAAGTTGAAAGAATTTGCAAAAACGGTGTGCCAATAAAAACACTTGAAACAGCCATACATAATCAGTCTTTGCTCTTTGAAAGATATAATGCTACATTAAAAAAATTAAAGGAAATAATCACATGACAGTTGTTTTAGCAGGTGGTGATAGTTTTACAGCTCATTTAATTGATCCAAATATTGCTTGGCCAAATCATATCAAAGAATCAATAGCAAAATGTTATATAGTAGCAGAAATGGCTAGTGATAATCAGTTAATTGCTAGAAATGTAATTGCTGGTTTACAAAAGTACCCTGCAACACATGTTATTATAGGCTGGAGTGATCCTAATAGATTTAGTTTATATGTTAATCAAGAACACCCGTTATACAACAAAATATACGACAAAATGAAAACACATGCAGGATTTACTAATCAAATATTAACCGGTGAATGGCATTGCGACACACATGGCAGTTTTATTAAGCCCGGCGGTGGTTATGATACATGGATAACTGATAGTGATATAGTTAATAAACTAGTAAAAGAATATGTTAAAAACTATCACACTAGAGAACATCAAATGATGAAAACACTTGAATCAATATTGCTTGTTCAAGAATATTGTAAAAATAATTCTATTCAATTGTTGAATTTCAAAGCATGGGACCATGACCTTTTTCACACTGATTACAAAATGACACAGCATTTAGAAAAGTTAATTGACAAAAACAGTTGGTGGTTTTACAATAAAAAAGCAGGTTTAAAAGAATGGTGTCAACACAAAGGTGATGATCAAATGCCCGGTGGTCATCCGCAGACAGCATTTCAGTATCTTTTTGCTATCAGTATAATAGAACCATGGCTAACAAACTAAAGGAGTAAAGTAGTGAAAAAATTTAAAGACAACATAAATGATTTTTTTAAATGGGTCAACGGCACAGAACTTGTTGAGCTAGATGACATTGATGTATCTGAGGATCCTGTAAGGCCGGAACTAACTTTGGGTTTTAGAATACAGCATGGTAGAAAAATATTTGGATTAAAATACAAAAATGAAATTGAAGCAATTGTTTGTATTGCACTATGTCCTGAAGTTCCTTACACAGTAAGAGAAATGGATTACATGTCACAAGCGGCCAACCAAGATGGTCAGCGAGGAGAAATTGTGGTTGCATATACTGTTTGGTCACGCAAACGTGGTGCAGGTAAAGAAATTATTAAAAAACTAGGAGAATGGGCAAAAGAAAACAAATTCAAAAAACTTGTCACACTGTCTCCATTAACACCCATGGCAACACATTTTCATATAAAGAATGGTGCCAAGCAAATTAAAGTAAGCGAAGATACACAGAATTTTGAATATGAATAGTTTTGTTATCAAATATCCTTATTACAAAGCAACTCCTAGTAATAACTGTCCTGAGTTGTTTTGTAATGATTCTTTACCTGAACTTAAAGAATACAACGGAGAAGATAACATAATAATATTTGAACCATGGGAAGCAGATATTCCTGGTCCTGAAATGAGTTCTGGTAAAACTGTTATTCAAGACATAACAGACAAACTAAAACATATCAACAAAGATAAAATCACATTTGTAACTGCTAATTTAGACTGCAACGCTGTGCCGTTTGCCAATACAGTAAAACATTATCCTTATCATTTTTTAGAAATACAACGCACACAAAAAAGCCTAGAACAAGTTAATACTACAAGAGAAAAACATTTTTGCAGTTTAAATGGAGCAATCAAGCACAAGCGTATAGAATTTATAAAATTTTGCGAGCAAAACAACTTGATTAAAAGCAACTATGTGAGTTTGGTTGGTAACTATGATCATGGATTCAAAACTGACACAAAGTACAAAAACTATTACTTAGACAAGACAGCCGAACAGCTTAACCTAGATGACAAATCTATACCTTTAGATATTTTTGACAACAGTTACTTGAATCTAATCAATGAAACCCACGAAGACGAGCATGTGTTCTTTACTGAAAAAACATGGAAGCCAATATTGAACTATCAGCTATTTTTATACTACGGTTGCAGTGATCCAGAAAAGTATTATTGGCATTTGGAAAAACTTGGTATACGACTATATAAAGAAATACTGGATTATACCAACGATCCGCTACAAGAATTATTAAAATTTTGCAACACACCTATAAAAGAAATTCAAAAACAGTTCGAAGCAATTCATAGAGAAGTGCAAAGAAACAGTATTATTGCTAAACAAATTGACTGTGAAACTATCAAAAAACGATTGCTGACATGATCAAAATATACAGACATCATTACTATTGGTACGAACTTGAAAGTATTTCTAGATTTATTGATTGCGAATATGTTAACGATATGGCTTCTTGTGATTTTATAGAAGTTGCATCAAGTGAGCCAAAGCCTGTGTTTGATCATATTGAAAAGCCAATCATATACAGTTATGTCAGAGAACATCCATATACACACGATGAACATTTACAAATTCAATTTGACAGTTTAAAAGATCATCATGACATTACCATTTTCAGTTTAGGTAGTTTTGAAAAATTTGCTCCAGGAAGAAACAATGTCATTATAGATCAATTTGAACTAGATGCGTATCACAGATTATTTGTCAGAAACGAATGTGGCACAGCGTCTGGTAGTATAGGTTATTTGAATTATTTGTTCTTGGGAGGCAAGGCAGATAAACTAAACAGAAAACCGCTGTATAACTTATTAGAAAAATACAACCTGCAACATAAAGGATTACGCACACTGTTTGGTGAAACTGCTAGTCCAGACAATGCAGAATACATTGGAGATCATTATCTAGGATATCCTTATGATGTTGGTTTATACAAAACACATAATCTAAGTTTAATTGCAGAAACACATTACGAACACAATCAAGAATTTCATCCAACTGAAAAAACATACCGAGCTATTGCTAATAGTCATCCTTTTATAATTGCCAGCACTCCTTATTTTTTACACAATCTCAAACAAAAAGGATACCAAACTTTCAGCAATTTTTGGAGCGAAAACTATGATTTTCAGCTGAATCACACTCAAAGGTTGCAAGAAATAGTAGAAAGTTTACAACAAGCACTTGATGTAAAATACGCTGATATTGAAAAAATTTGTGCTCATAATGTAGCAACACTCAAAAAAAATTCGTTAAATACAAGAAAAAACATTATAACTTCTTTGTATGAGCAACTATAAAAACTTTAGACATCACCTGCTTCGTTTTTTAAAAGATGATTTTAAAAACAACAGAAAAAGATTTTTTGCCGAATCCTTTGGTTTGATTTTTGGTTTAGGTGCCACATCAATTTTGGCATTGACAATGCCAGATCCTAATTTGTTAGTGGCCTATCTAATGTGGGAAGTGTCAGCACTGTGTCTCATATATGGAGCATGGAGTCGAGGTTCTTCAGGATTACTTTTATTATATTCTTGTTATTTTATTATTGATGGATTTGGATTAGCGAGATTACTAGAATGGATATAATTACATCTGGGTGTAGTTTTACTCACGCACCTGACAGTTGGGCAAACTATTTAAAAACCAAACACAAAGTTACAAATGTAGCCGAAGGCGGAGCTGGTAATAGCATGAATATTAGAAATGCCATGCTTGAAATATACAAAAACAATTTTACTCATTGTGTTATACAAATATCAGGCGTTAACAGATTTGAACTGATAGTAGACGAACCTATTCAAACAGAAAACACATTTCTAGTACCAAACAAAAATTACACATGGATCAAAAGCACAGGCGACCAAAACTGGTGGCAACAGAACAATCACAATTTTGATCAGTTTAGACAAGCAAAAATTGTAGGCAATTCATTAGAAAACTATGTCAAGCATTGTTATTCAGATTACGATCAAATTTTAAAAACACTGACAGCAATTGTTAACTGTCAAACCCTGTGTAAAAGTAAAAATGTAAAACAGTTGTATTTTTGTTGGAAAAATGAATTTAAACAATATTTAGATAAAATTAACAGTTCTAGTGAATTGCTTGAATGGTGGAACCAGATTGACTTTGATCTATTTTGGTTTTATAATACATATGATGGATTGTGCGAATGGGGAATAGATAATGGTTACACCGGAGCATTACACGAAGATCATGTCAACAATCCTGCACAAGGTTGGTTAATGATTGACAATAAAAAAACAATGATTGGGCACCCATCGACAGAATGTCATCGAGCATTTGCAGAAGAAGTAATTAAAAAATGGCTGAAGAAATAAAACACTGGAGTTATGGAAATACCTTACGGTATAACAATCATTTATGTTATACTGTGGTTCCAAAATGTGCATCAACTGTGATAATTAATCAGTTAAATTTGACAGAAAAATATAAATCAACATATTCAAAAAAGTTTACATTTATTAGACATCCGTATGATAGGTTGAAAGGATATCTATGGCAAAATCAACAAACAACGCAAGACCAAATTGAAAACAAAATCAATTGTATAATTGAAAACTTTGACAACAACGACGAGCATGTTTATCCTTACAGTATCTATATTAAATTTGAGGATTTTGATTTTATTGGCATTGTAGAAAATTTTGATAAAGACATTAGAAAAATTGTAGATGACAAACTTGCTGACAGTATTCAACAGTATCATAATAAAACAATGTCAAACAAAACAGATGGTGCTTACACAAGATTTATTGAAAAAGTCAACAATCAAATTCATAAAAAAAAGCAAAGTTTATCAAACGTTTACAAAAATGATTTTGAATTATACGAAAAGGTAAAACATGCATATTAATTTACTGTATCAAACATACGATGAACACAAAGGTCACTTGCCAAACTGTATTCCTTTTTGGAAACGAACACCTGAATATTTTAAAAATTACGGAAACGTCAAATACAAATATCTTGAAGAATTATTAGAATACGGTGATGTCAAATATAACAAATGCACACTTGATCATGCAATCAAAAGCACTGAAACATTTTGGTTTCATATTCAACCTGAATGGATCGATTTGAGTTTTTTCTATGAAAATGTTTTTCATTATATTGACGATGATTATTTAAGAGCAATAAAGTTTGAACCAAATGTGAAAATCTTATTATGGTTTCCAAGCGAAGGATTTCCTTTAGACATGCCAAGGTTTATTGATGATATACTTTATACTCTCAGCGACAAAGGTATACCAGAAGATAAAGTATATCTAGTTTTTGGCGATCTCAAAATACAAAAAAACTTTGAACATTATTGTAAAAATAAAAAAATAGATTCTAAACTTAAAACATTTGGTTTGAATATTTTTGAATTGAACTACTGGCTAGAAACCAATAGGATGTATTTCAGCAAAGACCGAATGCGTGAAATCAAAGTAGAAAGAGAGTTAGTCAATCCAGAAACTGTCAACAAAAAAGACTTTAGAACTATGCGTTTTGTATGTAGAAATGCCAATCCTAGACCACACAGAATATATGTCTTAAGTCAACTTTACAAAAAAAACTTAGATAGATTAGGATACATTAGTTTTTTAAATAGATATTTTACACCAGGTGCACCTGGTAATATTTCAGATTTTACTGAGAATGAAAACCATTGCGAAATACAAAAAGATATGGAAATGTTTCTAAAACAAACACCTGTAGTGTTAGATGAAACAGCAGACAGCATTGGTGAATCATTGAATCAAAGAAGAATGTGTGCTGAACACTATGCAAACAGTTATTTTACAATTGTTAATGAAACAGTATGTAGCAGTGATCCAGGTGAGCCTTTGTTTATAACAGAAAAAGTTTATCAGCCTATTTTACAACTTCATCCTTTTATTGTTTTTGGTTCGCAAGGAACACTTGAACATTTACGAGACAGCGGATATTATACATTTCATAATTTTTGTTTAAATCAAGAATATTATGACAATGAACCAAACAGTGCTAAACGTATTGATCAAGCACTGTTTGAAGTTGAACGATTGTGTAGTGTACCAATTGATATGTTACATAAATCCTATCTTGATTTGTTTGACAAATTGTTGTATAATAGAGAACACTTTTTAAATTTAAACAGGAAAGAATACTTTAATAGGTTATTAGAATGGCTAGAAAAATAAATTTAGTAATAGGATCAGATCATAGAGGTTACAAATTAAAAAATGCAATAGAAAAACACCTTGTTCCTATTGGCAAAGATATAGAGAAAGATATAGTTACGTATTTCAATTGCGGTTGTTATGATCAAAAGAAAAAAGTTGATTATCCTGATGTGGTTAAAAAACTTGCAGAAGAAATTACAGCAGGTACATTTGATACTGGTATACTAGTATGCGGTTCAGGTTTTGGTGTGGCTATTGCGGCCAATAGATTTCCTAAAATACGAGCAGTAACAGTTCGTACTGCCAAAGAAGCAGAAATGGCAAGATTACACAATGATGCAAATGTGCTGTGTTTGGGTGCTGATTTCACATCAACAAACGAAGCAATAAAGATTATTGATGTATTTTTAACTACTGAGTTCGAAGGCGGAAGACATAAAAAAAGAGTTGATATGCTAGGAAAAATGTAAAACTATGAATACAAACTGTTTTAAAAAACTAATCAAACTAAAGAGCAAGTTAGATAAATTGGCTCTTAGAGAACCAAAGAAACCTAAAGAAATACTGACTAGACAGCTGTGGGAAAGAGTTAAATACATACTAAACAGAAGGTACAAACAAATTGACTAAAGAAATTGTAACATTTGATATTGATTCAAAAGCCTTAGCAATCGACGGATTAGCAGAAGCACTGTATTGGATCAAAAACAATCAAGATAAAAAATCATCTCATCATGTTGTTATAAAAAGAATCTTAGAAGGCGAAGTCCATTTTTTAATCAAAGATGAATTTTTAACCAAACTGGTAGAACTATTACAACACTGGCAAGGTGGAGAAATAACACTGGCCATGGCAGATGTTAATTTATCAGAAAACATCAAAAAATGGTTAGAAGGAACACGAACAGGCTTGACTATCAATACTGTCACAGATCCTTTAAGTCTGTTACATCGTACTAGAAGTTACATGTCAAATAAATCTATTAAACAACCAAAGTATTACAATTCAAAAATAAAAAAGTTTATTTGTTTAAATGGTGCCGCTAAACCGCATCGTGCTAAAATGGTAAATGATTTATATCATGCTGAGTACGATCAAGATGGCTATATCAGTTGGCTTAATCGATATGGTAAAATACATTCAAAATATTTTACAAATGAAAGATTTACCGGTGAAGATTTAATATTAGACTTTGATAATAAATCAATTGATAAAGATGTTAATCAAGAAATACTGCCATTGAACTATCATTATGCGGGGTTTGAGATTGTAAATGAAAGTATTGTTAGTGATACTAGTGTATTTTTAACTGAAAAAATATGGAAACCTATACTTTATAAAAAGTTTTTTATAGTGCATGGCTGTAAAAACACAATGAAATATCTTACTGATTTGGGATTTGAACCATATTCTGAACTGTATGATTTAGACTTTGACTTGTTAGATTATACTCAACGTTATGAAAGTTTGTGGAAAGAAATTCACAAGTTAATGAGAATGTCTCCAAAAGATTGGGAAGATGTTTACAATGATTCTAACATGAAAAAGAAATTAGATCATAACTCTACTCTTTTTAGAAACATTGAAATTCAAACTTGGACTTCACAAGTATATGGATAAACAAAAAGCATTAACGGAATCAAAAACATTCTGTATGATTCCATGGACACACCTACATACATGGCCCGACGGTCGTATACTAACATGTTGTATGAGTCCAAGCGACATGCCTATGGGCAATCTAAAAGAAACAAGTTTAGAACAAGCATGGAATAGCGATCATCAAAAACAATTACGTAAAGATCTGTTAGCTGGCAAAGGCAGTAAAGTTTGTACTAGATGTATGGAAATGGAAAGAAACAATATTTCTACAACCAGACAATGGGCAAATAAACATCTTGCTAATCATTGGGACGTTGTTGAATCCACTAAAGAAGATGGAACAGTGGACAAAGTTAATTTACCTTATATAGATTTTCGCTTTTCAAATTTATGTAATTTCAAATGTAGAACATGTGGTCCTGAACTGAGTTCAAGTTGGTACGAAGATCATAGTGCTATATGGGGCAAACCAGATGATCCTAAAATAATCAGACCATATAAAGATGAAAAAACATTTTGGGAAAAAGTTGAACCTTATATAGATGATCTTGAAGAAATTTACTTTGCAGGGGGTGAACCTCTTATCATGGAAGAGCATTATAGAATTTTAAAAAGACTAATTGAGAAAAAAATGTTTCATGTCAAACTAAAATACAACACAAACTTTTCTCAAATGACATACAAAGATATTGATGTAATGAAAGAATGGGATAAGTTTGAGCAAGTAGAAATTGGTGCTAGTCTTGATGCTAGTCACAAGCGAGGAGAATATTTGCGTAAAGGTCAGTCATGGGATCAAGTAGAAGCAAATAGAAAAAGAATGTTTGATGTATGTCCTCGAGCATACTTCTTTTTAGCAACCTGTTTAGATGTTTTCAACAGTTTTCATGTACCTGATTTTCATATTGATTGGTATGAGCGTGGCTGGATACAAGATGAAGGAAGTTTGATCAATCCATTATTAACTCCAAGTTATCTAAGAATACAAATACTGCCAGAGGCTATGAAAGATCAACTTAGAGAAAAATATCAACAAGCTCAAGAATGGATGGACCGTAATACCAAAAGCACTAGCAAAAGATACAGTGCATTGATACAGTTTTTAGATGAAGCTGATTATTCACACAAAATAAAAGAATGGTACAGAACTACCGAACGTCTAGATTCTATGAGAAATGAAAACTGGCGTGAAATATTTCCAGAACTACAAGATTTAGAAAATTACGTCAAATAACTTAAAAAAAGATTTGTTTTAAGGGTGTTACAGTGGGGTTAAAGCATCCAGCTGGGATGTTAGTACCCCCGTAAAAATGCCAAAATTACAGTATTGATACTTTAAACATGAATGCTTCTTTTTTGTTTGAGAAACTCATCACTGCATAAACATCATCGTTATAACCAGAAGCTGACTGCATTTTTTTAACAGTGTTTTCAAAATACCAACCCCATTTGTGTTTACAATTATCTGCACACCATTGTACCTGTTGCATGTTAACACCTTCACCTGGTAGTTGAACTTTATATTTGAAAGATTTATTATAGCCGCAATTCTTTGGTATAATACCATTGTTTTCTAAACGGCAATCTCTAAAATCCCAACTTGGTTCGCAATCGCTAGGCAATTCGTTTAGTGCGTTTGACATTACTTGTATATGAAAGGGTCACGCTTTTTAAGTTCTTTGACTTTTTTACGATATGCCTTTTCCATTTTGTAATCATACCATTTGCTTTTAAACCAATTAATTATTTGTTTAATCATTCTGTTTTTCCTTTTTTGATTTTCTATAGTGTTTACAAACTTCAATCATGACTGGTTGATTGTTACCATCAAGAAACTGTTCAAATAATGGACTTTCGTGTTTTAGTCTACCACAGTTGTCACATGTCTCATGAGAGTCTTTGATTCTTTGATTCATGCTTACGTTGGCAGAGTTCATACAGTTACCTCACTTAACATCTCGTGCATTTCTGGGAATGTCTTTGCAAAATCTTCTAATCGAACCAGGTCCATTCTTTTTACATGAATTTGAAAATTTTTATGATGCTGTTGGTTATTTGAATTCATCATGAAATTAATAACTGACTCTAAATTTTGTTTTTTATATTGTTCTAATCTTTTTTTAATTATCAGTTTAATCCCATATGGTATACTGCTTATGTTGTAGTGCTTTGGTTCATGCAAGTTATTTAGATAAACTGGAATTCCAAAAGACCTGGCCCAGTCTAAAAATTCCGGAAGATAATAAACATTAAAAATGTCTACAGTGTGACAAATTCTTAAATCAAAGTTTGATGATTGATACTCTTTAAAAACACTCATGTTTGCTAGTGCATCTTGCCATTTAGCAGGATGTCTCTGATATTCAAAATGTGAACCAATGCCATCAATTGAAAAATGTACATCTACATATTTGAAATGTGGCCATATATTTTTTAAGGCTTCCATTGGTAACTGTGTTGCATTTGTGTTGTAGTGTATTGAGATGTTTTTAGAATAACCCATATCAATAATTTTTTTCAACAAATCAAAATGTTGCTCAATTAGAAAAGGTTCACCACCGGTAAAATCTAAGTGTTCCAAATCTGGAATTAAACTTTCAACCGTTGACCAAAACTGTTCACTTTTTTCTGGCCAATCTAATCTTTCATAGTTTTGTTGAATTCCATCTATTTTGTCGTATCTTTTTTGCTCAGTTATCCATTTTGAACTGTATTGTGGTGAACAGATTCTGCATTTAAGATTACAGATGTTACCTAATTTTAAATCCAGATATCTGGGTTTATGGTTATCAAACACAACTTCTTCATTGATAAGATGTTGATATTTTTGATTGTCTCTGACCCTTTTTGAATCTTTACCTGATAGTTCTTCCATCCAACATCTGTGACATCCTCTAGGTTGAGTTCCTGCAAGAAATCTCTTTCTAATTTCTTCTAATTCATTGCTGTTCCAGATATCATTGTATTGATCTTTTTGTATTAAATACTCTTGACCATTAGGCTTTTTTAGTGTATCTTTATACATACAACATGGTTTTACAGTACCATTAGGTTGAACTTCTAGTGCTGTCCATGGTAAAATACAAAAGTTTTGAGGTAACTTATTTTTCATGCTTAAAATATCTTTTATAGGTTGTAGTTGGACACACGGTCATAATCTTTCTTATACTAGTACTTATCCTTATATAGTACATGAAAAATTAAACAAAAGCAACATTGAAAATCAAGTAATTAATGCTGGCAGAGAAGGTGCTAGTTGGGTTAACTATCCTGACACACTAGAGTATATTCATAACAAATACAATCCTGATGTTTATGTGGTTCAGCACACAACACCGGACAGAGGAATGCTTTTATGGAATACAACTAAAGATAAGCATCAAAGAATAACACGTGATCATGATGTATATGACAACTATATACAGCTCTGGGACAACTCTCAATGTTATTATCACTTGACAGTTGGCATGGCTGAACGTTTGGTATCTAATGAAAACTCTGATTTAATCAAACACATGTTTGGCGAAATTCAAAGAAAGAGCAATTTAAAACCAGGTAATATTATTGAAAGAGTTCGTTACTGGTTGGAGCATGAAAGGTTACATCCTCTAACTTTTAAACAGTACAAGCAAACTGTTGACTATTGCGATATGTATGTAAGAAGAATGAATAAAAAAATTATTCATATATTTTGGCTCAACGACAGTTTTATAGTTGACGTACCAACTAATCAAATTATTGTACAAAATGAATTAAAAGACTTTGACCAATTGGTTGTTGACAACGGATATCATTTTGATCATAAAGGAAACACAGCAGTTGCTGACTTGTTAATCAAACACTTATCTTAAATCTAACTCTGAAATTATATGTGCAACACGACCTGGCCAGTTTTCAGATGTGCTGTATTTTTTGTTAATTAAATCTAACACTTTTTTGTAATTGATGCTGTCCGGATTTTCTTTTATCATGTCAACTGCATCACTATAATGACTACTGTATGTTATTAGTTGGACAAATGCCCAAACACTATTGCAGTTATGTAAATATTTTGCTACTTTGACATTTGGTGCTTGTGTTGGTACCATGTACTCATCCGGATCTTTACTGCTGGTTCTTATACCGTAATAGTTATAACCTTCAACAGCAAATCTTGAAGTACCATAATTACTTTCATGAATGGCCACAGCAACAACTAATTCTACCGGCAAAACAAATTCACTATTTTCACTTTCAAATTTGTAATACCAATCATAACAATCATGTATATGATTGATAAAATCAGATTTATCTTTTTCTGATATATCTGCAAATTTTTTATCGTGGCTGTTTGAATCTACTGCCAATAATAATATTAGTGCAAAGGTGCATACACACAGTTGCATGTACTTTATCAAAGTCATAAAAGTATTTAGATATTGTAGTTTTCATTTAAATGCTAGTATTTTTATATATTGGAATTGGATTCATTTTATGTAAGTTAGGTTTTCTAATTTTTAAATATGTATCAAGCAATCTTTTTTCTTGCGAGTCATGACCGTGTTCAGTAGGAATGTCTTCATGCAACATCATTGCTTTTTCTAAATCATCATAGCTAAGACCTTGCAGTTGATCTTTGTCAGTTCTACCGTCTTCCCATAAACCATCAGTTGGCGGTGCACTGATAATGTCTTTGTTAATGTTTAGATATTCAGCAATTTTATAAACTTCAGATTTGTACAAATCAGCAATTGGCGAAATGTCAACGCCACCATCGCCGTATTTGGTATAGAAGCCAACTCCAAAATCTTCAACCTTATTACCTGTGCCTACTACAATACCTTTTGTTGCTCCAGCAATTTGATAGAGAGTGACCATTCTCAGTCTGGATTTTGAATTAGCAAATGCATGTTGATCATGAAAGTCTTGTTGCATTTCAAATTTAAATGCATTGTACACTGTGTTAAGTTCAATGACTTTGTGTGTAACATTTGAAAAATTGTCAGTCAACCACTCACCGTGAGTCATACTAAGATCATGTTGAGATTGAATCTGTTTGACCGGCATTGTAACAGCATACACTGGCAATTTGGTTTTGGCACACAGAGTACTGACCACAGCAGAATCAATTCCTCCGGATATACCAACTACCAACGATTTCATATTGTTTTGTTCAGCATATTGCTTGATCCAATAAACTATGTTGTGTACTGTTTTTTCAAATTGCATTTTAAAAATCCTGTTTGTTTAAATTCTTTGTTCAACGTATTTGGTGATGTCAGCAACTGTTTTAACATCGTCATGTGCTTCGTCATCAATTTCAACACCAAATTTTTCTTCTACTGCCATCACAATTTCAACAGCATCTAAACTGTCTGCTCCTAGATCTTCTATGAATCTAGATTCAGGATGAATATTTTCTTTTTTAACATTCAGTAGATTTACTATTATGTCTTTTATCTGTTCTTGTGTGTCACTCATTTGTGTTCTCCTCGCTTGTGTCACTGGGTTTGTCCATGGGCATACCAGAGTTGTCAAACCATCTTCCATCATCGGTAACATACAGAGTCTGTCTAAAATTTCCAGAGCCGTCTAGTTTTTTTCTCAGCCTAGATCTCACGTGTATTTTACCTTGATATTCTGTGCCGTCTTTCTGTATCAGTTTGTTGTGATTTTGGTTGCTTCCATAGATCCTATCAATGAATATAGGGTTGCCAGCATCATCCTCACCGTGCTGGTTGCTGTAAGGTATTATTATTTTAGGTTCAGGCCGTTTGGGCTCTGTGAGTGTTTTTAAGTTGTCTAACAACTGTTGTGATTTACTCATTGTGCTTCGTTGTATACAAATTCATATCCGCTGTGATTGGCCACCCAAAGGTTAGGTTTGAGTCTGACAAAATTCAAACGAATCTGTTTTTGTAGAGTCATAATAATATTGTGACCAGATTTAGAAACTAATTCTGCTTCTAGCCATTCATCTTTGTCTGTACAGTGTATTTTTACAGTGTCAGGTTGTTCATAGTTAATTTTCATACTAGCATATACTACAACAAAATCCATCTGCTGTCAAGCTCTATATAGCCACTGATACAGCTCATAATTGACTGTTTTTAAATTCTGATTTCTGGTTTTATCTAACCAATTAGTTATATTCTTAAATTCTTGCACAGCATCATGACTATACACAGATCTTTGTTTTTGCAATGCAAGATAATGCATGATTAATGTTTTTAAATTATCATTGTGCAGTGCTTGATATCTGTTGTACAAAATATCTATCTGAGAGGCTGTCAACAGTTTTCTAAAATCAGTAAAACCAAAATACACCATTCCAGATCTAATATTAATATTTTGATCCATGTACCATTTTTGAAACTCTACTAATTTGTTAATTGAATATATGTTTACTGTACCAGCAATACATAATGAGATTTTGTTGTACTGTTTGTTAAGTTCTTTCCATTTTTGAATATTGCTAGTAAATAGTTGCCAGTTCATTCCGTGTCTTATATATTCTGCTAATGATCCTACAGCTTCAACGCTGAGTCTAAGCTCAACACTTTTGAATTTCATTATCTTGTTCAGTGTAGACTGTTTTGGAAAAACACTACCGTTGGTGTTGAACATTATATGAATATTTTCTGCATTGGCATTTTGGATAATGTAGTCCAAAAAGTCATCTAATACTCTTACAATAAAAGGTTCTCCGCCTTTGATAAAGATAGTATTCAATTTAGAAATGTCTGTGCGTTTAATCATAGACAGCATTTGTTTTTCAATATTGATAGTGTTAACCAGCTCTTGTTGATAATTGTGTTCTACGGAATATCTGTTGTCAATGGTTTCTAGACCTTTGTAGTTTTCTAATTTTGCTTGATCAAAATCTTTTGCCCACAGACTAGACAGATCCGGGCCACAATATCTGCAGGCATGATTGCAGAATTTTGAAAAAGAAATATCTATATGATTAAGTTCTCCTGGAACAGTTTTTGTAAAAATTTGATTGGCTCTTAGACGTTGACTGGCATCATCTTTTTCAGGCCATGCTTGTTCGTTTTGAAAACACTTGGCACATTCAGTTTGTTTTAGTTGATTATAATTTCTAGTGGCAACATTTTTAATGTTATGATCTAGTAGATTTTGAATTGCAGATTCTGAATGCTCAGCATCTATTGACTGCATGAATTTTGCAGATTCATGATTAATGTGTTGCCGGCAACAGCTCTTTACTTTGATATTGTTTTGATAGTCAGGTTCGACTGCTACTGCATTTTGAAAATAATCACAGCCTGGCGATACGTTCTTGTTCATTACAACAGTATTTAATCATCTGTTGCAGTGGCACTATTACCAGGCCGTAACTATTAGATTATGCTGTCAAATGCTGTATGATTCGTCGGTCAGCAGAAAAAGATGTGAAGAACTACATTTTTTTGAAATGTGTTCAATCTCTATTATTCTTCAATATGATCAGTTGTTGAATAACAGCCCATGTCTGTTACCACTTGTGCTGGAATATCACCCCAGCCGTTTGAATCATGCTCTTCTTCAGTGCAATCCCAAACTTCTGTCGTCACAAGATCGTCGCCTCTCATTTCAGTTCTTACATCAATCTTTGCAGGATTGTTGGCTGTTGGTGCATATTCCGGATTGGCTTCAAAATACGCCTTTGCTTCGGCTAGTGTTTTGCCCGGTGTGATATATGATTTTAAAATTGTCATTGTTTCTGCTCCTTGGTTCTCATTATTATAGTACCTGAGAAATTGTTCTCATTGGTATTTATGCCAGTGCTGTGTTTTTGTTGTGTGTATGTGCCGCTAGAATTGTACTGTATGTGTATTAGAAATTTTATACAGTGTGTATGCGACGCTTGTATTATACAGTATGTGCCGCAATTTTTTTACAGGGGTTTAACAGGGTAGATTATATTTGTATGTGTATTAGATTTTTTTGTATGTGTATTAGAAGTTTGTATGTGTTTCGGGCTATTATGTACTAGTATGTGTATTAGACGCTTGTATTAGTAATAGTGTGTGCGACAGGTCAAATTTAGGCATATAGTACCTAATTACAACTGTTGTTAGCACGGTGTTGCTGTTCGCTGTCGCTTCACAGAACAAACCACCATGGCAACAGTGATCTAAGGAGAAAAAGCCGGTTTAAACTGTTTTTAAGCGTGATACAGTGGGGTTGAACTGATTCGAAGCATCAAACTACCTGACTGACTGTGATTGCTGTGTAAACAAGGATATACAAGCCGTAGCCTACTGTGACACAATTGGCTTGTTGTGTGTTTGTGCAGTGTGCAAACAGTGTGCTATACGATCAAACGCACGACATTGGATCTTACTGTTGAACGCATAGAATTGGGTTGTGCCTGTGAGTGTGTGCGTTGTTGTGATAGTACATCTATAATACACCTATAGTACACCACTGTGCGCCAGGGTTCAGCATAGTAACTGCTTGTGGGCCCGGAATTGAGTTGCAAAACTAGTGAAAAATAAATATTTGTATGTCCAGGCCTGATCCAGAAGAAATATCTCATTTGATAGTGTGTGTTGGTGCCGCAGTGTTGGTATGGTGGGCCTTGCTGAGTTGGTTGTTTTAACGGTTCACATACCACACTAGTTCCACAACATCTCTATTGCTTTTCCTAGTGCGTACAGCATCACCGCCTATATTATAGCCCATATTTTCTTGTGTGCAAATTTTTCAAAACACCATTTTACCAACCGCACCTAGTTTTGTGTTGCCCACAAGTTCATCTTGCGTTTTGTGTGTTCTAAACCAAGTCTTCGCCTTAGTTTAATATACAGCTCTGCTGTTATACCTCTATTGCCCGTACCGCCTTTTCGTTTCAGTAATACACCAAGTTTTCTTCGCCGCCTATATAATAGCCCGTTTTTTCTGCGTTGCACACTAGCCCACATCTCAGGTTTCCACACCCCGGCGCATATACATGGTCGAGGTGAAAAATATTTTTATTTCGGAAAAGTTTTTATTTCATAAATGTGTGGTTGCCCAACACACCTATATACTGTTTTGAGTCTGCCCAGTATGGGTACACCAGATTGTGTGCATAGTAGAAAGTTGCACCTCTAGTGTTGTCCTTTATTTGCAGTGCTGTGTCACCTGCTATCATTATGGCCAACTCCACTGATTCTCTCCAAGCACGAGCATTGCCATGAATGGTTTCACCGTTGCCGTAGTTGGCCCATATAACATCTCGCTCGCCATCACAATACCAACTAAATTTACATCTATGCTTAATAGGATAATAAACTCTGTCCTGATCAGCTAAGTCTTTGTGTTGCTTTGTTTTCCATGATTCTCTCACAGGACCCTGCTGTACCACA